>Ga0164318_10000311_pt1 | contig 35171 bp, 34 predicted proteins | sample GuaBasSedimGuay9_FD_113734 | JGI IMG/M metagenome (GOLD analysis project Ga0164318, IMG submission 113734) | Subseafloor sediment microbial communities from Guaymas Basin, Gulf of California, Mexico - Guay9, Core 4571-4, 0-3 cm | ecosystem: Environmental > Aquatic > Marine > Hydrothermal vents...
CCTTGAAGGAACTATTCCGGGATGCGCCGATCTTCTTTTTTCTTTGCGATTTTCTTGAAAAGCCTCGGGATGTCCGCCATCAGGCCTTCCGAGAGTTCAGCGGCCCTGAGATAAAAGGTTTTTATTTTCGCCTCTATTTCATGTGCCCTTTCCGCGACTTTGGAGATATCGCCAGGAACGTCGGTTTCAAAGGCATAGTCGTCCGTATCAAGCCCTTCAAAGGCATAGTTGGATTCCAGGGTGTCGGTAATAACCCCGAAATAAGTTCGTTTTACATTCTTCTCGAATTTCCTGTTCTCTTTGCTCCAGGAGAGGAGGGCATCTTTCATGTCCGGATACTCGGCCGCACATTTTTCATAAAAGGACGCAGACTCCTCTTCTATCTCGGAAACAAAGCTCATCACTGCTGCCATGGTATTGAGTTTCATTAGAACCACCTTGAAATAACCACTTTACATTCCGTGAAAAAACGCACCACATCCTGTCCCTGCCCATGGAGGGTCCCAAAGAAGGAATCCTTCATTCCACCGAAGGGGAAAAAGGCCATGGGTGCAACGATACCTACATTAATACCCACATTCCCGGCGATTACATCGTGCTGGAACTGCCGGGCCCATTTGCCGTTATTCGTAAATATGGCGGACGAATTGCCGTAGGGAACGGAATGGATAATGTCAATGGCCTCATCCAGATCCCCGGCGCGAAGCACGCTGGCTACCGGACCGAAAATTTCCTCACGGGCAAGGCTCATTTCCGGCGTCACGTTTTCGAACACTGACGGACTCAGGAAACAGTCCTCTGGAAGGTCCCCCACCACCTTCGGTTTGCGCCCGTCCAGGGTCAGTTTTGCACCCTCTTCAAGGCCCTTTTCCATCATCTTGAGGATCCGCTGCTTGGACTCGGCATTCTGGACCGGTCCCATCTGCACAGATTCATCAAGTCCGTCTCCAACCGTGATGGCAGCCGCCGCCTCCACGAATTTATCCACAACATTCTTGTAGGTCTCATCATCACCAACAACCAGGAGATTTGCTCCCGCAAGACATCTCTGGCCGGCATTGCCGAAAAAGGAAGAGATAAGGCTCACCATGGCCTTGTCGATCTCCGCATCCGGCATAATCACGATAAAATTCTTGGCGCCTGCCTGGGCGATAACGCGCTTTCCCGTCTCTCCGCATTTCTTGTAAATGTGTCTTGCCACGGGGGTAGAGCCCACAAAAGTAACCCCCTGCATGTCCGGATGTTCCATGCACCCGTCAGCAATCTCGGCACCGCCATTGACCATGTTCACCACACCGGGGGGCAGGCCCACATCGTCCAGCATTTCGAACAGCTTGGACTGGCTCATGGGGGCTCTTGGAGAGGGCTTTACCACAAAGGTGTTTCCGCATGCGATGGCAAAGGGAAGAAACCACAAGGGGACCATGAACGGAAAGTTGAACGGCGCAATACAGGAAAAAACACCAAGTGGCTGGTAGATCGCGTATTCATCAATTCCATGGGCAATATCTTCCAGGTTGAAGCCCTGCATGGTGGTCGGAATCCCCGAAGCCACCTCCACCATCTCGATCCCACGCCTGGTTTCTCCGCGTGATTCGTCAATGGTCTTCCCGTGCTCCCTTGTCTGTACCACACTCAATTCATTGAAGTTGTCCTCCATCATTTCAATCAGGCGGTGAAGGTACCGTGCCCTGGCAACGGGCGGCGTATTTCGCCAGTCAGGATAGGCTTCTTTTGCCGCTTGCACCGCGGAATCCAGTTCGCCCCTCGTGGACATGGGGCACTCACACAGGACTTCTCCCCGTGCGGGGTTTATAATTTCGACAAATTCACTGGTCGCAGAATCTACCCATTCGCCATTGATGTAATTCTGTAATTTCTTTACTGCCATAGTCACGCCTCCTCAGGTGAGTTTTTTATGGTAACCTACCATCACCATTATGCTATTGTCAACGCAAATAGAATCTGCCCCTGTTGAGCATTTTTATTGGTTGTTGCAATCCGGTCCCTTTTTTGTCATTACTACCTGAACCGCAATCATCTCATTAAATTGGAGGCACATCATGAAAATCAGGATCCTGTCCGCTGCTGATATCAAGGCGGCCCTGCCCATGAAGGACGCCATTCATATCATGGCGTCCGCTTTCGGCCAGTTCTCCGCAGGCAAGGCCCTGGTTCCGCTCAGGTCACGGTTGCACACGGAAAAGGGAGTGACGCTTCTCATGCCCGCGTACCTTCAGGAAAGCAAGGACCTGGCCGTCAAGGTCGTTTCCATATATGGGAAAAACCCGAGTCTCAACATGCCGACAGTCACTGCGGTGGTCATTGTCCTCGATCCGGACACGGGAGTTCCCCTGGCATTCATGGACGGAGACAGTCTGACCGCCGTACGCACCGGGGCCGCGGGTGGTCTTGCCGCTCAACTCCTTTCCAAACAGGACGCTCGCCGGGTGGTTGTCTTCGGGGCCGGAGTTCAAGGCCGTGCCCAGTTACGGGGTGTCATGGCCATCCGCGCCATAGAGCACGTTTTTGTCATTGATCATGCTGAAGAAAGGGCAAACGAGTTTGCTGACGAAATCCGTACATGGCCTCAGGCGCCGGAAGTCCACGTCCCGTCCACCATCACTGAAGCCGTCCGAAAAGCTGATATCATACTCACAGCCACCACCAGCAAGACCCCGCTCTTTGACGGCAATGATCTGCAGCCGGGGACACACGTCACCGGGGTCGGGGCATTCACCCCGGAAATGCAGGAAATCGATGTAAACACCATCAAACGTGCAAGAGTCATTGTGGATTCAAGAGAGGCATGCATGGCTGAGGCAGGAGATATTATAAAGACCAACGCCCACATCGAAGCTGAATTAGGAGACATTGTAAACGGGAAGCACCCGGGCCGCAACAACAACGAAGAAATAACCTTTTTCAAATCAGTGGGCCTGGCGGCCCAGGACGCGGCTGCCGCGGCAGCCGTCCTGGCCAGGGCCGAGGTGCAACGTTTGGGGACGATGGTTGAAATGGACTGATCAGGATGCCACTACCTCTTTGACCGCTTCCTCGAAAATGGAAAGGCAGGTATCGATTTCCTGAGCACTCACGATTAGCGCCGGACAAAAACGAATACTGTTTTCACCACATCCCAGGAGCAGCAGACCTTTCCTGAATGCCGCGGCAATAATCTCGTTCCTCCAGTCCCTGGCCGGCTCCTTGGTTTCCCGGTCTTTCACCAGTTCAACCGCAACCATCAACCCCTTTCCGCGGACATCGCCCATGCACTCCCATTCCTTCTGGAGCGTGGTCAAGCCTTCCAGCAGATAGGCGCCCTGGGTCGCAGCGTTTTCAACCAGGCCCTGTTCCAGCAGTTCAATGGTTTTCATGGCGGCCTGACACGATACCGGATTTCCCCCGAATGTGGATGCATGAGACCCCGCCTCCCATTCCATGATGTCTGATTTCGCCACCAGCGCTCCAAGGGGAAGCCCCGAGGCAATCCCCTTTGCCAGGGTCATCATGTCGGAATCCACGTGGAAATGTTCCATGGCGAACATCTTTCCCGTCCGGCCCATCCCTGATTGTACTTCATCGGCCACGTAAAGGATGCCGTACTTCCTGGCGGTCTCGGACAGTTTCTTGTGAAACTCGGGCGGAGGAACAATATAGCCGCCTTCACCCTGGATAGGTTCCACAAAAATAGCGGCAACCTCTTCAGGCGGTATGGTGGTCCGAAAGAGCGTATCCTCAACCCATTTTACGCATGCGAGGTCGCACGCTGGGTACGCGAGGTTGTAGGGACAGCGGTAGCAGTACGCGTATGGTATGTGCGTAATCCCGGGAACCAGGGGGTTATAGTGTTTTTTCTGGATTGCCTTGCTTGCAGTGAGAGACAATGCCCCCATGGTGCGCCCGTGAAAGGCCCCGAAAAAGGCGATATTCAGTTCCCGCTTCGTATACCAGCGGGCAAGCTTCAGAGCGGCCTCTACAGCCTCCGCCCCGGAGTTGCCGAAATAGACTCTTTTCCCATCATTTCCAGGAGCGAGCAGGGCAAGTTTCTCTGCCAGTTCTATCTGGGAGGTATAGTAAAAATCCGTACCCGACATATGAAGCAGTTTTTCCGCCTGCACCTGAATAGCCTCCACCACCTCCGGATGGCAGTGACCCGTAGCGCAAACCGCAATGCCGGACGTAAAGTCCAGGAATGAATTTCCATCCACGTCTTCCACCCATGCCCCGTTTCCTTTCCTGGCAACAAGTGGATAGCTCCGCGTATAGGAAGGAGACACGTATGTTCCGTCCAGTTTTATCAGCTTGGATGCCCGGGGACCGGGCAAAGGAGTAATGATTTTCGGCACCTTTTTCATTGTTCACCCCGCTTCAATTTCGGTACAATGTCAATAAGATGTATCAGAAGAGAAAATTTTTACCGGACCACCAAGACAGGGCATTCTGCCGCCTGCAGCACACGATGCGTGACACTGCCCAGAAGCAGACCCTCAAAGTCAGACCGTCCTCGAGATCCCATGATGATCATGTCGCAATTCTCTATCCGGGCCGCCTCGGCAATCATGTTTCCCGGGGAGCCCTCCAGGATTCGATCGCTGAAAGGCACACCTTTTTCCCTGAACATTTCCCGAAAAGGCTCAAGGATCAGGTTCGACTTCTCCATTACCTCGGCAACAGCCTGTTGGAGATAGGGCTCACCCAGAATGGAAGAAAGGCGTTTTCGGCAGTAAACCAAAAGGATCTCCGCGCTGCCGAGCACTGCAAAATCCGAGGCATATGCTGCCGCCCTCATGGAATGATCCGATCCATCAACTGCCACCATTATTTTTTTAAGCTTCATGGCATCTCTCCTTTAAGCAAATAATAACAACATGTTATTTTTAGTTAAATTATACGCTAGGCATTTTTTTTCGTCAAGGGAATTACTGGTTCGCCGCGTACGGAATCCTTTCCAGGGAAGGCTCCTGTATTACTCATATGAATTACCTGCTTTTTCAGGGAAACGTATTTGACATACGCTGACAAAATAGGTACATGATAAACGCTGATGGTGGACAAGAATTCTTGACGTGCATAGTGGTATCCGTCGTGGCAAATTACGCCCGAACGGAAAGGAAAGGAAAAAATGATAGACAGGAGAATTAACAAACACCCCATACTGGAAATTCCTGACAAGAAGGAAGTCTCTTTTTTGTGGAACGGAAAAAAACTCTCAGGGCTCGAAGGCGAGATGATCTCTTCGGCCCTTCTCGCGAACGACATCCACATCTTTGGCCATCACCCCAAGGATGGAAGCCCCCAGGGGCTCTTCTGCGCCAACGGCCAGTGTTCCCAATGCCTGGTTATCGCCGACAATGTCCCGGTAAAGGGATGTATGACCCCCCTCCACGAGGGGATGATCATTGAAAGCGTAGAGGGAATACCTGAACTCCCTGCGGAAGATGGCCCTGTGAAACCTCACGAAATTCCCCTGACAGACGTGGATGTCCTCATCATCGGCGCCGGACCGGCGGGCCTTTCCGCCGCAATTGAACTGGGGAAACTGGGAATAGATACCCTCCTCGTCGATGACAAGGACAGGATCGGAGGAAAGCTCGTCCTGCAGACGCACAAGTTCTTCGGGTCCGTGGAAGATTCTCACGCCGGGACCCGAGGGTTCGAAATCGCATCGCTCCTTGGAAATACCCTGGCCGAGTTCTCATCGGTCCGCACTTGGCTCAGCACCACAGCGGTGGGCGTCTTTTCCGACGGGATCGTTGGCGTGGTGACAGACAAATCCTACCGCAAGATACGGCCGAAAAAGCTCCTCGTCGCCACGGGCGCAAGAGAAAGAATGTTGTCGTTCCCCGGCAATACCCTCCCCGGTGTCTTCGGTGCCGGGGCCTTTCAAACACTGGTTAATCGCGACCTGGTAAGAACCTCTGACAAAGTCTTTATCGTCGGCGGGGGCAATGTGGGCTTGATTGCCGCATACCATGCCATACAGGCCGGCATCCAGGTTGTGGGGCTCGTGGAAGCCCTTCCCCAGGTTGGCGGCTATAAAGTGCACGCCGACAAGCTCAAACGGCTGGGGGTCCCCATCTATACCAGTCATACCGTGGTTGCGGCCCACGGCAAAGACCGGGTGGAATCCCTTACCATTGCGGAACTGGACCGAGAATGGAACATCATTCCCGATTCCCACAAGACGTTTCAGGCGGATACAGTCCTGATCGCAGTGGGCCTTGCCGAGGTCAACGAATTTTACCTCAAGGCGAGGGAATGGGGTATGGACGTCTTTGTGGCGGGAGACGCCCAGGAAATTGCAGAGGCCTCCGCAGCCATGTTCACCGGAAAAATCGAGGGTCTCAAGATCGCCAAATCCCTCAACCGTACGCGGGAAACCATTCCCCGGGAATGGGAGGAAAAGGCACAAGTTCTCAAGTCAAAACCGGGACCTGTCTCAATAGAACCACCCCCGGAGCAACCTTCAGGGGTGATGCCCATCTTCCATTGTTACCAGGAAATTGCATGCAACCCCTGCACGTCGGTGTGCCCTGAACATGCCATTCACACCCGGGAAGACAAGATTACCGGACTGCCTTACATGACAGACCTCTCCCTCTGCAAGGGCTGTCTCTCGTGCGTGGCGGTCTGTCCGGGATTGGCCATTACACTCGTGGACTATAGAAAGAATCCCCATCGCCCGACTGTTACCCTTCCCTACGAAATCTGGCGCGAAACCGTGGAGATTGGTCAGGAAATCCAAGTCACTGATGACAATGGGACTATCATCGGCAACTACCCCGTGAAAAAGGTCACTTCTCTCAAGAAAAAATTTCCCGGCACCCTCCTGGTACAGATAGAGATGGAAGCTGAAAATGCTGGAAAGGCCATCGGCATCCGGGTCCAGAAAGAAGAGATCAAGCCAGACATGGTCTACGAGGAGGATCTTCCTCCGGACGAAGCAATCGTCTGCCGCTGTGAACGCGTCACAGCCGGAGAAATACGAGAGGCCATCCAAAACGGAGTCAGGGACATGAATCATCTCAAGGCAATCAACCGTGCAGGCATGGGAGCCTGCGGATCAAAAACATGCAGGCCCATGATCTGGCGATTGTTCAAGGAGGAAGGCATTGACCTTGAGCAGGTCACCGACCGTGTGGATCGCCCCCTTTTCGTGGAAGTGCCTTTAGGAACCTTTGCCGGCGTGCTTGGAGGTGATTCTGATGAATAATTACGATGTCATCATAGTCGGAGCCGGTTCCATCGGGGTCCCCACTGCCATAGCATTGGGGGAAAAAGGCAGCAGGACATTGGTCATTGACCGCAATGCTTCTCCCGGCCAGGGTGAAAACAAGCACGCTATTGGTGGAATCCGGGCCACCCATTCAAGCCCCGGAAAAATACTCACCGCACTCCGCTCCCTGGAAATCTTTTCAAGTTGGGAAAACCTGACCGGAGAGAGCATAGAATGGCTCATGGGGGGGTATCTTTTTCCTGTTTATAGAAAAACAGAGGAAGATATCCTGAAATCCATCCTTCCCATTCAAAAACAATATGGTTTGAACATTGATTATGTTGGTCCCGAGAAAATCAAGGAAGTTCTTCCAGGCATCAACGAGGAAGGCCTCCTTGGAGGAACGTTTTCACCTGGAGATGGTTCCGCCTCTCCGCTTCTTGCCATCAACGCATTTTACCGCAGGGCCCTTTCTTTTGGGGTGGAGTTTCATTTCAGGGAAACGGTAGAGGAAATTACCACCGAGAATGACAGGGTAACCGGTGTCAAAACAGAAAAAGGGACCTACCATGCGCCGGTGGTGATTGACACAGCAGGCCCTTATTCAAGGCCGTTCTGCAGCTTGGCGGGGATTGACTTTCCCGTGTATCCCGACTCCCATGAAGCGGCCATCACCGAGCCCGTGAAGAGTTTTTTCGGATGCATGGTTGTGGATCTGCGGCCCGGCCCCGGTTCCAAGAATTACTATTTTTACCAGAACAGGCTGGGGCAGGTTGTTTTCTGTATAACGCCAGATCCTGCGATCCCCGGGACCGATAAACGGGAGACATCCGTCTTCCTCCCCCAGGTCAGTGCCAGGATGGTGGCGCTTCTGCCAAGGCTCAGAAACCTGCGGGTACGGCGAATGTGGCGGGGGCTTTATCCCATGACCCCTGACGGTTCACCCCTCGTCGGATGGGACCGGAACCTGCAAGGCTTTCTCCACGCAACGGGAATGTGCGGTCAGGGCTTCATGCTGGGCCCCGGCATCGGTGAACTCTTGTCCAGGATGATCACTGGAGAAACCACGCCGGACGATGAAACCACGCTGCAGGAATTCTCTCCGTACCGGGAATTCGGGGGACACGAAGCCCTCAAGTAAAGGAGGAAAAAATGACCCAACTAAGAGCAAAAGAGATCAAGACCTTTTCTTACACCCGACCAACCATTACCAATGGATACGCCAATCAAACCCTTTCTGTCGACCTTTCCGGACCGGATATTACCATAAAACCGGTTTCACAAAACATGAAAGAGCTCTTCGTTGGAGGAAAGGGCTTTGACCTCTGGCTCCTCTGGAATGCAGTAACCCCTGTTACCAAATGGAACGATCCTGAAAACGCCATCTGCATCGCATCCGGTCCCATGGGTGGGACGCCCGGCTACCCCGGGTCGGGGAAAAGCATCGTCACCACGATCTCTCCCACCACGGGGTCCGTCATGGATTCAAACGTAGGAGGATATTTCGGGCCCTACCTGAAATTCTCAGGCTTTGATGCCCTGGAAGTGACGGGACAGGGCGCTGAAGGCACGGTCATTTTTATTGACGGGGTGAGGCAGGAAATCAAGCTCCTCCAAGTAGACGGGCTTCCTGAAGATTCTTACGCCCTGTCCCAGGTGCTTACGGATTTTTTTGCCGAAGGTAAAAAACAGGATATTTCAGTGGTCTCAACCGGCCCGGGGGCAAAGCATACCCTGATCGGCTGTCTAAACTTTACCTGGTATGACATGAAGCGGAAGCGTGCACGATACAAACAGGCCGGGCGCGGCGGGATTGGGAGCGTGTTTGCCCACAAAGGCATCCGGGCCATCGTGGCCCGTTGGGATTCCGTGACCGTGGATACGAATAACCCGGCCGACAAGAAGGCCGTCACCACTGTTGCTAAGGTCTATTCCAAGGAGATAAGGGAATTGGACCCCAAGGAAAACGAAATGGCAAGGGTCGGGACCACCCATCTGGTTCCCATCATGAACGATTTCGACCTGCTCCCCACTCACAACTTTCGCTACGGGCAGCATCCCGGTGCCAACAACATCGGACGTGACGTGTATCAGCATTTGTTCGATCCCGGATTTGACGGCTGCTGGAGAGGATGTACTGTCGCCTGTTCTCATGGGGTCAAGGACTTCGTTCCCATGACCGGGCCCTACAAGGGTCAGACGGTCTTTGTGGACGGGCCGGAGTATGAAACCATTGCCGGCTGCGGATCCAATATCGGGGTATTCGACCCCTTTACCATCCTCGAAATGAATTTTTATTGCGATGCCTACGGCCTGGACACCATTTCCGTGGGAACCGGCATTGCCTTTGTCATGGAGTGTTTTGAACTGGGATTGATTACCACCTCCCACACCGGAGGCATGGATCTCAGTTTCGGAAACCGGCTAAACGCCCTGGAGCTGGTTCACCAGATGGCCGCAGGCAAAGGATTCGGCGCCATTGTAGGCCAGGGGATTCGCAGGATGAAAGAGCTTTTTGAAAAGGAATACGGTGCAGATTCCGCGCTGTTGCAGGATATCGGCATGGAATCAAAAGGGCTGGAATTCTCCGAATACATGACAAAGGAATCCCTCGCTCAGCAGGGAGGGTACGGAATCGCCCTGAAAGGTCCCCAGCACGACGAGGCCTGGCTCATCTTCCTGGACATGGTACACAACTACATGCCTACTTTTGAACAGAAGGCCGAAGCCCTTCATTGGTTCCCCATGTTTCGCACCTGGTTTGGCCTGTGCGGATTGTGCAAGCTCCCATGGAACGATATCGTCCCCGAGGACAACAAGGAGACACCGGAACCGGCAAAAGTCATGAAACACGTCCAGTGGTATGCGGAATACTTCAGTGCCGTTACCGGAAGGAAAGTTACCCCGGACGATCTGGTGCTGATGAGTGAGGCCGTGTATAATTTTCAGCGTGTCTTCAGCCTCCGGTTGGGATACGGCCGGAGGGAGCACGATACCCTCCCCTACCGGGCCATGGGACCGGTAACTATGGAGGAATACGAGTCGCGGCAGGAAAGATATGACAAACAGCTCACCGAAAAATACGGGGTTGATATCGCCGGAAAAGAAACGCCCGAAAAGGTCGCGATCCTCCGCAAGTTCAGGGAGCAGCAGTACGAAGAACTGAAGGATGCGGTTTATGAGCGGCGCGGCTGGAGCAAGGACGGGATCCCCACTCTTGAAACGATAAAGAGGCTGGGTATCGATTTCCCCGAAGTCCTGGAAGTCCTGAAGGCCAACGGGATGAGTTGATGATAGAGATTGACGGCAGGCAGATCCCATGGCATGAGGGCATGACCGTGGCTGCCCTGCTTGAAGAGATTGAAGATGCGCATCACTATGCGGTGGTGCGCCTGAACGGCAGACTTATTTCAAGGCCGAACTTCGAGAAAACCCCGGTTCCGGACAGTGCTGAAGTGATCCTGATTCCCATGGTTGCGGGAGGATGAGAAAAGTCAGGGCTCAAAAATCAGACTTTTGAGCCCTGTTCTTTTAATGATTCCAGGTAGGCATCCCACTCAATGGGAAGGAGGTACTTTTTCTTGCTGTTGCAATCCTTGCACGCAGGGACGATATTCCCTTTTCTGCTTTTTCCTCCCCTGCTTAAAGGCACCACGTGATCCATGGTGAGCTGCCCACGACCCACCTTCTTCTTGCAGTAATAGCAGATCCCCTGGTTTATTCTCTGCAACCACCATTCGCTTTTTCTCAGTTTCCTGGCTTTTTCCTTCTCTCTCTTTATCTCCCCATCAGTCACTTCAAAAGCATCAAAAACCATTGTTCAAAACCTTACCGTGAAAATACCCCCGGCCGTGGCCGAATATGCGGACTGTATTTTCATGTCCGGGGGTGGCTGGGCTTATTTTGGTCCAGCCATGCTGGTTTAGCCCGCTTTTCTCACGGGCCTTCGTAGCGAGGCGGCGGGAAGGCCCGCGGATACATGGGGCTGTTCGCCGCCACAGTAGATTGCCCGTGAGAAATACGGGTCAGGAAGGCTGGGCGCTCGTGATCAGCTCTCTTGCTTCCACCCCGATGACATACATACCCCCGTAAGGCCCCTCTTCGACTTTTGTGACGTGCCTCACGACCGTATCAACCGTTATTATTGCCCAACTGGCATAAAATGTAATATTTTCTATTTTATCCCCTTTCTTCAGTAATTTCAAGACACCGAAATCTTTTTCAGAAACAATAAGCCCGATCCCATGACTTGAATAGTTCATGACGTTCAGGTGATACTGTTTTCCTTTTCCTTTCGGCGTTTTCAGGGAAAACTCCACATAGACAAAATCCGGGATCCTGGTTGCTATTCTGTGTTCTCGCCGCTTTTCAGCTCCTTCCGATACACTCCCTTTCCCGGGTTCCATCAGATCTTTGTCCGTATCCACCGGTGCCGAAACAGGTGCCGGAGTGCTTTGTTCCAGCGTTTCCAGCCGCGCCTCAATTTCCTTATCATCGGGGTCTATTTCCCTCGCCGACTGATAGAGCCTGCGGGCGAGATCCCTGTCCCCTCTCTTCTCAATCTCAAAACCAATTCGGAACTGCACTCTCGCTTTTTCCTTTTTCCCCAGTTTCGGCCCTTCCAGTAACTTCTTTACGGTTGCCATGGCTTTGTCCGGTGATTCGAACCGGGCCAGGCAGCCCGCAATCTCGGGAACTATTTTGGCCGTTGGATAATCCAGTTGCAGCAGCCTTCCATACTCTGTAACAGCCTCTTCATAATGGCCCAACTCTTTCAAGGCAAATGCCCCATCCAGGAGGGCCTGTACATTTCCCGAGCCGGAAAGGGTCTTCTGTATCCTCGATATCTCTTCGCCGGAGACATCTTTCTGGGCGGCTTCCTTTTCCTGAACAACCTTTGCCTGGACCTCTGTTATTGCCGTCTCAATCTTTTCCTTTTCGTCGGCATCCAGGCCGGAGGGATTGCTCATGACCTTTTCATAGACCCTCAGGGCCTCTGTGAAAAGCCCCATGGAGCAATATACTTCAGCTTCCTTGATCTTTGATTGGATATCCATTATGTTCCTCTGCCTTCTGTAAGCATCAGTATTCTGGTCTCAGCAAAGACGAAAAGACACCTAGTTTTTCTTGAAAAAGCCTTTAAATTTGTCCCGCTTGACCATCTTCTTCATAGCCGGCACAAACATGTCACAGTTCAACCGAACCAGTGCCATTGGAGTTGCGGTACCGGTGATGATAAAGAGATACCCTATTTCAGTCTTCCTGATATAGATCCGGCCGTTTTCATAAAACACCTCTATTTCCCGGGCACCCCGCAATGAATGAATAAACAGGGCCAATGAATCATCGATTTTCGGTTCTCCGGCAAACGACCCCACAAACTCCTTTAATACAAGCTGACCCTCGAATGAAACGAGCATCAACCCTTTTACATCACGTAACGTGAGAAGTTCATTAAAGTGATTATTCATAGATCTGTTCACACGGCAACATCACCTGCTATTGCCTTCCGTCTCCACGATGAGGGCATGAATCATCCGGTCTCTCGGACATTTGCTGTCTACAGGGATCATAATGGTCTTATCTCCGGGCAGAAGGATGATATCCTGTGACCTCCCAACGTCCATGTAGGTGAGTTTTAACGGGCCGAATGAAAAAAGCTTTCCCATCCTTCCCATCTGTCCCAGAAGCCCGTCCCAGGCATTGTCATAATAGATTTTCTCGCCGCCATAGCGCGTTCCAATCGTACCCGTGAGCCTTTTTTTCACCTGCTCAAGCCCACTCTCTTTTTTTCTTTTCTCCCCGTGTCCCAATGAAGCAGCGACTGTCATCACCGGTTTTTTCCGGGGGACTGCCGAGGCCTTTGCCTGTTCGTCCTTCAACCGCATTGCCTCAAGCAATATGGCCTGCAGTTCACCTTTAATCTTTTTCTCCGAGCATCGGCAGGTATTTTCAATAGAGAGAGTAACCTCCTCCCAACTGAAAATATGATGTGCGGCTTCCTCGCCTTTGAACCCGTTCACCCGTGCATCAAGGAGTTCACCATCCCGAAAAAAAAGAACACCCCTCTTTCCGGAAGCCTTGTCAGACAGCCGTATGGTGCATGTCTTTTGCTCCATTTCTATAAGCTGCAGAAACATTCCGGAAGAGACATTGTGAAGCGTTCCACCGTCCGCCTCCCGCCGCAACCAGGTAAGGATAAGTTCAGCCAAAACGCTGCTCTTGAAGGGCTTTGCAATGTACCCGACAGCTCCGCCCTCGCTTGCCAGCTTCTCCATCTCACTGGTGCTGTATCCGGTCATGACAATAACCGGGATATCGGGATAGCTCTCCATAACGTGCGCAAGAAGACCGAACCCATCGGTGTTTGGCATCTTCAAATCCGTCACCACCAGAGAGATATCATCCCGGGCGAGTTTCCTGATCGCCTCCTCGCCGTTTCCGGCAGTAACTATTGAGAAGACTTCATTGTACTCCGCAAGGCCCTGTTGAAGGGACCGGAGCACCTCCTGCTCGTCATCTACAAGGAGGACATTTCTTCTCATATACCTCTCCCGATTCAATCCTCATTCCCTGCCCCCAGTCCTCTGGAACTCCGCTTCCCGTCTTTATCTCCTCCGACGCAGTCTTTCCATGGAAAGCCGTATGCTTTCCTGCATACGTCCGATGGCTTCCCCCAGGTCTCCGATTTCATCTTTGGATCGGATTTCCAATTCTTCATCCAGGGCACCAAGACTTATTTGTTCCGCCAAGCCGGTCAACGACTTAATTCTCTTTGTCAAGGCATGTCCGTACCACAGGACGATCAGAGCAATAAGCACCAGGGTACTTCCCAGGATCACAAATACACCGTTTTTCGTGTTAGCGCTGATCACTCCCGCTTTTTTCTCCAACCCTTTTACCTCTTTTGTGAATTCATCAAGATACGTTGTCGCTGCTATCACAAAGGAAGTGTTTCCCACCGGGGCGCAGACCATAAACTTATCACGAACCCTTCCATCCTTATCTTTCCACCGGTAGTAACCTTTGGATTCTTTTCCTCCCCTGACGCCCGTATATACCTTCCAGAAACCGGCGAATGCTTTTCCCAGGGGTTTTTTGAGCTTACTCATATCAATGCCGATGATCTTGGGGTTCACGTGAACCCATGTGCGCCAGATTCCACTGCTGTCAGGCAACTGGTAGAGTGCGGTGTAGCCGGTGGCACCGACCTTTTGAACAGCCACTTTCTTGAACCCTTCATCCTGGAAAAAATTTTCCTTCCTGAGCTTCCGGTGACTGTCCAGGTAGAGGAGTACTTGAGACGCCACCGACTCGGCTTTTTCTTTGATAATATTTTCCGCAAGATGAGTTACCACCTGGCTGCTTTCGCCGGTAATAAGAGACGTCAGTTGATCCAGCTGCCTGATGTAAAGGAACCCGGCGGCGACCATGAGGATGACCGGTACGAGGAAAAAGAGGACGATCATCTTTGCCCTGAGACCTAAGCGGCGGGAACGCTGTTCTTTGAGGCTTGCGAGTTCGGCCTGTACCGTCTCCGTTCCGATTGATTCCGCAGCCGGTGCTTCATTGCTTCCGGAACCGGGCCATTCCAGATCCGCTCCCGTCCCGTTCATCTCGTCCGATTTCGAGATATCAAAAACGTGTCCGCATGCCTTGCAACGCACTTTGGCGTGTGCGCCCTTGATTTTCGTCGGATCGATCCGATACCTTCTTCCACATTCCTCACAAAAGATGATCATTGCTATTCCCCTTTTTTCTCCAAGTTTTTCCCTGGCAAGAAGATCCCGAAAATTACCTTCTTGCCTCCTAAATTCCCAGCTCCTTCATTTTCTTGACCATGTTCTGCCTGAAGGCGATACCCTTTTCCTTTCGTCGGATCTGTCTGGCAAGCAAGTCGACCAGCTCCGCCACAAGTGGTACGGGAAAACTGGATACCCGTTTCCCGAGATCAGCCACCGTGTCTTCGATCAGGATCCCTGAAATAGGGCCTACCGCAAGCGAAAGCTGTGCATTCAGATAGTCAAAAAATTCTGGGGGCAGGACAGAAACCTGTTCCCTGACCCGTTCAATGATCTGAAGTTTTGAGAGTTTTTCAAGGGCGTCCCTGATCTCAACCATCTCCATTCCGAGTGACTGGGCAATAGCGCTCACATTCCTTTTCCCGTCCAGTTCCATCAAGATACTGAGCATTCTGCTGTCCAGGGAAAACTCGCCAAGATCCTTCCGCAGGACTCGCTTGAAAATCATCCCGCCAATATTCTTTGTATCTGTCCCTTGCACCATATCCTCAACAGGTTACTTTTTGCCTTTTCGGCCTGATTTGCGCTTGGGCGCCTTCAGCTCATCCGCCAATCCCTGGATTTCTTCGCGCAGGGCTTTGAATTCTGCCTGAATAAGTTCTTTCAGTTCATTCAGGGCCGCCACAATGGGCTCAGGCATTCGCTGGCCTTCCTCCCAATCGATGGTAACATCTCTTCCCTCCACCAGCGGAGCAGCTGGTTTGCCTGGCTTGACCTTTTCCTCCACAACGCCCTTCTGTCCCTGGATTTCTCTTTTCAGGTCTTTGAATCGCTGCACTTCTTCCAGTAATATCGTTTCTTTTTCAATCTCCTTCAGCCCATCCGACGAGAGAATTTTCTCCAACGCGGAGTAAACCGAATTCAACACCTTAATGGCTTCAGGATTAGTCTTCGCCTTGTATTTCTTGATGTATCTTCCCAGTGAATCAAGCATCTTGAAAAAAGGCGCCATAATGCGGTTGCCGTTATAATTGTTCTTCAGTTTTGCGACTTCATCCAGGAAATGGCTCATGACCTCATCGGAGATCTCCCAATCTAATGAGAGGATAACACTCTGCAGCTCTCTTAAAGGAGATACCTGGGTTTCAAGAGGCTCATTCTCTTCATCGACTGTGCCGTCACCTTCAATAAAAATCTCGTCAAGGCGCTTTTCCACTTCATCCGTGAGCTTTGCTTTTTTCTTTGCCAAGGGTCTTCTCCTATTTGAATTCTTTTTCCAGTGCCGCCATGGTAAGTGTAATAATCTTCTTGAGGGTCTTGACCACATTATCACCCTTCAAGGCACTTGCCTCGAATGAGGGCACCTTCAACCTGCTGTTGAGATCCTTCTCCATTGTCTCGTAAGAAAGCAATGGGATCCCGTCTCCTGCCAGGTCGCGTTTGTTGTACTGCAGAACCAGCGGGATCTTAAAAATGCTTTTTTTATACGTGGAAAGGTTTTCCTGCAGGTTCTTTACAGAAAGCATATTGCTCTTTCTTCTCACTTTCATGGAATCGGCGACAAAAACCACCCCGTCCACCCCCCGCAGGACCAGTCTTCTCGTCGCGTTATATTTTACCTGCCCGGGAACTGTATAAAGCTGGATCTTGACATCATAGCCCTTGATTTTGCCCATTTCGAACGGAAGGAAATCAAAGAAGAGGGTCCTGTCGCCCTGGGTCTTGATCGCAATCATCTCGGTTTTGATACGGTCATTGAACTTATTATAAATATACTCCAGGTTGGTGGTCTTTCCACCTCTTCCAGGACCGTAATACACGATCTTGACCTGGACTTCCTTCTTTTTCAGGTTGACAAATGCCATGAAAGAATACCCCCTTCAAATATCCCTTTTTCAAGCAATGAAAAGTTCATTGTTATCCCAAGAGGCCCCTTCATGGGCTCATTTGGTGACCCAGGACACCCGTAATTTCGTCGATTGCCTCCGCGACCTTTAATCGCAGAAACCCCAGCGAAACATCCTGGTCAAAAATGGTGATGAGCAGAAATTCCTTCATCACTTTGCTGAAATGAATGCTTTCCTTCTTTCCTTTATGAAAAAGGAGGGAAAACTCATCTTCTCCGATTATCTTGGCCATGGTGCTGACTGCCCCGAAATTTCCCGCTGCCAGGGCGGCCAGTGAATAGATATCGTGTTTCATCTTCCCCGAATCCTGGCTGGCTATGACGTTGCCTGCCATATCAATGAGAAAAACGCACCTGACCCCTATGTCCATGAAGTCCTCTTCCAGGATTCCTTCAATGGCATCAAGCTCCTTTTGATCAAGAACGTACGTCAATGGTCCACCTCCGTCCTGTGTCGAATGGGTGTGACTCAGGTTGTCACGTTCACGGTTCACACTTCACGTAAGCGGTTTGCAATCCTTTTCAATGAACTGTAAACTCCGGAACCTGAGCCTGAGCAGTTATGAAAAAAAGCATCAAAACATCCATTCTGTCTATGGCACTTGACGCATTTACATGCAAAGGCGATGCCATTTATTCGCGGTGAATCTTCCTCCTCGTCAAACCCCTCTCCTCAGTCCTTCGCGCCGAAAACCACCCCCTTTCCCCTTTATGACGTCAATTTTTTGCCACTTTAATCGCGTATCCTATGACGCTCTGCCTTGATCCAAACCCTTCCCCGAATATTTCTTGCCTCCCAAGGGCGTTGAAAAAAGTATCCGGTTGACTGTCTCCCTAGAAATATGCGAGAATATTTTTTCTTATGGGTGCTGATCTTTCCCGCTTTATGGAAAAGGCCCTTCAAGAGGCCGATAAAGCATTTCGTCGAGAAGAAGTGCCCGTCGGTGCAGTGCTTGCTGGAGAAGACGGCCGAATCATCGCACGTGCCCACAATCGGACTATCGAGCTGAATGACCCAAGCGCACATGCCGAGATCCTCGTACTGCGTCAGGGAGCTTCTCTTCGGAAAAATTATCGGTTAAACGGCTGCATCATGGTGGTCACGGTGGAACCTTGTCTTATGTGCATGGGGGCAATTATCCATGCACGCCTGAGCCATCTCGTTTTCGGAACGTGGGACCCCAAGTGGGGGGCTGCAGGATCACTCTTTGATATTCCCGGTGATCCCAGGCTGAACCACCATGTGAAGGTCACATCGGGAATTCTTGAAGAAAAGTCCAGAAAGTTGATGCAGGATTTCTTCAGGCTTCGCAGGTAAATGAGCTTCTCCGCAGCAAGCCGCGGAGTATCAAGAAAGAGAGGAAAGAAGCAAGCTTCGGGGAATGAAACCCGCAGCGGTTAAAAGTGATGTTTCGGAGAGGTACCGAAGTGGTCGTAACGGGGTCGACTCGAAATCGACTTGTCCCGTGAAGAGCGGGGCACGTGGGTTCGAATCCCACCCTCTCCGCCAACAAATTGGATAAAATCATTTGACAGTGCCACTCCCTAACACTATCTTGTGTCCATAAATATCATAGTGATCGCGGGGCACAATGTAGTTCCAATCAAGAAATGCCAAACAACCGCGGAGAGATGTCCGAGCTGGCTGAAGGAGCGCGACTGGAAATCGCGTGTACCACCAAAACGTGGTACCGAGGGTTCGAATCCCTCTCTCTCCGCCATTTCGTAACCGTTCAAACGGTGGGGATGGAACTTTGGTCCGGTGAATAATTTCAAGTTCCTTTCAGCACCCAAGTAATAAACCAAAGGCTGAAATGACGTACGAAGTGTTGGCAAGAAAATGGCGCCCCCAGGGATTTGAGGACGTCATTGGCCAGGAACATGTTACCCAGACGCTGGTCAATGCCATTAAGACAGGCAGGCTTGCGCATGCCTATCTCTTTTCCGGTCCCAGGGGAGTGGGCAAGACTTCGGTGGCACGAATCCTTGCCAAGGCCATCAACTGCGAAAAAGGAGAACCGGGGAAACCCTGCAACCAGTGCCAGGTCTGCGAAGAAATCACTTCGGGCTCATCCGTTGATGTCCAGGAAATAGACGGCGCGTCCAACCGGGGCATTGATGAAATACGGGAACTCCGGGGAAACATCAACTACATGCCTTCGTCCAGCAGGTATCGCGTTTACATCATCGACGAAGTGCATATGCTCACTCTCCCCGCTTTTAACGCCCTGCTGAAGACACTTGAGGAACCTCCACCCCACGTAAAATTCATTTTCGCGACCACTGAACCCCACAAGGTGCCGGTAACCATCCTGTCCCGGTGCCAGCGCTTCGATTTCAAAAGGATCCCGCTTTACAAGATTGTCGAGCATCTCCAGAACATATCCCGCCAGGAAGGCATTGAAATCAGCAAGACCAGCCTTTCCCTGATTGCAAAAGAGGCTGACGGCGGGATGAGGGATGCAGAAAGCCTCCTCGACCAGGTCGTATCCTTTTCCGGGACTACGGTGGAAGACAAGCAGGTCACCGATATCCTGGGAATCATAGACCGGGAGATCCTTTTTCAGCTGTCCGGGTCTATCGTGGAAGGGGATATGAAAAAATGCCTGGAGATACTGGATCAAGTCTACAAATACGGGTATGACATGAAGGCGTTCTACCGGAGCCTGATGCAGCAGATCAGAGATCTCCTCATCAGTCTCATAGCACGGGAAAACGACCTCGTGGAAATCTCCGAGAACGACCGGGGAAGAGTCAGAGAGCAAGCGGAAAAGGCTGGCCGGGAACGGCTCCAGATCATCCTGAATTTTCTTATGAAACGTGAAGAAAACCTCCGGTTCACCACTGATCCGCGCCTCCTGCTTGAAGCCGTCATTCTCCAGCTTTGTCAGATGGGAGACTTTCTCTCCTTCGGGGAAATCATTGACAGGGTGGAAGGCCTGGAAAAAATGCTCTCCGGGAGACCTGTTACTCGACCTTCTCCGGATATTCCGAGACTTTCTGATCCCGAGGCCCATTGGCAGGGAAAAGAGACCCACGGATCTCCCGAAGACCTCCAGCCCTCCTCCGGCAAAAGCGAGTGGAAACGATTCCTGTCCTTTCTTTCTTCAAAAAACCGGGCCATGGCTAAGGTCCTGGAAGAATGGGAGCTCAAAAGCCTGTCAAAGGACTCCCTGGCATTGAAAAGGGGCAACCGGTCTTTTTCGACGGCCTACTTTGACGACGCTGAAAAACTCGATCAGCTTCGCGTGTATTGCAGGGAGTTTTTCGGGCAAGATATCCGCATCAGCCTTCAGGGAAGCGCAAAAAGCGTGTCCCGGAACAAAGCAGTCGACCCCCCAAAGGCCAAGAAAAAGAGTGTCGCACCTCAACAGGACTTTCCACCTCCGGTGAAGGACATTCTCGACGTATTTCAAGGCAAGGTCATTACCGGGGAATCACCGCGAAAGCCGACGTCAGACTGAGTCCTCCCCTCTCTCGTTTCTCAGTGCCTCAAATCCCTTCTCGAGATCTTTCATCAGATCTCCCGGATCTTCAAGGCCGATATTGAGCCGCACGAGGGTTTTATCGGGATATCTTGCACTACAGGCTCGATCGTATTTCGCCGCCGTCAGGAGACTCTTGTATCCGCCCCAGCTGTATCCGAGACCGAAGAGATCCAGCGAATTCACAAAAGCCGCCAGCTTCGTTTCAGGATATTCTTCCTTGAAGGTAAAGGCGAAGAGACCCGAGGAACCTTTGAAATCCCTCTTCCAGATATGGTGTTCTGGATGGCTCGGCAGTGCAGGGTGGATCACCTTATCAACAAGGTCAACTGTTTCCAGCCATCTAGCAACTTGAAGCGCTGATGTTTCATGGTGCTTTAATCGTATCTCCAGGGTCTTCAGTCCCCGCAGTGCGAGATAGCAGTCCTCGGGTGAGGCGAACACTTCCATGACACGGTAGAATTTACTGAATTGCTCGGCGTATTGGGCGCTCACCGTTACAGAACCCAGGAGCACGTCTGAGTGGCCGGAAATATATTTCGTGACCGATTCTACCACCACATCAATCCCCAGCTCAAAGGGATGCAGGTAAAGGGGGGTCGCCCAGGTATTGTCCAGCAGGGTCATGATTCCCTTTTCCCGGGCAATGGCCGTAACAGCAGGAATATCCTGAATTTCAAAAGTGTTTGATCCGGGGGACTCAAGAAAGATGAGCCTCGTATTTCCCCTGATATACTCCACGATATCAGCGCCCACCGCGGGAGGGACAACCCCGATTTCCACGTTATACCTGGAAAGAATCTTTCTGCAAAAACGGGCCGTCGGACCGTAAATGTTGTCGCACAGGAGGATATGATCACCGCTTTTCGTAAATGCCAGCAGGGTATTAATGATGCCGTTTATTCCCGATTGGAAGACACGGGTCAGGTGCCCACCCTCAAGTCTCCTGATTGCCTCCTCCAGGGCACGCTGCGTCGGCAACCGGTCCGTACCGTAGGAAACCCCCTCATATTGCCCCTTGTTTGCCCGGAGCATATCTTCATAGTTTTGAAATAAAACCGTTGAACCCTTGTAAACAGGAGGGTTGATCGTTCTTACCGGGTTGTCATTTATCACATTAAAATAATTATCAAATCCTATAAGTTCGGTGGTTTTCTTCATGTCTTCTGATTCCTTTACGTCAGGATAATTGACTCGGATGAGTCTTGGCCACGCTACCACAAAATATTCCGGCTATCAAATCTAAATACAGTTCTTTTCCGATGTTGACGGAAGGCCCGCAACCTGATACGATTTTTTATGCTTTGCAGGTCCTGCCTGCTTTCAGCACAAAACTCGTAAGAGCGCAAACTGATTTGAACGGTAAAGGAGACAAACATGAAAGGAATGCCAAATATGGGCCAGATTATGAAGCAGGCCCAACAGTTTCAGGCAAAGGTGGCAAAACTCCAGGAGGATCTGGGGGACAGGACCGTTGAGGCCTCGGCCGGCGGCGGTATGGTCACGGTCGTTGCGAACGGCCGACAGGAAATCGTTTCCATATCTATTGACCCGGAGGTCATAGACCCGGAAGACCGGGAAATGCTCCAGGACCTCGTGATCGCCGCCGTAAATGACGGCCTTGCCAAGGCAAAAGAGATGGTGAACGAAGAAATGGGCAAATTGACCAAGGGCATGAATCTCCCCAACCTTCCAGGGCTCATGTAGGAAAGGAATCTCCATGGGTATTTATCCGCCGTCCCTTGAAAACCTCATCAACCACTTTTCCAAACTTCCCGGTATCGGTCAAAAATCTGCCGCCCGAATGGCACTTTTTATTCTGAAAAGCGACCGGGCGCTGGCAGAAGGTCTGGCCAGGAGCCTGCTGGAGGTGAAAGAAAAGATAATCTTCTGTTCCGTGTGCTTTAATCTGACCGACGATGATCCCTGTCCCATATGTCGCAATGAAGCCAGGAACAACGGCACCCTCTGTGTTGTTGAAGGCCCGGGGGACCAGTTGGCCCTGGAGGAAAGCGGTTCATTCAAGGGACGGTATCATGTGCTCCATGGGGCCCTTTCTCCTCTTGACGGCATTGGTCCCGAAGACCTCAAGATCGGAGAACTGCTCTCCCGCTTGGACCGCGAAAACATCAGGGAAGTCATCCTGGCAACCAACCCCACCACCGAGGGAGAGGCCACTGCTTCTTTTCTGGCCGGTATTCTCTCGGACAAGGATGTCGCTGTCTCGCGCATCGCCCTCGGGGTTCCCATGGGGGGTGATCTCAAGTACATGGATCGGATGACCCTCCAATATGCCCTCAAGACCCGGATGAAGGTAGAACCATGATCCGCGAGGCGGATCTTGAAGCCCTCGGCAGATTGGTTGGTCCTGACAACCTGCTTACCGGCCAACCGCAACTCGAACCCTATACCACTGACGGGACAAAGCTCGTCTTCGCCCCGGACGCCGTTATCTTTCCTCGGACCACCCGACAAACAGCAGACATCCTCCGCCTGGCCACCGACCGCGAAATCCCTGTAATACCCCGGGGCGCCGGAACCGGTATGAGCGGAGGGTCGCTCGCCGTAAACGGCGGACTGGTCATGTCCCTGGAACACATGAACCGGATCCTTGAAATCGACCGCGAAAATCTCATCGCCAAGGTGGAACCCGGTGTCATTACCGCCCATCTCCAGGAAGCCGTTGAAAAGGTAGGGCTCTTTTATCCTCCTGATCCGGCAAGCATTCACATTTCTACCATCGGTGGCAATGTCGCCGAGTGTGCCGGTGGACTTCGGGCCGTCAAGTACGGGGTTACCCGTGACTATGTCCTCGGTCTTACCGTCGTGCTTCCCACCGGCGAGATTATCCGAACGGGCGTAGAGACCATGAAGGGAGTGGCCGGCTACGACCTCACGCACCTCGTCGTTGGATCAGAAGGAACCTTGGCCGTAGTGACATCCATTACCCTCAGGCTGCTTCCGAAACCAGAGACACAGCGGACCATGCTTGCCTTTTTCGCCAACGTCACGCAAGCGGCTAACACCGTATCCAGCATTATTCATCGAGGCATCATTCCCACCATCCTTGAGTTCGTGGACCGGACATGCCTTGAATGTATTCGGAAGGAAATGGCTATTTTTATTCCCCCTGATGCCGGGGCCATGCTTCTCATGGAAGTGGACGGCAATGCCTTCATGGTGGAACAGGACAGCAGCAAGATAAAAGATGCCTGTGAAGAAGGAAAAGCCATAAGCTTTAAAAAAGCCTCCACCCGGGCGGAGGCTGAACAGCTCTGGCAGGCCCGCCGGGAAGTCTCCCCCTCTCTCTACAAGTTGAAGCCCCACAAGACCAGCGAAGACATTGTGGTCCCCCGGAGCAGGCTCCCGGAACTCATCGCGGTCCTTCACGAACTCAGTTCCCGCTATGACCTTCCCCTGCCGGCCTTCGGCCACGCGGGTGACGGAAACATCCATGTGAACATCATGCATGACAGGGAAAACCGCAGTGAAAGGGAAAAAGTGGTACCCCTGGTGAAAGAACTATTCGAAAAAATACTCAAAATGGGAGGGACCATCACCGGTGAACACGGCATAGGAATCACCAAGGCACCCTATCTCGAGATGGAAATTCCAAAACCCGGCCTGAACCTGATGAGCAGAATCAAAGAGGCCTTCGACCCAAAAGGAATCCTTAACCCCGGAAAAATCTTTCTCCCCTAGCCCTGCATTTCTCACTATTTTCCCATTCTGCTTTACGCCGGGGGATCTCTCACAGATTCCCTTATCGATCGGCGGTGCGGAACGTATAACCGAGACAAAAGCGTGCTTTCCCGTTCAAGGCACACCGGCGTCTATTTCTTCCGGCAGGGGCTTTTTCACCTCAGCCATTAATTCATCGATCTCACCACTGTTCAATGTCTCTTTCTCCAAAAGGGCATTGGCCATCTTGTGAAGGATACCCAGGTTATCCTCAATGAGCCGTGTAGCCTTTTCGGAGGCCCCGATTATAATATTTCTGACTTCCTCGTCAATCCTTTGTGACGTCATTTCACTGAAATCCCTGTGCCGGGTAAACTCACTGCCAAGAAATATCTGCGCTTCCTTTTTGCCAAAGGCAACAGGGCCCAGTTCCTCGCTCATACCGTACTCACAGACCATCTTTCTTGCAAGACCGGACGCCTTTTTAATGTCATTTTCCACTCCTGTTGTCTGGGTATTGAGCACAATCTCTTCCGCAGCCCTGCCACCCATCAAGATGCTTATATTGTTCTCCAGGTCACTTTTAGGATAGGTGTGTTTTTCGTTTATGGGGAGCTGCTGCGTCAGGCCAAGAGATCGACCCCGGGGAATGATGGTCACCTTATGAACGGGATCTGTATCGGGAAGGAGTCTTGCCACAAGGGCATGCCCTGCCTCGTGATAAGCCATGTCTCTTTTTTCCTCTTCAGAGATAATCATGCTTTTCCGCTCAGGCCCCATCATGACCTTGTCCTTGGCGTCTTCAAAGTCGATCATCTCCAACCTGTCCTTTCCGCGTCTGGCCGCCATCAGTGCGGCCTCATTCACCATATTCTCAATATCAGCCCCGGTAAACCCGGGAGTCCCCCTTGCAAGGGCTTTGATATCGACATCATTTGACAGGGGCGTCTTTTTTACATGGACTTTCAGGATTCCCACTCTCCCCATTACGTCAGGAACAGAGACAACTACTTGTCTGTCGAATCGCCCGGGTCTCAATAGAGCGGGATCAAGCACATCGGGCCTGTTTGTGGCTGAAATCAAAATGACGCCCTCATTGGATTCAAAGCCGTCCATCTCCACCAGAAGCTGGTTGAGGGTCTGTTCTTTTTCATCATGTCCACCCCCTAAACCCGCACCCCGGCGGCGACCAACCGCGTCAATCTCATCCACAAATATGATGCAGGGAGCATTTTTTTTACCCTCCTTGAAGAGATTTCTGACCCTTGAAGCACCAACACCCACGAACATCTCTACGAAATCCGATCCGCTTATACTGAAAAAGGGGACATCCGCCACACCGGCTATTGCCCTTGCCAGTAAGGTCTTCCCTGTGCCTGGAGCTCCCACAAGAAGAACACCTTTCGGGATCCTTCCCCCCAGCCGGGTGAATTTCCCAGGATCGCGAAGAAAGTCGACGATTTCCTGCAATTCATCCCTGGCCTCATCAATTCCCGCGACATCTTCAAAGGTGACTTTCTCCCGCGAGTCCGACAGAAGACTTGCTCGATTTTTTCCAAAGGACAGTGGATTCCCACCGCCACCCTGCATTCGGCGCATGAAGAATATCCAAACACCCACCAGCAAAAGCATCGGGACCCACGAAAGGAACATCCTGAGCCATGAGGCCCCTTCTTCGGGTTTTGCAGATATTTTCACCCCTTTCCCCTTGAGCAACGTAATCAGTTGTGGATCTTTCGGGGCAAATGTATGAAAAGGTCCTTGCGCGGTTAAACCCGATATATTGTTCCCCTGTATCGTGACCCGGATGACCCTTCCGCTCTCAACCAAACTTACAAAATCACTGTAACCCATAGAGGCGCTGCTTCCTTGTCCATTCAATATCCGAAACAGCATGATCAGCATAAATCCAATCATGATATAAACAGCAATATTTTTGTGGGATGGGTTCACTTTAATCTATTTTCCATAAGATGCATTCATATATTTTCATAAGCTTTTCACACGTGCTTGTTCCGGCATTGAACCCAAAACTCCCCTCTCCTCAATGCCGACAACAAACGCCTGTCGTTTCGCGGTCTTATTTTCATGATCATCACCCGGTTTAAAATGATCAGGGGAGACGGCAACCTCAAAATCATGACGCTGCTGCACGCATACAGTGAATCAAGTCTCTGACTTCAACAGTTGCTATACCGGTTTGAATATCAGACATGCCATAGGGAATGACCAGGTCACCGTTGTGGAGGATCGCGCCGCAGGTATACACGACATTGGGGACATACCCCTCGCGCTCTTCCGCAAGCGGTGCAAGTAACGGCTCTCCAAGGCGGGCGATGACTCTTGCGGGATTTTCTAGATCAAGCAGCATGACGCCGATGGCATACTGACGCATGGGCCCGACCCCGTGGGTGAGCACGATCCAGCCTTCATCAGTCTCCAAAGGTGAGCCGCAGTTCCCGATCTGAATGAACTCCCACGGACGTGCGGGCTCCTGGATAATTTCGGTCTCCTGCCAGAAATGGATATTGTCCGAAAACATGATATGATTGTTTTCACCGTCCTGGCGCGATAGCATGACGTAGCTGCCGTCAATTTTCCGGGGGAAAAGCGCCATGCCCTTGTTTTGGATCGCTTTGCCGTTGAGGGTTATCACTTTGAATTTGACAAAATCCTTTGTCTCAATAAGCTGCGGCAGGATTGTAAGACCGTTATAAGCCGTATAGGTCGCATAATAGGTAACTTCGCCGTTCTCATCAAAAAATTGCACGAATCGGGCGTCTTCAATGCCACTGCTTTCGTTTTTCGAAACGGGAAAGATAACCCGTTCGGATATGCGATGATCAGCCCGGAAACTTACCTCATAATTGGAACTCGCAAGCCAGTACATGATTTCAAAGGTTTGGTTCTGGCGAAGCTCTGAAAAGAGAGGTCTCGCACGAAGCGCTCCAATTTCATTTTTTAATGTATGATAGGTGAAATCTTCCGGTACCTGGCCAAGGAGATGAGCTGTTACCTCATTGCAGGCATCCATTTCATTAAGCTTCAGCTGGAAAAGATGCCGGTCGTAAACTGCGTTTAAACGGACGTCAGGCCTCTCGACATAATCGCTGACCGGGTCGAAGATAAACGTATTGTGCCCGTCAAGGACACCACTGCGAAACACAATAGAAGAAACATGCCCTTCGCCGATTGCCCTCAGGCTCATGATAAAGCGTAAGCTGCCTTTGTCCAAATGGCTTTGATCAGGATGGAGGACGATTGAAGGATTAAAAAGGGCGGCCGATTCTATGGAGTACTCCATGGTAAAATAGGCGCCGATAAGAATCCTTTGAACATCGCTGAGCACAGCATCCCGGGGAACATAATCTTTTACCGCATCAAGGTGATGTTCAAAAACAGCCATGATGTCTTTGTGTCGCTCTGAAAAATCATGCATAATTTCTTCAAGAAGTTTCTCGGCATCCATATCGGACAGGTCCGTTATGCGTTGAATGATTTTTCGTATACGATATGCACCGTCAGGAATATGCTGGCGGGTTATAACGCGTGAAGGATCGCCCTGCATTTTCTTCTTTTCTCTTTTAACCTTTGGCCGTAGCCTTTTTTTTCCATCCATATCTCTGCCCACTGATAGATTATGCCGTCTCATAACAGCCTACATCGGAGGCCGTTTTTTTGTGAGGCATAACTGTACAAGGTCATCAATGTGTGCCGTGCCGGCACACATGACCGTATCCGCCCCGCCCCAATAAATTTTTACCGTCCCGTCGTCTTCAGGAACAGTGCCACAGGTAAATACAACATTGGGCACATAGCCATTTACTTCCCAAGGATCCTCAGGCGCCAATATCCACTGGTCGGAAACGCCGATAATTTTGGCCGGATCATCAAGGTCATGCAGGGCCGCACCGAGGCGGTACACTGTTCCGGACATCGTCTTAAAGACACCATGGTAGATATGAAGCCAGCCCCTGTCGGTTTTAAATGGCGGCGCACCGGGTCCGATTTTCATTTCATCCCAGTGATAGGCCACCGGCTTCATAATCACCCTCGAATCGCCCCAGTGAACCAGGTCGGGAGAATAGGAAATCCAGACGGACCAGGGCGAAAGCTCCGAATGCGGCCGATCCAGGCGGACATACCGGCCACCGAACTTTTCAGGGAAAATAACGACGTTTCGAAAATCGGCCTGGGTGATCAGCGCAATACGCTCAACGGTTTTAAAATCCCTGGTGCGTGCAAGGGCAATCCGCACGCCGTGACGGGAATAGGCGCTGTAGGTTAGCAGGTACTCTCCATCTACAGGGCAAATTCTGAGGTCCTCGACGCCGAATGCTTCATATTCGGCAAAAGCATTGTCCGTTGAAGGTAGAAGAAAGGGTTTGGCATGAACCGTAAATGAAAAACCATCCTCGCTGTCGGCCCTGCCGATGATTGAGCGGCCATTCCGCAAATGCGACCTGAAAAGCATAATGTAGCGATCGTTGTGTTTGACGATACCTGCATTGTGAACGGTAGCGACTGGGTACGGCACATCCTTCCTTGTCAGTATGGGATTCTTTTCAGACCGTTCGATGATTGAACGATGCGTTTTCATGCCGGTGTGTCCTGTACAATCATTTCATAGACTTGTATGTATTCATCGATCATTCGGTCCACGGTGAAATGCCGTTCAACCTGATGGCGGCAATATCCACGGTCAATCTCTTTAATCCGGGCTACGACCTCAATGGCCTCGTCCACGTTGCCCACTAAAAAACCACTTTTGCCGTTTTCGATAAGTTCAGGCATGCTGCCCCGATCAAAGGCGATCACGGGCGTACCGCAGGCCATTGATTCGATGACGGACAGACCGAAGGGTTCATCAAACTGTATTGGATGCAACAGTGCGCAGGCTTTGCCGAGTAGCCGTTTCCGGTCAACTGGTCCGACGCTGCCAACATAAATCACCTTGTGGTTGTCTATGTGCGGGGCAACATATTGGTCATAGTAGGCCTGGTCCTGAATGATACCCGCCATGATCAGTTTTTTATTACAGGCCCTCGCGATGTTCAGGGCCTCTTTGACACCCTTGTCATGATGAATGCGCCCGAAAAACAGCAGGGAATCGTCTGGAGCAGGCTGAAAATCAAACTGCTTGATGTCAATGCCGTGATGGATGGTCTTGATATAATCAAGATCCGGCGACCGGTCGGCATGGCTGATGGAAACATAGGATACCGTGTTGTTGTATTTTTTGTAAACCGGCAGGATACCGGGCGATGAAAAGCCGTGAATAGTGGTCACCAGCGGGGTGCTGATTAGACCGGTATAGGTCAGGGGCAGATAGTCAAAGTGGTTGTGGATCATGTCGTACCCATCGGCATGTTCAAAGAGTTCGGAAATGTGCAGGCACTCCCAGACTTTTGGTATAAGCGAGCGGTTTTCTTCATAGCCCTGCGGGCAAATCGCATGCAGTGTGCCGCTGGTCTGCGAATCCGCGGTTGCAAACAAGGTGACATCATGACCGCGCGCCACCAGCCCCTCGGTTAAGAGAGATGCTATATTTTCCCAGGGCCCGTAGTGCCGTGGCGGGGTGCACCAGGCAATGGGCGAGAGCATGGCAACGTGCATGACCGATCCTTTCGTTAATCAGTTTCTTGTGACGACGGCTGGTTTAAAATCTCGTCGGTATAAAGCTTTTGCAATGTCATCAGCGAAAGCAGCCAGGCAAGGGACGATTCGGCGCCCTCATTTTGGTTGATGCCGTCCGCCATCAACCCATCCCGGCAGCCGCCGGTCTTGGGATCATAGAGCGACATATTCAGGTCATTGTGCCCGAGAAACCAGTTAAAGCACATCACCGCATTGTCGAGCCATGATTTATCCCGGGTGACGTTAAAGGCTTCGACGCAGGCTTCGATCATGGCATTGGCCTCGACGGGCTGCTGGTCAAAGCGAGCCTTGGGGCCGCCTTGTTCATACCATCCGTTGCTGCCTATTGGGACAAAATGACCGTCTTCGGTTTGGATGGTGAGCAGCCACTTGAGGGATCTGAGTCCCATATCGAGCATATCGCTCCGCTGTATCCATTGACCGGATAGGAGGAGGGCATGGGGCAACTTGCCGTTGGCATAGTTCAAGGCGTTTTCAAGCCAGGGCCAGTCGTCTGTTCCATTGTTTTCAAACTGATCAAAAAGCCTGTTGGCAAGGATCTCCCGGATCCTGCGCACATCACTGTCGCCGGAAAACTTGTCCAGGTAGGCATGTATGCCCACCAGACAAAAAGCCACGGCGCGAGGTGAATGAAAATTCTCGACAGCTTGCAGAGCCTTGTTAAAAAGGGTCGTGCTCATTGCGAGATGCCCGGGATTTTGAAGAAACGACACCGCCTTGCCGAGGCTCCAGATCGCCCTGCCATGTGCATCTTCTGATCCGATCTCCTCCGTCCACTGCCTCGAATAGCTCATGAAGTTCCGAAAACGACCATTTTTTTCATTAAAGGCATACAAAAGGAATCCGAGATAATGACTGCTGAGGAAATCAAGCCCCAAGCCGTTTGTCGGCAGGTATTTTTGACCCATGGCGGCAACCAGCAGCGCCCTGGCGTTATCATCGGTGCAATAGCCATGGGTGCGATCGGGAATGGTATAGTTGGCATGCTGCAACATTCCGGTATCATCGGTAAAGGCCTTCAGGTGATCCAGCTTGATCTCCGGGAGCTCGAAATTCGTGATGACCTTGATGTTCTCAACATAAGAATACCGGGGACGGGGGTACCGGGTCCTGCTCAGTTGAACCTCCCTGAAAACCTGGAGATACTTTCGGGACACCTCCTTCCAAACCGCATTGCGGCTGAACATATAGGCTTTTTTACGCATGGCGTGCCGTTCGACATCGCTGCCCAGAAGGTCGATGATTTGTTCCGCCATGGCATCTGGATTGTGGAAGGGCACAATTCGGCCCCGGCCTTCGGCAAGCATCTCGGCAGCATACCAGTACGGGGTCGAAATGATGGCCTTACCTGCGCCCATGGCATAGGCGAGGGTCCCGGAGGTAACCTGAGCTTCTTCAAGATAAGGGGTTACGTAGATATCGGCGAGGCCGAGAAACTCACATAACTCTTTAAGTTCAACAAAACGATTTTGAAAAATGACATGCTTGCTGATATCGAGTTTGCGCACGAGCTGCTGCAGCATTATACGGTACGCATCCCCATGAGATTTCAGGATATTCGGATGTGTTGCACCCAGGATAATATAGGTCACATCAGGGTGTTTTTTGATGACCGCCGGAAGGGCCTGCAATACATTTTCAATGCCCTTATTTGGGGAAAGCAAGCCGAACGTCAGCAGCACCTTCTTGCCTTCCACGCCGAACTTGTCTTTGTAGAAACTGGGGTCGATAAAGGGCGTATCCGGAATACCGTGATGGATTAAGGCAATTTTCTCCTCGGGAACCGCATAGATATCTTTAAGAAAGTCAGAGGCCTTACGGCTCATTACCACCAGTTTATCGGACAGATCGGACAGCTTGCTCATAACAGCACGGTATTCCGGGGCCGGATCTTTCAGAATCGTGTGCAACGTTGTCACGACCGGCATACGCAGATCACCCAATAGTTTCAGGAGGTGGCTGCCGGCCGGACCGCCGAAAAGGCCGTACTCATGCTGAACGCAGACAATATCCGTCTTGCTGATATTGAGGAATTGAGCTGCCATGCTGTAATCACTCAATTTGTTCTGGTTGATTTCAAAACGCACTTTTTCCGGATATGGATATCCCTCGGGTTTGTCATTCATGGCAGCCGCCCAGCAGGAAATATCGGGGGCTTCCGCTGACAAGGCTTCAACCAGGTCCGTGGTGAAGGTCGCGATCCCGCATCGGCGGGGCAGATAATTGCCGATTACGGCAACCGCGTCAATTCCTTCATAATACTGAACAAGAGATGACATAACCGCTACCTTTTTGTTTTGCGTTCATTTTTCGTTTTCCCACATCGATTTCCTTTTGTCTTTTTTTTGCTTCCGTTTTTCCTTTGGTGTTCGCTTGCCTTTTTTCTGTTCTTCTCGTCTGTCTTTATCTCTTTTTCCCTTGTCGCCCATTTCATTCCCTTTTATTTTCAAAAAACTTTTTATCTCATAATCAGCCATAGTTCATCATGTGGCCACACGTCCCCATATATTCGTTGTGAGCTCCTTGCCAGCAAAGTTTTTCCCGTCTATGATTCTCCCAAAGATGATTAAATTTGCCATTCCAGGCAGAATATGACGGAGGTGCATCGAGTAAAGCACCAGTCTTTCTTTATAAGGGAACCCACATATGAGTTCCCTTTAACAGCTCATTTTTTGATAAGAAGTCCAAGCTCCTCGGCGCATGCTTGGCTCACGCCATCACCAGCCTTTTTCTGCCCGGGCATTTTATCCCAGCCCTCTTTTTCAATGAATTCAGCCCTCTTCCATGAATCTATTTCCCCTAATTCCTTGAGTTTCTCCTCATGATTGGGCTGCCCCATAAATTGGGCAACGCAGATCGCCGCCTGACTCGCCAAAACCGCTTTTTCGGTCATCGCTTTGGTCGTGCCGGAGGTTGTCCACCCCCCCCACGCAAAACCGATGATCATTGCGACGACTGCTCCGCAAACAATACCCCAAACTCCAAACTTCATTTTCCCTGCAGTTTCCGGTTTCATTGATCACTCCTCCTTGCATTGTGTTGTGGTGTTTTCGCTCAGGATGACCTTTCGACCAATGACTTGAACAATGTCATTGCCCCGGCCGGCATCCGGCCGTTTTTCCCGTTTGAAGATCATTTCCTGGATGCTCCTCGTTTCCGCAATGCCTTTGACCTGGGTGGCTTACCGGCTCACTGAGCGATCTTCAATTCACAGATTTTGCGGAAATGATGGCCATAAATGGCAAGCGTAATATTTAGCGGGAGCATTTTAGGCCGGCGAAAAAGAGTCCAGAATGTGATTTTCCAATATTGGAATCGTTCCTTGCCGAAAATACCCAGGCGGATACTTGAACGCAAGACTGCCAGCAGACGTTGAAAATCCAGGGGGGTCCTGACCTTTGGTTTCTTATACTCCTGGAGGAAGGTCATCGCCCGTTTATAGTAATGCTCGGGTGAGTAGATGTACTCCATCAGGTTTCTGTAGCCTTCGCGCAATACATCAAGCCCCATTCTAGGAACGATGTTGGTTGTTCCGTCTGCGTTATCTCCGGAGAGAGCGTCGATCAGACGACCCTCCTTTCTCATTCGTTCATAAAGCCTTGTGCCGGGAGGAGCGTTCAGCAAGCCCACCATCGCGGTGACAATGCCGCTCTTTTGGATAAAGTCGATCTGCCGCTGAAAGATGGAGGGCGTATCACTGTCAAAACCGACAATGAAGCCACCGGTCACTTGCAGTCCGGCTCGCTGCATGCGCTTCACACTCTCAAGGAGATCCCGGTTCTTGTTCTGCTTCTTGTTGCATTCGGCCAGGCTTTCTTCATTGGGCGTTTCGATTCCGATGAAAACGGCATCAAAACCCGCCTGGACCATCATTTCCATCAGCGGCTCGTCATCGGCCAGGTTGACCGAAGCCTCGGTGTTAAAAGGGATGCCCTTCTTGCCTTTCTGCCATTGGATGAGTGCCGGGAGGAGATGGTTCTTCAGATAACCTTTGTTGCCGATAAAATTGTCATCTACAAAAAAGATCTGTCCACGCCACCCTTGATCGTAGAGCCCGTCCAGCTCGGCAATAATCTGCTCGGCTGTTTTGATACGTGGGCGATGCCCGAACAATGCGGTTACATTACAGAAATCACAATTGAATGGGCAGCCACGTGAAAACTGGATGCTCATCGAGGCATACTGTTTAAAATCCATCAACTCCCACATGGGAGCAGGTGTCTTTCGAATGTCGCAAAACCCGGATGCCTCATAGATGTGCCCGGCTTTCCCTTTCTCCAGATCCGCCAGAAAGGGGGGAAGGGTCAATTCTGCCTCATTCAGCACAAAATGGTCCACTTCCTCAAACGCATCGTATTCGTTGGTGAAGAGCGGCCCACCGGCTATGATCCTGATATTCGCCTCTTTACACCGGGCGATGATCTCATGTGCCGAGTCTCTTTGTACAACCATGCCGCTGATAAAAGCGCAATCAGCCCACGCCAGGTCTTTTTCGGTGAGCTTTGCCACATTCACATCAACCAATTTCTTGGGCCATTCTTTGGGCAGCATTGATCCTATCGTCAGAAGGCCCAGGGGAGGCAAGGCCGCCCTTTTGTGAATGAATTTCAGGGCGTATTTGAAACTCCAAAAGGTAGCCGGGTACTCCGGATAAATCAGCAAGGTTTTCATAAGCTTTCCTTTCGCATGTTAAAATTATCCTTGGTCATTTCGGGGCTCCCTTCTCCCTGAGGGAATTGACGAACTCCATCCCTTCCGAATGGGAAACCGTATGGATTTTCATTTCCAGAGGTTTGGCTAACAGGCTCTTCGTCCCGAGTAAAACACTGAATTTTTCAGATTGTATATGACGGTTCAAGTCCTCACGGGTTTTCCACTCCTCAATCACATTGAAAACCGTTTTGCCATCGAAATCCCAAAAAACGTCATAGCTCAGACACCCCTTCTCCTTTCTCGCCGACTGAATCATCGAGAGAAGTGTCTGCATTACCTCCGTCCTTTTTTCCACGAGTGCCTTTATTGAAATCTTCACGATAATCACCAGAGCCCCCCTCTGCGCCTTGTCTGCCGTCCCAAAAATCAACCGTTCTACTATTTATATGTCCAAGTTTCGTGCCAGGCTGGATAAGTGCGATATTATTCGGCACAACATATTGAATTATCACTGAATATATACTTTAGGAAGATTGGTGAGGAGGGCCGGGTCAGCGCAAAACAATGGTCATATATGGCAGGTGGTCAAATATAACCACGACCCTGGCATCTTTTCGGTTCTGTGGGAGAGGCCTGGAAAGGACTTCCAGGTCTTACGGCTTGAGGATGCCCAGTTTTCGCATTCTGGCCCGCAACGTGCTGCGGTTGAGCCCAAGGATCTCAGCCGCCCCGTTTTTCCCGCTGACCTTCCATTGCGTTTGCTCGAGGATCCGCACAATATGCTCACGCTCAACCGCTTCCAGCGTTTTTTGCATCGTCGATACATC
>Ga0164318_10000312_pt1 | contig 35149 bp, 31 predicted proteins | sample GuaBasSedimGuay9_FD_113734 | JGI IMG/M metagenome (GOLD analysis project Ga0164318, IMG submission 113734) | Subseafloor sediment microbial communities from Guaymas Basin, Gulf of California, Mexico - Guay9, Core 4571-4, 0-3 cm | ecosystem: Environmental > Aquatic > Marine > Hydrothermal vents...
CACAAGCTGACAATCCTCCGCCATGCGCTCGCAGGAGCGGGGAAATGAAATAATCAGTATATAAGAGGTATCCCTTTTGTCAAGACCGAAATGCTTCAGGAGCACGGTAAATTTGTTCTAACCCGGAAATCCAACAAAAATCCGCATTTGCGACGAAGCTTCAATTGGAATATATTGAAATAACGAAGGTTTTCAGTTCAACATGTCCAAATGATCAGAATTTACCTAATGCCTTGTCTTTACAGGCTCTTGTGTGGAGAACAAAATCACCGTGAGTCTTTTGGTGGTGCGTCAATCAGGAAAAAGGGAGGCCGTCATGCCAATAAAAAGGATAGTTTGTTGTACTGATTTTTCAAGGAATGCGGAGGCCGCATTTCTAACGGCCAGAGAAATGGCTGAAAAATACACGGCAAAACTGTTTATACTGCATGTGCTGCCCCCATTGATAAATCCTCTCCTTACAGATGCTGAATGGGTGGTGCCTGCTGAGCCTGAAAAATCTCTGATCCTGAATATCGAAGAGCGCATGGAAAATGAATATGGGGCAAGGATTGGAGAGGAGACCGCGTTTGAACTCGTGGTTCGCGACGGCCATGTATCCACGGAAATCTTGCGGTTCCTGGACGAAAACAGTATTGATCTGGTTGTAATGGGGTCCTATGGACTGTCTGGTGCCGGCCTGGTCTTTTTTGGAAGCGTGGCAAAGCGCGTTGCCCATAAGGCGCCATGTTCAGTGATGATAGTGCGCCCTCGCGAAAAAAACACGTAAACTTCAACTGACAGAATAGAAGAACCGGAGGAAGAAGAGCAATGGAGATAAAAACAATTGGTGTGGTTGGCGCGGGTCAGATGGGGTCCGGCATAGCCCAGGTCGCGGCCATGCATGGTTATGAAGTGATCATGAACGATATTAGAGACGAATTCGTGGAAAGAGGGTTTGCAACCATTGAAAAAAGTCTGGGGAGGTTGGTTAAGAAAGAAGTCATAACCGACGCGCGGAAGGGAGAAATTCTCAGTGCAATTGAAGGCTCCACTTCCATGGAAGAGGATTTGGCCAAGGCAGATTTTGTCGTGGAAGCTGCAACCGAGAATGAGGCTCTCAAGTTGCAGATATTCAAGACACTGGATCAGACGTGCAGGGAGGAGGTGATTCTGTCGTCAAACACGTCCTCCATATCTATCACCAGGATTGCGGGGGCAACAGCAAGGCCGGAATTGGTGATCGGCATGCACTTCATGAACCCGGTCCCCATGATGAAACTGGTGGAGATCATCAAGGGCCTTGCCACCTCCGACGCTACCTTCGAAATCACCCAGAAACTGGCCTTGGACATGGGGAAAGCCCCTGTCCCTGCGAATGATTTTCCAGGCTTTATCAGCAACCGGATTCTTATGCCCATGATAAATGAGGCCGTATACGCCCTGTTTGAAGGCGTGGGAACTCCTGAAGATATTGATCAGGTGATGAAACTGGGTATGAACCACCCCATGGGGCCTCTTGCCCTGGCCGACCTTATAGGACTTGATACCTGCCTTTCTATCATGCAGGTTCTGCAGGAGGGTTTTGGTGACAGCAAGTACCGGCCGTGCCCATTGCTGAAAAAATACGTTGATGCCGGATGGCTTGGGAGAAAGACCGGAAAGGGGTTCTATACTTACTAGAAAAGGAGACAAGATCATGGCAAAATTGCTGATTGTGGATGATGAGGAGCACATCCGGTATCTTTATACCGAGGAATTGAGTGAGGCAGGCTACGAAGTAGTTACCGCCGACAGCGGGTACAAGCTGCTTGAAAAAATCGAAGAGGAAAAACCGGATCTGGTTGTTCTTGATATAAAAATGGTCGATTATAACGGCCTTGATTTACTGCAGGACATAAGAAATAAATTTTATGATTTGCCCGTGGTCCTGTGTACCGCCTATGACACGTTCAAAGAGGATATGAAATCCATTGCTGCGGATTTCTACGTGATAAAATCTTTTGACCTGACAGAGCTCAAAAACAAGATTGCAATGGCCCTGGAGGCGGGTAACCAGCAGGCGGAATAGCAACCGTATGGAACTATTAGCCGTTAGCTGTTTAGCGATTAGATTAAGTTTTTGCTTTTTTCATTCTTCTCCAAAAACGGTATTTATTGGTAGGGCAGGGGAACGGGGTGTTCCCGGAGTGGCGTCATTTTACCGTGAAAATCCCCCCAGCGGCGGCCGAATATGCGGGCTCAATTTTCATATCCGGGGGTGGCTGGGCTTATTTTGGTCCAGCCATGCTGGTTTAGCCCTGGAACAGGACAGCGGAAGGGCTAAAACCGGGGACCCGCCGGAGGGTGGGGAGTCCAAGCGAAGCGCGGACAAACCCGCAGTGAGCGGAGCCAAGGAGGGCGGAGCGAACGTAGCGGAGGGAATATGCCGGTATCCTGCCCGTGAGTTCCAGATTGGCAACCTGGCTTCCAAGAGAGAATTTTAGGGGTGTAACCAATTAAAATCAGATTATGGGATGGCCAGGAACGCTTTTTTTGGACAGCAATGGCTTTTTTAGCATTTTGGCAATACAAAACAGACAAACGCTAAGAGCGTCCATCCGCAAATTGCTATTCGTGGCCGGGCACTACTTATGATATTTCTCCCCGCGCAGGATAGTGAAGGCACGGTAAAGCTGCTCCAGGAGAAAAAGGCGTGCCATTTCATGGGTAAAGGTCAATCGTGAAAGGGAGAGCGTTGCCTGAGCCCGTGTCAAGACCTTTTCTGAGAGCCCCAGCGTCCCCCCAACGACAAATACAATGCCCCCCTGTTCCATCAAGATTTGCTCCACTTGCGAAGCCCATCCCTTCGAATCACAGGTCCTTCCCCTCTGATCCAGCGCGATAACATAGTCCCGGTCTTTGATATACCGGAGGATGGAAAGACCTTCCTCTTCCTTGATGAACTGTTCTCGGGTCTTTTTTATGGAGACCGGTTTTACTTCCAGCCAGTCGATTGTTGTGTAATGCTGGAGGCGATCCAGATAAAACTGTTGGCCATCAAAGAGGAACGGGAGTTTGGTCTGCCCTACAACGATGATTCTTATTCGCGGCATTGGACTTTTGCCTATTTTTTTGTCAGGTTCAGGATGCTGGCGATTTTTCCGGCCATATGAGTGACAAATTGGTCCATTTCCTTTCCCTTAAGCGGCTTTCCCGGCTGCGGAGAAGGGCCCCTATTATCCACGGACAATTCCACCGGTGCATTTCTGAGGGTTGGGTCGGGAATCACTTCAAAGTCTGGTTCAAAGGAGTCTTCAAAATACTTTTCCTGAAATGTGGCAAATTTGAGCATATGGGCGGTAGAATCAAGGACCCCGATCATCTTGGAATCCACAACACCTTCATTGAACGCCTTTTGGAGCCCTGCGAGGGATTCACCGCCCTGAGTGCAGGCGATATTCCCGTTTTGATTTGCCATGATCATGGAATCCATGATCTCCTGTTCCGTCACCTGCACAATATGAATGCGCTTTCCCCCTGCCAGTCCATTGTATTTTTCGGCCAACTCAATAACCCTGGGCATGGAGACAGGGTTGCCGATCATGGCGGCCTGGGCCACACTGGGTCGGACGTCAACGGGGATAAAATGCCGGTCCCCGGGTGTTTCTTCCCGGTAGTAGCGGTAAACCGGGTCAGCATGATCGGATTGAACCCCGATGATCCAGGGAAGGGCATCAATAACGTCCGCCTCAAAAAATTTCAAAAAACCGCTCATAACTGCGGTGATATTTCCGGCGTTCCCGATGGGCAGTACTACCACCTTGTCCTCCACGCTGTAATCAAAATCCTGGGCGACCTCAAAAGAAAAGGATTCCTGGCCGAGGATACGCCAGCTGTTTTTTGAGTTGAGGAGCGCAACGTTATAGTGCTCAGCGAGCAGTTCCACCACTTTCATGCAATCGTCGAAAACGCCGGGCATTTCCAGGACCCTTGCTCCGCTGCCCAGGGGTTGTGATAACTGCTGAGGGGTGACCTTTCCCTGTGGAAGCAGGACTGCAGATTTTACGATGTCTCGCAGGTAAGCACTGTAAAGAGCTGCGGAGGCCGAAGTGTCTCCGGTCGAGGCGCAGATGGCCAGGATATCCGAAAGACCCTTTTCTCCCGCCAGGTATTGGAGATAGCTTAATGCGCATGCCATTCCCCGGTCTTTAAATGAAGCGCTGGGATTGAGGCCGTCATTCTTATAGTAGAAATCCATCCCCACCATACTCCGTAGCCGATTGTTGGCACGCACCACCGGGGTGTGCCCCTCGCCGAGATACACGATCTGGTCCAGGGGAATTATAGGCGCTGTAAATTCATAGTAGCGGAAAATTCCTTTGAGGGGCTGCACGTTAAGCATTCGGCGATAGTCGAAGATCTTTCGCCAGATATTTCCGGGTATTTCCCGGTGAGAGACGTCCCTGTTTTCAAGGAGAAGCACTCCTCCGCACTTCACACAGGTATAAAGAAGCTCTCGAACATCGAACTCCGCACCGCATTTCAAACAGCGGTAAAACATGTTTCCACGGGGTTGCGGAATCAGATAGGGCTGCATATCCTTTGGAAACTGATCGATTCTCATGGGTTTTCCTTTTTATAGCCCTTCCTTTTCTTTCTGAGGTGATAGGATCAATCTGTCCCGATTTCCGCGTCCGCTATAAAAACTTCAACCTGCGCCGCGGAAAGCAGGTTCGCCATGGGTTGGGGCGGCGCCTGATCCGTAAAAAGTGCATCGACGTCAGTAATCTTGCAGATACGTACCATAGCGTCTCTACCGAACTTGGTATGATCGGCAGCGAGAAAGACCTTCCGGGAACGGGAGATGATTGCCTGGCCAACCCGCACTTCACTGTAATCAAAATCAAGGAGTGACCCTTCCGCATCTATTCCGCTGATACTGATGATCCCGAAATCCACATTGAATTGGTTGATAAAATCAATGGTGGCTTCGCCGGTAATACCACGGTCACCGCTCCGGACGATCCCTCCTGTTACAAAAACTTCAAAGTCGCTTTTTTCACTTAAGGTGCAGGCAGCATTCAGGTTGTTGGTGATAATTCGGAGTCCTTTGTGCTCACAGAGGGCCTTGGCCACTTCTTCAGCGGTGGTTCCAATGTCGATAAAAAGAGAAGCCTCGTTCGGAATGTGTTTTGCCAGAGTCCTTGCGATGCGGACCTTGCCGGACGAACAGAACACCTTCCTGGCCTGATAGCCGAGATTTTCTACGCTGGATGGGAGCCCTGCACCACCATGATACCGGCGCAGCAAACCCTTTTTCGCCAGTTCATTGACGTCGCGTCGTATGGTTTGGGAGGTGACAGAAAAGTGTTTTGCCAGGGCTTCTATGGAGAGAAACCCCTGCGTTCGCACTAAATCGATAATTTCCTTTTTCCGATGAAGGGCCGAGGGATTGCGAGCCAGATTTTCATTTTCCAATCTGGAATATCCATTGACAAGGTCGTCCAGGAGATTGTTTGTTTCGGTCATCCTTTTTCCTTTTCATGCGAATATGTAGAGGGATGAATAATACCGTGGTATCAGAGCATATGCTCGGCTATTAAATAGCATTCCCTGTGCTATTGCACAAGAGAAACTTTGTTGTTGGATGCCTGAACGCTAAAAGAAAAAATTCACAAGTGAAAATAAAACGAAAAAAAATGTTGTAATATGAAAATTATTCTTGACATCATTTGCGCGTGAAAACTAGATTGTATGTGAGACAAGACATCATTGTTGAACACGAAGATAAATTCGATCAATCCTGCCCCGCGACAATAGATATGCCCATGGTCGGATGTCCAAGAGTGGTATGAGGGAGAAGTGAACTCCCGGAGAAGGCCCTATGAACATGTTTGCTATTTCTGAGTTGATCAATTCTTTTGTAGGAAAGCGGCAATGCGCACACAAGTGCTGATTATCGGCGGAGGAGCAACGGGTACCGGACTAGCGAGGGACCTTGCTCTTCGCGGTATTCATTGCACTCTCGTTGAGAAAAGCCGCTTGAATGCAGGGGCCTCAGGAAGGAACCATGGTCTCCTTCATAGTGGTGCCCGCTATGTTGAAACTGATCCTGTTGCCGCCAAACAGTGCCACGAAGAAAATATTCTCCTCAAGAAGATCGCTCCCCAGTGTATCGAGGACACGAAAGGCCTGTTTGTTGCGGTGGAAGGGGATGATGAAAATTATGTAGCGGACTTTCCCCACCTGTGTGCCAAGTGCAATATCCCGGCTGAACCGGTCAGTATTGAAGACGCCATGCAGTTGGAACCCGCCCTTTCTCCCAGGCTCATTGCAGCGTACAAAGTTGACGATGCATCCGTAGAACCGTATCGACTTTGCGTGGAAAATATTTCCGAGGCCCAATCTCTGGGATCACAATTGTTGATCTCGACCAGGGTTACTGCCTTTACGAAACGGGCAAACCGTATTGTGACCACAACCCTTACGAATACGATGACAGGAAAAGTAAGGAAGGTAGAAGCTGATTTTGTGGTCAATGCAGGCGGGGCGTGGACAGGAGAGATTGCAGAACTTGCCGGCATTCCAATCAAGATGCTCTATTCCAAGGGCAGCCTTATGGTGACGGGGCACCGATTTACAAACCACGTTGTCAATCGGCTCAGGAAACCCGGAGACGGAGATATCGTCGTGCCCGGGGGTACCGTTTCCATACTCGGGACAACCTCGATCCGAGTACAATCGCCGGAGGTGCTCTATCCAACCATAGAAGAGATGGATCATTTAGTAGAGGAAGGGGCTGCAATGCTTCCCTCTTTGCAGTATGCCCGCTTTATCAGGGCCTACGCCGGGATCAGGCCTCTCCTGGAGCTTGAGAGCCCAATGGACGATCGTTCCGTAAGCCGGAGCCTTGCCCTGATGGATCACTCGAAAAACGGTGTTGAAAATTTTCTGAGTGTGCCGGGCGGGAAATTGACCACCTATCGCCTTATGGCCGAAAAGGCCGCGGATTTTGTTTGTGAAAGGCTGGGAGTGCACGAGCCTTGCCGCACGAAATTCGACCCTTTGCCTCCAACGAGCGCTGGCGAGCTGAGTGAACCGGGACTGGGTCCCAAGGTTTGGGTCAAGAAAAACGATCCCGGTGATCGGGTGATTTGTGAATGTGAGATTCTTCCGGAGAGCCTTATCAGTACGATTATCAACTCTCTCAAAGTGGAACAGGAAAGGCCGAGTCTCCTCAATATCGCAGAGAAATCCAGAGTGGGGAAAGGGGCATGCCAGGGCACCTTTTGCGGAGCGGGGATTACCGCCTATCTCTACAACAGGGGAGATATTCACGGGAAAGAAGGGTTGGATGATCTTCGTGCCTTTTTGCAGGAACGATGGAAGGGTGAACGACCGGTTTTGTGGCGAAATCAGATGATCCAGGCTGAATTGAAGGAATCATTTTACTGCGGGCTCTGTGGACTGGAAAATGAGGGCGCGTAAATAATAGTGAAAAAGAGGGTGATTCTTGGTGTCACTTACGCAGACCATTGAATGTGACCTGACAATTGTCGGCAGAGGGATGGCCGGGATGGTGGCCGCTGTTTTTGCGGCCAACCGGGGTATTTCTACCGTGCAGGTCGGGGTGGACGGAGGGATTGTTTTTTCAAGCGGTCTGTTTGACTTGCTTTCAATCCACCCCATTGCAGCAGGGACTTCCTGGAAGGATCCCTGGGCGGGCATAGAGTCCCTGGTCAGCGACATGCCGGAACACCCCTACGGCCGTTTGAAGAGTGCGGATATTCGCGCTGCCTTTGAAGAAATACTGGACTTTTTTGAATCAGGAAAGTACCCCTACAAAAGAAGAGAGGGGCAAAATGTTGAGGTGATCACCCCTCTTGGCACCACAAAATACACTTATTGCGTCCCGGAGAGTATGTGGCAAGGCGTGTTGGCTTTTGAACAAAAACTTCCCTGCCTGCTGGTTGATTTTTCTGATATGAATGGGTTCAGTGCCCATGAGATTGTTTCCAATCTCCAAGATCAATGGCCCGGATTACGGCCTTTGAGTGTCCCTTTTCCGGGTGCTGCCAAGGGATCTCTGGTTGTGGGTGATGTCCTGGCGAGAAGCCTTGAACTGTCGCAGAACAGGGAAAAGCTGGGTCGGGAAATCCTACCCCATATTGGGGAAGCCAAGGCCGTGGGGCTTCCGGCTGTGCTTGGCCTGTCCCGGAGCCGGGAGGTAATTGCGGACTTGACTGAACAAATCGGTGTGCCTCTTTTTGAAATTCCGACATTCTCTCTTTCTATTCCAGGATTGCGCCTGGTAGATGTCTTTGATCGGCAATTGCAAAAAAAAGGGGTTCTCCAGTTTCCTCAGGACCGGGTTTTGAAGGTGACTCGGGGGCAGGATGGGACATTCACCGCCGGTGCGGGCAACAAAAAGATCCAGTACGAGATAAAGAGCAAGGGAATTGTACTGGCTACCGGCAGGTTTTGGGGCAGGGGCCTCTACGCCGACAGGAAACAAATCAGGGAATCTGTTTTCAACCTGCCCGTCACTCAACCTTCTGGAAGAACCGGGTGGCACAACGAGCAATTCCTGGACCCACGGGGGCATGCGGTAAACCAGGCGGGATTGGAAATTGATGACTCATTTCAACCGGTGGATGAAACGGGGGAACCGGTATTTGAAAACCTTTTTGCCGCAGGTTCGATTCTTGCCCATCAGGATTGGATGCGTATGAAATGCGGCTGCGGCATTGCCATAGCGACAGCATACGGGGCGGTAAATGGATTCTTGAATTAATGGTTTTATCATTGGCGCAGGTGGGCAGATCATAGCCGTAAGGAGAAATCTCAATGGGGCTGGTTCTTGACTCCATATCAAAAAAAGTAGGGAAAGACATTCATATCGACAAGGTGAGCCTCGAGTTTAAAACGGGATCACGCAATATTCTCCTGGGGCGCACCCGGGCGGGTAAGACATCTCTTCTTCGACTGATGGCAGGATTGGACCGCCCTACTACGGGGCGAATACTTATCGATGGAGAAGATGTTACGGGGATGCCAGTCCGAAAACGAAGTGTTGCCATGGTCTATCAACAGTTCATTAATTACCCCTCTCTTACGGTTTATAAGAACATCGCTTCTCCGCTGAAAATGAGCAAGGTCAAAAAGGCTGAAATTGAGCGGCGAGTGCATGAAACAGCTTCCATGTTGCACATTGAGGATCTGCTTGAGCGCCTTCCTTCGGAGCTGAGCGGTGGGCAACAGCAGCGGGTGGCCATTGCCCGGGCTTTGGTCAAAGAAACCGATCTTCTCCTGATGGACGAGCCCCTGGTGAATCTGGACTACAAACTGCGCGAGGAACTGCGAGTCGAACTGCAGGAAATTTTCAAAAAGGGGAAGGCTGTGGTTGTCTATACCACGACAGAACCGACCGAGGCCCTGATGCTGGGAGGAAATATTGTCGTCCTTGATGAAGGCCGTGTCCTGCAGACCGGGCCGACTTCGCACGTATACCGGAATCCGGCAACCACCAAGGTAGCGGAAGTGTTCAGTGATCCGCCCATTAATTTTATGACAGGAACGGTTTTGTCAAGATCGGTGAGGCTGGGGCAGAACCTGGAAATCCCGCTGGGCGGGCACTTGGGTTCTCTGGCCGATGGGGGCTACACATTTGGTGTACGTTCAAATCATCTTTTTCTGTCCAGGAAAGGAAAAGAGGATGTGGAAATTCCGGCGAGAGTTGAGCTGACGGAAATAAACGGATCAGAGACGTTTATTCATGCCAACTATGACGGGTTTCGGCTGGTGATACAGGAAAAGGGGGTTCGTCCGGTCAAGATCGGGACTGGGATAAATATCTATGTCAACCCCTCCTGTTTTTTTGCCTATGATGGGAAAGGGACTCTTGTCGCCGCACCATCTGGGGAGAAATCTTGAAAAAAGTGGGATAGGAGACTGAAATGGCTCGTATCGAGTTACATGAGATCGCCCACAGTTATCATCGGGATCCAAAGGGACCGGAAGATTATGCCCTGAAACGCATTCACAACGTGTGGGAAGACGGGGGCGCGTATGCCCTCCTGGGACCTTCCGGCTGTGGAAAGACCACATTGTTGAACATCATCTCAGGCCTGGTTGTTCCCACAAAGGGAAAGGTACTCTATGACGGCAAGGACGTATCAAAGCTGCCGCCGGAAAAGCGCAACATTGCCCAGGTGTTCCAGTTTCCCGTCCTGTATGACACCATGTCGGTGTTCAACAACCTGGCCTTTCCGTTACGCAACCGGGGGATGGACGAAGGCAGCATCAAGGCCCGCGTACTTGAAGTTGCCGAAATCCTTGAGCTGACCCCGTTTCTCAACAGGAGAGCAGCGGGACTGGCAGCGGACGGCAAACAGAAGATCTCTTTAGGCCGAGGACTGGTTCGGAGTGATGTGGCCGCCATTCTTTTTGATGAGCCCTTGACAGTGATTGATCCGCAGATGAAGTGGGAGTTGCGGTGCAAGCTCAAAGAAATCCACGAACAACTGAAGTTGACTTTTATCTACGTAACCCATGACCAGACCGAGGCGCTGACCTTTGCCGACAAAGTGGCGGTGATGTTTGAGGGTGAAATCGTGCAGATCGGTTCGCCACAGGATCTTTTCGAAAACCCAGAGCACCGTTTTGTTGGTTATTTTATCGGGAGTCCAGGTATGAATTTTCTCGAATGCACTCTCGAAGGAAACAGGGCGCTGATTGATGGAGCGAGCATTGTCCTGGACGACGAAACAGCTGCAAAAGGGCGGGGTGCTCAAGGGAAACTGGAACTCGGCATTCGGCCAATGTATCTGGAAGTCAATCCTGAGCGTGGCAACAGCGCCGTAAAGGCAAGGGTCAAGGGGGTTGAAGACCTGGGCAGTTACCGGATCGTTACCCTGAATGTGGCCGGGAAAGTCCTGAAAGCCGCTGTGCCGGAAGGGAAGAATGTTCCTGAAAACGTGGCCTGGCTCTCATTTCCGCCGGAATGGATCAGGCTGTTTGCTGACGGCTGGCTGATTAAGTAGGAAGGAGCAGACGCATGGAAAAATGGCCCGATAACAAGGCCTGGTTGCTGGTGTTGCCGGTCTTTGTCATTGTCGCTTTTAGCGCCATCATTCCCTTGTTGACCGTGATAAACTATTCGGTCCAGGATATTCTGGCGCCCGGCCAAAGTGTTTTCGTAGGTACGGATTGGTTCAAGGAGATGTTGCAGGATTATCGACTGCACGACGCCCTCTGGCGTCAATTCCTGTTCTCCGGGCTCGTGCTGGTAATCGAAATGCCTCTTGGAATTCTGATTGCGCTGGCCCTGCCGAAACGCGGATGGGGCGTTTCTTTTTCCCTGGTAACCCTGGCCCTGCCGCTCCTGATACCATGGAATACCATTGGGACCATCTGGATTATTTTTACCCGGCCTGATATCGGCCTCCTCGGCCATGGGATCCGCAGCCTTCTCGGTATCACGTTTGATCATACCGCGAGGCCGCTCGATGCCTGGATTACTTTGATGATGATGGAGGTCTGGCACTGGACTCCACTGGTCGCTCTGCTTGCGTATGCCGGGCTTCGAGCGATCCCCGAGGCCTATTATCAGGCAGCCAAGATTGACGGCGCATCTTCCTGGTCCACCTTCCTGTATGTCCAGCTTCCCAAGATGCGCGGCGTACTGACGATAGCGTTCTTGCTGCGCTTCATGGACAGTTTCTTGATTTATGCCGAGCCCTTCGTGCTGACTGGCGGCGGTCCGGGGAATTCGACTACATTTCTCTCCATTTATCTCGTTAAGATCGCACTTGGACAATTTGACCTTGGGCCGGGCGCCGCTTTTTCACTCATATATTTCGCGATTGTCCTGCTGTTCAGCTTTATCTTTTACCAGGCCCTCCAGAGAGTCGGACGAGGAGAAAAGGTATGAGAGGAAAGAAAAAAATTATCGGCCTTGCATTCTATTTTTTGCTGCTGGCACTGCCAATCTACTGGATGCTCAATATGTCCCTGAGGACCAACGCCGACATTCTGGCATCCTTTGCCCTGTTTCCCACTGATGCAACCTTGAAAAACTACATCAAGATTTTTACGGATGCATCGTGGTACATGGGATACGTGAATGCCATGATTTACGTGGCAATGAATACGGTTATCTCCTTGTCGGTGGCCCTTCCTGCTGCCTACGCTTTTTCACGGTATCAGTTTGTGGGCGATAAGCAGATGTTTTTTTGGCTGCTTACCAACCGTATGGCACCGGCGGCTGTTTTCGCGCTGCCTTTTTTCCAGCTCTATTCCACGGTCGGTCTCATGGACACGCACATCGCGGTGGCCCTGTCGCACTGCCTCTTCAATGTGCCGCTGGCGGTGTGGATCCTGGAGGGTTTCATGTCGGGGATCCCGCGTGAAATAGATGAAACCGCGTTTATTGATGGGTACAGTCTTCCCCATTTCTTCATCACCGTCTTCATTCCCTTGATAAGGGCAGGCGTCGGGGTGACAGCCTTCTTCTGTTTCATGTTCAGCTGGGTGGAGCTGTTGCTCGCACGGACACTGACGGTGACCAATGCGAAACCCATCTCGGCAATTATGACACGGACCATAAGCGCGACCGGCCTTGACTATGGCCTGCTTGCCGCTGCGGGTATGCTGACCATTGTCCCGGGCGCGCTGGTGATCTGGTTCGTGCGCAATCATATGGCCAAGGGCTTTGCCCTGGGTCGCGTATAAGGGGGAACGCGGATGAAAATTACCTTGTCATGGATGATGTGGACCCTGCCCACGGCAATTTTCTGTGTTACCATTGCATCAATTGTGGTTGCCATGACCATCTGGCAAACCATCTCTCCTTCTTTGGAACGGAAGGGCTTTCTGCCTATTCCGACGACACCCGGAGACCGGTTCTTTATCGGAATCCTGACCAGTATTTATATCTTTCTCGCCTGGGTTGGTCTGACCAGCCTCAGCCTCTGGATTTTGCTTGTAATCGTGGTGTGCTGGATCATCGTTGTGATGTGTTGGGGGTAAACAAGAAGCCGAAACGAATTTCCCCGGTATATGTTGCGAGGCGTTCATGGCCTTCACGCCGGCGGTATAGACCGGGAAAGAGAAACCAACAAGAGAAGGCCTGAAGGTGAAGGAGGAGTTCCTATGAAAAGAATGTTGCAATTGTTGGGTGTTGTAGCCGTTCTGTTCGTGTTTTGCGTTGGTTCTGCGAGTGCGGACATGGCTGCAGCCAAGAAGTGGGTGGAAAGTGAATTCCAGCCCTCCACACTAACCAAGGCACAGCAGATGAAAGAGATGGAATGGTTCATCAATGCAGCCAAACCTTTCAAGGGGATGCAGATCAAGGTCGTTTCTGAGACTATCCCTACGCATGAGTACGAATCAAAAGTGCTCGCAAAGGCATTCGAAGAGATTACCGGGATCAAGGTTTCCCATGACCTCATCCAGGAAGGAGATGTTATTGAGAAACTTCAGACCCAGTGGGCCTCGGGCAAGAATATTTACGATGCCTACATCAATGACTCCGATCTCATCGGCACGCACTGGCGCTATAATTTTGTGGTCCCCCTGAGTGACTTCATGGCGGGGGAAGGCAAAGACGTCACCCTTCCTACCCTGGATGTGGATGATTTTATCGGAAAATCCTTTACCACCGGCCCTGACGGGAAACTCTACCAGCTTCCTGATCAGCAGTTCGCAAACCTGTACTGGTTTCGGTATGACTGGTTCAAGCGACCCGATTTCAGGAAGCAGTTCAAGAAGCTGTATGGGTACGAACTGGGTGTGCCGGTGAACTGGTCGGCCTATGAAGACATTGCCGATTTTTTTACCAACCATGTGAAAGAGATCGACGGCAAGCGGGTGTATGGCCATAATGACTACGGCAAGAAGGCCCCTGACTTGGGGTGGCGTTTCACGGATGCCTGGCTCTCCATGGCCGGTTGCGGTGACAAGGGGATTCCGAACGGAAAGCCGGTGGATGAATGGGGCATTCGCGTTGACAAAAATGATCGCCCCGTGGGATCCAGCGTGTGCCGCGGTGGCGCTGCCAACAGCCCTGCTGCAAAGTATGCCCTCCGCAAGTACATGGAATGGCTGAGGAAATATGCTCCCCCCGGCTGCTTGGGAATGGATTTCTATACCTACCTGCCATTTCTGGCAAAGGGAAACGTAGCCCAGCAGATCTTCTGGTACACTGCTTTTACCGCGGACATGGTGAAACCAGGACCCACGGTCAATGCCGATGGTACGCCGAAATGGCGCATGGCGCCGTCGCCCCATGGTCCATACTGGGAAAAGGGTATGAAACTGGGATACCAGGACTGCGGTTCCTGGACACTCTTTAAGAGCACGCCGCTCAAGCGACGCAAGGCAGCATGGCTTTATGCCCAGTTCTGCGTAGCCAAAACCACGTCCCTGAAAAAGAGTCACGTTGGCCTGACCATTATCCGGGACAGCGATATCCGGGATGAATCCTTTACCAAGCGTGCACCTTACCTTGGTGGACTGGTAGAATTTTACCGCAGCCCGGCCCGTGTGGCTTGGACGCCTACCGGCACTAACGTGCCTGATTACCCGAAGCTGGCCCAGCTCTGGTGGCAGAATATCGGGGAAGCGGTTTCCGGTGAGGTAACTGTTGACCGGGCCATGGACAACCTTGCCCGGGAGCAGGATAAGGTAATGGCGCGCATCCAGCGTTCCGGTGTGCAGGGTGACAAAGGTCCGAAGCTGAACAAGTGCGTTGATCCTTCCTACTGGCTGAATAAGCCCGGCTCGCCAAAGGCAAAGGTCAATGAAAAGCCCAAGGGGCAGACCATTGATTACGACAAGCTTATTCAGGCATGGCGGGAAGGCCGAGCATTCTGATAGGTCTGTTTATTGCATTTGTTTTTTAACGGATTTCGCTTCTGCCTAATATCTCGGTGATGCTGGAGCATGGCACATTCGGGATGGCAGCGCGGTGCCCGAAAATGGAGGGGTTAAAGGGAAACCTTTGGCCCCTCTTTTTTGTTGATCCAAGGGGCCTGATACTATAGATTCGGGATGTTGCAAGGATTTCTTGCTGGCGGTAATCAGAGAACGTGTATGTTGACAGGGACACCAACAGGGTAGATCGACGCATACTTCACTTGACGTGGTCATTTGATATTTGACGTCACTGCTTTTGGGCAAGAATGATTTGGGATTGAATTAACACAAAGAGTTTTTGCTGTATGGAGAGGAAAAAAATGGGGAAGAAATACATAGGCGCTGTTGACCAGGGCACAACAAGCAGTCGTTTCATCATCTTTGATCATGATGGACAGATCGTAAGTGTAGATCAAAAGGAGCATGCACAGATTTTTGCGCAGCCCGGCTGGGTGGTGCATGATCCCATGGAAATCTGGGAAAACGTCCAGGAAGTAATCAGGGGGGCACTTGCGAAGGGGGAGAGCAGCGGGACTGACCTGGCTGCCATCGGGATCACGAACCAGCGCGAAACGACCGTGATATGGGACAGGAATACGGGGAAGCCGTTCGCCAACGCCATCGTCTGGCAGTGTACCCGCACGGACCGTATATGTGAGGAACTGACGCGCAAATATGGGCAGGACGGGTTCCGGGAAAAGACTGGATTGCCTATTGCCACCTATTTCTCCGGGCCCAAGATAAAATGGATTCTGGATCACGTGCCCGAGGCGAGGAGGTCGGCTGACAAGGGTGAAGCCCTGTTCGGGACCATGGAAACCTGGGTGATCTGGTGGCTTACGGGCGGACCAAGGGGCGGGGCTCATGTGACAGATGTGACCAATGCAAGCCGCACGATGCTCATGAACCTGAACACCCTCCAGTGGGATGATGAGATCCTTGAAGCCCTGGATATCCCGCGCAGGGTTCTCCCCCGCATTGTGCCGTCCAGCGACAGTGCGGCTTGGGGCATGACCGATGAAAACGGTCCTTTTGACACGGAGATTCCTGTTTGCGGGGCCCTCGGCGACCAGCAGGCCGCGCTGGTTGGCCAGACGTGTTTTGAAAAGGGTGAAGCAAAGAACACCTACGGCACGGGTTGTTTCCTTTTGCTCAACACCGGTCACGAGGCCATGAGGTCCACGCACGGAATGATCAGCACGGTTGCCTATCAGATTGGAGGACAGAAAGCGGTTTATGCCCTTGAGGGCTCTGTGGCGATTGCGGGAGCGCTGGTCCAGTGGGTGCGGGACAACCTGGGTCTCATTTCAGAGGCCCGGGAGATCGAAGACCTTGCACGCACAGTTGAGAACAACGGGGGCATCTATTTTGTGCCTGCCTTTTCGGGACTTTTTGCGCCATATTGGCGTGTTGATGCGCGAGGTGCGATCGTGGGGTTGACGCGATATGTGAATAAAGGCCACCTTGCGCGGGCCGTATTGGAGGCGAACGCGTATCAGACGCGGGATATTGTGGAAGCAATGGAAAAGGACTCCGGCGTAGCGCTCAGCAGGTTAAAGGTTGACGGCGGCATGGTGGTCAATGAACTCCTCATGCAGTTTCAGGCGGACATCCTGGATTGCCCGGTTATACGGCCGAAGATCACGGAAACAACGGCATTGGGGGCGGCCTACGCGGCAGGGCTTGCTGTGGGGTTCTGGGGAGGATTGGATGAACTGCGGCAGAACTGGAAAGTTGACCGGACCTGGGATCCGAACATGAGCAAGGAAACAAGAGAAAAGGGTTGTAAAGAATGGAGGAAGGCCGTCACAAAGACATTTGATTGGGTAGAAGCCGAAGACCGGTGAGAGACTTCTCCGAATCGGGAATCTGGAGAATATAAATTAAGTGTCAAGGCTGGCCTTGAAACGGCCGATGGTGAAACGGGGTGAATGGAGAAACGATAGTGGACAAATCAAAACAGAACGAACCCTACGCAGGTAAACTTGTTGACCTGCTTGTGAAGGAAGAAAGGAGGGCGGTGCTCCAGGAGATCGCACTGAGTCTTCCGGACATTGTTTTGAATGATCGGCAGCTCTGCGATCTTGAACTCCTTGCAACCGGGGCTTTTTCACCCCTGGAGGGGTTCCTGAACCGGGCGGACTACGAATCCGTCCTGGACCGGATGCGGCTCCAGAATGATACCCTCTGGCCCATACCTGTCTGCCTGGATGCATCTGAAACCAGCGTGCGTAACCTTGAGGCAGGGCAGTCGGTATGCCTCCGCGACCCGGAAGGATTTCTCCTGGCAATCCTCCATGTGGAAGATATCTGGCCGCTGGAACGGGAAAAGGAAGCAAAGGCGGTGTACGGCACCCTTGACCGCTCCCACCCTGGGGTTCGCTACCTGTTCGAGACGGGGAGAGACTATTATCTCGGAGGCAGGCTGGAAGTCTTGCACCTGCCGCTCCACTTTGATTTCAAGCAGTTCCGTTTGACCCCCCGTGAGGTTCGCGCACTTTACGACAAGCTGGGGTGGCATCGGGTTGTGGGATTCCAGACAAGAAATCCCATCCATCGGCCCCAGTTTGAGATGACCCTAATGGCCATGAGAGAAGCAAAGGCCAACCTCCTCCTTCTCCCCATTGCGGGAATCACGAAAGATGACGACTTTGATCATTTTGCCCGTGCCCGGTGTTATGTCGCCGTTTCCCGACACTACCCTCCCGGGTCCCACGTTCTGAACCTCCTGCCGCTGGCGGCAAGGATGGCAGGTCCGAGGGAGGCTGTATTGCATGCAATCATAGCTAAAAACTTCGGGTGCACGCATTTTATATTCGGGAGAGACCACGGGAGCCCGGGGCTCGATAAGGAAAACAGGCCGTTTTATCATCACGATGAGGCGTGCAGGAAAATAGAGAAACTGGGGGAAGAAATCGGCGTTTCGCCTCTCCTTTTTGAGGAGATAGTGTACCTCCCCTTTGAAGATGAATATCGGGCCGTAAGCCAGGTTCCTCCTGAAACCCAGACCTTGACCTTGTCGGGCACGGATATCCGCAACCGTATTAAGACAGGCCGGAAAATTCCTGAATGGGCTACCTTTCCCGAGGTCCTCGATGAACTCAAGAAAAGCTATCCCCGGCCCCGGCAGCAGGGGTTTACGGTATTTTTGACCGGTCTTTCTGGGGCTGGCAAATCAACCATTGCAAAAGTGCTGCTCTCCAAATTTCTTGAGTTGGGTGACCGACCCGTGACGCTTCTTGATGGCGATATTGTGCGACAGAACCTGTCGAGCGAACTTGGCTTTTCCAAGGAACACCGGGATATCAATGTTCGACGTATCGGTTTCGTGGCAAGTGAAATCACCAAGAACCGTGGCATAGCCATTTGCGCCCCCATCGCCCCTTACGAAACCACACGCGAAGAGATCCGTGCATCCATTGAAAAATATGGAGGGTTTGTTGAAGTATATGTTGCAACTCCTTTAGAGGAATGTGAAAAACGGGACAGGAAAGGCATGTACGCCAAAGCAAGAGCAGGCCTGATCAAGGGTTTTACCGGCGTTGATGATCCCTATGAGGAGCCACAACACCCGGAGGTCCGTATTGATACCACAGAGCTCGATCCGGATGAAGCGGCCCAGGAAGTGCTCTTGTTCCTTGGCCAGAAGAATTATATCTGAGGGTAGATGCAATTCCATATGAGACCACTACTGTCCAAAAGGAATCGTTCCTGGAGATCCCATTATTTGATTTCAATTGGTTACACCGTGGAAATCCTCTCTTGAAAAACAGGTTGTCAATCTGGAACTCACGGACAGGAGACCGGCATATTCCCTCCGCTACGTTCGCTTCGCCGTCCATGGCTCCGCTCACTGCGGATTTTGTCCTTTCCACTGTCCTGTTCCAGGGACAAAATGACGCCGCTCCGGGAACATCCCGTTCCCCTGTCCAACAATAAATACCGTTTTTGGATAAGAATGATATGAAGCGTCTGTACAACAACGAATATCACTATTTGGTTTACCGGGCTCTGGCCGTCTTGTGGATGGTAGTTATCTACTGGCTTTCTTCCAAACCAAGTCTCCCTGCCCCCGACCTGTTCTGGGGACAGGACAAAGTGGAACATGCGCTGGCTTTCGGTCTGCTGGGCTTCCTGGTTGCGTCGTCTTTCCGTGCAAGTCAACATGCGTCTTTTAAAAAACGGGTGAGCATCGTCACGGTGATTGTGGCGGGCTACGGTTTTTTTGACGAGGCGCACCAGTTCTTCGTGCCCGGCCGGGACGCCAGCTTCTGGGACCTTTTCGCTGATAGTACAGGCGGTTTCCTTACAGCATTTCTTTTCCTGCGGTATAAATCACGGAAATTTTCAGGGCAGGAAGCCAGCCCCCTTTCTTGACATTTTCAAAATACGAATTATTTATTTGATACACACTGAATCACGGACCGCGCGGCCGTATCTATGTGACTGGACTGAGAGCAAAAAGCCCGAGAGGCGCCAATCTGGTCATTTGGGCTGGAGTAAGCGATGCGGAAACCAGGAGTAAAGAGAAAATCTCAAAAGGAGGTGATCATATGGCCATTTTGAGATGGAGAGATCCATTCGAAACCACAGCATTTACAGAATTAAACAGGTTGCAGGAAGAAATGAACATGCTTTTCGACCGGTTTTTCGGGGAAAGGACGCCGGTAAGGAATGCAGGAGTGTTCCCGGCCGTGAACGTAAGCCAGGATGATGATAACGTGTATATAACGGCGGAACTCCCGGGCATAGCAGGAAAGGACCTGGACATTACGGTGGAAGAGGATACGGTCCTGGTCAGGGGAGAACGCAAGGCCGAGCCTGAGGGTGAGGACGTCAGTTATCATCGCCGTGAAAGGGGGGAAGGAAAATTCAGCCGGACGGTAACGCTTCCCACCAGAATCGTGGCTGACAAGGCGACTGCTGAAACCAAGGATGGCATCCTGCGGCTGACATTGCCGAAGGCCGAGGAGGTCAAGCCCAAGAAAATCGAGATCAAAGTGGGCTGAAAGGGGGTGACTTCCATGGAAAAAAATCTGGAATTGCGAGGAAAGAAAGAGATGGAATCAAAAGGTGAACTGACCCAGCGGCGTCCGGTGTTTATTCCCGCTGTTGATATTTTTGAAAATAAGGAAGCTTTAGTGCTTATTGCAGACATGCCGGGCGTAACAAATGATGGAGTCGAAATTCATCTTGAGGACAGCGAACTGACCATTCGTGGAAAAGTCGTGGAAGAGGAACAGACTGCCATGCCTGTCTATACGGAATACCGGTCAGGAGATTATTACCGGAGTTTTACGCTGAGCAATGTTATTGATCAGCAGAAGATTGAAGCGAGCATGAAGGACGGCGTGTTGAAAATCATATTACCAAAAGCGGAGACAGCGAAACCAAGACAAATTACTGTAAAAGCTGGTTGAGGAAAAAAGGAGAATAGGGACCCTTCGGCGGGGATAAAAAGCCGAAGGGCCCCTGCCGTTTTGGTTTATCAACCTCAGTGGTGCGAGGCTAATGCATCCATGAGAGAGAAAAGAATCACTGTGCCGGTTGTTCGGGATTTTTGGACGTATGATGAATGAGATACAGGATAACTCCCACGAGGAATACTGAAACACCTCCCAGGACCGGAAAAGTCGCTTCAATCCCAATATTCTTTTCCACAAATTCCACCATCTTTACCGAGAAGGATCCCACCCCGAAGGTCACCACGAATTTTGTCCCAAAGGCCGAGTGATGAAGGCGTTTCGGCGCAAAAAGGGCCACCAGGGTATTCTCTATGGGCTGCATGCCGATGAGGAAAAAGGTGTAAATAAAAACCAGAATGAGCAAAGGGACATCATGAAAGAGACCCATGAGGAATGCGGCGGGCACTGTGATGGCGTGAAAAACCAGGTAAGAGTAGCGGGGTTCAAAACGGTTCCCGATTCTGCCTCCCGCATATTGCCCCAGTATTCCGATGAAGAATATCAGGGAGGTGGTAAAAGTTGCCACCAGGTTGCCCGGGAGTTCTCTCCCAATCATCATGGAAAAAAAATGTGTCACTCCCTGGTTTTTCAGTTCAAAGTAGGCGGGCATGACCACGGTTGCTCCCCGATAGGCGATTCCCCCCAGCATCATTGCAACAAGCAATATGAGAAACGCGGAGAGGTTTCCGTTTTCTGATGTTTCCGTGGCTTCCTCGGTGGTTTCCGAAAGCAGCGTAATGGTCAGGAGGGCCGTCATGGCCGCACCTATCACATGCATTCCGCCAAGAAGAAGATACGCACCGGCAGGCCCCCATATCCAGTTGATGAGGCCGGTGAGGAGCGGTGCTGAAGCCAGCCCCACATTTCCGAACATGCCGTTGTACCCCATGGCAAGACTCACCTGCCGAATTTCCCGTGAGATCATTCCCAGTGCTATTGGATGATAAATACCTGAAAACAGGCCGAGTGCCGCCAGGGAAATCGTGAGCGCGGAGGGGGAGTTGACATACCTGGCCGCTGCCATTGCGCTTACGGCGGAACCAATGTAAAAAAGGAAAAGCAAGAACCGGGGTCCCAATCGATCTGCAAGCATTCCCCACGGGAGAGAAGTGATACCGAAAAGAAGATACATCCAGAAAGAAATTCCCAGGACGGTTGACATGTCCAGGTGCATTCGCGAAGCGAGGGGGAGGACAAGGGCGGGAAATACAAGCACATTGAAATGGCTCAGAAAGTGCCCGTAGCAGGTGACCGTGAGGATCCTTTGTTCGCGGTTGTCCATTGTGTGGAGTTCTCCTGAAAAAGATTGCCGATTGGGGTGAAGAAGGGTCACACCATACAGGAATAGTCAGCCTGGAGACAAGCCAAAAAAAGGAGATGCCTGTATTACCCTATCCTTTTTATGTGCAGAGAGGGTTTGGGAAAGGCTGTATATTGCAAGGGAAGAGGTTGAGGTTGCAAATTCGTGTGCTATCATTTACAGAAGTATTAGCCCGCAGATGGATATCTGAGATCAGATTAAACAGGAGAGGAATCATTCATGGTATCTGGAGGGAAGTGTTTCTCCCCATGTCTCTAAAAAACCGCCTTCACAACATTCGCAAAAGAATTCCGCTGGCCATGTTCAGGGAGCAGGAGCATGTGGCAAGGCGCCTGAAGAACCTCGAAAAAAAACTTTTCCGGGAGGGAGGTCCCGACGAGGGATTTGACAGGGAAATTGCATTGCTTGAGCAGGAGCTTGACCGGTCTTTGCGGGAACGGGCTCTGCGGGCGGCGCAAAGGCCCGCTCTTAGGTATCCAGAAACACTGCCGATTACGGCGAGGAAAGATGATATCATCGGTGCTCTTGCCGAGAACCAGGTGATCATTGTGTCCGGCGATACCGGATCAGGGAAAAGCACCCAACTCCCGAAAATGTGCCTGGAGGCCGGAAGAGGAATCGGTGGAAAAATCGGGTGTACTCAGCCCCGCAGGATAGCCGCCAGCACCATCGCGCACAGGATCGCCGAAGAGATGGGAGAATCCCTGGGCCGTTCAGTGGGATACAAGGTCCGTTTTCGGGACCGGACGTCGCGGACCGCCTATATAAAAATTCTGACCGACGGAATGCTCCTGGCGGAAACCCAGCGGGACCCGCATCTCACCCAGTATGATACCCTGATCATAGACGAAGCGCATGAGCGCACCATCAATATCGACTTTCTCCTGGGGATTCTTAAGACGCTGATCAGAAAACGGCATGAACTCAAGGTGATCATCAGTTCAGCCACGATGGACACGGAAAAATTTTCGCTGTTTTTTGATGATGCTCCGGTGATAGAGGTAAGCGGGAGGACCTATCCGGTGGAAGTTGAGTATCTTTCCGGAAACGGCGGAGACAGGAAAACCCATGAAATCGATTATATTGATGCAGCGGTAGCGGCCGTGGAAGAGATCATGGGGAGAAGGGACCGGGGTGATATCCTGGTTTTTATGCCCACGGAGCAGGATATCGTTGAAACGTGTGAGAGACTGGAGGGAAGACAGTATCCGGGTACGGCTGTTTTGCCGCTTTTTGCCAGGCTCCCCTGGTCCCGACAGAAACAGGTGTACAGCGTGCGGGAGCGCAAGGTCGTGGTGGCTACCAATGTGGCGGAGACCTCCCTTACCATTCCCGGAATCAGGTATGTGATTGATACGGGTCTTGCCCGTATCTCACGCTACATGCCCGGAACGCGAACCACTGCGCTGCCCATCAGCCTCATATCACAGGCAAGCGCTGATCAACGAAAAGGGCGCTGCGGCAGGGTGCAGAACGGAGTGTGCATCCGGCTCTATGATGAAGAGGATTTCCTTTCAAGGCCTGAGTTCACGCCTCCCGAGATTATACGTTCCAACCTGGCGGAAGTGATCCTGCGCATGATAGCGCTGAAGCTGGGTGATATCGCGCTATTTCCATTCCTGGATCGACCCGGACAGCGGAGCATTCATGACGGCTTTACCCTCCTGGAGGAGTTGGGGGCGGTTTCAGGCAGAGGCAAGGACCTGAGGCTCACAAAAAGGGGCCGCCTCATGGCAAAGATGCCCCTTGATCCGAGAATTTCCAGAATGATGATTGAGGCCCGTGCACGGAACTGTGTGGATGAGGTGGCGGTTATAGCTGCTGCACTCAGTATCCAGGATCCACGGGAACGGCCGGCGGAAAAAGCAGAGCTCGCTGCGCAGGCCCATGCCCCCTTCAGGGACGCGGGCTCAGACTTCATCACCCTCTTGAACATCTGGACCCAATACCAGCGGGCGCGGGAGGAGTTCAAGCCCCAAAGCAAGATGCGGGCATTCTGCAGGGAGTGCTTCCTTTCTTTTCCAAGGATGAGGGAATGGGTCCATGTGCACGACCAGATCCTTTCCATCCTTGAGGAACAGAAGCAAAGGGACGTGTCATCAGGAGAACAGCCCGAAAGGGAGGGGATTTATGAGCGGATCCACAAGTCGATCCTCGCGGGATTTCTTTCCAATATTGCAATGAAGAAAGATAAAAATATGTACCTGGCGGCCAGAGGCAGGGAAGTCATGGTATTTCCGGGCTCAACACTTTTTAACAAGGGTGTCCCGTGGATCGTTGCGGCGGAGATGATTAAGACGTCCCGCCTTTTCGCCAGGACCACGGCAAGGATCGACCCGGGATGGCTGGAAGAACTCGGAGGGGGATTGTGCAAGTCAACCTATTCCGGTCCCCACTGGGAAAAGAGCCGGGGAGAGGTACGCGCCCTGGAGCAGGTGAGCCTTTTTGGTCTCATCATCGTGTCCGGGAGATCAGTCTCTTTCGGGAGGATTGAGCCCGAAGAGGCCCACCGGATATTTATTCGATCGGCCCTGGTGGAAGGTGAGGTAAAGGAATCCTTTCCTTTTCTCCGGCATAACCAGGAGCTTTTGGAGCGGGTGGCTAAAGTAGAGGAAAAGGTTCGGAGGAGAGGGTTTCTCGTGAGCGAGGATACGATGGCGGATTTCTATTCTCAACGGCTCCCCGGGATTTGCGATATCCGGGGCCTGAAAAGGTTGATCCGGAAAGCGGGAGGGGATGATTTTCTCAGGATGAGTGAAGAGGACTTGCTCCGAGAAAAGCCGGATGAGGACGAACTTTCCCTTTTCCCGGACCAGATTGCTTTGGGAAACCGGGTGTTTCCATGCTCTTACAAATTTGCCCCGGGCAAGGAAGAGGATGGAGTAACTGTTTCGGTTCCCTCAGGGTTGTTGTCTGCTGTTTCACCCGAGCTCCTTGAGTGGGGCATGCCGGGGTTTTTCAGAGAAAAAATCACTGCGCTGGTGAGGGGGCTGCCCAAGCGATACCGGAAGCTACTGGTCCCGGTTTCAGCCACCGTAGATATCATTGAAAAGGAGATGAAGCAGGGGAAAGGGCCTCTGGTGACGGCCCTGGCAGGTTTTGTATTTGACCGTTTCGGGGTGGATATTCCCGCATCAGTGTGGGCCTCCGTTGAGATCCCGGAGCACCTGAAAATGCGTGTTTCAGTGGTTGATAACCAGGGCCGTGAGATTGATTCGGGCAGGAATGTGCGCCTCCTTTCCCCTCATATTCCCGATCAGGAGCCGGATGATACGAATCATGCATGGAAAGAGGCGAGCAGGCAATGGTCAAGGGAGGGGCTCACGGGGTGGGATTTCGGGGAGCTGCCCGAAAGCGTTCCTGTGGGCCCTGAAATGGTTGCCTACATAGGACTTGAGCCCCAAGAAAAGGCCGCTCGTATCAAACTCTTTCAATCCCGGGAAAAGGCGCTGGCAGCACATGTGCAGGGCGTTCGTCAGCTCTACATGCTCCATTTCAAGAAGGATCTCAGGTTCGTCAAACAGGATCTATCCCTGAAAGGAGAGCAGTGCCACGGCTGCGTGTATTTTGGCGGTAAAAAGGCGGTTGAAGGCGCCCTCTACAAGTGCGTTCTCAGGACGCTCTTTGAACACGATATCCGCACACGAGAAGCATTTTTGAGTCATGCCGAGGTGGTCCGGTCCGGGATAACAGAGAAGGTTCGTGAGGTGAAGGGCCTGGCCCTGAAAGTGCTGGAGGCTTATCACCAGGTGCACGCGGCACTCCATCGGATCAAGAATGCAAATCCGGGAAACGCTCCCGTAGTTGAAATATGCACCGTGATCGAAAAGGAATTGAGGTCTCTGGTGCCCGAAACCTTTTTCGAGATATATTCGCTGGAACGTCTCTCGCATCTCCCGCGCTATCTGAGGGCCATGGAGATGCGTATGGAACGGGGAGCCTACGACCCCCTGAAACACCGGAGAAAGACGGCCGAAGTCGAAGTGTTTGAAAAAGAACTTGAGGCGTTGGTGAAGAGCCCTCTCATGGTACATTCTTCTCCGGAGAAAAAAGAGGGCGTGGAGGAACTCCGCTGGATGATCGAAGAATTCAAGGTGTCCCTCTTTGCACAGGAGCTCAAGACCGCCTACCCTGTTTCACCCAAGCGCCTTCAGAAGAAGATCGATGAAATAAAGCGAATAGTGTGAGAGGAGTTTCTTATGCAGGAACGACTGCTCAGCGCATACCTGGAACATCCGCACCCCATGGTGTGGAAGGGAATGTTCTCGCGGAAGCCCGGCGAATCATCCCGGGACGCCCTTGCGCGCTGTTACCCGCTTCTGTTCGTGTCACGCACCCGGTTATACCGGACATGTGCTCATGTCACCATAGGGTATAAGGATTTGCGGCGCAAGGGCTTCAGTGTCAAGGATTTTCTCGGCTTGATTGACGCCTTTCTCAGAAATTCACCCGGTCGAGCCCCTTGAGGCCGAGTATCTTCCTTCCTTCTTCGGGCGTAGCAGGTTCCAGTTCCAGTTCCCTCGCAATGCGAATGATCTTTTCCACCTGCTCGGCGTTGCTTTTGGCCAGCACGCCTTTTGAGAGATACAGGTTGTCTTCCAGTCCCACGCGTGCGCTGCCGCCCAGGAGAAAGGACTGGGTGCCCATGGGAAATTGGTATCTGCCGGCAGCGCAGACCGAGAATTCAAAGTCTCCGATGGCCTTCCTCGCTGTGTCCACCAGAAATACCAGGTTCTGTGGAGTGGCAGGCATGCCTCCCAGGATGCCCAGGACGAATTGGAGATATACCGGTTTTTTGACCCATCCTGCCTGGATGGCAAAGGCTACATTGTTGATCATGCCCACGTCATAAATTTCAAGCTCCGGCTTTGTGTTCGAGGCATTAAAAATCTCCAGGAATTGCCGCATGGTCTTGAAAGTGTTTGGAAAGATGAAATCTTCCGTCAATTCGAGGTAGTGCTTTTCCCAGTCGTACTTCCAGCCTTTGAACTTGTCTTTAACATGGAAGAGGGCAAAATTGAGGGAGCCTGCATTCAGCGACGCAAGTTCAGGCCGGAGAGTGGAAACGACCTGTACCCTTTTTTCAACAGGTTCTCCGAGCCTGCCTCCGGTCGTGGTGCAGAGGATGATATCGCAGTGCTTCTTGACCTCGGTTGCTATCTCCATGAAGATATCCTGATCCGCGTTGGGCATGCCTGTCTCCGGGTCCCGCACGTGGAGATGGGCCACGGTTCCCCCGGCATCATGGACAGCCAGGATTTCGTCTATAAGCTGTTGCGGTGTTACAGGGAGATAGGGCGACATAGTTGGTGTGTGAATAGCCCCTGTGACGGCCGCGGTAACAATCACTTTGTTTTTCAATTCAGTTCTCATCGGTATTTTGACCTCCATCATATGTTGAAGTTTTCGTTGCAAAGCAATCAAATCAGAGTCGGGCTGCAATGCCTGAGCTGCCTTTTTTTCATACCAGAATCAGGCTGATCTGGGGAAAGATAACAATCAGTGCCAGCACGAGTATCATGATGACGACGAACGGAAATGCACCTGCAAAGACATCGTTTAATGTAATGCTCTGATCATCAAGAGTGGATTTCACCACATAGGCCGCGATACCAAGCGGCGGGGTGATGAGACCCACTTCAATGGCGATTACCGTTACCAATCCGAACCAGACAAAGTTTACCCCGAAAGGCTGAATGATCGGGTAAATAAGGGGAACAACGATCATAAGAATTGATGTGGAATCGAGAATTGTTCCCATAAGCAATACGACTACCAGATAGATGATGAGGACAGGGTAGAGCCCCAATCCGGACTGCCCTATCCAGGTCCCGATAAAACCGGTAATACCCGACAGGGCGAGCATACGGCCGTATATATTTGCCGATATAATGAGAAACAGGATTGAGACCGTTACATGCCCGGTTTCAGTAAGGACCTGCCACAATTTGGCCATAGTCATATTTCGCTTGCCGATAGCCAATACGAGCGCTCCTAAGGCCCCCACCGCCCCGGACTCGGTGGGGGTGAACCAGCCCGCATAAATGCCGCCAAGGACCAGGAATATGAGGAGTGCTATAGGAACGAGCTTGGCCACAGCACCGGCAAGACTGATTTTATTGTCTGCATCGTTTGCTTTTTTTGTACCCTGTGCATGCACGTATCCGGGAAAGCGGCAGGACATAACAAAGATGGCAGAGGAAAATCCCGCTGAAAGCACAATCCCGGGCAGGATACCCGCCTTAAACAGGTCTCCTATAGATGTTTCAGTAAGCACCCCGAACAGGATGAGGAGCAGGCTTGGGGGAATGAGCATGCCGAGAACAGAGGAACCCGTTACGACCCCGACGGCAAACCTGGGCCTGTATCCCAGTCGCATCATTTCAGGGACAGCCACTTTTGTAAAAACAGCTGCTGAAGCAATGGAAATACCGGTCACCGCCGCGAATACCGCATTTGCGGCCACCGTGGCGATGCCAAGGCCGCCCTCGAGCTTTCCAAAAAGCCGGTTTGCCACATCGAAAGTGTCTTTGCCGATGCCTGATACAGAAATGAACATTCCCATGAGAACAAACAAGGGAACAACGCCGAATATATACCCGGAGATGCTGTCTGCTGCTGCCAGTGCCAGCATTTTACTGGCAACGGCCAGGTTACTCCTGATAAGCCATACGCCCAGGAACGAGAGCAGGGAAAGTGCAATAGCAACATGCATGCCGGCATAGATTAGAAACAAGATGCCGACTATGGAAAGCATGCCTATCTCAATACCGCTCATGAGGCCTCACCATCCATGCCTGTCCCAATCATTTTAGGGAGCCTCATGGATTGAAAATCGTTCCAGGCAAGCAGGAAAAACTGAATCGCAGTGGCCGCACAACCAATGAGAATGATGAGCTTCACGGGCCAGGTCGGGGCCATGAAGTCACCCTCCGCTCCCACGTAGAGACCCATGCTCCATGCCTTTGAAAACAAGGGCAGGCTTGCTTTGAAGAGGATTACCATGATACCCGCTCCAACAAGGTGATAGATTGCTTGCAGAAAATGGCATACCCGGGGATGCCTTCTGTTCAGCCATTTCAAGAAAATATCGGAGCGGGTCAATCTTCCTACTTTCAGGGTGTGGGCAAGTTGAAGAAATACGCAGGCCACGATGGAAAGGGCCACGATCTCCGGGACCCCCCTGATGGGATGGTTGAAGATGGCCCTACCGCCGATGTCCAGGTTGATGATGACCAGCAATACGAACACCCAGCCAGTGCCGATGGAATTCATCACCGAGGTTATCGTGGTGTATTTGAGTTTCAGGTGTCGCGATTGTTTTTGCATCTGTTTTACCCGGAGACATCCCTGTTGCCGCGGTCAGGTTATCTGTCCCAATCCCGCACAAGAACCACCCCGCGCTTTCGCAATCCGTTCAGGTAGCCTTCAAGCACCTTTTTCCCGGGCAAGCCTTTCTTTTCCATAGCCCTGGCCCAGTTCATGGGCACATTGGGCAGCTTGTCGGCCCAGCGTTTTCGCTCGGCATCTGAGAGGAATATTACTTTCGCTCCGGCCCTTTTCATCTTTTGCAATGCACCTTCTGCCTTGTCTGCCTGGGCTTGTGCCAGTTTTCTGGACCATTCGGCCCCCGCATCCTTGAATATTTTCTGCAGGTAAGGTGGAAAGGAATCAAACACATCCTTGTTTACACTGAGCCCCCCTGCAAACTGGGCTCCGAAGTTCACCATGCAGATATACGGGGCCACTTCGTATACCTTGATGGCTGCGCCGGCGGTCATGAAGGTGAGGGTCCCTTCAAAGACCCCTGTTTTGATCCCGTTGTAATAAGTATTCAGGTTTGCAGCCACCGCTACTCCGCCCGTCCCTTTTATCCAGTTGGCTGAAGGCCCCGGAGCGGCTATCTTGTGGCCGTTTATATCATCAACTGTTTTCACGGGAAAATTGGTCAGGAGGCCATAGGTGTCCAGCCCAACTCCTCCCAGGTACACCTGGTTATACTTTGTCCATTCTCTCGCGACCGCAGGGATTTTTGCCTGGAGCTCTTTTATGGTGTCTACTACCTTGAAAATATCCTTGGTGCCGAATGGAGTCATGTAGGTGACATTGTGAAGCGGCATCTTGGGGGCCTCGAAAATGGTTCCCACAAACCCTACGTCAACAATCCCCTCCTCAACGGCTTCGAGGACCCCACCCAGCTTGGCCACGGTACCGCCGTATGCCTGGTTCCAGACTATCTTGTCTTTGCCGCCGGCTGCAATCAATTGTCTGTTGACTTCGGGAATGAAGTAGTCCCTGGTGAGCGTTACCCATAGAAAAATGGGGGGGTGACCGGCGGCGGCGGTCAAGTGATAGGTCTTTGCCCGGGCGCGGGAGGTTGGCAGGGCCAGGAAAAGACTTGCCGCAATCGAAAGTACCAGAATAATTTTCCATGCCTTCATGTTCATCCTCCATTCTTGATTAAATTCTCGATTAAAGGGTTGACAAGCAGTGGTCGACAGCCTTCCCTGAAATCGCAGGTGCCTCGGCGGGAGCTTCAACCTGCAGGAGAAATACCAGGGAATTACATTGCTTTTTCCTCTATGATGGCGACAGGTCTTACCCAGCCGGCGCTCGCCCCTTTTATCTTGGTGGGGAAGCAGCACACGGTAAAGCCGTGCGGCCTTCCAATCGCGGAGAGGTTGGCCATTTTTTCCATGTGGCAGTACCCGATTTCTATCCCGGCGAAGTGGGCTTCCCAGATGACCTTTGGATCCCCGGTTTTCTTGAATTCCTCAGCCAGGAAGGGCAGGGGCCGATCCCAGCTCCAGGCGTCTATGCCCACCACTCTGACTCCCTTTTCAGTCAGATAGAGAGTGCTTTCGCGATCCATGCCCGCACCCCTGACCAGGTATTCCTCGGTGCCCCATGCCTCATCCGCTCCGGTCTGGATGAGCACGATGTCGAGCGGTTTGATCTTGTAACGAATTCGTTCAAGTTCCTTTTCCACGTCATCTGCGGTGATTCTTTCCCCGTCCTTCTTGTGACGAAAGTCAAGGAGCACACCGTCATTGAAACACCACTCCAGGGGAATCTGGTCGATGGTAAGGGAGGGTTTTCCGTTATCCATGGTTGGGTGGTAGTGGTACGGCGCATCCAGATGCGTACCGCTGTGGGTTGTCAAGGTCAGGAATTCAAGGGCCCAGCCCAGCCCTCCGGGCAACTGCTCTTTCGTGACGCCGGGAAAGAAGTCCTTCATCTGCTCGGCCCCCTGGGTATGATTTACATAGTCGATCTTTGGGATCATGATAGGAGGATCACTGGGAAGATCAGGCTCAATGCTGATACTGAGATCTACGAACCTATTTTTTGCCATGCCGAGTCTCCTTTCTGTGCATGAAAGGTATTCTGAGAAAGATACCGGACAATACTATTTGCGCGAGATCATGTGCACGTTTCTTCATACCGATAATCCTCATTTGCTTCAAGAGATTTCTGCAGATGTTCCGTTTATTGTGTCGGCAAGCTCCACGCGGCGCCCCGTTCCATAACTTATCATCACCTGATCATCCGGTTTCAGAGGGTTGTTTTGGATGGGCGCTGTTCAGGGCAAGAACGCTTGCGATGATCAATCCTCCGCCTACCCAGAAGTGCCAGGTGACTGGGTCGCCCAGGAAAAAGATTCCCACGACCGAGGTAAAAAGGGTTTCACTGCTCAGAAAGAGACCTCCTTCCCAGCTTTTGCAGTACTTGAATCCCTGATTCATGAGAAGTTGTGCAGCAAGAAAGATGAGGACCAGCAAGGCAACCAGAAAAATATCTCGTGGAGAAGCCGGGAGTCGTGGCTCGGCCATGAATGGGGGAAAAGCGATGACCGTCCCAACGAGGCAGAAGTAAAGATAGATAGTCACCGGTCCGTTGGTTTCCCGCAGTTTCTTGATGAGGCACACAGCCATCCCAGCGAACATGCCGGCAAGCAGGCCGATGAATTGCCCAAGGGGATTTCCTGCCGGGCTGAAGTCGAGCAGGATTCCCACCCCCACCAGTGTGCCGATGATACAGGCAATCTGCAGGGTTGAAATTTGTTCACCGAAAATGATGGCCGAGAAAAGGGCGGCAAAGGCCGGGAAGGAATAGAGCAGCACGATAGCGGAAGACAAAGGCAAGAGTTGAATTGCTCCCACCAACGCAAGAAAAGCAAGGGCGCCGGTGATACCTCTGACCACAAGAAGCCGCATGTTGTTTCCCTTAAACGGGTTCCCGAACCATCCCAAGAGGATGACGATCAGTATGATACCACCGCCAAAACGGAAAAATGCGATATCCCAGACCCTGAATGTGGGCCCGATGATTTTGATGATGATATCCGTTGAAGCAAAGAGCAGGGCAGAGCCCAACATGAGCAAGGAGCCTTTGAGAGCAGAGGGGGAAAAACGTGTTTCGTATGGTGCTGAGATACGGGAGTTTGAAGGCATAATTTTTGCAATTACAATTGTTATCAGTCTCGCAACGATCCGGGCGAATGCATGGCGTTAACCGTGAAAAAGAAGATCCATAATCGGCTATGCGCGAAAAGAAGTCAAGGGCTTTGGCGGGGGCGGTGTTGAGGGGATTCGGCACAAGAACGGGGCAGAATTGGCTTGACTTGCCGTGGTGATTATTTCAGAATCCCGGTGGCATGACAGGAGCAAAATTGCCACAGATAATGTCTTTTTTGAACAGGTGGCAACAAGGTGGTTGAAACAGGGGGGAAGATACGCGTGTTTAATCCGGAAAAACTGCTGGGTGGTATGTTGATGGGAGGAACTCGTCGCCGGGGCGGCTTAGGCGGTATGCTTTCGGGGGGCAGTGTGGCCCTCGGCCTTGTGGGAGTGGCCATGGCGGCTGTTGAACATTACACGGATAAATCTCATGCCTCAACAGGAGGCGCTGTACCACCCGTGCCGCCACCCGGCCGACTTTCTGGAACTTTACCTCCACCACCTGTGCCGGGCGTTTCTCAGCCTCCCCCTCCTCTTCCGGAGAGAGAAGCACCGGCCGTTCCGCCAACAACGGGAAAATCGTCGACACACAAAGACGCAGTCTTGTTGATACGGGCAATGATTGCCGCGGCAAATGCAGACGGGGTCATTGATCAGGAGGAGCGGCACAAGATACTCAGTAAGCTGCAATCCGTTGATCTCAGCAGGGAGGAACACGCGTTTATTGCCAATGAGCTCCTGGCACCCAGGAACCTTGAAGAAATAATAAAGGAAGTGCAGTCTCAGGAGATGGCAAGAGAGGTATATGCTGTTTCCTTGATGGCCATTGAGGTTGATACGGAGGCCGAAAAAACATATATGAATACCCTGGCAAAGGGACTCGGCCTTTCTGACGCGGCTCTTGATGAAATTCATACAGAACTCGGGATTGGAAGGAGATAAGAGAATGACGCAATGGTATCTCAGCTATGACGGAAAACAGATCGGACCCATGGACCATAACCAGGCGATGGCGGAGGCCAAGAAAAACCAGAACGGTTTTGCCTGGCGAGAAGGTTTTGCCGACTGGCTTCCCATTGCCCAGGTTGCGGAACTGAATCCATCTGCTGCGTCGGCGCCGGGACCTCCGCCTCAGGCAGGAAAAAGAGCGGACGAAATAGAATACAAGGTGCTGGGGACTGAAATGCAGTTTGTAGAGGTTGAACTGGATCCGGGTGAGAGTGCTGTTGCTGAAGCCGGTGCCATGATGTACAAAGATGCCAGTATAAACATGGAGACCATTTTCGGGGATGGGTCCGCGAGCAGCGGTGATGGTGGATTCATGGGAAAATTGCTGGGCGCGGGAAAGAGACTCCTTACCGGTGAGAGCCTTTTTATGACCGTGTTTACGCATACGGGCCAGGGAAAGGCTCACGTGGCATTCGGCGCGCCCTATCCGGGAAATATTCTTCCGGTGCCCCTTGAAAGCGTGGGTGGCTGTCTTGTTTGCCAGAAAGACAGCTTTTTGTGTGCTGCAAAGGGGGTATCCATCGGTATTTATTTGCAGCGAAAGATCCTGACCGGCCTTTTCGGGGGAGAAGGATTTATTATGCAGAAACTGGAGGGCGACGGGCTCGTGTTTATTCACGCCGGGGGTACGGTGGTGGAGCGACAGCTTGAACCGGGGGAAGTCCTGCACGTGGATACCGGCTGTGTGGTGGCGTTCGAACCGAGCGTCAATTTTGACATTCAGCAGGCAGGAGGCATCAAGACGGCCCTGTTCGGGGGAGAGGGGCTTTTTTTCGCCACTATGCAGGGGCCCGGAAAGATCTGGCTCCAGTCACTGCCCTTTTCGAGACTGGCGGGGAGAATGCTCCAGGCGGCACCGGAGAGAGGGGGCGGAAAAGGTGAAGGATCAATCCTCGGATCCCTGGGAGATTTTCTTGACGGGGATTAAGATTCAGGCTTCTTGATGCCGGTTTCGACCTGCCGAGAGAACAGGATGAACTTGGTGATTTCATGGAAAAAATAAAGCATTTGAAGCCCCTGGGAATGGGACTGGCCTTTTTGCTCCTTTTTTCCGGTACGGCCATGGGTGCTAGCCTGGTTTGGGATCCGGTTTCGGGGGCCCAGGGCTACCGCGTTTATTGGGGCACTTCGCTCGGGAACTATCCCAACGACAGGGATGCGGGAAGCTCAACCCGCTATGACCTGGATAGCCTCCCGCTGGCAGACGATACGACTTACTACCTCACCGTTACCGCATACAATGCAGCCGGGGAGAGCGGTTACGCTACTCCTTTGAGCTATTCCCCCGGGGACAATACCCCTCCATTGCCTCCTCAGGCCGTCTGGGTTCAGTAAATCAGTTGTTGCGCGATGACCTCCTGCACATCGGTATATGCCGGAAAAGAAGTTAATTTAATTTATATCAAATTATATAAAATGAACGCAATAGCTTGACACATTTGTATATTTCTGTATATCGTGTTGATAAAATTATATAACTATTCATGATTGACAAACTCGTAAAAAGTCGAAAACCTGCCTTTTTTGTCATTCCGGCGAAAGCTGGAATCCAGCAATTTCAATAAGTTCTGGATGCCGGATCGAGTCCGGCATGACGGTTTTGGGACTTTTTAGCAGCCCATCATGATTAGTGTCTTTCACATATTTTGGAGGCGTTTCCCAGCCCATGCCGAGCTTTCGTTGTAAATTGGCCACAACAGACGGCCGTGTCATCGAAAAGACCCTCATTGGCGACAACAGGTCGGCGCTAAAGGAGCACCTGGAACAGGAAGGGCACTTTGTCCTGGAGGTGCGACGGGTAGAGCAGGGATTTCGTGTTTTCCCCTGGAGAGGCAGTCGGAAGCGTTTCAAATCCAAGGATTTTATTACCTTCAACCAGGAATTGGGTGTTCTTATCCGGGCCGGACTGCCGGTTCTTTCAGCACTGGATGCGATAATCGAAAAAATTGGAGAAGGTGAACTTACTGATATTTTGAGAGAAATAAGAGATGATATTGCATCAGGATCGTCTCTTTCCG
>Ga0164318_10000313_pt1 | contig 35127 bp, 27 predicted proteins | sample GuaBasSedimGuay9_FD_113734 | JGI IMG/M metagenome (GOLD analysis project Ga0164318, IMG submission 113734) | Subseafloor sediment microbial communities from Guaymas Basin, Gulf of California, Mexico - Guay9, Core 4571-4, 0-3 cm | ecosystem: Environmental > Aquatic > Marine > Hydrothermal vents...
ATTATATGTTAAAGAATAAGGAGTATTATAAATATCGCAATGAAGAGAATCATCAAAGAAAGATGAGAGAATATGAAAGATTTATAAGGAAATACGAACAGAAAAAAATTTCTTGACTTTTTCTTTTCATAGACATAGACGGTGCAAAACTTTGTTAATTTTTTGAGTAGGTATATAAACATATAAACATATAAACATATAAACAGTAACCGAATAGATGTGTTGGAATCCTTAATAGGCTTGGATTTTCTTGAATTTTTACTTGCCTTTTTATTTTAAAATAATTATTATTCTTTTTTAAATTTAGCGAGGAGAGATTTATGTATAAAATTGCAGTAATTCCTGGTGATGGGACAGGGCCTGAAGTTGTAAGGGAAGGATTGAAAGTATTAAATGCTATTGCTGAAAAAAAAGGAATAAAATTTGAATTTAAGGAGTATGATTTCGGTGCTGAAAGATATTTACGAACAGGTGAGACATTACCTGATTCAGCAATAGAGGAATTAAAGCAATTTGATGCAATATATCTTGGGGCGATAGGTGATCCCCGAGTACAGCCTGGAATACTTGAACAGGGGATACTTCTTAAACTTAGATTTAGTCTTGACCAGTATATAAATTTGAGACCAATAAAGCTTTATCCTAATGTATGGACACCTTTACGAGATAAAGGGCCAGAGGATATTGATTTTGTTGTTATAAGAGAAAATACAGAAGGGCTCTATGCAGGGATAGGCGGATTTTTACGAAAAGGCACCCCTTATGAAGTGGCTATTCAGGAGATGATTTGTACTAGGATGGGAGTTGAAAGAGTAATAAGGTATGCGTTTGAATACACAAGAAAACGAAATAAAAAAAAGAGATTAACTCTTTGTGCTAAAACAAATGTTTTAACTTATGCGCATAATTTGTGGGAAAGAGTATTTTATGAAGTAGCAAGGGAATATCCAGATATAACAACTGATTACGCTCATATTGATGCTACAACAATGTGGATGGTAAAAAATCCTGAATGGTTTGATGTAATTGTTACTCCAAATATGTTTGGAGATATAATAACAGATTTAGGCGCAATGATTCAAGGTGGGATGGGGGTTGCTGCAGGTGGAAATATTAATCCTGAAGGTGTTTCAATGTTTGAACCTATTGGTGGTTCGGCTCCCAAATATACGGGAAAAAATGTTATAAATCCTATTGCAGCAATTATGGCTGCACATATGATGTTGCATGTATTAAATGAAAATGAGGCTGCTGATTTACTTGAAGAAGCAGTAATTGATACAATAAGCAAAATGAAATCTATGTCAGCAGGCAAAATGGGAATGTCCACAACAGAAGTGGGTGACAGTATTGTAAATTATATAAAATACTCAAAAAAGTAAAGTGCATAGCCTATAGAAATATAATGTTAGATTCTAATTATAGTTATAGGATACAAGCTATGGTTTTTATTAGTTGGAGGTTATTATGGCAAAGGTAAATCTTGCAATTGTTGGTGCTACAGGCGCTGTTGGCAGAGAAATGATTAGGACTGTTGAACAACGAAAATTTCCCGTAAAAAATTTACGACTCTTTGCTTCAAGTAGATCAAAAGGTTTAAAAATAAGTGCATGTGGAAAAGTGATAGAAGTTGAGGAGCTAACAGATGCTTCATTTAATAAAAAAGATATTGATATAGCACTTTTCTCTGCTGGAGCATCTATAAGTAAAACTTTTGCACCAATTGCTGCCAGAAATGGAGTAATTGTTATTGATAATAGTAGTGCCTTTAGAATGGAAGAAGATGTTCCATTGGTTGTCCCTGAGGTTAATCCGGATGATATTAAAAAACATAAAGGTATTATAGCAAATCCTAATTGTTCTACTATCCAAATGGTAGTAGCATTAAAACCACTTTATGATTATTCAAGAATCAAAAGAGTGGTTGTTACAACTTTTCAATCTGTTTCTGGTGCAGGATTAAGAGCTATGGCTGAATTAAGAGCTCAAACAGAAGCATATCTTAAAAATGGTCCAATCAGTGCAGAAAAATTTCCATATCAAATAGCATTTAATTGTTTGCCACATATTGGTGATTTTCTTGATGATGGGTACACAAAAGAGGAAGAGAAAATGATTAAAGAGACTCAAAAGATAATGAATGATTATGATATAAAAGTTACAGCTACGACTGTGCGAGTCCCTGTTTTTATAGGTCATAGCGAGTCTGTTAATATTGAAACAGAAAAGAAAATAACGAAAAAAAAGGCGACTCAACTTTTAAAAAAAGCAGAAGGTATAAAGGTGATAGATAATCCTGATAAGTTAGAGTATCCTTTACCGATATATTGTGAAGGAAAAGATGAGGTTTTTGTTGGGAGAATTCGTGAAGATACATCTACTGAAAATGGCTTAAATCTATGGATTGTATCTGATAATTTAAGGAAAGGGGCAGCATTAAATGCTGTTCAGATTGCAGAGCTTTTGGTTAAAAATTATAGAAAATGAATGTATAATACCATAGAATTGCAGAAGACACAGGATTGGCAAAGCATTAAGAAATTGATAGCAACAATATATTTTGAGAAGTGGTTCTCTGAGAGTTATTCAATTTCAATAGAATTGATTATTTACAGTTAAAAATTAGATTTTTGAGATTAATATATTTTTTCTGTAAACTCTGTATCGCGCTGGCAAAATTTAATCGTAGGAGGAGGAGATTATGGCTGAAATCAAATCTGAAAATATCAGAAATATTGTTGTTTTGGGGCATAGTAGTTGTGGTAAAACTTCACTTTCTGATGCTATTCTTTATAATGCAAAAGCTGTTACAAGATTAGGAAAAGTTGATGATGGAACTTCTATTTTAGATTATCTTGATGAAGAGGTTAAACGAAAACTCTCTATTTCAATAGGACTGGCACAGTTTCATTTCAAAAATAGAAAAATAAATTTATTAGATACACCAGGATATGTTGATTTTATAGGTGAACCAATAAGTGCAGTAAGGGCAGCTGATGTAGCTATAATTGTTGTGGATGGAGTAGAAGGGGTGCAATTTGGCACAATTAAACTTGTAAAAGAAGCAGAAAAAGCACAGTTATCCAAGATCGTTTTTATTAATAAGCTTGACAAAGAGAATGCTGATTATGAAAAAGTTATGGAAAAATTAAAAAATATTTTTAAAAAGGGGCTTACCCCTGTTACTATTCCAGTTAAAGAAGGAACAAATTTGACAGGTGTTATAAATGTTTTTGAAAACAAATATTATAAAATAAATAACAATGAGCTTCAGAGCTTAGAAATTCCTGATAATTTAAAATCAAATGCAGAAGATTATAGAGTTAAAATGATAGAAGCAATTGCAGAGACAGATGATTCACTTATGGAGAAATATTTTGATCAGGGGACACTTTCTGAAGAGGATATAAAATCAGGCTTTATAAAAGGTATTGTTCAAGGGACAATTATTCCAATATTTGCAGGTTCTGCATTATTTAATATTGGTGTTTATTCCTTACTTGAATTTATAATAGATTCTGCACCGTCTCCAGTTGATAGGCTTGCTGTAAAAGCTATGTTGCTTGGAACTGAAAAAGAGATAGAATGTAAAGCTGATCCCTCTCAGCCATTGAAAGCATTTGTCTTTAAAACTCAAACAGAACCACATATTGGTGAACTTAATTTTGTTCGTGTATTTTCAGGTACTTTAAATAATGGGGATGAAGTATATAATTCTATCAAAGATACTACTGAGAAGATAGGGCAGATAAACTTTCTTTTTGGCAAAGAAAAGAAGGAGACAAAAAATGTAATTGCTGGAGATATTGCTGTTCTTGTGAAATTAAAGGAAACTACAGTTGGAGACACATTATGTGACCCTAAAGAAAAAGTAAAATTTTCTCCAATTGATTTTCCAACACCACTTCTTGAAATAGCAATTGTGCCTAAGACGAAATCTGACCAGGAAAAATTGAGCACATCACTTCATAAACTTTTAGAGGAAGATCCAACAGTAAAGATAAAAGTTGACCCTGAATTAAAGCAAACAATTTTAAGTGGTATGGGAGAGATACAATTAGATATATTTATTTCAAATTTGAAAAATAAATATAATGTAAATGTAGAAACAGAACGTCCAAAGGTTCCATACAGAGAGACTATAAAAAAGAAATCTAAAGCACAAGGGAAATATAAAAAACAGACAGGTGGAAGAGGACAGTATGGTGATTGCTGGATTGAGATAGAACCATTACCTTTAAATTCTGAGCAAGATTTTGAATTTGTTGATAAGATTGTTGGTGGTGTAATTCCAAGTAAGTATATTCCAGCTGTAGAGAAAGGTGTGAAAGAAGCAATGCAGAAAGGTATAATTGCTAATTACCCTGTAATTAAAGTAAGAGCTACTGTTTATGATGGTTCATTTCATCCAGTGGATTCTTCTGATATAGCATTTCAGATTGCAGGTTCTTTAGCTTTTAAAAATGCTGCTACAAATGCAAATGTTGTTTTACTTGAACCTATTATGAAATTAAAAATATTTATTCCTGAAGAGTATATGGGTGATGTAATAAGTGATTTAAATGGCAGACGTGGTAAAATTCTTGGAATGGATGATGAAGCTGGTGTAAAAGTTATAAATGCTTATGTGCCTGAAGCAGAACTTTATAAGTATATAAATGATTTAAAATCAATAACTCAAGGGAGTGGGACTTTTGAGAAAGAATTTTCGCATTATGAAGAGGTTCCATATGATATAAGTCAGAAGATAGTTGAGCAGAGAAAAAAGGAAGCAGAGGAGTCTTAAAGATGGAGCCTTCCAGCAAAGTAGGAAATAAAATAATATTTGTAACAGCAAAAATTGAAGAAGCAGAAAAAATTGCAGAACGAATAATAAAAGAGAAACTTGCTGCGTGTGCTAATATTATTGAAAAAGTTAAAAGTATCTACTGGTGGAAAAATAAGATTGAAAAAGATAATGAGGCTTTAATAATATTTAAAACAAATTACAGAAAAATTTCAATACTAATAAATAAAATTAAAGAGATACATTCATATGAAGTTCCAGAAGTAGTTGTGGTAGATATTGAAACAGGTAACAATGATTACTTAAAATGGATAGCTGAAGTATTAGCATAGATGTTATGAATTAGCTATAACATAAAAGCCATAGAGTCACAGAGAATGTAGAAATGTAGCAGTTAAAAATGATATTAAGATTTCTATGCTTTTTGTGTCTCTGTGACTGATTTTATTGATAGGTAGGTGATAGGTATGACTAAAACAATAACCCCTGCAATGGAAATTATATCAAAATTAAATAAAATTATAGGCAATCTTAAGTTTGGTGAGAAATTTTTTCTTAGAAATATAATAATAACACCTGTCTATCTTCAAATTGATTTCACATTGGAAAAAGATTTCCTTACTCTTGATGAATCTATTGAAAAGAAATATTCTATTAAAATTAAAGATGTGTCTGATATAAATAGAGTTCAAATTGAGAACAATACTAATAGAAGTTTATTTGTTATGGATGGCGAGCAATTAACGGGCGGACTTCAAAATAGAATGTTTGTTCATTCATTTGTGCTTGAACCACAAAGGAAAGCGAATTATGATGTTTATTGTATAGAGGCAGGCAGATGGGGTGGAAATGCACGATTATTTAATACACAAAAGGACCTTTCATATACACGTGTAAGACTTCTTAATCTTATAAGCACTCGCACAAATGCCAAAGATTCACAGGATATTATATGGAGAGAAATAAAAAACAAATCTGAAACTCTTAATTATTATTCAAAAACATCTTCCCTTACAGATTTAAATCGCTTTATGGATAGAATTGCTGATGATTATATTGAAAATTACAAATACTCAGGAGAGAATGGATATATTGTTCAGTATGATGATAATATTGTTTCATTTGAAATATTAAACGAAAATTCTATTGTGCAGAAACTTTATAAAAAGATGATGAAAAGCTATATTTATGATGCAATTGGAATAGAAGAGGAAAATCTTCAGAAAATAAAAAATTTTGATAAAGAGATAGAAAATTTAAATGTATCTACATTTCGTGAAAGTAAGAATGAACAGGAATTCCATATTTTTAATAACAGACTTGAAGGTAAAGTTTATTCAAATAAAGATGGTGTGTTTCATATAAGCTTATTTAATAACCGAAAGATTACAAAATAGCATTCATTTGTTAGAATATGAAATTCAGGAAAAGAATTAGATTATCAGCGCGTAATTATTCATTAGTTGTGGGTTCATTTAAGTCCGCAGTTTCTAAACAGATTAGAAAATATATTTCTGATTTTCAATGGCAAAAAAGTTACTTTGAACATATAATTAGAACTGAAAAAGAATTATTTAATATCCATAAATACATTAATACCAGCCCAATTAAATGTAATATATAGGTTGAAAATCCGCATTCAATAAAGAGGAAAATAAATTTGAAAGAATATTATAAAAATATTTATAACGGTGAATTTTAATAATAAACAAGCTTGGCGTGTTTATTACTCCAAATAATTTAGGTTTAAAATATGCTAAAATCAGATTTTGGAAGATACAAGATTGAGAAATGGGTGGGTGGCGGCGCTTTTAGTGATATTTACCTTGCTACTGATAAAATTCTTGATGAAAAAGTTGCATTAAAAATTCCTAAATTAAAATATATAAAACAAAAAGATGTTATAAAAGAAGCTAAAATGCTTCTTAAAGCGAATCATCCTTTAATTGTTAGATTTTTTCAACTTGAAATTATTGAAAATCTTCCTGTTATTGTAATGGAATATGTTAAGGGAAATACATTAAGAGAAAGAATAAAGGAGAAAAAAATTACTCCATCAGATGCTGTGTATTTTGCAATTCAAATTCTTGAAGCTGTAGAGTATTTACATAATATGAATATCCTTCATAGGGATTTAAAACCTGAAAACATTTTTATTGAAAGGAACAAAATAAAACTTGGTGATTTAGGCATTTCTATAATTACAAAAGATGCACTTAAAGATAAAGTAAAAATAAAGGGCACACTTAATTATATGGCACCTGAATCTTTTAAAGGTGAATATTTTTTTACCTCTGATATATGGAGTGTTGGTTTAATTCTTTATGAAATGCTTACGCATTCTCACCCTTATGCTGGAATTGAAATTGATGATTATTATAAATTTCACAAAAAAGGAAAGATATTTGATTTTAAAACAATACCATCGCCATTTATTCCTGTATTAAAAAAAGCATTAAATTTTGACCCTACTTTAAGGTATCAGACAGCAAGGGCATTTATAAAAGATTTGATGCTTTTAACAGAAGGTAAACAAATTTCGCTTTTTCCTGAAGTTAAGGAAATAGATTATCTTTCAGCTTTAACTGATACTCAAAAAGAGGCTGTTTTTTCAGATGAGAAAGTGACTTTGCTTTTAGGAATAGCAGGTAGCGGAAAAACAACTGTGCTTGGTAGAAAAATTGCGTATCTTTTGAAAGAGAAAAATGTTATGCCTGAAAATATTGTTGCCCTTACATTTACAAGTAAAGCTGCCATTGAAATGAAATCTCGTATAAAACTTTATACGGGTAAGGATTTTTTTAATTTGTTTATTGGAACTTTTCATAATTTCTGTAATTCTATTTTGAGAAATGAGATATACCTTTTGGGCTTCAAAGAGGATTATAAACTGGCTTCTTTTTATAGTAAAATAAAAATACTTTCAAATCTTGCACCAGAAATCGCATTAAAATATAATTATAATTTTAATATTGATACCATTTCTCGTATAGAAAAAGAGATTAGCTCTTTAAAATCAAATATGATTACACCCGAGGAGTTCAATGAAAAAGCAAATACAAAGCGTAGAAAATTTATTGCAGAATTGTATAAGAAGTATTTTGAAGAGTTACATAGAAAAAATAAACTTGATTTTGATGATTTAATTTACTATACAGTAAAACTTTTTAACGAAAATCCTGATATCCTTCAAAAATATCAGATGCGGTATAAATACATATTTGTAGATGAATTTCAGGATATAAATGAAGCCCAATTTAGATTAATAAAACTTTTAAATGGGAAAAATAATTTTCTTTTTGTTACAGGAGATGATGACCAGATAATTTACGGATTTCGTGGTTCAAGTAGCAAATATATAAAAAATTTTACTGAATATTTTTCACAAAGTAAAATAATTAAACTTGAGGAAAACTTTCGTTCAAATGCGAAAATTTTTAACAAAGCTGCGCGACTTATTTCATATAATCGTGATAGAATACCTAAATCATTTGTGGCAAAAAATCTTGAAGGTGATGATGTCAAATTTCATACATTTACAACTCGCAGAGAGGAAGCAAGATTTGTTGCTCATAAGATAAGTGAATTTGTAAGAAAAGAGCATTTATCATATAATGATTTTGCTGTGCTTTTTAGAATGAATTATCAATCTCAAATTTTTGAAAAATATTTTCAAGATTATGGAATTCCTTATAATCTTGTATCACTTGAACCATTTTTTCAGCGTCGGGAAATAGAAGGACTTATTAATCTTCTTAAGCTTTCGATTCAACACTTGCCGGATATTGATACACTCAACCCTGCAATAAATTTTCCTGCAAAAACATTAAATGCTGAGACAACAAAAATATTAAATCAAATTTGCAAAAAGGCTCGGACCCGCGATGAATTATTCAATTTTATAAAAACTGATAGAACTTTACCACAAAAAGTAAAAAGTAAAATCAAAAAAATAGAAAAAGTATTATCTGATACAGATTTAAAATTACTTTCTTTGATTGAAAGAATATTTGAAGAATACAAAATAGAGAAAACTATAAAAAAAACAAAACGGATAAGTTATCTTAATTCATTTTTGAATATAAAAGAATTTTATAATATAGCGAAAAACTTTGTTGAAACATACAATTCGGAAAAGATTGAGGAATTTTTAGATTATATTTCACTTCAACAAAGCGCAGATTTTCTAAAATCAGCAGAAAATTCTGTTAAACTTCTTACTGTTCATAGTGCAAAAGGACTTCAATTTAATACAGTATTTATCGCTGATTTAGTTGAAGGTATTTTTCCACACAACTTAAGTATGGATTCAGTAAATGCACTTGAAGAAGAACGAAGACTTATGTTTGTAGCAATAACACGGGCTGAGCAAAGATTGTATTTACTATCTGCACTTGAGGGATATAAGGATGTCTCGCGCTTTATTTTTGAAATGAATGTATAGTGGGGACGGTGCACAACTTTGTAAACTTTGTAAATCAGCACACCTAAAGGTGTGTTTTTACATTTTTTGTCAATTTTTGTGCATTGCCATAAGCCCTAACCTTTTAAGCCTTAAGCCATACACTTCTATCCTGTGTGCTTAGCTAACTAATTTAATAAAGTTGTGCACCGTCCCCAATTTTTAAGGTTGACTTTATAATCAGAATTATTATTATAACTTTATGAAAAAAATATTTAATATTAAAATTTTGGATAACCTGAATTTCTTTCAAATTAAATTTGTAAAATTTTTTCTTTACATTTTTGCAGGTGTTGCTTTTTATAAAATAATTAAAATTATCCTGCAGAAAGTTAAAAAAAATAAACTTAGTAAAAAAGTTCTTCAGAGTAATAAAATTGATATTCTTTTTTCTATAATTTTAAGTATAATAAAATATATAATTTATTTTATCACTATTTTATTAATTTTACGAGATGTCTTTAATGTAAATCCTGCATTAATTGTAACTGCTACAGGTGTTCTTGGCTTGGCTGTTGGGCTGGGAATTCAGGGACTCTTGCGTGATTTTGTTTCAGGTCTATTTATTTTATTTGAAAATCAGTTTAATATTGGAGATTATGTCGTTTTAAACAACATAAAAGGAAAAGTTGTAAATTTTAATATTAAAAATGTAAAAATTGTTGATAGTCAAGGAAAAATAAATATCATTCCAAATGGAAAAATTAATAATATAATACGATATCCAAAGAAATATGAAAAAATTAAATTTCATCTGTTTTATTCAGGAAAATATAATGAGATAAAGAAAGTCTATTCACATTTGAAAAATAATATTTTAGAAAGATACAAAAGAATTATAAAAGAATTCAGTGAATTAAGCTGTTCTAAAAAAGTGAGTAATTTTAATTACAGTAATTTTACAATATTTTTGACACCGTTTAATGATGAAGTAGTTGAGAATTTAAAAGAGTTATTTCAAAAAAATTTTCCAGGCATTTTAGTGTATATAGATAAATTACAGTGAAACAGGTGGAAATATATGAAAAAATTTAAATTTATTATTTTTCTTTATATGTTAATTTCAAATACACTCATTGCACAGACAAATGTAAAATTATGGGATTTTAACTTTACTTTTGGAATTAACTTGGATAAAGGAAATACAGAAAGAATTGGTTGTAGTATCTCTTTAGATATTAAACGGAGCTCAAAAGTTGACAAATTTATTATTAATATGAATGCATATTATAGCGAATCCGAAAATAAAAAAGATAAAAATAAGGGAGATTTTACCTTAAAGTATGATTATGATTTCCTAAAAAATGAGAGTTTCTTTATTTTTATTCTACCTTCATATAATGAATTTCAAAATTTAAAATTACGAATGCAAAATGGTATAGGCTTGAAACATACATTTTATAAAACAAGTAAAGCAGATTATTCACTAAGTGGCGCTTTAATTTATGAATTAAAACAATATTTAGATGTAGAAAAAAAAGAAGAAATCAATAGATTGTCATTAAGGCCAAAAATTAAATATTCTTTTAATAAAGGCGGTAAATTTTACTTTGTAATGTTTTATCAGCCCAAGATAGATGAGTGGCAGGACTATAGAATTTTATCTGAATTTATTCTGGAATTTAATATATACAAAAATTTATTTTTTGAATTTAAAGTTACAGACGAGTACAATAACATTGTATTACAAGATATAAAGAGAAATGACCTTTCAATTATGAACTCAATAAAGTTAAGACTTTAAGCTGGCGGTGACAGCCACATATGAAAAGATGGATAGTGGTTCCATTTAAATACTTGAAATTTCTTTTTTTTATGTTATATTTTATACTCATACTAATATGTGTAAGTTAAATAAAAGCGATTTGAAAAGGGAAGTAGTTATATGGAACAGCAAGAAATAAATTTATGGAGAATGGTAGATGTTGGCGGGTATTCAGCAATGGGAACATTTTTTGCTTTTGCATTGGAATCAATTAAAACAAATATTGAAGATGATAATAATGATAATACTAATAATATACAAGAACAAATGGATAAAATCAATAGTTCTTATGAAAAAATATCTAAAAGATTTCAGAAGATCAATTTAAACTTATTAGACAAAAGATTTCCAGTTGATACTTTAAGAAAACTTAAGGGGCAGGTATTTCCGGAAATGGGAAAAAAATATAAGGAACTGGATACATTATTAAAGCATTATATCTCTGGTGCCGTCTATTTAAAAATACGCATTCTTAATAAAATTAAGGAATGTAAGGAATTAGTAAAACAGATGGGGGATTTAGGAATAGAATTTTCAAAAAATGAAAGATATTGGGAATATAGAAAGACAAATCCTGAGAGGATTTATTTATAGGGGACGGTGCAAAACTTTATTAACTTTATAATTTCGCTATAAAATCAAATCCTCCAAAAATAAAGTTTATCCAATCTTTACGAGCTTTTATAACCAAACAAAAACTAAAAAACGCGTCCAAAGTTTTCCCTTGTCCCAATTTTTTCTTTTTCTTTACTACACCCTGCCCATTTCATTAGCACTTAGCACTGAAAACTATCCATAAAAATTAACAAAGTTGTGCACCGTCCCCAAAGACTTTTATTTTTTATTTCGTATATTTCTTTATATAATACTAATTATAAAATATTCTTTCAACACTCTTAAAAAATGAGTTGACTTTTGTGCTAAATATAGTAATTATTAAATCTATGGATTTGAATAAAATGAAAGCGTGGCAGTTACTTAAGTTATTGAGAAAAAAAGAAGTTTCCAGTTATGAAATTACAGATGCTGTATTTAAGCGTATAGAGGAGAGAAAATTTATTAATGCATATATATCTATATTTAAGGAGTATGCTCTCAAAGGAGCAAGAGAGATAGATGAAAAATATAATAAAGGTGAAATCCAGAACAATCATTTTATAGCAGGGATTCCTATAGCCATAAAAGATAATATCTGTTTTAAGGGTTATCCGACAACTTGTGGTTCAAGGATGCTTGAAAAATTTATTCCACCTTATGATGCAACTGTAATAAAGAAAGTAAATTTTCACGGTGGAGTTATAATAGGTAAGACAAATATGGATGAATTTGCTATGGGGTCCTCTACTGAGACATCACATTTTGGTCCTACGCTCAATCCACATAATCCAGATTATATTCCGGGTGGTTCTTCGGGTGGTTCTGCTGCTGCAGTGGCTGATTTTCAAGCTGTTCTTGCGCTTGGAAGTGATACTGGTGGTTCAATACGACAGCCTGCTGCTTTGTGTGGCGTTGTGGGACTTAAACCAACTTACGGACTTGTTTCAAGATACGGGCTTGTTGCTTTTGCCTCTTCTCTTGACCAAATTGGAACTTTTGCAAGAGATGTTAAAGATACAGCATTACTTTTAAATGTTATTGCTGGTTATGATTCAAAAGATTCTACATCTGTAAATATTGAAATTCCTAATTATTTACAAGAAATTGAAAAGGGGATTAAAAATTTTAAAGTTGGGGTGCCAAAAGAATATTTTGTGGAAGGAATTGATAAGGAAGTTAGAGAAAAAGTTGAAAACCTGATAAAAAAACTTGAGAAAGAAGGTGCAATTATTGAAGAAACATCTCTTCCTCATACTGAATATGCTATTGCTGATTATTACATTATTGCTCCATCTGAAGCAAGCTCAAATCTTGCAAGGTATGATGGTGTAAAATATGGATACAGGTCTAACACACCATCTTCTGATAAAAATTTAATAGAGATGTATTTTAACACGAGATGTGAGGGATTTGGGGCAGAAGTTAAACGCAGAATCCTTATTGGCACTTATTCTCTTTCATCAGGTTATTATGATGCATATTATTTAAAAGCATTAAAAGTGAGAACTTTAATTAAACAAGATTTTGATGAGGCATTTAAAAAATATGATTGTTTAATTACACCAACATCACCGACACCTGCTTTTAGACTTGGTGAAAAATTAGATGACCCTTTGAAAATGTATCTCTCTGATATTTTTACAATTTCTGCAAATCTTGCTGGTATTCCTGGTATCTCCATTCCAGTAGGTAAGTCCAGTAATAATCTTCCAATTGGTGCTCAGCTCCTTGCAGCACATTTTCAGGAAAAAAAATTACTACAGATTGCTTATATTGCAGAGAAACTTGTTGAAAAGGAGATTTAATTTTATGGAATATGAAGCTGTAATTGGATTGGAAGTTCATGTTCAGCTTAATACAACAACAAAAATTTTCTGTAATTGTTCAACAGAATTTGGCGCAGCACCAAATACAAATGTGTGTCCTGTATGTATGGGCTTACCTGGAGTTTTACCTGTGCTGAATGAAGAAGTATTGAAAAAGGCAATACTTGCAGGCTTAGCACTTAACTGTGAAATTGCTGAATTTAGCAAGTTTGATAGAAAACATTATTTTTATCCTGATTTACCAAAAAATTATCAAATTTCACAGTATGACCTACCTATTGCGAAAAATGGATATCTTGATATAAAAACAGGTGGAACAAAGAAACGGATACGAATACGAAGATTACATATGGAAGAAGATGCAGGTAAACTTTTACATTCAGAGATAAATGGAGTAAATTATAGTTATGTTGATTTTAATCGGACAGGTGTACCGCTAATAGAGATTGTGAGTGAGCCTGATATTTCTACCCCTGAAGAAGCACATTTATATCTTTCATTACTTAAAAATAGAATGAGATATATTGAAGTATCGGACTGTAATATGGAGGAGGGTTCCTTAAGATGCGATGCAAATGTATCCGTAAGACCCAAAGGTGCTTCTCAACTGGGGGTAAAGACAGAAGTCAAAAATATGAATTCATTCAAGGCTGTGGAAAAAGCTTTGGCGTATGAAATAAGAAGACAAATTAAATTGCTTGAGGAAGGTGAAAAAATAGTGCAGGAGACAAGACTGTGGAATTCTACAAAAGAAGTTACTATTTCTATGCGTTCAAAAGAAGAAGCTCATGATTATCGTTATTTCCCTGAGCCTGATCTTGTGCCTATTATTGTAGATAAGAAATGGGTTGAAGAATTAAAAGCTACTCTTCCTGAAATGCCGGATACAAAATTTGAGAGGTATGTAAAGGAATTTAATATTCCTGAAAATAATGCGGAAGTAATAACATCTGAAAAAGATATTGCTCTTTTTTTTGAAGAATGTTGTAAGTATTATGATAATTATAAAAGTATATCAAATTGGATTTTAAGTGAAATTTTACAGTATTTAAACAAAACACAGAAAAAGATAACCGAGCTTAAAAATTTAACACCTCAAAATTTTGTCTCACTTGTAAAGATGGTGGATAAAGGGGAAATTACAAGTAGAGTAGCAAAAGATATTGCACCTGAGATAATAGAGAAAGGGACTACTGCTGAAAAAATTGTTGAAGATAAAGGTTTAAAACAGGTAAGTGATGCTTCAGAGATAGAAAAACTTGTGGATGAGGTTATTAGCGAAGAGGTAGAAGCTGTAGAGAAATATAAATCTGGCAAGACAACTGTTATTGGTTATCTTGTGGGCAAGGTGATGAGAAAATCTAAAGGCAAAGCAAACCCTAAAATTGTAACAGAACTTTTCCAGAAGAAACTTTTGTAATTACAAAAGGAATTATAAAATCGCAAATGTCCACAATTCTGTTAAATTTTGTTTGATGGAGAGATTATGATTATAGGTGTAATAGGTGGCTCACAATCTGACCAGGAGAATTTAGAAATAGCTTATAGATTAGGAAAACTCATTGCTCAGAATGGGTGGTTTCTTATATGTGGTGGACTTACCGGAATTATGGAATATGCTTGTAAAGGGGCGTATGAAGAGGATGGTATAACAATTGGAATTTTGCCTGGCGGCGATAAATCATCTGCAAATCCTTATGTAAAGATTCCCATTGCTACAGGAATTGGCTTAGCACGAAATTTTATAATTATAAATACGGCAGATGTGTTAGTTGCAATTGATGGAAGATACGGAACTTTAAATGAGATAAGTGCTGCACTTAATTTGAGTAAAAAAGTTATAGCAATTAATTCTTGGAAACTTAAAAAATCTGGTGAAATTGATACGAATCTTTTTTTTGAAGTTAACTCACCAAATGAAGCAATTAAATTAATTAAAGAATGGAATAAGTATGGGACATAAGCCTTTTGTTCATTTACATATTCATTCACATTATAGCTTACTTGACGGTGCAATAAAAATACCTGATTTAATTAAAAAATCAATTGAAATGCATTTTCCTGCAATTGCACTTACGGATCACGGGAATATGTTTGGTGCGATAGAATTTTATCAAACAGCAATGTCAATGGGTATTAAGCCAATAATTGGAATAGAATTTTATGTTGCACAGGATTCCAGATTAAAGAAAGAAAAGAAACTTGCGGCAAAAGAGTCACCATCTCATTTAGTTTTACTTGCAAAAGATATTGAAGGGTATAGAAATTTAATGAAACTTTCTTCTATTGGATATGTAGAAGGATTTTATTATGTACCAAGAATTGATAAAGAAGTTTTGAGACAATATTCAAGAGGACTTGTTGCATTGTCAAGTTGTATTCAGGGTGAAATTCCTAAGAATATTATTAATGGAGACGAAATCAATGCCAGACGCATAGCCTATGAAATGAAAGAAATATTTGGTAAGGATTTTTACCTTGAAATACAATATCATCATCTTATAGAAGAAGAAAAAGCAATAAAAGGGATATTAAAAATTTCAAAGGACCTTTCTATTCCAATAGTTGCTACAAATGATGTGCATTATCTCAGTCCAGATGATTATGAAGCTCACGATATTCTGTTATGTATTCAAACCCAGAAGCAAGTAAATGACAAAGACCGGATGAGAATGAAGACAAATGAATTTTATTTGCGTTCCTATGAAGAGATGGCAACACTTTTTGCAGAAATTCCTGACAGTTTGAAAAATACTCTTGAAGTAATGGAAAAATGTAATCTTATGCTTAATTTTGGAAAACATAGGCTGCCAAAATTTGAGACTCCAGATGGAGTTCCACCTTATGAATATTTAGAAAAGATTGCTATTGAAGGCTTAAAGAGACGTTATCCTACTAATTATAATGAAAAAATGAAAAATTTAGAATATGAGCTTAATGTTGTAAAAAATATGGAGCTAGCTGAATACTTTTTAATTGTGCAGGATTTTATAAATTTTGCCAAGAGTAGAGGTATAATGGTAAGCCCTGGGAGGGGGTCAGCAGCTGGCAGCTTGCTTGCTTTTTGTCTTGGAATTACAGATATTGACCCATTGAAAAATGGACTATTCTTTGAAAGATTTCTCAATCCAGAAAGAATATCTATGCCTGATATTGATGTTGATTTTGAAGATACAAGACGAGATGAAGTTATTAAATATGTGAAAAACAAATATGGTGATGATAGAGTAGCACAGATTATAACTTTTGGAAAATTTAAGGCAAAAGCTGTTGTCAAAGGTGTTGCAAGAGCTTTGGGTATAAGCTTTAATGAAGCAAATGCACTGACAAAAATTATTCAAGATACTACATTGAGTGAAGCGTGGGAAAATTCTAAGGAATTACAAAATATAATTAATAGAGATGAAAAATATAAAAAATTATGGGAGATTTCACTTAAGCTTGAGGGAATAATAAGTAATGCAGGCACACATGCAGCAGGTGTTGTTATCTCAAATGAACCTTTGATAAATTATACACCATTCTATTATCAATCAAAAACAAAAAGTGTTGTAACACAATATGATATGGATACATTAAAAGAGATAGGTTTACTTAAAGTAGATTTACTTGGATTAAAGACCATTACAGTTATTAAAGAGACACTATCACAGATAAAAGAAAATGAAAATAAAGAGATTGATATAGATTCCATTCCATATAATGACAAAAAGACATTCAAATTACTTCAAGAAGGAAATACATTAGGTATATTTCAGGTAGAATCGCCTGGGATGCGTAAACTTTTAAGGAAAGCAAAGCCGACGAAATTTTCTGATATTGCTGTTCTTATTGCGTTGTATCGGCCAGGGCCACTTCGTTCTGGTATGGATGAAATGTTTGTAAGACGAAAAAATAAACTTGAGGAAGTAAGATATGCTCATCCTTCATTAAAACCTGTTCTTGAAGAGACTTATGGTGTTATTGTTTATCAGGAGCAGGTAATGAAAATTACCCAGATTATAGGGGGTTTTTCGTTAGGACAAGCGGACCTGATCCGTAAAGCAATGTCAAATAAAAATCCAGAAGAAATGGAGCGACAGAAAAAATTATTCCTTGAAGGAGCAAAAAAGAATAAATTTCCAGTTGAACTTGCTGAAAAAATTTTTCAAGATATAGCACAATTTGCTCAATATGGTTTTAATAAATCTCATAGTGTGGCTTATGCTGTGGTAACATATAGAACTGCTTATTTAAAAGCAAATTATCCATATGAATTTATGGCTGCTTCTTTAACAAGTGAGATAGGTAAAAAAGTTGAAGATATTCTAAAATATATAAGAGAAGCAAAAAAAATGAAACTTGAAATTATGCCACCTGATGTAAATACTTCTGATGTTGTATTTAAAGCAAAAAAGATAAAATCTACTGATGGAAACGAGAAAAAAGCAATAATTTTTGGACTCTCAGCAATGAAAAATGTTGGGACAAAAGTTGCCGAAGTAATTGTGCGGGAAAGAGAAAAGAATGGAAAATATAAAGATATTATGGACTTCTTTTTAAGACTTGATGCAGGGGTTTTAAACAAAAAAGTAATAGAAAGTTTAATTAAAGCAGGTGCGCTTGATTGTTTTGGAATCCCGAGAAAATTTTTAATGTCAAATTTTGAAAATTTAATAAGAGATGCAGAACGATTAAGAGAAGAAAAAGAAAAAGGACAAATGAATTTATTTAGCTCAACTGAAAGAAATATTACTGGCGTATATAATGAATTTAAGAAATTTGAAAAGGAAGATGAATGGGAAATTAAAGATAAATTAAAATATGAGAAAGAGGTGCTTGGATATTACTGGTCAGCTCATCCGCTTGACAGTTACAAAACCCTTATAAAAAGAATTACAAATATAAATTTGGATGAACTTGATAAATATCCTGAAGGATATAAATGCTGTATTGTGGGTGTTGTGGCAATGATACAGGAACGTGTGTTTGATAGGAAAGAGAATAGAAGAATGGCTTATGTTGAGATTGAAGATAAAAATGGAAATGTAGAAGTAAATGTTATGCCTGAATTATATGAAAAAACATATGATATTCTTAAAAGTGATGAACCTATAATTTTGAAAGGGACTTTAAAAACAGAGGGTGAAAATGTATATAAAATAGATGCAACAGATATTTTACCTATTAATAGAGCTAAAGAAGTAAAGTTGAGGTCTGTCCATATTAAAATTCCATATTCAATTGCAGGTGATGAAGAGAAATTAAAAAAAGTAAGAGATATATTGCTTAACAACAGAGGCTCTGCAAGTGTATTCTTGCATTTTATAAATGGCAAAGAAAAAATAACAATGAAAATTCCATCAGCACTTTATGTAAATCCAACCGACAAATTTGTTCAGCAGATAAGTCAACTTATTGGTGAAGATTCTGTATATTTTGGATAAATACAAGTAATGTATTACCAAATTTTTTTATTGGGCTTTTTTACAATTGTTACTCAGATTGTGCTCCTACGGGAAATTATTTCTACATTCTCAGGAAATGAACTTTCAACAGGTATAATGCTTTTTGCATGGCTTTTAGGTTCAGGTTTGGGAAACTTCTTTTCAAAGAAATATATAAATAAATTCAAAATAGAAATCAACCATCTTTTTTTAATTAATTTGCTTTATTTTTTATTAATAATATTTTTAATTAGAAGGCTTAAAACATTTCTGGGTTTTATCCCAGGTGAAATTGTTGGAGTGGTCCCACTTCTTTATTTTTCAGTAATTTTTATCTCTTCATATTGCATAATCTGGGGAATAAGTTTTGGCTCGCTTTATTATTTACTTAAAGTAAAATATTTCACAAAGTTCAGTGAAAGTAAATTATATTATATAGAATCTATAGGCGCTGCTGTAGGTTCAATTATTACTACTTTTTTATTAATTCGAATAAGTTCTATTTTTTTTATAATTGCGCTTCTTTTATCTTTATTGGGTATCTCTTTCTTTATAGAGAAAAGGAAAATTAATTTGCAATTTATTTTATCTATATTTTTTGCTTTTATTTTAATCTTTTATCAGAGAAATTTAAATCTTATAACTGAAAAATGGCGAATCGGTGATTTTAAGATAAAAAATATTACTGAAAGTTTTTATGGAAAAATTGTGGTAATAAAAACAGGTAATTGCTATTCTTTTTATAATAATGGCGTGTTTTTATTTTCCACAGGCGATGATATATCTCCACAGATTGATGTTTCTCTTGCACTTAGCGAAGCACCAATGATTAAAAAAGTCTTAGTAATTGGCGGTAATTATAAAATAATAAAAATGCTTGCTGAAAATCCATTAATTGATTTAATATGTTATATTGAATTTGACCCTGCGTTAATTAATATTCAAGGCTCTATTATAAAAAATAATTATTTTACACATCCAAAAGTAATACTGTTAACAGGTGATGCAAGATATTATGTTAGAAAAATAAAAACAAAATTTGATTTAATTATAAGCTCCTTACCAGACCCTGTAAATCTTCAAATTAATAGATTTTATTCTGTTGAATTTTTTAAATTGTTAAAACAGAAATTATCATCTGATGGTGTATTTTATTTTAAAATAAGTTCATCAGAAAATTTTATCAGTAAATCACAGGGATTGTATACAGGATGTGTTTATAAAACTTTAAAAAAAGTTTTTAAAGATGTAATAGTTTTGCCCGGTGATCAAAATTATTTCCTTGCAAGTAATAATAAAGGAATAATAACTATTGACCAAAAATTAGTAGAGCAGAGAGGATATATAAATAATGTGAAGTCAGACTATTTCTTTAAATATTTCCTTAAGTTTAATTTTGATGAGTTTAGAATAAATAATCTACTTAATAGTATAAATTATAGCGCAAAAATAAATACAGATTTAAGACCAATAAGCTATCTTTATGGAATAATATTATGGACAACAAGATTTAATGAAGGTATTAAAAGAGTTTTTTTAAAATTGTATAGTATGGATTTTAAACTAATACTTGTAGGAGTTTTAATTATATTTTTAATTTTATTCTTCTTGATAAAGACTGAAGATGGAAGTATATTACTTTCCATAGGTAGCATAGGATTTACTGAGATTTCACTTGAAATATTTATAATTCTTGCCTATCAGATAGTGCGTGGATATCTTTATAGCAATATTGGAATAATATTTTTTAGTTTTATGGCAGGGCTTGCAATTGGAAGCTTTATATATCAGAAAATAAAAATACATATCACAGATATGTTTTATTTAATTCAGTTTATGTTTATATTTATCCCTTTGGTATTGTATTTATGGTATAATTTAATTCAGCTTATCAATATTGAATTTATTCAAGATATTATGTTTATAATTTCAGTATTTGGATTCAGCATATTGAGTGGAATTCAGTTTCCAACAGCAGTAAAGCTTTTTTCAGACAAAAGATACGGAGCAGGTAAAGTAAATGGAGTGGACCTTGTATCTTCTTCGCTCGGAGCTATAATAATTTCACTAATTATTGTCCCTCTATTTGGGTTAATAAATCTTCTTTTGCTGCTTACAGTAATAAATCTATTTGCTTTTTTAATTTTAAGTGCTAAATTTAAAACATTACGATTAAGGTATAAAGTTTATACGAGCTTATAATATAAAATTTTATAATATGAGGGAGGATATAAAGATGTTAATAGGTATAATTACTGATACGCATGAAAATATGGATAAAATAAGAAAAGCAGTTAAGATTTTGAATGAACGAAAAGTTGATATTGTCCTTCATTGTGGTGATATTATCTCACCAATAACATTTAAAGAATTCAAAAATTTGAATTGTGGTATAGAATTTGTTTTTGGGAACAATGATGGTGAAAGGGTTTTTTTGGTTGAAAAGTTTAAAAATAAAGGCAGATTTCATCCACCAGGATATGAATTTGAACTTGATGGCAAGAAATTTATAATGATGCATGAGCCTGTAGGTATAGAGGCTTTAGCAGAGAGTGGTAAATATGATTATATTATATATGGACATACACATAAACAAGATTTAAGAAAGATAGGGAAAGGTATGATTATCAATATTGGTGAAACAGGCGGCTGGATAACCGGTAAATGCACTATTGGTATCCTCAACCCACGGACTAACGAACTTGAAATATTGGAAATTTAAAAATTAAGCCTAAATAAAAATAGAATTGTTTTATAGAAGATTATAAGTGGAGTAACTGTCAGGCTACGAAGCTACGCCCACCAAGACTTGCTCCCTCTCTTTTTTCTACTCTGGCTGAAAGACGAATTTTATTTATTTTTAAAACTTGATATTATATATTAAATGAATATTTTTACTAAAGTTAGAAAAAAGTGTAAAAATTATATATTGAAGGGGTAGGAGGTAAAAATTATGAAAACAATTTCAGCAAATATACCAGATGAATTATATAATATAATTACCAGAAAAATATTTCCTATCCAGTATAAAGATATAAATGAACTTGTAACAAAGGCATTAAAAAAGTTTATAGCAATTGAGACAAGGAAGCAATTAAGGGAAAGGAGCAGAAAATTAAAAATAAAGAAAAGAGAAATATTAAAGGAAGTGGAATCTATAAGATATGGAAATTAGAATTTTTGCAGATACAAATATAATGATATCAGGGATATATTTTAATGGAATAGAAGCGAAGTTACTGGATAAAAATATATTAATATTTACATATCAGATACAGTATTAGAAGAATTAAACTATTTTGTTAAAAATAGATATAGGAGATTGAAATATATAAGTGCAAAAGAAGCGGAATATTATTTAAGATTAGCATTATTAGATATAGAAGGGATAATAAAAGAAGAAAAATATAAAAGATATATAAAAGAAGCAGAGAAATTAATAGAAGACCCAGTGGTTTATATCTTTGTAAATCAGGCATTGGAAATTTTATTAATACTACATCACCTCTTTTATAATTCATCATACTTTTCCATTCCTTCTGCATTCCAATCTTCTTCTAATACTGTAAATTGTGATAAGTATATTGGTTTTAATTTTACCTCATTAATTGCATCATTTTCTTCTTTTATGGGAAAATCTTTCTCATCAAATCAAAAAAGTAATAATTACATATTTTTCACCCTTAATTTTAGCCCTTTGTAATGGGTGAATAACACCATTTTTATAGATACCTTTTACAACTTGCATAATATTTATACCTCTAAAAAATTTAGATTAATATAAATATACCCACTAAAATAAAATTTTCAAGCTAAAAGTAAAAGAATTAACAATTTTCTCTTTTCCTTTAAAATTTCAGTTGGAAGTGACTAAAAGAAGAATGTAATATAAAGACGATTGGCTTTATTGAATAATATTTTTATAAGTTTGTCCGCTCCTCTTTTCTACTTTGATTATTAATATTTCTTTCATCTGTTCATCTATCATATATAATATTCTATATCTCCCTATTCGTTTTCTTCTTATATTCCTATATCCTTCTACTTTTATTGTCCCCCTATGAAATGGGTCTTTTTCTATTTCTTCACAAGCCTTTTCTATCCTCTTTTTTAAAACCTTACTATACTTCTTTATTTGCTTATAACTTTTAGGGGAAAATATTAATTTATATTTCATTTGAATACTTCTTCTTTTGTATAGTATTTGCCTTTTTCTTTCATTGCTTTTGCTTCAAGTATATCCTTATAATCTTTATCTGTTAAAATTTCATCTCTATTCAAAATTTTTACTTTGATAATATTTGTTTCAATTTTTTCTGGTTTAATTATTCTCAAAACACCATTAGTATATATTGCCTCTACTTGTTGCATAATAAAAACTCCCTTAAAAATTTTATTATAATAAATTTAATGAAAATAAAAAAAATTTCAAGAGAAATATAAAAATAACAGAAATTTCTCTTTTCCGCCTCATATTTAAGGAAGGAGTTGAAATTACAAAAGAAATTAGATATATTTCATAATAATAAAGAGATGAGAAAGGTGAAATTATGATTTTATTTTATATTTTCTCTTTTAAAATTTCAGTTGGAAGTGATTAAAAGAAGAATGTAATATAAAGACGATTGGCTTTTTTTCACACTGTCTCAAATTCCATCTTCTTCAATTTATCTATTGGTATCCTTTTACTTACATTTAATATTTCTATCCCTATTACATTATCTTTTTCATCATAGTCTAATATTATTCCTTTTGCTACTTCCTCAGATTCTATTATTTTTCTCTCATCAAGTCTAAAATATATTGTATCATTTTTTGTATCTACTTTTATTTTCATATCCTTTTTCTCCTTAATCTCCTATCAAAAAATAATGTTATAATTTTATATTTACCTTTCTTCTTTAAATGTTACAATTATTCTTAAATATCTATTCCTATATTCTCCTAGGTCTGTTAAATATATTAAATTAACACACCTAAAGGTGTGTTTCTACATTTTTTATCAATATATTACATCTTGTTAATGCATATATAAGATAAAATTTTATTTCATATAATTTTTGATATAAAAACAATTATAAAATATTTTTTCAACACTCTTAGATATATTTTTAAAAAATTTAAAACATACAGAAAAAAATAAAAGCCACAATAGATGTGGTGTGGAAGTGTCTCTCTGACTTTTCTGCTTGCACCAGCAAGGCTCGGAGCGTAATCTCTGGAGTAGCTGCAGGCTACGAAGCTACGAGCACCGAGACTTGTTCCCTTTTTCCTTCGCTCTGGATAGAAGGCGAATTTTTATTGCTTCTTCACTTTACAAGGTCTTTGAATATTTCTTTTACTATTTCTTTTTTTATTCTAAAATTGATTTCCTCTAATCTTTTGTAAAATTTATTTATATCTTTTATTTTTATTATCTTTTCTTTCATTAATTTCCTTATTATCCCTAATGTCCCTTTTATCTCTAATCCTAATTTCCTCGCTTCTCTCCTCGCTACATAATCATCTAATATTATATAGCCTCTATTTATTTCTACTCCTATCGCTATCGTTTCCACTTCTCCTTTCCCTACTCGTTTATTTAAGCCTTCATATAATCGTATTAATTTTGTCCCTTTTAAAATTACTTTCTAATTCCTTAAAAACACTTTTACATCTTCTTTTACTTCATCTTCTCGTCTATAAATCTCTTCTTTTACTTTTGTCGGTATATATACCTTCTCAAAAATTTTTAATGTGAAGTTTAGATATTCTAATTTTGCTAAAAAAATTAATGGTGATGTATTAAATACTGCTTCTATCTTTTCCATTCTTTCTCTATTTTTATATCCTCTCTTTCAAGGTATGAATAATTAAACCCTATACTGTCCAGTAATTGAAGTAATCCATCTACATCTAATTCTAATAATTCAGCTGCTTTTTTTAAACTAATTAATCTTATAGATAAAGCACCTAAAACATATAAAAAATTAAGTTTTTTCTCTTTCTTTTTAAAAAAAGGCACTTCCAATGCTAATTGTAACCGCATAATAAATTACACCTCATTTTTTGATATAAAGAAATATAAAAAATTATTTTTCAATTTCAAGGATAATGTGAGATATTTTATGAATAAAAAATATCTTATAAAGCAAAAGTTGAAAAGGAGAATAAGACTGCTCAAGCCGAGAAAATACCTCCTTTTTGTATCTACTTGGTTTTTGATTTTGTCTTATTTTTTGCTTTAGTTTTTGTTTTTATCTTTCTTGATTTAATTCTTCGCTTTGTTTCGGACTTAGTTGTCTGCTTAGGAATTACTAAAATTCTACCCGCTCTCAGTCGTGAAAATTCTATTGTATTAAATCGCCTTATCTCACCTGTTTTACTCTTGTCTCCATAAAATTTTTCTGCAATAGATTCTAATGTATCACCAGCTTGAATTTTATAAAGTTCAAAATACTTTGCATCATAAGGAATCTCTATTATATCTGGTAGCTCTTTTACATCTTCTATTTTATTATGTTTCTTTAAAAGTTCCACTCTATCAGCTGTGCCATAATTTATTAATGAAACATTATAAAGATTATCATTTGGTAAAGTTTTGTATTTCTTTATTACCAATCCTTTTCTATAATTATTTTGGATCCATTGATTTTCTTCTTCAATATCTTTCTGGGTTCTATAATCAAACAAATAATCTGGAAAATCAAATTCATAATTTAATCCCCAGTAATGCTTATAATTTTTTGAGATAGTTGGGAAATTAAATGCATAATGAATAATAATTGTATGCAAATTCTTAAACTTGTATTTAAAAGAGAACCCGGATGTAAAGGTATTAATTTTTGTAATAAAACCGAATCGGATACCTATTTTTTCCTGCCATTCCCAAAATTCTATGCCTGCTTTATATAGAAATTCTGGCTTTCTTATATCTTCTGAATCTCTACTAATTTGAACGAATCCACCACTTACGAGCAAATTCTGAAACATTATTTTTTTATCAAAAAATGAGATATCACCAAGCCGCCACGATATACCAGCCTTCATTTTCCGATTTACATATTCACTGCTATCTTTAAAAAATGAAATATTTGGTTCAATTAAATTTTCAATTACAAATCCAAGTCTTATATATTTTGAAAAGTCATAAGTTGCTCCAACATCCAAGCCAAAACCTGTGGCAGAGTTAACAAGATTGGGATCAGGATGAATACGTGTATCTTCGGTATGATAGAACCCTCTATTATATATATGTAGATTTACTCCAACAGCCATATTAGCGCCTTCAAAAAGATTATTCAAACTTTTGGAAATGTTAAATGTAAACAATCTTTCATATGCAAGGTCTGATACAGAAAACTGATGAAACATAAATGAAAAGGAACCATCGCGTACAATTTTCATTTCATTTCCAAGTGTAAGTCCTTTAAAGAGGTATGTAAGAAATATAAGGTATGGTTTATTACTAAAAGGAACAGACACACCAAAATCCAGGCTATAAATAGAAGACTCATCATCAAAACCTACAGCAGGTTTACCAAAAGAATTATATATTTGAAGGGAACGTAAATACGCTAAGCCTGCTGGATTATATCTTATACTATCAATTCCAACAGACACAGCCTCAAGTGCCTCACCCATACCTTTTGCCCGCACTGTGCATATATCCTCATAAGCAGCCGAATATAGCGCTGTATTTATAACTAAAATAAATATCATTACATATTTTAATTTCTTCATATCAACCACCTCCATACGATGATTATATAATGAAAGCCTTAAGGCTTCCATACTTTTAATATTTACAATTCCTTGTCTGCACTTTTACTTAACTACCATAACAGTGCCTCTATAATATTCATCTCCAACTTCTATTTGATATACATAAACACCTGATTTCACATAATATCCATCATTATCTTTTCCATCCCAGGAAATTTCAGCCTGATAATATGTGCCTTGACTATAATTCTTTTCATATATTAATCTTCCCATTAAATCATAGACTCTAAACTTAAACTCATCTACAGGAGATTTAAATATAAATGTAATTTTACATTTACCATATGTATCTCCACCTCTGCCAGGTGTAAATGCTTTGGGCCAAATTTTTAAATCGCCAAACATTTTAGTATAATCTACAGATTTTGACCCAAATATCGCATAAGTAGTATGTAAATAATTTACAGTAACTGTAACAGTATTATTTGCTTTATCAACAATACCGCCTAATCTTACCCATTCACCTGTATTTTCTTTCCAGTAATATATTGCAAGAGAATCTTCACTCCATCCTTGTGCTGCAATCTCTGCATCAGTGTAATGCAACACAATTGTTACAGTCCCATTAAGTTCTATTTCATCTATATCATTTTCACCTACATCCTGTAATACAAAATCAAATATATTTATACTGGATGAGGAAGCTGGATTTATAATAGTATCATTATTTCTAATTGCATTAATCTGTTGAGAAGTTATTAACTTTTTATAAATATCCAGATAAAAATCTTCAAGAATAGAACCTACTGGGAATCTCACATAAGAGACCTCATCATCTGCATAAATTATTCTTGTTGTATTTTCATCATTATTTAAAAGTCTATTCCTAAGTCTTATATCTGGAAGTTCAGTATATTTATTTGAATATACAACAACATTTTCATAATATGTAATTCTAAAATCTTCAGAGATAAATCGCAAATTATATGTCCCGGGTAATACAAAATCTATCATATATCTTCCTGTAGTAGGATTAATACTTGCTTGTCCGAATTCACCATTTTTGTTTGTGGTATTTTGATTGTTTAAATTCAAAAGTTCTACAGTAACATTTTCTCCTTTAGGTATAACAGAGCCAATAATTCTTCCAAAATCTGAAATCACCATTGGTATTGTATCCTGATATCCACCATTTGTTAAAGCTATTTTACTTAAATTCCCTTCAAACACAGCTTTTCCAGCAAATTTAAAATTAGTTGCGTTAGAATAAGAATATACTATATTAATTCTAATATCTTCTTCTACCCTGGTAGGAAGATTTGATACTGCGCTATAATCTATCACAAGATAATTTGACACAAAATAGAAATTATTTGAACCAGTATATTCACTATCTATCTTTCTTACTTCAAAAATATCTGTATAGAAAGTAATATACAATTGTAGAATATCATTATCATAAGAAGAATTTTCTATATGAAATGTTATCCATATATTTGTATCAATGGTATATAATACTTCTGGTGATTTTACATAAAATTTACTTGGAGCTTCTGGATACTTTACTTTTAATAAAAGAGTAGTATCCACAGTAGATGTTAATTGTTTAAGATATTTTCCATTATCTCCAAAGACAGTAAAAACAACATTTGTTTTATCTGAAAAAGAATGTGATATTTTCATTGAAACCAGGTCAACATCGTGAGTGGCTAAACTATTTGTTGCATTTGCATAGTATAGAGTAACAGAAGTTGTAGTAGATTTAATATAATTTGTATTAGTTAAATGGGAACTATAAAGGAAATCCACCAATTGCATTCCAGCAGGAATTTCTATTACTGCTTTTTGGAGTGCATTTAAATCTGTGCCATAATTTGTAATTTTAATTGTAATTACATTTGTAGGTTGTGCTGTATAAACATATAAAGGATTGTATAAATATGCATATGCCTCTGGTGCTGGGACTGTAAAACTTACTTTCAAATTGTTAGTAGAATCCCGTGAAACCACAGAATTGCCAAAACTGTTGCTTATAGATACTTCAAAAATTACATTAGTTTCTTCTAATGTAAGAGAATCAAAAGCAGTAAATGTTACAGAATCATATTCACCATCTACAATTGGTGCTGCACTATAGTCAAGTAAAAGTTTATTATTAGTAAATATTACTGAAGCACCTTGCAAACTTGAAATATTTTTTATATTTGTAATAAAAGCAGGTAGATAAACTATTGCGTAGCCTATTGATTTAACACCTGAACCGTCATTTTTTACAAGTAGTGTAAAATTATTTGAATAAGCAGTGCTATTTACATTCTGAGGCGTAATAGAAGCTGAAGGCGGAGTTGTAATATTTACCTGTAAAAGATTGGTAGATGATTTATAACCATTGGAAGATACAAAAGTAAAACTGGCGCTGGAAATAGACTTATTCGTATTTAATATAGAAAGTGTAATTACATCATCAATAGATGGCAGAAAATTGGTATAATATAGCTTAACTACATTTCCTGTTTTTTGGATATTAGATGCAATAGATGAAGAGATATCACCAACTGTAAAACCATTAGTAAAAATTTGAGGCACAGTAATCTCTATTGTTTTGATTTTATGAGTTCCAATACCTTTGTTTGTAACATTTATAATCATATTAAAATTGGATGTTGTAGTATAAATTTCTTCTACATTATATCCAATAGAACATATAGGTTGTGGCATATAAAAATAATTTGTAATAGATTTCCCAGGAGTTACATTATTTGTTATAAATAATATGCCCGAGCTATCATAATTTGCAGCAGTAATCCAAAAGGTATTTGTTGTGCCTTCATCAATTGTATCCACTATATTTAATGTAATTGTATCACTCTCATTTGGTAAAAGAGCATTATTTGAAGCTGAGTAATCTACAATTATTTCTGATGCATTTACTGAAAAAGATGCAGTAACTGTAGTGCTTATTTTTATATGATTTGTTATAAAAATAGATGGAATAAATATCTTAACTTTATTTATCTTACTTGTATCGCCACTAACATTTTTTACATTTATATTTATCTGATTTGTAATATAAGTTGTATCAAGTAAATTTGGAGAAATATATGTATATGCATTATAAGAAGGTTGATAAAGATTAAGTGCAAGAGATTTTCCTGGATATACAGCTGCTGAAGTATACCCATTAGTATTTGTAGTATTATTCACTTCTATCTGCCATTCACCCTGAGTAACTATATTTACACTATCCATTCCTATAAAATTTATTGTATCAGTTTCAAGTGGAGCTATATTTGTTCCATATTTGTAGTATTTTAATATAATCATATTATTAGAATAAAGAGCGTGCCCACCAATATATGCACTGGTAATAGAAGTTATATTAGTAACAAAAGCAGGTGGTGTAATTCTTATCTGATATATAAAATTACCAGCGCCGGCAACATTTTTTACATAAATTGTATATGGAGAAGAAATTATATCTTTACCAACATTATTAGGTTCAGAATATGCCAAAGCATCAGCAGGTGGGAAAATAACTGAAACTTCATTTGTATTACCGGGCAATGTTATAGTATCTCTAAATCCACTTATATAGCCATAATTAACTTTGCAATCAAATATTACATTTGTTGTTACAGAATTACTTATTTTATTAAAAGTAACTGTTAAAACATCTTGACCACCTGGTGCAAGATTTGCAGCAGAATAATCAAGTAAAATATAATTGGATATAATACTTAAAACCGTGCCAGTCCAGGTATTTGTATAACTTACTATATCAGACACACTAAATGGAGCTGGAATATAAACTTTTGCTTTTTTTACTGGAACTGATTTCGCACTATTACCATTATGAATAATATATGTAAATTCAATATTTGTGCTTGTTGTATATACTTCTGTTGGTGATATATTTACATCAACCGGAACAATAATTTTCATTTCTTTTGTCATATTTGTTATTGTGCCTGTTGCTACATATCCATCACCATTTCCATTATCAACATTCAACTCCCATATCACTGTATTAGTATCTGCGAAATCATTTGTATAAGTTATAGTAATTATATCAGTTCCACTACTTACAAGTTCGTTTCCAGCAAGGTCATATAATATCTCCGCATAACTATTTTGGACAATAAGATAGGGTTGTGGTGAGGTAGCACCTAAATATGATGAATGTATGGATTTTACTTTACCCCAGAACAATGATGGGAAAATAATTTTTGCTTTTTTCAAAGAATTTGAGCCTTTCCCTCTATTTGTTACCTTAAAAGTAAATGATTCTTCCTTAGGTGTGGAATTTGTATAAATATATTTATATCCCAGTCCACCAGAAGCCTCAGCATCAGGTATTTCAAATCTTATATTTGTAAGTTTCCCTGGATAGGACATACAACTATTACATTCTCTATCATTTGAAACCTTAGCAATTACTGTATATAAGCCTTCCCAAGTAACATAATCTATCAAATCAAATGTTATTATATCCTTCTCTCCCCCAAGTAAAGGTCCATTAATATCCTGAATATAATTCAAATGTATTATACCTGTATTTTTATCATAATATACATAACTTCCATCGTTATTTATCTTTGAACTTTGTATATTAATTACATTTGTGGAAATAGTGAGAGGTATATAGATATAGCCCCTTAATATTCTATTCCCTATTTTTCCACTATTTGTAATAACATAGGTTATTGAATTGGTAGTAGTAGCAGAATCAATTATATTATTTATAGGGTCTGAAACAACTTCTACATAATATTTAGCATTTACAGGTGGATATTCAACAGTTAAAGTTTTTGTCTGCCCGGGATAAGCTGTTGTATCTGCCCAATTTGTTTTACTTATATTAGATACTTTACAATTAATTAAAAAATTTGTTGGTGAAGAAATCTGATGCCGTAAAGTAAGTGTAACAATATCCTTTTCTGAAGGGATTTCAAGATATGACTTTAAAACTCCATTTGAATCATTTGCGTAATCAAGTGTAATTACATTTGCTGAAACAGAAATTCTCGTTGCATCATTTGAAATATGAGAAGATGTAACATTTAAAATCTCAAACTCTGATGGAATATATATCTTCGCTTTTCCAAGATTATTGCCAATAGCACCATTGTTATAAATTGTATAATAAAGAACATTTGTATCCCAGGCTGTAGAAAGTGTAGTATAAATTACATTAGTATTAATTGCCGACTCCCCTGTAGGATCCGGTGGTGTAATTTCAACACTCCAACCAGGCACAGCTGTTGGAGTTCCTATTACCCACCCTTCAGTATTTCCATTGTCTGCATACGCAATAACATCAACATTTGTTACAGGATCAGAAATATCTCTATTATGAACAAGGTGTAATATTATATTATCAACATTATTTGTGCTCCCTGAAGGTAAATTTGTTCCATTAGATAGATAATCCAGATATAGGATATTAGATGCTTTAACATAGTTTACATTTGTGCCAAGTATATCTGATGAAAAATCATATCCATTTGTAAACACATCTGGTATTACTAACTTTAATTTTAAAATTTTTGTAGTGCCTGTATTATAGACTGAATATATAAAAGTGTTTGTCTTTGTTTCATTACTTATACGAGGCACACCAACACCATTTGTTATGTCAATTGAACAAGTAATTTCAGGTGAAGTTATAATTACTCTGATTTTTTGTGATGGATAGATTGAATTAGTTGTTGTAAATTGATTTGAGCTTCCAATTACAATATCTTCAGAAGAGACAATAGAGGACCAGGTATAATCACTATAAAGAGTATTGAGTGGTAAATCTGGTGTCCCATAACCTATAATTGTGACCCTATCGTATCCATTAGGTGACGGCAATTTCCCAGCAATATCATTATAATAATCAAGTATAATCTGATTATTTGAGACATATATATTATTAGTATCATCCAACATCAATAATGACGATACATTAGACTTAGAGATATTCACACCTGCAGGGAAATTAATTATAATTTTAGAAATATCAGGAGCATTAGTTACACCTGTTGTAGAGAACTCATAGTAGTATGTATAGGCTTGTGAACCAGAATTATCCTCATAGACAGGAGTAGGTGATACAGTGATACTGGCAAAAGCCTGTGGATGATTATAAACTTTTACATAAGTTGAGTGTGGAGTTTCGGGAGATGCTTTTTTCTTACCAGTGGTTGCCCATAAAGTATAACCTGTATAATCATATTTAACACAATCAGCATAAGTCTTAAATTCTGCCCCTGGATTAGCATTAGTGGGTGCTGCTAATGTATATATTACTTTTATAACAGTTGTATCAGACTTAATCACACCACCTGTATTGGGTAAATTTTGTAAGAAACGTATCTTCATCATATCTCCATTAGTTGTTACAAGCACCTGATTTATACCAACCTGCGTCCCTGTTGTTAAAACCGTTAAAGGCACATCATTTGTTAATACCTGAATATTGGACCATTTGCCAAATTCTAACGGTTTTTCAATAATCAATTCCCCTATCCCTGCGTCAGTATTACTGAACGAGGCTTGAATTATATTTGTATAAGTAACTATTGAGCCGATTCCAACATTCCTTGGAGCAATACGAGAAGTTAAATTTTTACATACTGTTCTTATAAGAAAATTGGTATAACTTACATTCCAATCTTGTGATGGATATACTCCATTATTTTCATGTCCCAGCATTACTCTTAAATTATTAGTAATAGAGAATGAAGTCTCTGCAAGGAAAAGATATTCATTAGGATAAGCATTATTATCATAAGGGTCAGGATTAATATAAAATCTGATTTTTTTACCATCATAAGTAATTCTAATTCCCACATCATTATTATTTATACCACCACCACTATAATCAAATTCCAAATTATATGGTCCTGTAGTAAGATTTTCAGTTCTATTATCAGGTCTTAATACATTAGTTAAATAGCATCTATTTTCTGCGCCCTTATAGAAACCCCACCGAGAGGATGTTCCCCATACATATTTCATACCTTCATAAAGAAATACAAAATTATCCAGTTGATTCCAATTAGATTCAGCAACATAATTTTCTTCAATCAGCCAGATATTAATATCACCACAATCTTCAGGCCAACCTGAGGAATCTCCATGCCATAATCTTGAAGATGTGCGGACAATATCAAAACCAAAAGGTTCATATTCGTTTGCGGTAAATGTTTTTTTACCGAATATATTTGTTAATTTAACACATCGTCCAATCCAGACTGTATGATAAGAATAAGATCCATCATTAGTTAATGGCATACCAGATATAACAAGTTTGTTACCGCTTATAATGCGGGTCGAAGAACTTGCATTATCTACAATAATGCCTTCTCTACCACATCTAAAGTCCATATCCCATCTATTGGAAAATAAAGCTCCATTAGAAAAATCTTCATTATAATAAAAAGAACCATAGATTAGAGTAGAAAACACTAAAATATAGAAACTCATTACAAGCAATAAAATTAATCTCTCTTTTTTAATTCTTAAGATATCTTGGCGTATCATATCCATTCTCCCTTAAAGAGAACATTAAAATATCATTTTTACATTAACTATTTTGCTACTAATATAGTTCCTGTGTATTCCTCTTTACCTGCTATTATCTTATAAATATAAACACCGGACTTTACAACAAAGCCATCCTCATCTTTGCCATCCCAGTAAACATTTCCTTGCTTATATTCACCGCTTCTTTCAAGTTTCCGTATCAGTCTGCCAGATAAATCATATATATACACTCTATAAGTATCTACAGGTTCATCTATTGAAAAACTTATTCTTACCATATTAAAATTATCTCCACCACGTCCGGGGGTAAATATTCGTGGACTTACAACAATATTTTTAAGTTTTCCTTTACTATTAAATTCTGACTGCTCAAATACTCCAAAATAATGTGTTACATAATTTATATGTGCTGTTACACAGTTATTTATAGTATCAACTCTGCCGCCTATTGGAATCCATTTCTGTGTTGATTCCTTAAAATAATATATGCCAAGATTATTTTCGTTCCATTTGGTAGTAGTAATCATTGATTCTGGATAGTACAACTTTAATAATCCATCTTTAAGTAGTGCTACACCTTCAAGTTCTGCCTCATCTATGCCTTTTAATTCAAATCTATATACATTTACGCCGATATGTGATACATTTCTTATATATGGACTTGATTCAAAGTCACTAATATGTTCTGATAAAGTCATTGGCTCTATATAAATATCAACAGAAAAATCTTTTTCAAAACTACCAGGTGGTAATATAAGTGTACTTTTATAGTCATCATAACTTTGAGCTGACTGTTCATAATTTGCATCAGCATTAAATGGCTTATTGTGCATTACTATACTTATATTTGAAACAATTTGATTTGATGTAATAACAAAATCATATCTGTATTGTTTTAATTTTTCTGACTCAAGGACAAGGGTATATTCACCTGGCAATATTTTTTCAAGTTCAAAGTATCCTGTAGAGAGGTTATTATATGTAGAAAGTTCATATCCATCTGCATCCAACGCCACATAATTTTTACC
>Ga0164318_10000314_pt1 | contig 35090 bp, 35 predicted proteins | sample GuaBasSedimGuay9_FD_113734 | JGI IMG/M metagenome (GOLD analysis project Ga0164318, IMG submission 113734) | Subseafloor sediment microbial communities from Guaymas Basin, Gulf of California, Mexico - Guay9, Core 4571-4, 0-3 cm | ecosystem: Environmental > Aquatic > Marine > Hydrothermal vents...
ACTTAGACTTTTTCGAAGAAAAAGTCTATAGTCGAATTGATCCTGAGCGACCGAAGGGAGTCGAAGGATCTATGGTTTAATTCCCCGCAACTTGTTGCGAGAGAATTATAAAGAATAACTCTTCGATACCCCGTAGCTTGCTGCGGGGTAATTCATTTGAGGATATTTTGGTTATGGACTGGAAGGGTATAGAAAAACGCAGGTTTGTAAGGGGAGATGTTCCTTTTAAAGTGTTCATTTACAGCCCGGATCAGGAAGTCATATCTGTATATTGTGATAACATCAGCAGGGCGGGGTTAAGAATTGTTTTGGATAAGAAAATAAAGGCCTTATCAGAAGTTGATTTAGAGATATATTTTGATGACGAGCCTTTATTTTGCAGGGGAAAAGTCGCATGGATTGATGAGCAGAAAGAACCTGAAGGCAAAGTATCTTTTAATACAGGAATAGAGTTGATTTCAATAGAGGAGGGAGTATAAAAATTATGCTGCGTTGTAAAAGATGCAATATTCCTCTGAGCGGTTTCTTCGGCCTTGTCGGAAGGATGATAGGGAGAAAGCCTTCAGCAGATAACCCTGAGTTATGCAGTATATGCGCAGGAAAAGAGAAAAAGAAAAATAAGGACGAATTCTTTTCTGTTCAATTACCAGGTTCAGACCCAGAAAAAGAATATCAATGCCGGATATGCGGCCGGATGGTTAAAGAAGAGCATGCTTTAGAACACGTTCAGGCTGAAGAATACCTGATAAGCCTTATTCAAAAAGACCATCCCGACTGGAAACATGATACCCCTACCTGCAAGAAATGCCTTGAATATTACCGCACATTGGTTAAGGATGCTGAAATATAAGTGTTCTATCGGGAACTTTCTGTTTTTATCCCGAATCGCAATACCCTGTCCGTGAAGGCGGAGATGGATTCCCGATGCTTCAGTCGGGACGGCCGGGATTCCCCGATGGGATAATCGGGACAAGCCGCTTTGCGGAGGTCCGAAGGGCAGAATACTGCGGCTGTAAGGCCGCAGAGCTTCATCAATGGTTAAATTATTCAAGAAGATCTTGGTAAAGGATGTAATGGTAAAACAGCCTTTTACTATAGGCTTAGACGAGCCTTTCAGCAGGGTTTGGGATATCTTTAAACTTCACAAAATACGCCATTTACCGGTATTGGACAATAATAGGATTTTGAAAGGCTTGATTACCCAGCGTGACCTTTACCGGATAATTTCTCCCCGCAAGACTTTAGAGGGGAACCTGATTTATGACAAATCCGAACTGGACAATTATATCTTAGAATATGTTATGACTAAAAAAGTAGTTACTCTTTCTCCTCAGGATGTTTTGGGGAAAGCTATTGATATTATGGTCAATTCGAAATACGGATGCCTGCCGATTATTAATACTGCCTCCTTTCTTGAAGGCATTGTTACCAAGATTGATGTCCTTAAAGCTGTCGGAAAATTCGTCATATAAACTTTTTCTGCAACATTTCCGTTCGTAACGGTTTTGTCGCGTTTGGCGGGTTTAACCCGGGGTTGCAAATTTCTATAAATCCCTGCCAAATATCGTTGCCTTTGATAAAATGATAAACATAAAACAATGGATAATACAGCGGTAAATAAACCGGAGTTAGTTTCTCCTGCCGGAGACTGGCCTTCTCTTGTATCTGCCTTAGAGAGCGGAGCGGACAGTGTATATTTCGGGGTTAAAAGCCTGAATATGAGAGATAAAGCGGATAATTTTGGTGCTTCCGAACTTAATAAAATATCGGATTTTATACATAGCAGAGGCAGGAAAGGTTATTTGGCCCTTAATGTTATTGTTTCTGAGAAAGAATTAGGAAAGGTTAGAAAAGTATTGCGGGCCGCAAAATCAGCTCAGGTGGATGCGGTTATTCTGTGGGATATGGCGGTTTTATCAATAGCTAAAGAATTAGGCATTCCGGTTCATTTGTCTACTCAGGCGGGAGTGTTAAATTCTGAAGCCCTGTCGTTTTTCAGCCGTATAGGTGTTAAAAGGGCAGTCTTGGCGCGAGAGGCTGCTTTGTCTGATATAAAGGATATCTTAACAAAAATTGAGGAAAGAAATCTTGATGTTGAGATAGAGGCTTTTGTTCATGGAGCTATGTGTGTTAGTATTTCCGGAAGGTGTTTTTTGTCAGCTTATTCTTTTGATAAGCCGGCAAATAAGGGTGAATGTTTACAGCCCTGCCGGAGAGAATTTTTAATTAAAGATACAGCCGGTGAGGCGGAATATCTCTTAGGCAAAGATTATCTCTTAAGCCCTAAGGATTTATGCGCGATGCCTTTTATTGAAGAATTAATTGAATCAGGCATAAAGGCTTTTAAGATTGAGGGCAGAATGAGGCCTCCGGAATATGTGCGGATAGTTACATCTTCTTACCGCAGAGCTATTGATGCCTATTATAGAGGCGGATTAACTGAAAAGGTAAAGGATGAATTAACAGATGAACTGGTATCTGTATATAACCGGGGTTTTTCTGCGGGGTTTTATTTCGGCAAGCCCGAAGATTGGATAAGCCGGGGACTGGAACATAAATACAGGAAAGTTTTCTTGGGCAATGTGAGAAAGTTCTATAAGAAAATTATGGTTGCCGAACTGGAAGTTAGAAACCGGGAAATAAAACAGGGCCAGGAGATTTTGTTTATAGGTAAATCTACTCCGGCAGAAGTTGTGAAGGTTACTGAACTGCAGAAAGACCATCTGTTTGTAGATAAGGCGGTCAAAGGAGAACGGGTTGGGGTTAAACTCCCGTTTATAGTTAAACCTAAAGATAAAGCCTTTATTTGGGAGAAAATTAAATAACAGCTGTTCTTTATCCCGTTAGAGAACGAAGTTCTCTAACAGGGTTTACTTTCTCAAAAACTGTTTCTCAAAAACACTCTCTTTTATTTCTGTTACTGTGGGCCTTCCGTGGGGGCAAATAAAAGGGTCTGCGCATTTAGTCAGCTGGGCTATAAGATTTAATGCCTGTTTGGGAGTAATCCTATCTCCGGCCATAATGCTTTTCCGGCAGGCTCTTCTTGCCAGAGTATCTGTATCAATTAGGATATTTTCCTTTTCGGCAAGGATGTTTCGGACGGCTGTTTCAGGTCTGTTTATTACTATGGGATAGCTTTGGATACTTATACTTTCATTGTCCCAGAGAGTTGTAGAAAACCCTATCTTTTCCAATTTATCTTTCATTTCTTCCCAAACTATTTTTTCCTGAGGGGTGATTTTTAGTATTTCCGGGCTTAATAAGTTCTGGCTTTCAACACGGCCGGTCTTTATTTGTTTAAGGAGAGCTTCATAATTTATCCGTTCATGGGCGGCATGCTGGTCGATCACTAATAAAGATTCTCCTGATTCAAAAAAGAGATACTTGTTTAAGAATGCTCCGGCGTATTGGGCTGAAAGAAGTTTTGATTTTAAATCTTCCTGGTAACTATTTTTTCCGTAAGGCGCAGTCTCTTCACTCTTAAGGATGCGATGTTCTTCCTGGGCTGGTGTTGATAAGTTTCCTGTGTGGTAAGCGCCTTTTATCTGTCCGGGTTCTTTGAGAACCGTATTTTCTTCTAAGCTGAGGGGATATTTTTTCCTGTTTTCATAAATAGAGCCCATCTGTTTAGGCTTGCTTTTATTAATCAGCTTGTCTTCTGACAGAGACCTGATTAAGGCTATAATATCGTGGTCATTTTTTATCCGCACTTCCCGTTTAGTAGGGTGGGCATTAACATCAACGTTTTCCGGAGGCAGGTTTATATATACCGCAAAGAAGGGATATGTTTCCGGGGGTAAGAGAAGTTTGTACACTTTGTTTAAGTGGAAGTTTACCAAATGGTGCTGGACCGGCCGGCTGTTTACGAAAACAAACTGCATATCTTTGCGCGGGCGCTGGATGTTTATGTCGCCTAAGAGAATCTTTACCTTGATACCTTTCTGTTCCAGTTTTCCTTCAGCGAAGATGATGTTTTCGGGGTTTAGATTCAAAACCTTTTCTATTCTTTTAATCAGTCCTTTCTCAGCGGGCAGGTCCAGTACCTTCTTGTTATGGTGTGTTAAGAGAATACGGCAGTCAGGATAAATTAAAGTGTAAGGAGTTACCATGTTAATTATCTGCCTTATTTCGGCATTGTCGGACTTGAGGAACTTTTTTCTTGCCGGGGTATTAAAGAAAAGTTCTTTTACTTCTACTTCAGTCCCGTTAAACAGGCCTGAAGGTTTAGAGCTTAGTTTTTCACCTCCGCGGAGGTGTATTTCCCATCCGCTTTCAGAATCTTTTGTTTTACTCTTAAGAGTGATGTCGGAAACCGCTGCTATACTGTAAAGGGCTTCGCCCCGGAATCCCAGAGAGCATATAGAATCAAGGTCTGTTATACTGCTTATTTTGCTGGTTGAGTGGCGTTCAAATATTTTTTCTATATCTTCAGGCTGGATACCTTCTCCAGAGTCTTTTATTGATATATAAGTTTTGCCTGCTTGTTTCAAATGGATGTCCAGGCTTTTTGTCCCGGCGTCAAAAGAATTCTCAATCAGTTCTTTTATTACCGAAGCCGGCCGTTCAATGACTTCCCCTGCTGCTATCCTGCTTATTATTTCCGGAGGAAGGAGGTTTACTTTTCCCATCTTTTTAAGGGGTTAAGCCTATGTTTCGGCATTAGCTATTAAATACCCAGACATCGTAAATCCTAAATCCTAAACTCTAAACTCTAAACAAATCCAAAATCAAAATGATTAAAATTCAAAACGTTCTTTATAACTCATTGAAAAGAAGTTTGTTTTGAACATTTGGACATTTGAATTTCGAGTTTATTTAGAATTTATGATTTTGGGTTTAGTATTATCATTTTATAAGGTCTTTCCACCTGTGTATTTTATTTAAAGCTTCCAAAGGAGTAAGAGAATCGGCATCTAAGTTTTTAAGTTCTTTTTTTATTTCTTCCAATTCTCCATTTGTCTTTTCAGAGAAGAGAGACAGCTGGTTATTCTTTTTAGGCAGGCTGCGGATTTTTTCTTTTATTCCTCCGTAAAGTTCAAGCTGGGTGAGTATCTTTTTCGCGCGGGTAAGGACTTCTTTGGGGATGCCCGCGAGTTTTGCTACATATATGCCGTAACTGTCGTCTGTCCCGCCTTTAACTATTTTGTGGAGGAATACTATTTCATCGTTCCATTCTCGGACAGCAACATTGTAGTTCTTTACTCCTGAGTATTCTTCTGCTAAAGCGGTTAGCTCATGGAAATGGGTGGCAAAGAGAGTCCTCGCCTTATTTTTCCGGAGGTATTCAGCCGTTGCCCAGGCTAAGCTTAGGCCGTCAAAGGTGCTGGTGCCTCTTCCTATTTCATCCAATATTATCAAACTTTTTTCTGAGAGGTTGTTGAGTATTTCTGCTGTTTCTGTCATTTCGACCATAAAAGTGCTTTGGCCTTTGCTTATTTCGTCATGGGCTCCTATGCGGGTAAATACTTTGTCGGCTGTGCCTATTTCAGCAGATTCAGCCGGAATAAAACTTCCGGTTTGAGCTAAGATTACTAAAACCGCTGTCTGGCGGATATAAGTGGATTTTCCGGCCATGTTCGGGCCGGTTATAATAAGCAGGCTGTTGTCCTTACAGTCTGAGACAGTATCGTTAGGTATAAATTGGCCTGAAACAGATTTTTCTACTACCGGATGGCGGCCATTCTTTATATTGATAATGTCCGAGTCATTTATTTCCGGCATGACATATCCCGGAGAATTGGCGAGGATGCTTAATGAGTATATGCTGTCTAATACAGCTATGCCTGAGCTGAAAGCATGGAGGGCTGTTGACCGGCTGAGTATCCTGGACTGGATTTCATCAAGCAGTTTTCTTTCGATTTCCAGGACATTCTCTGAGGCTGAAAGCATTTTCTCTTCAAATTCCTTCAGGGCGGGAGTAATAAACCGTTCGGCATTAACTAAGGTTTGTTTGCGGATATAATCGGAAGGGACCGCGTTTAGGTTTGCTTTAGTTATTTCAATGTAGTATCCGAAGACTTTATTAAACCCAATTTTCAGGGAATTTATGCCTGTCCTTTTTATCTCTTCGCTTTGAAGCTTTTTAAGCCATTCTCTCCCGTTTTGCTGAATGTTTCTTATCTCGTCCAATTCTTTGCTGTACCCTTTTTGTATAACTTTGCCTTCAGGATTGGAAAGAGGGATATTCGGGCTTATGGCTTTTTCTAAGAGTGTCCTTATATCAGGGGCGTCAATAAGCGAAAATAAACTGTTTTTATAGGCTATAGACTGTATTGACTGCTGTATTTCGGGCAGGCGGACAAGCGCGTTGCGGAGAGATAAGAAATCTTTTGGACGGGTATAACCGCAGCTTATACGTGAAATGCTTTTTTCTACATCAGGTATGTTTTTTAACAGTCGGGATAATTCCGCTTGTATTTTATCATTCTCTCTCAGTAGGTTTACAGCCTGCTGGCGGGCCTTTATTTTATCAGTGTTTACTAAAGGATGGTAGAGCCAATAGCTAAGTTTGCGCTTTCCCATGGCTGTGAGAGTAAAATCAATAGTTTCGTTCAGCCGGTTTAGTTCTAAGCCGTATACTGCCGAAGGAGATATATAAACATAATCGGAGTCGGTATAGACTGATATTTGGTCGATATGTTTGAGCGGCTGTTTATTCATTTCTTTGAGGTATGCTAAAAGCGCGCCTGAGCTTTCCTGGGCGCAGGATAAATCGTCTATGCCGAAGCCTCTGAGGTTATAAGTCTGGAAATGGTCCTGGATAGATTTACCGGCAATTTCGGTATTAAACATCCAGCTCGGGCAGGGGCTTAGGGCAGTTTTTCTCATTCTTAACAGAGGGTGGCTGAATATTTCATCTATTTTTTCTTTTTCGGTATCAGGGAAAATACATTCGTAAGCGGGAAGTTTGGAGATGATCTCTACTATTTTGTCAATTCGGGAATATTGGTTAGTGAATATTATTCCGCTGGAAGTATCGGTAAAAGCTAATCCGTAATTTTTCTTATTAGGCGAAAGGGAAAGAATGTATCGCGGCGAATTACTGTTTTCGTCAATAAATGTTCCGGAAGTTATTATGCGGGTAACTTTTCGTTTAACTAATCCCTTGGCTAAAGAGGGGTCTTCAACCTGTTCGCAGATAGCGACTTTACGGCCGGACTTTATCAGCCGGGAAATATAAGATTCTGAAGCATGGTAGGGTATGCCGCACATAGGTATCTTTCCGGACTTATTCGCTCCCCGTGAAGTTAGGACCAAATCCAGAATCCGCGCCGCTTCTTTGGCATCTTCAAAAAACATCTCGTAGAAATCTCCCAGGCGGAAGAAGAGGATGCAGTCTTTATGCTCTGATTTAATCTTAAGGTATTGTTTCAACATAGGGGTAGAGTTTTCCATAGCCTATATTATATATCACATATTTAAGGCAAAGGAAACAGAAATTTAGTCTTAGCTGTAACTGGTTACTGGCGAATGGCAAATAACCCGGAATTACACTTCGGGAGTGTAAGAAAAAGACACTCCCGAAGGGTCTCAAGCAAATGGCAAAGGGCGAATGGCTAATAGCAAATAGCGGATGCTCTTTATAATTTATAATTTAAGATTTCAGATTTAATATTGATTCAAGTTCAAATAATTTTAAATTTGTAATTTGAAATATGAAATTGCACATATCATATAATATAGCTTATAGTTACTGGTAACTGTGATTATCAAATAGCGGATGGCTGATAGAAATACTTATTTTTTTGGATTGACCTGATAGTTCTAAACAGGTATTATATTTTTGAAAGTTAATTTTATAACACTATGAAGATACCTTTTATAAAAGGCGCGAAGAAGAAATTATCTATTGGGGATAAGCTGGTCCTTTCTTTTTTGGCCATATCCCTTATTCCTTTCTCAATAGCTATCTATATAAGCTATGCTACTTCCCGTAAGGTTTTAGAAGAAGAAGTAGCAAACAGCCTCTCTGCCGTAGCTGATAACAAGAACAACCAGATTAAAAATTACCTTGATGAAAAGAAGATGAATGTTACCCGCCTTTCTCTTATGCCTGAACTTACCGATGCTTTGGAACAGTTTAATTCCGCTTTTGCCAAGGGGGGGATGGATTCGCCTGATTATCTTATTACTGATAAGAAATACAGTCCTTTTCTTACTTATTATCAGCGTTTGTTTGGGTATGAAGACTTATTTCTGATTTCAAGCCAGGGTGATATCCTTTTTTCAGTCAAAATGGAGACTGATTTCAATTCAGTATCTAAAATAGTTAACCGTAATGATTCCGAACTTGCAAAGGTATTCTTATCGGCTAAAGAAACATCTAAGACTCAGGCTTCTCGTTTTGAGAATTATCCGGTAGAAGGAAAGACTTTTATTTTCATTGCCTCTCCAGTGTTAAAGGGGGGGGAATTTATAGGCGCATTGGCTGCTCAGATGAGCAATCAGGGGCTTTCGGATATTGTGAAGAATTACAGAGGGTTAGGTTCTACTGGTGAGACTATGCTGGTTGTAAAAATTAAGAATAAAGCGGTATCAGTTACCCCTTTGCGGTTTGACCCAAACGCTGTTTTCAAGCACAGCGTAGTTTTGGGAGGGAACAAAGAGATTGCTCTTCAGAAAGCTGTTAGAGGGGAAGAGGGTTCCGGTATTTATACTGATTATAGAGGGAAGAGGGTCTTAGCTCAATGGCGGTTTATACCTTTTTTTAATATAGGCATAGTAGTTAAAATGGATACTTCCGAAGTTTTTGTTTCTGCTGACAAACTGAGAAATAAGCTTTTAACTGTGAGTCTTCTTCTTTTTTTAATTGTGGTTTTTTCTGCGTTAGTCATTGCCCGTTCTATTTCTGCGCCTATAAAAGAGTTAACTAAGGTAAGCAGTGTTATTACCGGAGGAGACCTTTCTGCGAGGGCAAAGGCAGTTTCTGATGATGAAGTGGGCGATCTTGCCCTCTCTTTTAACCAGATGACTGATCGGCTGGTTCAGGCAAAAGCTAATGTTGAGGGAGAGAGGGAAGAACTTAAAAAACAGAAAGCCCTTTTAGAGCAGGCTAATCAAGAGTTAGACCGTTTTGTTTATACTGTGAGCCATGATTTGCGCGCTCCTCTAAGGGCTATTTCTTCTTTTTCTACTTTCTTAGAAGAAGATTATAAAGACAAGCTTGACAGCGAAGGTAAAGATAATATTTCTGAAATACGCAAGGGGGTAAAAAGAATGAGTCAGCTTATAGATGATTTATTGACTCTTTCCCGGATATCACGGATTAAAAACCCTTTTGAGGAGGTTGATATTGCTGAACTTGTCGGCTCTGTTGTGGAAAGGATTAAGTTTGATGTTAAAGAACATAAGGTTGATTTGAAGATTCAGCCCGGTTTACCGGCCATCCGCTGTGACAAGGTTAAACTTGGAGAAGTGTTTCTTAACCTGCTTACCAATGCGATAAAGTTTTCTTCTAAAAGCAGTATGAATCCTAAGGTGGAAATCGGATGGAAGGACTCAGCTGATGCCTATGAATTTTATGTTAAGGATAACGGTATCGGTATTGACCCTAAATACCATAAGGAGATATTCGGCATCTTCCGCCGCCTTCATACTTCCAGCGAGTATGAAGGAACAGGTGCCGGGTTAAGTATTGTAAAGCGTATTATAGAAGACCATAAAGGCAGGATATGGGTTGAGTCTGAGCAGGGCAAAGGGGCAGTCTTTCATTTTACCATATCTAAAGATTTACCCGAGAAGAGTTGACACAAAGAAAGGAAGATTATTATGCCCGAAGAAGCCGGCAGGATACAAACTCTTAATATACTTTTAGTAGAAGATAACGAGGCTGACGCAAAGATAACTGTGCGGGCTTTTAACCGCGCAGAGTCAAAGAATAACCTCTATGTGGTTTATGGGGGGCAGGACGCTTTGGATTTTATCTATCACCTCAAAGGGTATGCCGATAAAGAGAGATTCCCTTCTCCTGATATTATCCTTTTAGATATTAATATGCCTAAGGTGAATGGGTTTCAGGTTTTGGAGAAACTTAAATCTAACTCTGGGTATTCTTATATCCCGGTGATTGTTCTTTCTTCGTCTAAAAACCCCGAGGATATAAACAGGAGTTATAAATTAGGGGCGTCGGGGTATATTCCTAAAGCGGTTGATTATGAGGATTTTGTTGAAATAGTGAATGTGTTTAACCTTTACTGGAAAATAGTGAGCAGGCTGCCCCGTAAGTAAAGAGGGCATACAGGACGTAGCGGGATATAGCTTGTTTTTAAATCTTGCGTACTAATAATGAAAGATGGCAAAAAGAAAATCCAAAATACCAATATTACAAAATAAACTCAGAATCCAAAACCCAAAAATAAGAAGAATCAATTTTTATCTCTTTTGAATTTAGAATTTGGGATTTATCATTTGGTTGGTACTTGTCAAAAATATGCCGTATTATTTACGGATAGTTCTGAAATATTTTAGGAGCTTATGGTTAAGATTCTTGTCGTTGATGATACCCCCGCGGATAGAAAAATTATAAGCCGGTTTCTCAAAAAGGAAGGGTTTGATAATATTATTTTTGCTGAAACCGGAGCCCAAGGATTAGGTAAGGTAAAAGAGGAGTCTCCGGATCTGATTATTTTAGATACTATCCTTCCTGACCAGTTAGGGTTTGATGTTTGTCGGAGTATACGTAAGATTCCCCATGCCGGGAAGGCTAAAATTATTATGGCAACCGGAAAGATAGATGCTGTTGATGCTGTTAAGGCTAAAGACGCCGGGGCGGATGATTACTGTGTAAAGACAGCAGATTGTAAGCCTCTTATTGATTCGGTTAGGAAGAATACCGAATATTTCGGGAGTGGCAAGGATAAAGCCCTTTTAGATAAAACAGATTTTTTCCCAAAGGATGAATCTGATTTGAAGCAGAGGCTTAGAGAGATGGAGGCAAAAATTAAACGGCAGGAATGGGGGTTGAGGAAGACTGAAGAAGGGATACGCACTCTCTATAGCGAGCTGGAAAAGAAGAACGAACAGTTAAAGAAGCTGGATAAACTAAAATCGGACTTTATCTCAACGGTATCCCATGAATTGAGGACTCCTTTGGCGATTATACGGGAGAGTGTTTCTCAGGTATTAGAGGGGATAACCGGGCCGGTTACTCAGGAACAGAATGAGCTTCTCTCTCTCTGTATTGAAGACGCGGACAGGCTGTCCCGGATTATTGACAACCTGCTGGACATTTCCAAAATTGAAGCGGGGAAAGTGGAATTAAGAAAAGAAGAATTTGATTTAGCTGAAGCAGTAAAAAAAGTTAGCGCCGGATTTTCGAAGAAAATTAAAGGACGGAATATTATTTTAAAACTGGATTTGTCTTCAGATAAAATTATTGTTTACGCTGATAAAGATAAGGTTATACAGGTGTTTAATAATTTAATCGGTAACGCTTTGAAGTTTACCGAAAGAGGAGAAGTAATAATCGAGGTAAGAGATGAAGAGGAGAGTATTTTATGCTCAGTTGAGGATTCGGGTATCGGTATCTCTGAAGAAGATATTCCTAAGGTTTTTGATAAGTTCCAGCAGTTTGGGAGAGTCCCCGGGCCGGGATCTAAAGGGACAGGGTTGGGGTTATCTATTGTAAAAGGCATAATTGAACTGCACAAAGGAAGAATAGATGTTGAGAGCAGGCTGGGCAAAGGGACTAAATTTGTGTTCGCTCTGCCGAAGAAGACAGATAACAGAAGACAGAAGACAGATGACGGAAGACAGAAAATAGAAAATAGAAAATAGAGAATAGACAATAGATAACACAGATCAGAGGATAAACTTGCTTGTAAATTTTATTTTATGTGTTAATATTAAATTCCGGACAGCGGTATAGCCGGTAATTGGTCTTGATATAGGGATAAAAAAATGGCTAAGAAAATCTTGTTAGTGGACGATGATTTTAATATGCTTAAGCTGATATCCTCAAGATTAAAGGCCGGAGGCTATGAAGTTATAACTGCTTCCGACAGCATACAGGCTGTGACTAAAGCCCATCAGGAAAAACCCGACCTCATTATTTTAGATATGCGTATGCCGGCAGGGGGAGGTAAAACTGTGTATGATAACCTTAAGGTTTCTACTAAAACATCGCTGATTCCGGTAATTTTTATTACCGCTTATCCTTCGGATGAAATGAGGCAGAAAGTTATGAATATGGGAGCGGAAGATTTCATTACCAAACCTTTTAAACCGGAAGAACTTTTAAGCAAGGTTAAGAAAGTTTTAGGAGAATAACTCTGTCTTTATCAGAGGTAAGGTTTATGGAAAGGAAGAAGAAAAAAATATTAGTGGTTGATGATGAGCCGCATATAGTTTTGTTGGTTTCTAACCGGCTTAAGGCAAATAATTATGATGTTGTAACCGCTTCTGATGGAGAAGAAGCGATTGCTGTTGTAGACAGGGAAAACCCTGATTTGGTTGTCCTTGATTTGATGCTTCCTAAAAAAAACGGCTATCAGGTATGTGAGGATTTAAAGTCAAATATAAGATATAGCGGCCTAACGGTTGTAATGCTTACTGCTAAAGGTGAAATAGACGATATGAGAGGCGGGTTTTATAGAGGAGCTGATGCTTATGTCAATAAACCTTTTAAGCCGGAAGTATTGCTTGGTATTATTCAAGGCCTTTTAGGCGGTAGTCAGCAGTGAAGGGAAAAGGGTTAGTTCAGGTTTATACAGGGACAGGGAAAGGAAAAACAACCGCGGCTGTAGGGTTATCCTGCCGGTCCCAAGGCCATAATTTAAAAACCTGCTGGGTGCAGTTTCATAAAGAGCCTTCCCGTTGGAAATCCGGCGAGCAGAAGGTGCTGAAATCCATAGGAGTTGAAGTCTTCAATTTTGCCTCAAAACACCCCTATTTCTATAAAAATATATCTGTTTCCGATGTCCGCAAAGAATGCCTTAAAGGAATAAAGTTCATAAGAAATATTTACCGTAATAAGGATTGCCGCCTTTTGGTCTGCGATGAAATTTTGGTATCTTTATCCGGAGGGTTTCTCTATGAAGATGAGATATTGAGCCTTATTGAAGATAAACCCGCAAGTTTGGAATTAGTCTTAACCGGAAGAGGCGCTACCCGTAAGATAATCCAACAAGCAGATTTGGTGAGCGTTATTAATAAGAAGAAACATCCCTATGATTCAGGCGTTCCCGCCCGCAGGGGGATAGAGTATTAAGGCCCTTTTCTGTTCAAGTTGGACGAAAGGACATGATTACAGCGATTGAAGAATGATAACAGCGATTAATTTTGACTTGATATCGGAACAATCATTGTAATCGGGAGTTAATCCCCGTAATCAGGGACTGGTGCGTTTTGCGCCAGTGCCATATTAATCCCGCAATTTTCATCAAACAATGGAATTGAACAAGACAGCTGTTTTTACTAACGGTTCTGTAGGGACCCTTCTTTTAAAGAAAACTTTGCCTATGGTTTTCGGTATGGCGGCTATGGTTTTGTTTAATTTAGTTGACACTTTCTTTGTAGGCAGGCTGGGAGTAAAACAGCTTGCCGCTTTGGGGTTTACTTTTCCGGTGATATTGTTTGTCGGCAGTGTAGCTATAGGGTTAGGGATTGGGACTTCAACTGTAGTTTCCAAAGCAATAGGCAGAAAAGACAGCCATAAGACGCGGGAGTTAACCACGTACAGCCTTTTTCTTTCATTATTAGTTGTGTCTATTTTGGTATTTATTGGACAGATTACGATTAATCCCTTATTCAGGGTACTGGGCGCTGAGCCTGAGCTTATTCCTTTAATCAGGCAGTATATGAGCATCTGGTACTACGGTGTTATATTTGTTATTGTCCCTATGGTCGGCAACAATGCTATCAGGGCTAAGGGGGATACTTTCACTCCCAGCGTGATTATGATGTCGGCAGTTTTGATTAATGGTGTTCTTGATTACTTTCTCATTTTCGGGATAGGGATTTTTCCCCGGTTAGGATTAAAGGGAGCGGCTATCGCGACTGTATGCGCGAGGGCGGTTACTTTTCTTATGGCTTTAGGCGTCCTTTATTACCGTGATAAAATGCTGGGGATTGAGGGGTTTACTTTTAGGGGGATGGTTGATTCCTGGATGAAAATACTTTATGTGGGAATACCTGCCGCGTCAGCCCGGATGTTAGTCCCGGCAGGAATAGGCGTTGTAATTAGAATAATTTCTCTCTACGGTAAAGAGGCAGTCGCCGCGTTCGGTATTGCCGGAAAGATCGAGTTTTTTGCTTTGAGTTCGGTTGTTGCTTTGTCAATAGTCTGCGGCCCTTTTGTAGGGCAAAACTGGGCCGCCAAGCTTTATGAGAGGGTTAGGTTAGGCTTGAGGTATTCGGATAGATTTTCTTTCTTTTTAGGGGCGGGAGTATTTATTTTCTTTGCCTTGTTCGGCAGGATTATTTCTTCGCTGTTTTCAAGCAATCCGGAAGTAATCAGGAATACTTATCTTTATCTGATGATTGTTCCTCTAAGCTATGGGTTAAGGGGGGTGTCTTTTATTTCCAATAATTTTCTTAATGTTTTAAACCATCCTTTTCAGGCGGCTTTTCTTATCTTTATCCAGCTGTTTGTTTTTTATATCCCTTTATCTTACATAGGGTCTTGTCTTTGGGGGATACCGGGCATTTTTATGGGGATATTTCTTTCTTACTGTTTAGGAGGGGTTTTATTTTATGCTTTTCTGAATAGGGTCATCTCTATCTTGCTGCCGGACTCTATTTAAGAGAGATGTTGATGAGAGGAAATACTTTATTGACAAGTATTTCCTCTCTGTTAGAATTTTATATAAAATAGAAAGGAAACAGTAATAATATGCCGGGATTCTTGGATGAGTTTAGAAGAAGAGTTATCGCTTCTGTTTGGAAGGACACAGAACCGGGAATAAAACCGGAGGAGGTTGACGATAAAATTGCTTTAGGCGTCCTTATGCAGGCTGTAGCTGCTGCTGACAGCAAATTCCTTTCTCAGGAGGAATCTCAGATTGAATCTGTTCTTACGGATTATGCCGGCGTAAGCCGGGAGTCTTTACCTGAGGTTATGGCCAGTATCCGCCAGGCTTCAAAAGAAAGAGTTGATTTATACCGGTTTACTTCAGAAGTGACTGAAGGGCTTGATTATTCAAAAAAGATAGAAATTTTAGAAAGCCTTTTTCGTGTTGCCTGTGTTGATAAAGATTTAGATGAGAATGAATTAGAACTTATAAGGAAGATATCAGGGCTGTTTAATATTTCTCACGGCGATTTCATCTCGGCTAAGATAAAAGTTAAGAAAGAGTTCGGGATGGATATTTCGGGAATATAGTTTTGAAGATTGGTTATTGGGATTTGTCTGCCTGCCCGTCGAAGCTTTAGCGCAGGCGGGTATCTTGTAACCTGGTTATTTAACTTGTATTTTGGTGATTAGTGGGTTAAACTTAAAAAATTTTGACGATACAGGTTTATCCTAAATGGGGAGATTTATGCTGGATGTATTAAAGAACTTTTCTTTTGCCGGGAACAGCCTTTTTAGTTACATCATTTTTCTGTCTTTGTTTTTAGGCGGGTCAGCAGTCATCAAAATCTTTCTTACTGTTTTTATAAAGCGGTTTAAGAAATGGGCGCAAAAAACAGCAACAACTATTGATGATTTCGTGCTTTATGTTTTGGAAAGAATCATAGTCCCTGCCTTATACTTCGTTGTTTTCTATGCCGGGACAGCCTATCTTCATCTCAGCCCCTATTTAAGAAAAACTGTAAATATTTTAGGTGTTGGCATCTTGACTGTAGTTATAGTCAGGGTAATTTTAGCCCTGATTAATTACGGCTTAAAGATTTACTTAAACAAAATCGGAAAAAATGATTCCTTAGAAAGGAGCTTGAAAGGAATACTCAGCGTATCTCAGATTATTATCTGGGGTATGGCAATTGTCTTTTTTCTGGATAACTTAGGGTTTAAGATATCATCAGTTATCGCCGGGCTGGGGATCGGAGGCGTAGCTGTCGCTTTAGCTGCTCAGGCTGTATTAGGGGATGTATTCAGTTATTTTGCCATACTTTTTGATCGGCCGTTTGAAGTAGGGGATTTCATTATTATCGGCGATTACTTGGGCTCTGTTGAATACATTGGAATAAAAACTACCCGTATAAGAAGTTTAAGCGGTGAACAGCTTATCTTTGCCAATACTGACCTTACCAATTCCCGGGTCAGGAATTATAAGCGGATGGGAAAGAGAAGAGTCCTGTTTAAATTAGGTGTTGTTTACCAGACACCTTCTTCCCATCTTAAAGAGATACCCAAGATAATTAAAGATATTATAGGCAATGTCAAAGATACGGTATTTGACAGGGCTCATTTCTTTTCTTATGGAGATTTCAGCCTTAATTTTGAGATCGTTTATTATGTCATAGGAGCTGATTATAACAAATATATGGATATACAACAGGAGATAAACTTTGCCGTTAAAGAAGAGTTTGAAAAACGGAACATAGAATTTGCCTATCCAACCCAGACTTTGTATTTGGATAAAGGTAATGCTTGATTCCCGCATTGATTTCCGCGTTGCTTGACCTTGACAATGTATAGCTGAAATGCTATACTCATTTCTTTTAACTCAAATAATGCAGTTAGCATTATTTGCCCGTAGGGCCGACCCCATATTTTCCACTGGAAAAGTATGGCTTGTGCCCGCAAGGGTAAAAGGTCGGGGTTACCTAAGGGGAAAATGCTGTGCACTTTTTAGTACAGTTTTTGCTTAATGCAACTATTTAGGCTGTCAAGTATTATAAACATTTCGCACTTTCAAGTGCGAAGCCTGCCCTTAGGGTACAGCATTTTCCCGGTTAACTTGGTCATTAAGCGTGTTTAAGGGGTTGATTTTTTAAGGGGAAGCTTTACCCCTTTGGCTGTTTTTTTAGCATTTTAGAACGAGGATTTTTTCTTAAGTTTATAGTTATATATGGATACTCCTTTTAATTTTAATTGGGTAGATATAATAGCTTTCATTATTTCTCTGAGAGTCTGTTTTATAGCTGTTAAAAACGGGTTTGTTGCGGAATCTTTTAAGATTTTAGGTATTCTTGCCGGATTGTTTTTCTCGTTCTGTTTCTATAAGAATTTAGGCGGTTTCTTTTCTTCTCACCTGTCTTTTCTAAACAGCAAATTTTCAGAGATAATAAGTTTTCTGTCTATGTTTATCTTTTTATATATTCTTGCCCGTTATTTGAGAGTCCTTGTTACTCTGCTTTTCAAAATTGAACCCCATGATATTATTGACCGCTGGGTATCTCTCGCCCTTGGAATTGCGCGCAGTATACTTTTAATAAGTACCATATTCTTTTTAGCTTCTTTGGCTGACATAGATTACGTTAACAGGAGTCTTACGGGTTCTTTAAGTTTTCCTTTATTGAGAAAAGCTGCTCCCGCGGTTTATAACTGGGGACGGGGATTGGTGACCGGGGACCGGAGACGGGTTCACATTTTATAAAATGTGAACCCGTCCCCAGTCCCCTGAACCCGTCCCCAAAAACGTCCCCCAAAAAAGGAGAAAAAGATGAAGTTTAAGGAGTTTTATGAATTAGTCGTTAAGAACGGAATTGAGAACGACCCCCGCGGAAGTAAAGAAATCAGCCGTCAGTTGGAGGAAGTAAAGAAATCTTATCAGAAACTGTCAGAAAAAGAGAAGAAGTATTTCGATAAGGATAGTCTATTTAATCCTTTTTATGATACCCGTATTCTTTCCGGAAGTCTCCAGAAAGAAATAAAGAAGATACTTGCGGGTATTGATATTGATACTTCGGAACTTCTTTTAGCTGATACTCTCAATAAGCGGGGGGAGAAAATAGATTTGGTTTTGTCTCACCATCCTATGGGCAAAGCCCTTGTCCAGTTTTATGGGGTTATGGATCTTCAGGTAGATGTTTTTGCTCAGCAGGGGGTCTCTCTTAGCGCTTCTGAAAATCTGCTTTTACAGCGTAAAGGCGAAGTCGAAAGAAAGATATCCGCCGCTAATTTTTCCAAAACCAGGGACGCGGCTTTGCTTCTAAACTTAAGCACTATGTGTATGCATACTCCGGCTGACAATTTAGCTTATAATTTCCTGAAACAGCTTTTTTTAAAACATAGGCCAAAGGTATTAGGAGATATTATTGATGCTTTACTGGAAATACCGGAATACCAGTATTCTGCTTCCGAGAACTGTCCGCCAAAGATCATAAACGGGAGGAAATCTTCCCGGGTAAAGAAATTGCATTATGAATTCACCGGAGGGACAGAAGGGCCTAAAGAAATTTATCAAAAGCTTTCCAATTCAGGTGTTGATACAATTATTGCTATGCATTTGTCAGAACAGCATTTTCAGGCGGCAAAAGAAGCCAATCTCAATATTGTTATGGCCGGGCATATTGCTTCTGATAATTTGGGGGTAAACTGCTTGTTGGATAAGATTCAGGCAAAGCACAAGTTTGAAGTCTTGTCTTGTTCCGGCTTTAAGCGCTTTTCTCACGCTAAGTAAGTCCCGCGGGTAAACCCCGTTAGCCCCGTTAGAAAGGACTTTTCTAACGGGGCGGCGACTGTGGCTTTCTCTAACGGGGTAAAGAGATTGAGTTGTTTTTAACCGGATGCCTTTGTCTATAAGCTTGATAAAGATATTCAAAATATGGCTATCCCTCAGGAAATAATTGATCAGGTTCAGGAAAGGACTGATATAGTAGAAGTCATATCTTCTTATATTCCTCTGAAAAAAAGCGGCAGAAACTTTCGGGCGTTGTGCCCTTTTCATTCGGAAAAGACGCCGTCTTTTTTTGTCAACTCCAGCCGCCAGATTTTTCATTGCTTTGGCTGCGGTGCTGGAGGAGGTGTTTTCCAGTTTCTTATGCAGTATGAAAAAGTGTCTTTCCCGGAGGCTGTGGAAATGCTGGCTAAACGGGCAGGGATAGTTGTTCCTAAACGTATATCCCCTATGGATTCTCAGAAAGCGGAGGGGTATAAGGTAAATCAGGATATTTGTTCGTATTACCATGGCAATCTTTTTACCGCGGAGGCCCGGCCGGCTTTAGACCATTTAAGAAGGAGGGGGATAAAGGATGAGACCATAAAAACATTTAAAATCGGATTTGCTTTACCCGGATTTAGGACAACATTGGAATATGTAAGGGCAAAGGGGGTTAGCCTTTCTCTTATAGAGAAATTAGGGATAGTTTCTTCTTTTAGAAACGGTAATTTTATTGATTTGTTCCGGCAAAGGATAGTTTTTCCTATCTGCGATGTTAAATCCCGGGTTGTAGGATTTGGGGCGAGGAGAATAACCGAAGATAAAAACCAGCCTAAATATATCAATACACCTGAAAGCCTTCTTTACCATAAAGGGAGGATTCTTTTCGGCATGCATTTGTCTAAAGAGGAAATAGTAAAAAGAGATTATTGTATTATCGTAGAAGGGTATTTGGATATGATTCTTCCTTTTCAGGAAGGAGTTAAAAATATTGTAGCTTCTTTGGGGACGGCCTTGACTCCTGAACAAATAAAGATAGTGAAAAGGTATACTAATAATGTTGTCCTCGTTTTTGATCCCGATAATGCCGGTAAGATCTCCAGCCTCAGGGCTATAGATTTAATGATTGAGGAAGGGCTGAATATTAAAGCGGTTACCCTTCCTTCAGGGACAGATCCCGACAGTTTTGTCAGGGATAAAGGGAGGGATGCTTTCTTGAGTTTTATCGAGAAAGCGGAAGATTTCTTTTCCTATAAACTCAGGCTTTTAAGGGAGAATGCCGATTTGTCCAGCCCTGCAGAAAAAGCAAAAGCGGCAGGCGAGATGCTTCTTACAGTAAACAAGTTCGGAAGCGAGGTAATAAAGTTTGAGTATTTAAGAAAATTATCCGCCGCTCTCCATGTTGACGAACAGGTTTTGGCCGCGGATCTGAATAAGCTTAACAGAAAGAATTTTAGGAGAAGTGCATGGGATACAGTATCTTTTAAGCCTAAGAAAACAAGTTTTGCTGAGGAATATGTGGTAAAAAGCCTGCTGAATGAGCCGGAGATAATCAGGATTGTTAAAAAAGCGGTATCTCCTGATGATTTTACCGTGCAGTATTTAAAAGTAATAGTTGAAGAAATATACCGTTTTTTTGAGAATCAAGGGGGTTTTGACTTAAACATGTTTTTATCGCGTCTTCCTGAGGAGGCTGCTAATAAGGTTTCCGAACTTACTTTTGAGGATTTCTCTCCTGATGAAAATTCTTTGAAAGAGAGTATCAATATAGTGAGAAACAGTTTTCGGAAGGAAAAGAAACGTGTTCTAAAAGAAGAGATACAAAGAGCGGAATCTTTGAATGATACTGCCCGTTTATCAGGGTTGATGTCTGAGTTTGAAAAGATTGTTAAAGGAGAAAAACAAGGGGTAGATAACGGAAGGACTAAATCAAATTAGCTCATAGCCGATGGCTCCCGCCTACGCTAAAGCTTTGGCGGGCAGGCATGGCTGATAGTAAATAAGAGATTAAAAAAAATATGTAGGGACAGGTCGTGACTTGTCCGATACAAAAGATAAAATGACAAAAATATTAATCCGAAAATCACGGGGTCGTTTAAAAGCATACGATTATTCAAACAATGGTTGGTATCTCGTAACAATTTGTTCATATAATAGGTTAAATATATTTGGTGCATATAAAAATATTGCAGGGGCTGGCCTTGAAACAGAATGTCAAATGTGGAGACCTGACCCCGTTAAAGAAAAAAAGGATAAATAAAATGAGGAAACAGGTAAAGCAGTATATTGACCAGCTCAAAGTATTAGGTAAGAAAAAGGGCTACTTAACTTATGACGAGATTAACCACTTTCTTTCCGAAGACATTTCTTCTCCTGATGAGTTAGATGTTATTATAGAAAAACTGGATTCTTATAATATAAGAGTCTTAGATATTGAAGAAGCTTCTGTTTGGGAAAAAAACGTTGAAAATAAACCGTCCGGCACGCAGTCATCAACTCCGTTGGATGACCCGGTAAAAATGTATTTGAAACAAATGGGCCAGATCCCTCTTTTATCAAGGGAGGAGGAGCTTACCATTGCCAGGGAGATAGAAGATAGGGAAACTGCTTTAAGGGAGATAGTCTTTACTACTCAGCTTGCCAGGAAAGAGATCCTTACCTTAGCTAACAGCATTATTAATGATGAAGTCAATATGGATGATGTGATAAAAGGAGAGATAAAGTCTAAAGGGGCTGAGCTTAGGAAGATTAAACGTTTAACTCATCGATTGAGGCATACTCGTAAGAAGATTTTTGATCCTTCCCTTTTGATGAGCTACAATTTTACGATTCCAATAGTTGAACAGATTATTCAGAGAATACGCCTTCATTTAAAAAGGCTTTCCTTGGTTGAAAAGAAAATAAAAAAGATTAAGGAAAAAAATAAACGTAAACGTAAGAATAAAAGCCTAAAAGGGATAGGCCGGCTGTACATAGAGAGGAAAGAAGAAATAGCTGTTTTTGGAAAGCCGTATGCTGAAATGCTGTCTTTGTATAAGGATATTCTTCACCGGCAGCATGCCTATAACCGGGCTAAGAAGGAATTAGTTGAGGCTAATCTTCGTTTAGTGGTAAGTATTGCTAAAAGGTATGTCAACAGAGGGTTAACTTTTCTTGACCTTATTCAGGAAGGGAATATCGGCCTCATTAAGGCGGTAGATAAGTTTGAGTATAAGAGAGGGTATAAGTTCTCTACTTATGCCACCTGGTGGATTAGACAGGCTATTACCAGGGCTATTGCCGACCAGGCCAGGACCATACGGATACCGGTGCATATGACTGAAACCATAAATAAGATAATAAGGATATCCAGGCTGTTTATTCAGGAAAAGGGGAGAGAGCCTAATACTGATGAGCTTTCAAAATCTATGAAAGTCCCTGCTCATAAAATAAAAGAAATTCTTAATATTGCCCAGCAGCCTATATCTCTGCATACTCCTATTGGCGATGAAGGAGATACTCATTTAGGCGATTTTATTGAGGATAAAAAAGCGGTTTCTCCGGCCAATGCTACAGTCTATTCTATGCTGAAAGAAGAGATAAACAGCGCGTTAGATACTTTGACTGACCGAGAGAGAAAGATCCTGATACTTCGTTTCGGGCTTGATGACGGGAGTTCCAAAACCCTGGAAGAGGTCGGCAGCCTTTTTAAAGTTACCCGGGAGAGGATCCGCCAAATCGAGGCTAAAGCTTTAAGAAAACTCCGGCATCCTATCCGTTCCCGCAGGCTCCAGTCTTTTTTGCAAATAACTCAGGTTCATAAAAGGAGGTAGTTATGCATCCGGTATTGTTTAAGATAGGCCCTGTTACCATTGCTACTTACGGGCTGTTCGTGTCTTTGGGAGTTATTGCCGGGTACTTGTTTTCTTTAAAAGGATCTTCCCGCTGCGGCATTTCGGCAAACAAGATATCGGATTTGTTGTTTGTATCTTTGGCTTCGGGTTTTATCACCGCGAGGGTATTTTATATTTTAATAAACTGGGATTATTTTATCCAGGCGCCGATGGCTCTTATTTTTTCCAGAAGCGGGTTTGTGTTTTACGGCGGGCTTATAGGAGGAGGGCTTGCCGGATGGATTTTTGTCCAAAGGAATAAATTGCCGGCGCTAACTGTCTTGGATTTGATAGCTCCTGCTGTTGCCTTAGGCCATTCTTTGGGAAGGCTGGGCTGTTTTTCTTACGGCTGTTGTTACGGTAAGCCCACATCTTCATTTATAGGCATGGTCTTTCCTGCCGGTTCTCCTGCCGGAATCGGAGAACCGGTTATTCCTACCCAGTTGATTTCGTCTTTCTTTTTGTTAGTTATCTTTTTCCTTCTTCTTTTCGTGAGAGACAGGAAAAAGTTTGAAGGCCAGGTTTTTCTCTCTTACTTATTCCTCTATGGGCTGTTCAGGTTTATCATTGAGTTCTACCGCGGCGATCCGAGAGGGTATTGGGGTATTTTTTCTGTATCTCAGTGGATTTCTTTATTTTTGATAGGTGTATCTGGTATTTTCTTTATTAAGAAATTTATAGCGGCCGGGAAGAAATAGTATTTTTTTGATACCGAATTCTGTCTGGCTAAAAAATAGAAAAGATTGGATTATGAAAATAGCGCTGGCTCAGATTAATCCTGTTGTCGGAGATTTCGAATATAATTTTTCTAAGATGAGAAAGATTATAAAAGAATCTTTAAGAAAAGGCATAAGCCTTCTAATCTTTCCTGAACTTTCTCTCTGCGGATACCCTCCTGAGGATTTATTGTTTAAACCATCTTTTATTAAAGCTAACCGTAAATATATAAATAGACTTTCCCGGGAAGTTAGAGGGAGAATGGTTGTTATCGCGGGTTTTGTTTATCAGAGTGAGGAGAGAGCCTTTAACTCAGCGGGAGTTTTATCAGGAGGGAAGGTAAGAGACGTTTATTCAAAGATACTCCTTCCTAATTACGGCGTTTTTGATGAGAAGAGGTATTTTCATCCCGGGAAAGATATTACCGTTTATGTTGATGAAGATATAAAGATAGGCCTTACTATTTGTGAGGATATTTGGGGTGAAACTGTTGTCTCCGGCCTGAAGAGGGAAAATCCTGATTTAGTAGTTAACCTTTCCGCGTCGCCTTTCTATTCGGGAAAACTCAGCCTGCGTAAAAGTCTCCTGGCCGGCAGGGCAAAGAAGATGAACAGCTTTATTCTCTATTGTAATTTGGCCGGCGCTCAGGATGAACTAATTTTTGACGGAACAAGCATGGTTATTAATCCTCAAGGTAAAACTATTATTCAGGGCAGGCGTTTTTCTGAAGACCTTATAATCTTTGATACTCAGAAGAAATACCGCCCGGTTAAATTAAGGCATAATACAGTTGAAGACATCTACAGGGCTTTGGTTTTGGGGGTTAAAGATTATGTTTCAAAGAATAACTTTGAGAAAGTTGTAGTGGGCGTAAGCGGAGGGATTGATTCCGCTCTTACTTTGGCTATTGCTAAAGCTGCTTTAGGCAGAGAGAATGTCTTAGGCGTAATTATGCCTTCACAGTATACATCTAAAGAGACCTTATCTGACGCGGTTAAAGTCTGCGGGAATTTGGGAGTCAAGAACTGTGTTATTTCTATTAATAATATTTATGATTCTTTTACAAAGGAGTTGTCATCTTTTTCTCATTTTAGCGGGTTCAGCTTAGCGGCTCAGAATCTTCAGGCAAGGATAAGAGGGAATATCCTTATGTCTTTCTCAAATCAGGAAGGGTACTTAGTACTTAACACCGGAAATAAGAGCGAGGTCTCTGTGGGTTACTGTACACTATATGGAGATATGGTAGGAGGGTTTGGAGTCCTTAAAGATGTATATAAAACCAAAGTTTATAAATTAGCATCGTTTATTAACAAAATTAACCGGAAAAAGGTTATTCCCCAGTCAATTATAAAGCGCCCTCCTTCGGCAGAGCTCAAACCTAACCAGAAAGATGAAGACGAGCTGGCTCCTTATCCTTTGCTTGATAAAATACTTAAACTGTATATTGAAAAAGACGAATGCCGCAGAGATATTATTAAGAAGGGGTTTGATCCGAAGGTTGTCCGGAAGATTCTTTCTATGGTAGATAGGAATGAATATAAACGCAGGCAGTCTCCGCCGGGGATAAAAATTACTCCCAAATCTTTCGGCAAAGACCGGCGTATGCCTATTACCTGCAGATTTTCCTCGTAATTTTAGTCATACATCTGCGTTGACAGCTCAATCTCGGATTAACCGGGAAAATGCTGTACCCTAAGGGCAGGCTTCGCACTTGAAAGTGCGAAATGTTTATAACACTTGGCAGCCTAAATAGTTGCACTAAGCAAAAACTGTACTAAAAAGTGCACAGCATTTTTCCCTTAGGTCTCCCCGGCCTTTTACCCTTATACTCTTATACCCTTACGGGCACAGGCGGGTAAATAATGCTAACCGCATTATTCGGGTGAATATTTGGGTTAATATAAATCTTGATATAATTATAATCTTTGTTATAATTTTTAGGATTATGAGACCGTTGAAGAATACAACAGCCTCTGATTGCAGAGATTGGATTGTGATTACAAAGATTTGGTATTAGTATTAGCCATAAGCTATCCGCCATTTGCCATATCGGGCCCATAGCTCAGCCCCGAGGGAATACTTGGGACAGGCCGGTTAGACCAGCCCCGATGTCCTGATCGGGTTTGGTCCGGGGTTATGTTTACAAATGGGATATGTGTATATTTTGAAAAGTAATCGGGATGACAGATATTATATTGGCAGCATTTCAGATGTTAACAGGAGATTATGGCAGCACAAAGAGGGATTGGTTTATTCAACAAGGCGTATGTTGCCGATAGGACTTGTTTTTTTCCAAGAAGTCGATAGTTTAACTGAAGCGAGGGAAATAGAACGGAAGTTAAAACGATTCAAGAGTCGTCATATTATTGAACAGATTATTGAGAGTGTGGGCAGATAAATCTAGGGCCCGTAGCTCAGTCGGTTAGAGCAGTTGACTCATAATCAATTGGTCCGGGGTTCGAGTCCCTGCGGGCCCACGTTTGAAGGAAATACTCAAAGCAGGCCGGTTAGAGCAGCCCCGATATCATAATCGGGGCGGGGTTGTTGTCCTCCGGGCAGATTTTTCTAATGAAAATCTGGGATAAATCTGTGTTAATCTGTTTTTTATCTGTGATAATCCGTGTATTATGCGAAGCATAATATGGGCAATTAGCTCAGTTGGTTAGAGCGCGTCGTTCACATCGACGAGGCCGCCCGTTCGACCCGGGCATTGCCCATTGGATTAATATATAAGCAGTAATAAATTGTCGTAGTATAAACTCAGAAAAGGTTGTTTAATGGATTTAAAAGATGAAATACGCAAGTTAATTGATGTCCAGGCAATAGATTCAGATATTTACCGGTTAGAGAGAGAGTTTAATTCTGTTAAACCGGCTGTCATAGCTGAGCTGAAAAGTGTTCTCGAATCCAACAAGAAATCATTGGCGGATTTAGAAGAGGAATTTAAACAGGGCCAGATTAAAAAGAAAGAAAAAGAAATGGATTTGAGTTCTAAAGAAGAAGCTGTCCGTAAATCGCAGGCTCAGCTTTATCAGTTAAAAACCAATAAGGAATATGACGCGAAACTTAAAGAAATCAGTTCTTTGAAATCCGATGTTTCGGTTATTGAAGAGGAGATATTACGTATCTTTGATGAGATTGATGAAAAATCTGAAGAATTAAACATGAAAAAGAAATCATTGGCGGAGAATAGCCGTAAAGCCGCGGATAAGATTATGGCAGAAGAGAAAGAGATGGAAAAAATCGGATCAAAAATTAATATTCTTAAAGATAAACGGGGAATTCTTGTTAAAGGAATAGATCCCAAATTGTTTTCTCAGTATGAGCATCTTGTCAAGAACCGGCAGGGGATGGCATTGGTCCCTCTTAAGGGAGGGAAATGCGGAGGGTGCCATATGGTTCTTCCTGCTGAAGTGAGTAACCGGGTTAAGCAGTATAAAAACATCGTTCAGTGCGAAATGTGCGCCCGCATGCTTTATTTGGAGGAAGATTTTTCTCTCTGAAGCATAATTTTTTTGTATTGCGCGCGGGGACAGGTTTGTCTCTTGTCATTTATAAATCCACTGATATTTAAGAGGTGGTAATGTTGGAAGTATATGTTGACGGGTCTTCATTAAGTAATCCCGGCCCTGCCGGGGCAGGAGTAGTAATATATAGAAAAGGCAGGGTTATCTGCCAGAAGTCAGTTTATTTGGGGAAGACTACCAATAACGTTGCCGAGTATATGGCTTTAATTTTAGCCCTTCAGGAAGTATTGTCTATGAAGGATGAGGAAGTGAGTGTTTATGCTGACAGTGAATTGGTTGTTCAGCAGGTTAAGGGGAAATATAAAGTTAAGAACGAAAGGCTATATACCCTGAATATTTTGGCGAAGCACCTTGTAGGTTTAATCGGTAAGTTAAGCCTTTTGCATAAAGGCAGAGAAGAGAATAAACAGGCAGATTTATTGGCCAGACAGGCAGCCAAGAATAGGTGTTGATAAAATATTAACCGGGAAAATGCTGTATCCTAAGGGCAGGCTTCGCACTTGAGAGCGCAAAATGCTCATAATACCCGGCGGCCTAAATAGTTACATTAAACAGCGATTGTATTAAAGAGTACACAGCATTTTCCCCTTAGGTAACCCCGACCTTTTACCCTTGCGGGCACAAGCCATACTTTTCCAGTGGAAAATATGGGGTTGGCCCTATACCCTTGCGGGCACAGGCGGGCAAATAATGCTAACCGCATTATTTGGGTTAATTAAATCCCGCTTCGCGAAAGATGTTGGGAAATCATCTTTGATACTTTCTTAACGCTTAGCGGGATACCTGTTTGCGCTGAAGCTTCCCTCGGCTTCGCCGAGAGGCGAGCGGCAGGCAGGAATTCGGCCAGACAGCTTATGTCGTTCTTCGAACTCCATAAGTTGTGGCCTCATTTGCTAATTTATAAATATTAATGTAATTCCGCCTCAGAGAAGATGTTGGTAAATTATCGTTGACAATTTACCAACCTTCGGCGGGATAAATTCGCACAGACAACTTACAATCACTTCGTTCTGTAAGTTGTGTGCTCATTTGCTAATTTGTAAATATTAATGTAATCCCGCCTCAGAAAAGATGTTGAAAAAATATCTTTGATATTTTTCCAGCCTTCGGCGGGATAAATTTGGCCAGACAGCTTATGTCGTTCTTCGAACTCCATAAGTTGTGGCCTCATTTAGGGAGGTAGATTATGTCCGGTCATTCAAAGTGGGCAGGGATTAAACATAAGAAAGCGGCTCAGGATGCTAAACGGGGGAAGTTGTTCACCAAGCTTATTAGAGAGATAACAGTTGCCGCGCGTGACGGCGGAAGCAGCCCCGATACAAATGCCAGCCTTAGGACCGCGATTGACAGAGCAAGAGATGCTAATATGCCATTAGATAATATTGATAAGGCTATTAAGCGCGGGACAGGCGAGCTTCCGGGTGTAACTTATGAATCCTGTATGTTTGAAGGATACGGCCCCGGAGGGACAGCTATTCTTGTGGATGCTTTGACTGATAATAAAAACCGCGCATCGGCTGAAATAAGAAATATTTTTTCTAAACGTTCAGGCAATCTGGCCGGTTCCGGAAGCGTTGCCTGGCAGTTTGTCAAAAAAGGGTATATCTTAGTGGATAAAAGCTCCATATCTGAGGAAGACCTACTTAATTTAGCTATTGAGGCCGGAGCAGAGGATGTTAAGAGCGAAGGAGATAACTTTGAGATAATTACTGATCCTAAAGACCTGGAATTAGTTAAGAAGGTCCTTAAAGAAAAGAATCTGAATCTGGAATTGGCTGAATTGACTATGCTTCCAAACTCAACAGTTAAAGTTGAAGGACAGCCGGCAAAGCAGCTCCTTGCTCTTATTGAAGCTTTAGAGGCGCATGATGATGTTCAGCATGTTTACGCGAATTTTGACATACCCGATGATATTTTGGAAGAAATTGCTGCCGAAGACAATTAAACTGATATTCTTCAATGATTATTGCAGGTGTTGATCCTGGAGTTAAAGTAACCGGAGTAGTCATTGCTGAAGCTAAAGGCCGGAGTTCTTTTAAAATAAAGCATACAGAAGAAATAGTAACTGATGCTAAAACTCCTCTTTCCGAAAGGCTGAACAGGATATTCAATTATTTGTCGGAGATTATCCTCAGTTTTCATCCTGATACTATTGTTTTGGAAAAACTTTATTCTCATTATCGGCATCCGGCTACTTCTATTATGCTGGGGCATGCCCGGGGTATAGTCGTGTTATTGTCGGCCCGGATGAATGTTACTTTAGTAGAGTATTCTGCGACTCAGGTTAAAAAAGCGGTTACTTCTTCGGGGACCGCGTCTAAAGAACAGGTAAAGAGAATGGTCAGTTATTTATCCGGCATAGATGAACCTCTGAAGTCTGAACATATTGCCGATGCTTTAGCCTTAATTATTACCTATTTGCACAGCCTTAATTTATGATAGTTGGATTAAAGGGAAAACTTGTCCGTAAAGAAGAATTAAAAGCCTGTCTATTAGCAGGAGGAATTACTTATGAGGTCCTTATTCCCCGGACAGTTTCACGCAGGATAGAAGATTATTTAGTTTCCGGAGAAATAAGCCTGGTAATCTATCACTACTTTCATATAGAAGGCAGCAGGTCTTATCCCGTTCTGATCGGTTTTTTAAGCGATCTGGAAAAAAGTTTTTTTGGGAAGATATTAAAGGTTTCGGGCATTGGGCCGAAAGCTGCCTTGCGGGCATTAGACAGGCCGGTATCTGAGATAGCATCGGCAATTGACAGGGGGGATTTGGGTTATTTAAAAGACCTTCCGGGAATAGGCCTGCAGAGGGCTAAGAATATTATTGCTTTCCTTCAGGGTAAGATGGGAGTGTTTACTTTAATAAATGATAAAGTAAATGAAGAAAAGGAAGGGACATTAGCCGGACTGCATAAAGAAATCGCGGAGGAAGCGGAACAGGTAATGCTTCAGCTTCAGTATAAAAAGAAAGAAGCCAAAGTTATGATTGAGAGAGCTCTTAAGTCTAATCCTGAAATCAGTAATTTGGAAGAGCTGTTGAATCAGGTATATGTGCAGAAGAATAGGTGAAAATATGGACCTCAAATCAATTTTAGAATCTATCCTTTTTGTTAATGAACGCCCGGTTTCAGCTGAGGATATTGCTAAGTATTTGGATTTTGAAAAGGAAGAGGTTCTCTCTGCTTTTGAGAAGTTGAAAGATGAATATGAACAGAGAGAGTCCGGATTGTCTATTGTTTCGGTTTCCGGGGGATACCAGATGTGCACTGCTCCTCAGAACAGCGAGTGGATAAAGAAGATATATAAAGAACGTTTTAAGCGTAAATTGAGCCCGGCTTCTTTGGAAGTTTTGGCCATTGTAGCTTATAAACAGCCGGTAACAAAGTTGGAAGTTGAGGCTATAAGAGGCGTTAATTGCGATCAGGTTGTAAAAGGGTTGTTGAACATAGGCCTTATAAAAATAAAAGGGCGTAAGGATGTTATAGGAAGGCCGTTTCTTTATGGAACGGCTCGTAAGTTTCTCGAGTATTTCGGTTTAAATTCTTTGTCTGACCTGCCGCGGAGAGAAAAGGGCGGGACTTATAAAGACGGCTTACCGGAGACTATCGATAACAATACAAGTTTTGTTTCTGAAGAGGGTAATCCTTCTTTGGGAGATGTCTCGTCTTCTGCTGAGGCAGAAGACAGATAACGGAAGACAAAAGACAGAAGCTATAAGACACAAGAAACAAGGGTCAAATAATAAATAAATCCTAAGCGCGAAATTCTAAATACTAAACTCTGTAGTACAATCTTTGGTTGACTACGGGGCAGGCAATATCAAATGTTCAAAACAGAAAAACACAAAGTCCAAAACAAAGTTTAGAACATTTGAAATTGAAATTTAGGATTTGTTTAGGATTTAGAAATTAGGATTTAGGATTTGGTTAAGGTTTTCCGCCTGAGGCGGATCAGCCCATGGCTGAAGAGTTTAGGATTTAGAACATTTGATATTTGAAATTGTTTAGAGTTTTTATAAGGGGGATAATAATATGAAAATGAGAAAGTTGAGAGAAAGGATAGACAAGCTTGATGCTGAGCTTTTAGAGACTATTGCAAAGAGAATAAAGGCCGCATCCAGTATTTCCAAAATAAAACGAGATAAGAATATACGGCCATATTCTCCTGAACGGGAATCACAGGTTCTTCGCAGGATAAAGAAGCTTAACAAAGGCAGGATTCCTGACGACATATTGGAATTCTTGTTTACTCAAATTATGTCTGTAACTTTTTCTTTAAGCGCCCCGTTAAAGATTGCATATTTAGGGCCGAAAGCTACCTTCACTCATTTAGCCGCGGTCAAAAGGTTTGGCGAAAAGGTGGATTTCATCCCTTACAATGATATATCTGATATCTTTTGCGCGGTGGATAATTCGCAGGCTGATTTTGGAGTAGTTCCGGTGGAAAATTCTACTGAAGGAATCGTTTCCCATACTCTGGATATGTTTGTTGATTCTGATTTAAAGATATGTTCTGAAGTTATGCTTAAGATAACTCATCATCTTTTGGGGAATATTCCTTTGAAAAACGTCAGGAAAGTGTATTCACATCCTCAGGTGCTTTCTCAATGCCGGCATTGGCTTCAGACCCATTTGCCGTCAGCAGAACTAATTTCTACTGTTACTACTGTAAAGGCGGCAGAGGTAATCAGGAAGCGTAGAGATTCTGTCTGTATAGCTTCTAAAGTCTGTTCAAAATTGTATAATTTGAAGATTATAGCCGGTAATATCCAGGATTTATCCAATAATGTTACCAGGTTTTTGGTTGTGGGTAAATACGAAACGTCTCCTACCGGAAAGGATAAAACATCTCTTCTTTTTTCGGTTAAAGACAGAGTGGGAGCCTTACATGATATGCTCGTTCCTTTTGAGAAGAATAAACTCAATCTTACCAGGATTGAATCCCGTCCTTCAAGAAGAAAAGCCTGGGAATATTATTTCTTTGTAGACTTTGAGGGGCATAAAGAAAACAAGAATGCTAAGAAAGCGATTGGTGAATTAGAAAAGAAGGTTAACTTTTTAAAAGTATTGGGGGCGTATCCCCGCGCTTTGTAACTGAGGGATTTATTATGTCTGGTATTGTCCGAAAAGGGCTTGATAAGATAAAAAACTATACGCCGGGAAAGCCTATTGAAGAAGTAAAACGGGAATTGGGTTTATCTAAAGTAATTAAGCTGGCGTCTAACGAGAATCCTTTTCCTCCTTCGGGCAAAGTCATAAAGGCTTTAGGGCAAGATCTTAAGAGAATAAACCTCTATCCTGACAGCCGGAGCTTTTATCTAAAGGAATTTCTGTCAAAGAAGTTAAAGATAGGAAAAGAGAATCTTATCTTCGGCAACGGTTCTGACGAGCTTATTGTCTTGGCTCTGCGCGCTTTTGTCGAGAGAGGCGAAGAGGTAATTGTCGGGTGGCCTACATTCTTAATTTACGAGATTCAGGCAAGAGCCTGCGGGATAAAAGTTGTCCGGAGCAGGTTGAAAGATTTCAGGTATGATTTAAAAGATATCCTTTCTAAGGTTACTAAGAAAACCAAGATAATCTTTATCGCTAATCCCGATAATCCCAACGGGACGTATCTCAAGGATAAAGAGATAAGAAGTTTTCTTAAACAGGTTCCCCGTAATACTTTGATCTTTTTTGATGAAGCGTATTCTGAGTTCGCGCCGAATGATTTTCCTAAGAGTATAAAGTTTCTGAAAGCAGGGAGCAATATAATTCTTACCCGTACTTTCTCCAAGGTTTACGGATTAGCCGGTTTGAGGATAGGGTATGGAGTTACTAAGAAAAGTTTAGTTCAGGCGATGGACAAAGTAAGAGAGCCGTTTAATGTTAATAGATTAGCCCAGACCGCGGCTTTAGCGGCTTTGAATGACAAAGTATACCTTAAGAGAATCGTTGATTATATAAAGAGAGAGAAGAAATTTATATATGGAAGTTTGGATAAACTTGGAATTAGGTATGTTAAGAGCGCTACTAATTTTGTCCTAATTGATTCAGGAAATTTGTCAGCCAAGGAAGCTTTTAACAAACTTTTGCGTAAAGGGGTTATTGTCAGAGAAATGAGCTCGTGGGGAATGGATAATTTCATAAGGGTAACAGTGGGCAAAAGAGAAGAAAACCGGTTTTTTCTTAAAGCCTTAAAAAATGTTTTAAAAGGGGACAGCCCCCTTTTTTAAAAATAAAGCCTGAAAGAAAAGGGGGCTGTCCCTCTTTTGTAAATTTGTAAATATTAAGGAAATCCCGCCTCAGAGAAGATGTTGGAAAATTCTATTACTACAATTTTCCAACCTTCGGCGGGATAAATTCGGCCGGACAACTTATGTCGCCCTTCGGTCTCCATAAGTTGTGGCCTCATTTAGGAGGAGTTAATGATAATTGTTTTTAAGTCAAGTGCTACAGAGAAAGAAATAAGCCATGTTATTGAAAAAGTAGAACAGTTGGGATTAAAAACCATGGTGTCTAAAGGAATAGACCGGACGATTGTAGGGGTAATCGGACCTGAAGATATTTTGAGAGTCAAGCCCTTAGAGGTATTCCCCGGAGTTGACAAAGTAATGCCGGTCTTAGCTCCTTATAAGCTTGTTTCCCGGGATTTTCGCCCTGAAGGAACAACTATTGAAGTTTCTCCCGGAGTAAAGTTTGGAGGGAAAGAGGTTATAGTTATTGCCGGGCCGTGTTCAATAGAATCAAGAGAACTGTTTTTAGATGTAGCCTTGAAAGTGAAACAGGCCGGAGCTAAAGTGCTTAGAGGAGGCGCTTATAAACCCAGGACTTCTCCTTACAGTTTTCAGGGATTAGGGGAAAAGGGGTTGGAAATACTTAAGGATATATCTCAGCAAGTAGGGTTAGCTTCAGTTACTGAAGTAATGGATACCAGAGATGTTGAGATTGTTTCTAAATATGCCGACATCCTTCAGGTTGGGGCGAGGAATATGCAGAATTTTAACCTTTTAAAGGAAATAGGCCAGACTAAGAAACCGGTTATGTTAAAACGGGGGTTAAGCGCTACAGTTAAGGAACTGTTAATGAGCGCTGAGTATATCCTTTCCGGAGGGAATTTTAACGTCATTTTCTGCGAGAGGGGCATTAGGACTTTTGAAACTGCTACCCGGAACACTTTAGATTTAAGCGCTGTCCCGGTTATAAAACATTTGTCTCATTTACCGGTGATTGTTGATCCTTCTCATGCTACCGGTAAATGGAGTTTAGTCAGTTCTTTATCAAAAGCGGCTGTTGCCTGCGGGGCTGACGGGTTATTGATTGAGGTCCATTCTAATCCTGAAGAAGCTTTGTCGGACGGGCCCCAGCAGCTCATACCGGAGAATTTTTCCAAATTGATGAAAGATTTGATTAAGATTTCTTCCGCTGTGGACAGGAGTATTTGATTTATGCGATTTAACAAGGTTGTAATTATCGGCACAGGGTTTATGGGAGGTTCTTTAGCCAGAGATTTAAAGAATAAACACTTGGCGGATTCCGTATGGGGTATAGTTAGGAATAAAAAAAGGGCGGGAGAAATAAGCAGGCTGAATATTTTTGACAGGGTAACAACTGATTTGAAAGGCTCTCTTTCTTCCGCTTCTTTGGTTGTTTTAGCGGTTCCGGTATTTTCCATATGCGAATATATAAGAAAAATCGCTTCTTTCCTGGGCAGAGAAACAACGGTTACTGATTTGGGCAGCACTAAGGCAGAAATTGTCAAGGCTGCCCGCAGGTTTATGCCGGATAATTTTACTGGTTCACATCCTCTCTGCGGTTCAGAAAAAAGAGGGGCGGAGTCTTCTCAAAAAGGACTTTTTAGGGGGTCGGTATGTTTGGTTACGCCTCTTAAGAAAAATCGTCACTTTAATCTAATTAAAAGATTATGGAAAGGTTTGGAGGCTAAGACTGTGGTTTTAGACGCGGAAGAACATGACCGGATTCTTGCTTCTACATCAGGGCTGCCTCACGTTTTAAGTTTTACTTTGACGAAATACTTCCCTCACAAATTATCGAAATTCTCCGCGGGTTCTCTAAGAGATTTAACCCGCGTAAGTATTTCTGACAGCGGGCTGTGGACGGATATTTTCCTCAGCAACCGTAAAGAGATTAAGAAATCTGTTCTTTTATATATTAGAGAATTAACCGGCTTTTTATCTTATCTTGATGAAAACGATAAGAAGAAAATGTATTCTTTCTTAAAGAAAATAAACCGAAAAAAACAGCTGTTGTTTAAATCCCGGTAACTATAATAAAGGCTATAAATATCAGTTAGCCCGGCTAATTAGCGTTCTTTATCTTATGTAACGTTTTGGTTGATAACTGAAATGTTACATAAAGGAACAAGGGTAACGGGTTTAATCAATGAGACTTAGACTTTTTCGAAGAAAAAGTCTATAGCCGAATTGATCCTGAGCGACCGAAGGGAGTCGAAGGATCTGGGGTTTAATTCCCCGCAGCTTGCTGCGTTTCC
>Ga0164318_10000315_pt1 | contig 35089 bp, 31 predicted proteins | sample GuaBasSedimGuay9_FD_113734 | JGI IMG/M metagenome (GOLD analysis project Ga0164318, IMG submission 113734) | Subseafloor sediment microbial communities from Guaymas Basin, Gulf of California, Mexico - Guay9, Core 4571-4, 0-3 cm | ecosystem: Environmental > Aquatic > Marine > Hydrothermal vents...
ACTCGGGAAGATCCCCAGAGGCATATTAAGAACCTCTACAGCTGGGATGAACGTGTCAGGCTTCGGGCGGGGAATGCGCTTGTGCTTATGGGAGAGAAGGCTGTGCCGGCGGTGATCAAAGAACTGGAAAGTTCGCAGAATCCACAGGTGAAATATATCTGCGTGCAAATCCTGGGACGGATTGGGGACAAGAGGGCAACACCTCATCTGATTCCGTTCCTGAAGAGTCAGAACAGATATATCGCGGCCAAGGCGGCTGAGGCGCTGGGCATTATTGCCGACCAGAGGGCAGCCGGGGCCCTTGTAGAAGCAGCCCGAGACACTTGCACAGATCTACGTGCCAATGCTGTGTTTGCCCTGGCCAAGACGAAAAGCCCTCAGGCCTGGGAGGTGATTTCTAAGTCACTTAACGATCCGAGCGTTAAAGTGCGGGTCAAGGCCCTTCAGGCTGTGGGCCGGTGCAGATATTCCCAGGTTGCACCTCGGGTTATTCAAATGGTCTCTGATCCGTCCCCGTTGGTGAGACTCAAGGCTGTTCAGGCCTTGAGGTGGATTGGCGATAAGCCCGGTGTGGTTGATGCCTTAATCAAAGCACTGGAGGATTCTCGTCTGAGTGTGCGTCTCCAGGCCATAACCTCTCTCCAGGTGATTGGGAACCCTAAGGCCATCGTCCCCTTGGAAAAACTGGCTGCCAGAGGGGGAGAAAGAGATCGAAGGGCAGCCAAGTGGGCGATAGAAGAGATAAAAAAGCAGATGGAAAGAAAGTAGGAAGTTGCGTAACATCAAGCTTACGGTCGAATATGACGGCACAGATTTCTCTGGCTGGCAGGTGCAGCCCGAAGCAAGAACAGTTCAACAGACCGTGGAACAGAGTCTACAGGAGCTGTTGAGTGAATCTATCTCGCTGGTTTCTGCTGCCCGTACAGACGCCGGAGTCCATGCCTTGGGACAGGTGGCAAATTTCCACACTCACAGTACATTGCCACCGGAGACAATAAAGGTGGCGTTAAATAGTCTATTGCCGAGGGATGTGGTTATTCGCCAAGCCGAGGAGGTGGAACCCGAGTTCCACGCTCGCTTCAGTGCCGACTGGAAGCGATATCGCTATCGGATAGCGAAGAGAAAGAAGGCCATCGGAAGACATTATTGCTGGTATCTCAGGTATGAACTTGATGTAGAGCGAATGCGCCAAGCCTCGTCCATCTTAGCGGGTACTTATGACTTCACCTCCTTCTGTTCCAGCAACTCTGAAACAAAAACCCATATTTGCCGTGTGATGGAGTGCCAGTGGCAGGAGGGGGAGGATATTGACTTTGAGATCCAGGCAGACCGCTTCCTACAACATATGGTCAGGATAATCGTTGGGACGATGGTTGAGGTGGGACGAGGCAGGCTTCCAGTCGAAGAGATAGGCAGAATCTTAGAGGCGAAAGACCGCCGGCAGGCAGGTCCCACCGCCCCAGCAAAAGGGCTTTGTCTGGTTGAAGTTGGCTATTAGGATATTGAAAGACCATAGCGGCCGAGCTTTGGATGTCCGGAACGTGAATATGCAAAAGGCTCCGCCACTTCCAGCCCTAAAAGTCTCTTGTGTTCGAAGGCAAAAAATGAGTGTCACTATCCCATCAAGTTTGCATAGGTCACCTGGATTCTTTGGCTGTGGCAGGCAGGTTTGGAGTTGGAGGAAACGGAAAGAGAGAAGGTATGGAAAACTTCTTTGCCAAAATCAGTAACCACAGAGGACGCCTCGTTCTGGGGTCGCTATTTACCCTGGTTCTGGGATTTATCTTGGGATTCTATAGTCCTCACCAAACTTCTTTTTCCTCGGGATCAGGCGGGACTGATGCTTCTTCTCATTTGGCTGAGGTTAAACCCCCTGTCCAGTACGGTCATGTAGCGGAGACCTTTGAGTCTCCACAGGCCGGAGGTCCAGAAACCTCACCTGCAGACGAAGAGATCACCTGTTCCAGACGAAATGCCATCGTTTTGGCTGTGGAAACAGTGCAGCCGGCAGTGGTGAGTGTCAGCGTCACCCAGGTGAGGGTCTATCAGGTAAGTCCATTTTCTGTCTTCTTCAACGATCCCTTCTTCGACCAATTCTTTCCAGAGCTGAAACAGGAATATCGCCAAAAAATAAAGAGCTTGGGTTCAGGCTTCATTGTAAATGAAATAGGATATATACTTACAAATGAACACGTTGTTCACAACGCAGTGAAAGTGGTCGTGAATCTGCCTGATGGCCGACAATTTGATGCTGAATTGATAGACTCTGACCGACCTGTTGATATAGCTGTTCTCAAAGTCCCTGGGAAGAACCTGCCTTTTGCCAAGTTGGGGAATTCCAACGATGTACTGATTGGTGAGTGGGCCATTGCTCTTGGCAATCCCCTTGGCTATGTCCACAATGATGCCCGCCCCACGGTCACGGTGGGAGTAATTAGCGCCCTTAACAGAGACTTTCAACCTCAGCAAGGCAGAGTCTACCGCAATATGATCCAGACTGACGCTTCAATAAATCCAGGCAACAGCGGTGGCCCTTTAGTTAACGCCCTGGGAGAGGTTATTGGGATCAATACCTTCATCCTCACCCACAGTGGTGGTTCTGAAGGGATAGGATTTGCCATTCCCATAAATAAGGCGAAGAGGATACTGGATGAAGTCCTTAAGTATAATAAAATAAGGGACTTTTGGACCGGCTTGACTGTCCAGGATATCGATCTTTCAATAGCGCAGAGTCTTGGGCTAAAATCGGCTCAGGGCGTTATTGTTGTTGAGGTGACCCCTAAAAGTCCGGCAGAGGAGGCAGGGCTTAGAGTTGGCGACGTCATCCTCCAGGTAAATGAGACTCCCACGAAAAATAGAAGCCAGATTCAGGCAGCCTTTGCCGGCGGGATGGTGGGAGATATCTACCACTTGGTGGTGTTTAGGAAAGGGAAGAGGTTGAAAATCGATTTGACACTGGAGGAGAGGCCGAAGAGATGATCGAGAGATATACACTACCGGAGATGGGCGCTATCTGGAGCCTGGAAAGAAAGTTTCAACTCTGGCTTGAGATAGAATTACTTGCCTGTGAGGCCTGGACAAAACTACGGGTTATCCCGGAAGGTGCCTTAAGGGAAATCAAGAGGAAAGCAAAGATTGATGTGGCTCGCATCCAGCAGATTGAGCAGCAAACTCGGCACGATTTCATTGCCTTTCTGACCAACCTCTCTGAGAATGTGGGTCAGGAGGCTCGCTTTATCCATCTTGGCCTGACTTCTTATGATGTGGAAGACAACGCCCTTTCGCTCCGTATGCGCCAGGCGGCGGATGTTCTGATTGACAGACTGGAGAAACTGGGAGGGAGTATCCGCAGCAAGGCCATCCAGTACAAGATGACTCCGATGATAGGGAGAACTCACGGTGTTCACGCTGAGCCTACCACTTTTGGCCTGAAGATGGCCCTCTGGTATGACGAGGTCGGACGGAATATCCGGCGGCTGAAGCAGGCCAGGGAGGTGATCAGCTACGGGAAGGTTTCAGGAGCGGTGGGCACCATGGCCCAGGTAGATCCTTTTGTAGAAAGCTATGTCTGCGAAAAACTGGGCTTGACGCCGGCTCCTGTATCCACGCAGATCCTCCAGCGCGATCGCCATGCGGAATATATGGCCGCCCTGGCAATAACTGCTTGTTCCTTAGAGAAATTTGCCACTGAAATCAGGAACCTCCAGCGTACAGAGATATTGGAGGCCGAAGAGGGGTTTAAGAAGGGACAAAAAGGCTCTTCAGCGATGCCCCACAAACGCAACCCCATCGTCTGCGAGAGGATAACCGGACTGGCCAGGGTGGTGCGTAGCAACCTTTTGGCAGCCCTGGAAAACATCTCCCTCTGGCACGAAAGGGACCTGACTAATTCCTCAGTAGAACGGGTGATAATCCCTGACAGCGCCATCTTGCTGGATTATATGCTCACAAAGCTCACCGAAGTGATAGGAAATCTCCTTGTCTATCCGGAGAATATGATGAAGAATGTCCTTAAAACTAAGGGACTTATCTTCTCGCAGCGGGTTCTATTGGAGTTGGTGAAAAAGGGTTTGAGCCGAGAGCAGGCTTACGATTTGGTGCAGCAAAATGCTATGAAGAGCTGGCACAGGGACCAGGACTTCAAACAGTTGCTCTTGGCAGACAAAGAGGTACGTTCACAACTGGCTCCAGAAGAGATAGAGCGCTGCTTTAACCTGGAAGAGCAGTTGAAAAATGTAGACTTTATTTTCAGAAAAGCAGGAATTCAATAAGTGCCCCTTATGGAAGGGATCTCAATGTACAGAGAAAAAAGCACGGGGACATTAATCGTAACCCTTTTTGTAGGACTTTTGATAGGGACAGTGGTGGGGGAAATCCTTGGCTTCATTCTGCCGGATAACAATGTGGTGAAGAAAGTCCTGGTCGATTCATTCAGATATGAATTTGCCCCTGTCACCCTCAACCTGATTGTCCTCACCATCACCTTCGGTTTCACATTGAAGTTCAACATTATCAGTCTGTTGGGAATTACCATAGCCTGGTATTATTACAAATACTCCTACTGAGGCCAGTGAGGAGTCTTAACTTTTTAGACAGGAGGCGATGAGGCTATGTTAGGAATAGGGCCCTGGGAAATTTTTCTGATACTTTTGATTGCTCTGCTTCTGTTTGGAGCCAAAAGAATTCCAGAGATAGCGCGAAGCTTGGGCAAAGGGATCAGGGAGTTTAAGAAGGCGACTCGTGAGGTTGAGAGCGAGATACGCGAACCAGAAGAAAAACCCGAAACAGCGCAGAAAAGAGAATTGAAGGGATGACAATTCTATTGGAATCCCTGAACTTTTGATTGTGAGATCAATTCTGCCCGGAGTTGCCGGTTCAACCGTCTACTTACCAGTTTTCCCGTTTAATCGCTGGAGAATACGTAGATGACTGTGTTCGATGATTCGACGGTGTTGGTGACTGCTGGCGAAGCCAGTTTTGGCAAGGATTTTTTCATTGTGGCCAAGCGGTTCCAACGCTGCGAGTTGCCCGATTGTGGGCCAAGTCTGCTGCGTCAACCGAGAGTTGTGACAATTGAAGATCTAGTCTCTGCCTATGCTGACTCTCCACGGGCGAAGAAGTGTTGTCACAAGGGAAGGACGCCCCTTAAGCTCAAAACAAGATGGAAAGCTCTACGGTCTTGACTGTATTCGTCCGCAGAGATCTTAGCGCTGCCGGGGAGAGTGAATCTTCTTCATAGAGCTGGCAGACGAGATTGCCTTAGGCTGTATAACATCAAAGAAGAACGAGAGGGCAAACGGGCGGAGAGGTCCATACAAAAAGTATGCGATGAATTAGAAGAGTTAGTCGAGCGGCGGACCGCAGAGCTGCGCGAGACCAACGAATCCCTACAACGCGACATCAGCGAGTGCAAGTACTCGTTATCTGACTTGCTTCGAGCCACTGGAGAGACTATAGAAATTGGAGAAACCAGAGAACAAGATAATGGAACCAGAGAATGAGCAAATTCACATAACATCTATGAACTAGGATTGGAGGAGGCTTTTATGGCTAAAAGACATTTTTTCACTTCAGAATCGGTCACCGAGGGGCACCCGGACAAGATAGCCGACCAGGTTTCCGATGCAGTCCTGGATGCGATGTTGGCCCAGGATCCTTACAGCAGGGTTGCTTGTGAAACCATGGTGACCACGGGAATGGCCGTAGTGGTGGGGGAGATAAGTACAAGTTGCTATGTGGATATCCCTGCGGTGGTACGAGAGACGATCAGAGAGATAGGGTACACCCGTGCCGAACTGGGATTCGACTATAACAACTGCGCTGTTTTGACCAGTATAAGCGAGCAATCTCCTGACATAGCCCAGGGAGTTTCCGAGGGGGAGGGATTGCATTCCGAACAGGGCGCAGGAGACCAAGGGATGATGTATGGCTACGCCTGCCGCGAGACCGAGGAGCTGATGCCTCTGCCCATTATGCTTGCCCACAAATTGGCGTTTCGTTTAGCCCAGGTGAGGAAAGAAGGCATTCTGAGGTACCTGAGGCCAGATGGCAAGACTCAGGTGACGGTAGAGTATTCAGGAGATAGGCCGGTTAGGGTAGATGCTGTGGTGGTTTCTGCCCAGCATGATCCAGATGTAATCCACGAACAGCTTGAAGCTGACATAATTAAGTATGTGATCAAAGAGGCAGTTCCCACGGAATTTCTTGACTCCCAGACCACTTATCACGTTAATCCCACCGGCAGGTTTGTTATCGGTGGGCCCCAGGGTGATTCCGGGATGACTGGCAGGAAGATCATCGTGGACACCTACGGAGGGATGGTCAGGCACGGAGGTGGATGCTTCTCTGGAAAAGACCCAACGAAGGTTGACAGAAGCGGTGCTTACGCCGCCCGCTACATAGCGAAAAATATTGTAGCGGCAGGATTGGCAGATAAATGTGAAGTGCAGCTTGCCTATGCTATTGGAGTGGCCGAACCAGTATCCTTCACCATCAACACCCTTGGAACCGGAAAGATGGAAGACGAAAAATTATTGAAACTGGTGAGGAAACACTTCCCTCTCACTCCCAAGGGCATCATAGAATCCCTGCAGCTCAGAAGACCCATCTACAAAAAGACCGCATCATACGGACATTTTGGTAGGGAGAGAGAAGAATTTAGCTGGGAGAAAACCGATAGGGTTCAGACTTTGAGAGAAGAGGCGGGCCTCTGATCTTTCAGCATTCCGTTCACTGGCGAGACTTCGCCTCAAGCTCACGAACTGTGAATGACACAAATTAGGCGAGGATCCGGATTGCAAGATTCAGCTACTGGGCACTTGATCACTCGAAGAGATGAAAACATCTTCCTGTTGATATTTTCAGCTTTAGCTATGTTTTATTTGATCTCACTGCCTAGGGGAATATAGCGGGGCCCAAAATGCAAAGGGTAAACTGAATGTCGCATTTCCCATAAATGGATTAAGACTTCATATTCTCTAGTTTTTCAATTTCCGTCATCCACTTTGGACTGGATGTCTTTGAAAACTTGGCCTATCTGTAGATAATTTGGTCTCTTGAGACGCATAGGAAGGAGAAAAATGGCTTACGAAGTGAAAGACATCGATTTAGCCTCCCAGGGTTTCAAGAACGTCAGTTGGGCGGAGGCTCAAATGGGCGCTCTACTTAAGGTTAGAGAGAGGTTCAAGAAGGAGAAACCCCTCTCTGGGTATCGGATTGGTATGGCCCTGCATGTGACCAAAGAAACGGCAGTTTTGGTGCGCACCTTAGTGGCTGGGGGAGCCGAGGTTGCCATCACCAGTTGTAACCCTCTTTCTACTCAGGATGACGCCGCCGCCGCTCTAGCCGCAGAAGGGGTGAATGTCTTTGCCTACAAGGGCGAGAGCGTAGAAGAGTACTACCGCTTCTTAGACAAAGTGATAAGTTTTAATCCGCAGGTAACCATCGATGACGGAATGGACTTAGTTACCAGAATCCACGCTGAGCATCCTCAACTCCTTTCAGATATGATATGCGGTTGTGAGGAGACCACCACCGGGGTTATCCGGCTGCGGGCAATGGAGAAGAAAGGGGCCTTGAAATATCCGATAATCGCTGTGAATGACTGCCAGACAAAGCATCTGATGGATAACTACTACGGCACTGGCCAGTCAAGTCTGGACGGCTTGATCAGGGCTTCTAATCTGTTGATCAGTGGAAAGACTGTAGTTGTGGCTGGTTATGGGAACTGCGGTAAAGGTGTGGCCCTGAGGGCCAAAGGCTTGGGGGCTAATGTCATCGTTACAGAGGTAGACCCCTTTCGAGCACTACAGGCCAAGATGGACGGCTACCGGGTGATGAAGATGGAACAGGCTGCCCGAGAGGGAGACATATTCATCACTGTGAGCGGTAATCTCCGCGTCATCTCTGCCGAGCATATCCGCCTGATGAGAGACGGAGCCATACTTGCCAACTCCGGCCATTTTGACCACGAAATAGATGTAGCGGGGCTGAAGCAGATGGCCTCTGATGTGCAGCGGATCAGACCACTCTTTGACGAATACATAGTAGAGGGGAAACGCATCTACTTATGTGGAGAGGGACGTCTGGTGAACTTGGCCTGTGCTGAAGGGCATCCCTCTACGGTTATGTCTCTCTCGTTTTGCGACCAGGCCCTAGGAGTCGAATGGGGAATCCGCAATCGAGAGACACTTGAACCTAAGGTCTACAGGCTGCCCGAGGAGATAGACCAGACGGTGGCAAAGCTTCAACTAGAGGCCATGGGAGTGAGTATCGACGAGCTAACCTCCGAACAGAAGGAATATCTGAGTTCCTGGCAGAGAGGAACCTGAGGGAGAAGGGGTGAAAATCCATCCCTACTCAGAGATAGACCCCGTTAGGTGATCGGCTCAGAAGATGGAGGATTGCTGTGTAGATGTGCGTATCTAAACGATGGCGAGGCACTTATGCGTAAGGGAGCAGCGTTCAATGGGGTGAATTCTGCGGCACAGAGCCTGAACAAGTGAGGTGCTATCAAATAGTTTTAAGGGCCTTTGTGCTTGTATAAGATCTAAACAGCAAAGTAGAGGGTCGCATTGCTTACAGTGGATTTGACAATTGTGAGGTTCAGGTTCTCTAGCTGAATGAATAAGGAGGTGGCAGAGATGAGGAGCTATTTGAGTCTCTGTGTTGGGGTGCTGGCCGCAGTTGTACTCATAGCTGCTGGTGCCCAGGCGGATGGAGTTGTGCAGTCGGCCAATGTGAAATTCATCTGGAATATCCAGATTCCAGGAATGCCAGCCATCCCCCTGGACAACTACACCATGCAGGGAGGCGAGAGTTTCAGATGGCAGGATATTGGTATTCGCCCAGAATATCAACCCCTGGCAGGCGTCTACTGGACAGCTATGGGTAACTCAAGTATAACCGTCAATCAGAATGCCGTCAACGCGAATATCACTATAGTGGTCACTATCCTGCCGGGGGGAGAGCAGATATTCGGTTACTCGATTCCCATTGCCCTGGAGTTTGAGGTCTACGATGGAATCGCGGACGGGAATAGCGTCGAGGGTTTGTGCTTGCTTAATCCCCCAGGTAGCCACTTCGATTTCGCCTGTTCCGATGGGTTGATCCTCTACTTTGACCTTTCTCCACAGTTTGAAGAGGTGTTCTTAGCCTCCTTAGGACTCACCAGAGAAGGGTTGACACTGGCTTTTGCAGGAGAGCTCGGGTTCACCTGGGAAGGCATCACCGTTTCGGTTAGCGACAACGATGGAGACGGTCTGATAGACGGCCTCACAGGGGAGGTAGCACATCTGTCGAAACTAGTGATAGTCAAGGAGGAAGCGGTCACAGCGGTCGAACCTTCTTCCTGGGCAGCGATCAAAACACTCTACAGATAAGCAAGTCCTATCAAATGCCCCAGTCTATTCGAAAAAGAGAGCAGGTCCTTGATTAGGAGATTGATTGTTCAATCGTTGGAGTTTATTTTCTTGCTTTGAGCAGGAGAGTAAGCCCCAGAGCACCGAAAAGAACGTTTCCTTGCCATGCGCTTAATACCGGGTTGAGTACACCATTTCTCCCTAATGCTTGACCGCTGTTCATAACTACGTAATATAGAAAACAGATAATAATGCTTAATGCAAACCCGACTGCCTTACCAGTACGTCTGATCCTGGTGGCAAGAGAGGCTCCGAAAAGGACTACAACAAAATTGGCAAACGGAAAAGAAAACTTCATATATAGGTCAACAAGCCATCTGGTAGTGTCACAGCCTATTTGTCGTGCCCGGGAAATGTATCTGCGCAACTGGATGTAGTTCATCTCGTCGGGTCTTTTTTGTCGCCTGGCCAAATCCTCCGGGACAATGGTCAGCCCTTCGGCTCTGAGGCTGACGAAGGTTCTCTCTGTCAGTTGGTCACCCGTAAACTCCCTAATCTTTCCCTGGTGGAGTTCCCAACCTCCGTTTTTCCAAAGCATTCTCTTTGCGTCTACCCTTCTCACTAGAGAGGAGTCGCTGTACTTTTGTATGGACACATCCCGGGCCGATTTTTTTTTGGCGTTGTAATATCTGACAAATATGATCTGGTCGTGTATGTCTTGAAGGAAAACATTAGTCCTATCTATCCTGGTGATTCTCTTCTCCCTTCCTTCCTTGATGTTTTCTTTTAACCGATTGGCAACAGGAACCACAGTCTCTCCAAAAACCAGGGAAAACAGACTGACCAACAGGGCAAATCCCAACAGAGGTAGAATAACCTGATACAGGCTGATTCCAGAGGCCTTTATAGCGGTTATCTCGTTGTTTCTCGACAGTTCTCCTATGGAGAACAGAGCGGAGAGAAGCATAGCCACCGGAAGCATCAGGATGATGATGTGAGGGATGTAAAGGATATAGTAGTGAATGATCTGGACCACCTGTAGGTGACGGTCGATAAATTTGTCCAAATTCTCTATCAGATCGACGACGATGAAGATACCGATAAAGGCAGCCAGGTTTACCAATAGCCAGGGGCAGAACTGGCGGATTATGTAACGTGATATTAGTCGCATTATCTTCTGTTCTGGAACGAAATTGTTTTAAGTTTTCTCCAACGAAAGAAGCTCACTTGTCTCACATTGCGGATTGTCAAAAAGATCCCTCCGGTGCCGATAAGGATGTTGGGAGCCCACATAGCCACAGCAGGGGGAATGATCATCCGGTCGGCCAGCTCCTCTCCCCCTATCAGGAATGCCCAGTAGAGCAGGAAAAAGCCGATACTTATTCCAAAGCCTACAGCCTTGCCACCCCGCTTAGCCATAATCCCCAAAGGGGCTCCGATCAGGACAAAAACAATGCAGGCAACTGGAATGGAGTATTTCTTGTGTACCTCGACCAGGTATTTGTTTATATTTCTCTGCCGGATCTCTATCTCCTGGAGTTTGCTTCTCAGTTTCACCAGAGCCCTCTGATGCTCAGGGTCTAATCGGCCAGGGGGCGAGAAGGCAAGTTTCCTGATTTCGCTAGAAGAGTACCCATGAAAATATTTTGCAACGGTCTTCTTCAGCTCTTGTTCATAGCTTTCTATCTGTTGACGATACTCTGCTATCCTCGCCAGCATCATCCTGGCGCTCATTTCTCGATCGCCTCTGTATTGCGAGGTCTGGGTGCAGAGTCTGCCCCCCACTCCGCAGATGCGAACAAGATGTCTTTTGAACTTGGTGCGGATGTATCTATTAGGATTCTGTTCGTCAATTTGATGCAGCTCCCCGTCATAGAGAATCAAGGTGAGCATATCTTCGGCTTTAGAATATCTTAACTCCCCTCTTTTTGCCCGAATAACCAGGGGAAATTCTCGACTGGTTTTTTGGTATATTGTAATGCCCCGAATCTTTGAATGTCGCTGATCGACCCTTTTGATAAGGATACTGTAGCCGGGAATGTCGTTGATAAACAGCCCTTCTTTGTCTTTGAGAGAGATGGCAGGCTTTTTCCTGTGTATAGCCGACATAAGAATGCGGGCTCGATGGTTGAATTCGGGCAGGATAACGTTGTTGAAGATCATCAAAAGGATTGCCAAAGTTATAGAAGCAACCAGAGGAGAGAGGATGAGCCGAGGGAGACCTACCCCGCCGGTCTGCATTGCGATAATCTCGTTATCCGCTGAGAGTCTTCCAAAGGCCATCAGAGTGGCAACCAGAACAGCCATGGGCACGGAAAGGGCCAACATCCATGCTAAATTGTAGAAGAAAAGCTCAGAGACGACTCGGAACCCGATCCCCTTCCGCAGGACAAGATCTATTATTTCAAGCAGTAAGTCCAAAAAAAGGATGAAGGTTATGGTGAACAGTGCAAAGAAGAAAGGGCCGACATGCTCCTTGAGAATGTAGCGATGTAGTATCCACATTTCAATTGTTATAAGTTTAGTCGAGTCAGATGTTAATGAGTAGACGTTCCGATAGTAAAGACTTACACCTTTAATATACCTATTTTGTATCTTCAGACAAGGATTTTCTGCTGGGACAGCAGTGAGATTGAATTTTCCTCTTGATATTTTAAAGTAGTTGTGGTATTATATTACCCGACGGTGTCAGGGAAGTCCTCACCGTCAAAGCGGCATGCGTGACCTCTCTTATGATAGTTCACTAATCACTGACGACCGATTGTTCACTTTCTGCCGAAAAAGGCCAATCTGCCGCGTAAGGAATCCTCATTTACTCTACCTTCAATAAACCTGCAAGAGGCATCTTCAGACGTTGATAGGGTCAGAAGTGGAAGAATCCTCCCACAGAAATGGTTAGTGGCGTTTATCGTAGTTGGAAGCTAGATATTCGCGTTTTTTCCATGACTTCATTTTTAGGCAGAATCTGGAGAATGAGAATTTGGAAAGAAGTTAACATCCCTGCTTCAATTCGCATCATATACACAGTTATTATTTCATGACACTTAAGTGTGTTGTCCGAAAGGGGGTAGACTTATTGCAAAAAGTTAAAAAGACTGAAAAGCATCAAATTTAAGCAATAGATCTCAAGGATAAAAGAGTTGGGAAGAGATTTCAATTCTCGCCGTTGGGCCAAAGCAGGACTTTTGCTTTGGATTTCAGCCTGCCTTGGTTTGTATCCCGCTTTCCTGGCTGCTGAGGGGATATTCTGCCTAGAAAGCAAGAATACCTACAGCACCCAGAGATATCACACCTCAGGATATTTTTTCCCTCTTCTGGACAACGACATAGGTTTTCCGCGGAAAGAGATAACAGTCGAAGGTGATTTTCAAATGGTTAGAATCCGCCAGATGTTAGCTGACCGACAATACCGGCCTTCGATCTTTGTGAATATGGACCATTTCATGCAAGACAGATTGAAAAAGGATTTTTACTCAGGTTGGCAGCAGAGCAAGCGGGAGAAGAGAACAAGCGGGAAACAGAGGAGTAAAGAGTTTCCCTCCTTAGAAATAGAGATTCCGGTTAAATTCCCCAAGGCAGTGGGTGATCTTATCGGTCAGGGTAGCTCCCTTAGGGTTACGGGAAGCAGAAGGATAAGTATCTCCGGCAGAAGCGAGTGGACAGAAGGCCTGGCAACGACCGCCACCTTCAGGCCCTCCAAATTCCCTGCCTTGAATATGGAACAGAGGTCAAGACTCAGGATCGAAGGCACCGTCGGCCAGAGGATTCACATCCAGATGGACCAGGACAGCGAGAGGAATGCCGACCTGGAAAGCTCTATCAAGATCAGATATGATGGCGACGAGGACAGGATCACTCAAGAGATAGAGGCTGGCAACACGATGCTTTCTCTGCCAGGCACACAGTTTGTGGGATACAGTGCCCAGCATAAGGGGCTGTTCGGCATCAGGGCCAAGGAGAAACTGGGGCCGCTGGACCTGACCATAATAGCCAGCCAGGAGAAAGGAGCTACTCACAGAAAGACCTTCCGGGGATTGGCCAAGGAAAGCACAAAACAGATAAGAGACTACCAGTATCTGCAAAGGACTTACTTCTTCCTTGACTCTTTTTATCGAAATCAATTCAAGAATAAGAGGGATAAGTACGGAGTGGTGAGCTTCGATCCTGCCTATAAGATAGAGGATATTGACATATATGTAGACGACAATAACTCCAACAATGACATAGAGATGGCAGCTTCGCCGGGGTGGGCCATCTATATGGACTCTGCCGCCGAAGGGGTAGCAGACTCTGTACGGGGGTGGTTTCACCTGCTTGATCCAACAGATTACTTTGTTGATAGGAACTTAGGCTACATCGTTTTAGACTCGGCCCTCCCGGATGACTACCTTCTGGCAGTGGCCTACAGGACGGCCAATGGCACTACTTATGGTGACATAGATTACCAGCCGGGCGGGGCAGAGGATATCACCCTGAAGCTGATAAAAGCCAGAAGGCAAAGACCGGAGGACCCAAGCTGGCAGTATGAGTGGCGAAATGTCTATGACCTGGGGACAAAGAATATCTCCCCCGAAGGGTTCGAGCTGAAGATATACAAGGATGTCTCCGGGATACACCCAGAGGATTCCCAGGATGGGATACCCTACCTGCGTATCTTTGGATTGGATAAACACGGGGAAAAACCTGGTTCTCCCCCAGATGGATTGATCGATCTGGATGAGGCTATCATCAACCGCCAGAGAGGGGAGCTAATCTTCCCAGATCTGGAGCCGTTTAACCCTGGCCCCGAAAGTCCCCTGAAAGTGAAGGTGCCCCAGATATATCAGTCCCGTGACGAGCAAACCCAGAGAGATGCGAGTCGGTATTTCATAGAGGTAAAATACCGAAGCAGACAGACGAAGTTCAATCTAGGACAATTCGGGATTATTGAAGGCACAGAGGTAGTCACCCTGAACCAGCGGAGGCTTCAGCGGGGTGTTGACTACCAGATCAATTACTACACTGGCGAGATCACCTTTTATACCGATGAGGTGCTGAACCCAGCGGCTGATCTTGTCATAGATTATGAGTACAAACCCTTCTTTATGCCTCAGCGGAAGACTCTGCTGGGCCTGAGGGGAGAACGGAAATTCTGGGGCCGATCTTCTGCTGGGATGACCTTGCTATACAACAGCGAAACGGCAGTGGAGAAACGAGTGAAGGTTGGTGGAGAACCGACCCGTACCCTGCTTTGGGATACTGACTTTGACTTGAGATTTACTCCCCAATTTATGACACGGGCAGTGAACCTATTACCGCTGGTCAGAACCGATGCTGCATCCTCGCTCAACTTAACGGGAGAGCTCGCCGTAAGTTTGCCCAATCAGAACACCTTGGGCGAGGCTTTTATTGATGATTTTGAAGGAAGTGTCAATCGAGTCTCGCTGGGTGTTTTCAGATCATTGTGGACCAAGTGCAGTGTGCCTGTGGGGGTTGAAGAGAAGAACCGAGGGAGACTGATCTGGTATAACCCCTGGGAGAAAGTTCCGGTGCAACAGATTTGGCCTGGTCGCCAGACCAGCGCACAGGAGCGTGAGGTGCATGTGCTCAATCTTGAATTCATTCCCCAGAATGCAGATTCGTGGGGGGGCATTATGCGCGCCCTGCGGGGTGGAGCTAAGGACTTCTCCAGAGATAGATTCCTGGAGATATGGGTAAGAGGGCAGCAGGGCATCCTTAACATCGATCTGGGCAGTATCAGCGAGGATGTTATCCCCAATGGAGAACTGGATACCGAGGATAGGGTGCGCTATGGGCAAAGAAACGGGATCTTGGATGAGGATGAAGACACCGGCTTGGACGGCCTTTTCGACAGGGATGAACCCGGCTACCATCCCCAGACCAATCCCGACCCCAGCGGTGATAACTGGAGCTATAGCTATGAACACAGACATGATTACAGCCACATCAATGGCACTGAAGGAAACAGAGCCGACCCAGATCGCAGTCAAAAGCCAGACACCGAGGATATCAATAACAATGGGTATTTAGACTTAGATAACGATTATTACAGCTATTCCATTGATCTCTCTACCGACGGGCCAGCCGGCGGCCTCCCCAGCCAGTTTCTGATCGAGGATACCAAATCAAATGGCTGGAGACTGCTTCGAATCCCCCTCTGGCGAACCGATCTGCACTCTAAGGTGGGATCTGCTGACTCCACCCAGATAGAATTCGTCAGGTTGTGGATAAGTGGCACCGACACTAAGACAACTGTCCAGATTGTCTCGATAGACATTGTGGGAAATGATTGGCAGGAACTGCCTGTCGGCGACGGGGAGAGATTAGAGATAATGGTGAAAAATACGCAGGAGAACGCTGATTATACCTCACCTCCAGGAGTGAAGCAGGAAAGAGATCCCCTGACAGGGGTGCTCAGAAAAGAGCAGTCGTTGGTCCTTAAATTTACTGAACTGGGACCTGGCCATCAGGTTGCTGTTTATCGAAGCCTCTTTCAGAAACAGGACTATACCAACTATGAAAAAATGAGGGTATTTGTTCATGGGAGCCCGAGCAAAACCAATTTTCTCATCCGATTTGGTGCCGATGAGAACAATTACTATCAGGCCTTGGCTCCTCTCCGGCAGGGGTGGAATGATATTGCCATTGATCTGGTAAGGATTACCCAGTTGAAGGGAGATCAGGCGGATTCGCTAAGGGCTGCCCAGATGGGATATTCCTTGAAGGGGAATCCCTCATTGTCCTCTATCAAGAGGTTCGAACTGGGGATTATCAATCCTGGAACCGAGCCGATCTCCGGTGAAATCTGGGTGGATGAGCTTCGACTGACCCACCCTAGAAATAGAAGAGGGATTGCTGGGCGGGTGAGTGTAGACACTAAGTTCGCTGACTTTCTAAGCTTAAGTGGTAACTATTCCAGGAAAGCCAGTGAATTCCATGGGTTGAGGGAAAAGACTGGATCAGGTAGCGATGATAGCTCCCAGAATCTGCGGGCCGATTTGAGGGTGGACAAGTTTCTCCCCGTCGGTTGGGGGGTGTCGATCCCCCTGGGCTTTTCCTGGCAGAAGAGTCTGTCCCGGCCAAGACTTATGCCCTTCTCTGATGTGGTGCTAAGTGATCCGGACAAAGAGAGGACGGTGAACAGGAGGAAGACTCTTACGGTCTCCTTCCGCAAACAGGGGACTGCCGCTAACCCCTTCGTTCGCTGGACACTGGACCGGATGAGCGGTAACTTCTCATTCACTGGCCAACAAGGCAGGTCTCCCCAAATCCCCGAAAGCAGCAGTTGGTCCTATCGGGGAGCCTTCAGCTACGACCTTTCGCCCCGGAGTAAGAAATCCTTCACCATTCTGAAGAGAAAACTCTACTACCTACCCTCCAAACTTACATTTTCGGCTACAGCAGATAATTCCGGCTCCCGTTCCCAGAATCAATACGGAGCCTGGACAAGGAGACATAACTTTACCTTAAATCAGAATTTCAGCCTAAACTGGGGTCTCCTGAAAGGTCTTTCTTGGGAATACACTCTGAAGACCAAAAGAGACCTACGCACCAATTTAGATCTAAGCTTGCAGAACCTGCGATTGGGGGATGAGGTACATCGGGATCAAACAGTTTCTGTCAATTTTCGACCTGGTTGGCCGGATTGGGTCCAGCAGGACTATTCCTATCGGACCACCTACACCGAAGAGAGTCGATCCCGGTTTCAGGCCGGAGAACAGAGAGGAAAAGATGCCCAGGTGAAAGGTACACTGTCTGCCAGATTTACCCTACAGTTACCAAAGCTGCTGAATTCAATCAAGTTGAAGGAGGTTGGCAGCAAGGTCCAGCCCCTCAGCGGGTCGTATTCTTATAGCCACAGTTCCAGGGATTTTGGTCTTCTGAGGCATCCTTGCATAGGCTATCAGTTGGGGTTCTCCGGCAAGCCGAAGGTGGGGAGCGATCCGTCTGTTAGCCAGCGGAATAGCAGCTCCTCTTCCCGTAAAGCAGACATTAGCACTGGGATAAAACTTCTGCCCCGCCTTAACCTGAAGGCAAAGTGTGGATACAAATATTCCTCAAGTAGGACTTCCAGCAGCTTTATCAGTAGCCGTACCATCACTGTGCCAGGGCTTACTCTCAGGTGGGACGGTTTGGAGAGGCTGTTTTTTCTCCAGAGCCTGACCAGAAATTCAAATTTAAATTCCAGCTACCAGCGGGAGCTGTTCAAGAAAGGAGCTCCGGAGCTTCGAGGGAAGGCTCTTCTCTCGAGTTCGCAGAAGAACAATTTTAGTCCTCTTTTCAGTTGGGTCGCCACTTGGAACAACGGTATTAGGTCAACCCTGAATTTCAGCACCAGTTCCTCCTCAACTACCGATTACAGAAATGGAGTGGTCAGTGGGACTACCAATTCAAAGACCTCAAGCTTGACGCTATCTCTCAGCTATTCCCTCAGTGCCCAGCGGGGAATCAAACTCCCCCTTTGGGGTAATATCCGGTTAAAGAGTAATCTGGACTTGGCTGCCAGCCTTGCATTAAAGAGCAATTACAGAGAAATAGGGCGCGGGTCATTGCCCCCTATGCCACAACAAAACGAGCGGACTTGGTCGGTGAACTCGAAGATGAGCTATCAGTTCAGCCGGAAGTTCACCGGAGGAGCGAAGGTGGAGGTTTCAAACCGAAAGGATAGACTGAGGAACACCACCCGCAAGGTGCGAGAGGTGGGATTCTGGGGAGAGTTAAGATTTGATTAAAGAGGATGAGAGAGGGGAAAAAGAGAGGGGCTGAAGGTGTTTTCTTTAAGCAGGAAAGAACAGGTTGCCATTTGTTTTCTAATATTCTGTCTATTAGTAGGAGGGGGTATCTCCCTTTGGGATTACTATTATCCGCGAAAGTTTAGCGATTTGAAAGTTGTCCCGGGCAACCCACCTTCACCGGATTCTCTGGTCTACAGTTCGACAGGGAAATTGGACATTAACTCTGCAACGGCCCAGCAATTGGCTTCCTTGCCGGGAATTGGTCCCAAGATAGCCCAGCGCATCATTCAGTGGAGAGAAAAAAACGGTCCCTTTGAAACCACAGCAGATCTGAAGAAAGTGAAGGGAGTTGGGGATAAGATTCTCAGCAGATTGATTCCATTAATTGAGACACAACAGAGATAATGAACGGAGGAGCAATCAGATGTTAAGGTGGGCAGTGGTACGGAAACTCTTAATTGTCGCCTTGTCCGCCGCCTTAGTGGCAGCTATCGTTGTCCCTGGATACAAGATAGAAAAACAGCAGCAGACCCAACAGACCTGTCGACGTCGCTTAGAGCAGATAGTGAAAGCACAAGAGAGGTATTTCGCCCAACACGGGAAATATGCTTCTGAACTGACAGAACTCATCGGGGATAGCCTAAATTTCACCTGTCCCCAGAACGATTCCCCTTTTGTCCTACAAGCAGCGGATTCTCTGCACTATAAGGTTTCTTGTCCTAATGGACACGGATGGGTCAGCAACGAGACGGCGAGCTGGAAGCTGGAGGAGTAGCCCCTTTACCTCGATTTTGCCCGGTCGAAGAATATGCTGCCTAAAGATTTCATTTAGAGATCACAGAGAAGATAGAGATAAATTTCTAATATGTGCAACCTTTGGCTTTCAATACATCCCCTGTGATCTGCAGCTTTTTTCGCGGTAAAATGGCATGGATATAAGTCTCTTAGGAGTGGACACAGATTTAGGTGAGATAGGATTCCCTTTCTTGCTCTATCATTATGATAGGGTTTCTTTGTAAGCTTCGCGGTCAATTGCGGGTTTTTGTATATTATCGAATTTCCGGTTCTCTAAGTCAAGGCTCTGACAGTTGTGAAAGTGAGGGCTTAGAAGAACAGTGAGGAGTAATCGTTGGCAAGAGAAAGGCCAAACAGTGCACTGGGAGTCTGTTTAACCCAAAGGTCTCTAAGGGTGACCCTTCTGGTTGCTGAAGGAAGAAGCTTATTTCTCAATAACTTGGAATATTCCCCTTTGCCCAATGGCAGTTTGATTCAAAAACTTCCAGAGGAGAAACAATGGAGCGATCTGGTCTGTTGGTTTAAGTCTGTAGTCAGCAAATGGGACTTTAAGGCAGATGAGATAGTTTTTTCTTTCGGGGGAGGCCCTATTTTTGTTAAACAGATGCCTGCCTCAAGGAAAAAGGATAAAGGTACAATACTGCGTGAGTTGGAACATTCTCTCTCTTCTCCAAGCGAGGAATATGTATTCGATTTCTATTTCTCGAAGCAGATGGTTTTTACCGTGGGTATGCGGAAAGGACTTCTTGATGTGTTTAAAACCTTGTTTCAAGAAGCAGGTCTCCCACTGACCGTGGTAGATGCTTCCCCCTTTGCCTTATTTAATCTAGCCGAGTGCACCGGCGTTCTCCCTACAAAGCAGACAGTTGCCATTCTATGTTTAGAAGAATCTTTTGCCTTGTTGATACTTGTTTTGGGGGATACTTTGCTGTGGACAGAAAGTCTGCTCTATCCCCCAGACATTTTGGTAGAGAGTCCAGAAGAGTTGAGGAGACAAGACACCTTTACCAAACGACTTTGCGCCAAGATACGGTTGAGTCTGAATAGGCGGGAAAGGTTTTATTCTCCCAAAGGGCAATCTTCTGTCCCATTTGGTGTTAGTCGGATACTGTTGTGTGGACTCCTTGCAGAGGCAGAAGGGGTAAGAAGCCTGCTTTCTTCAGACCTAAGATGCCCCGTCGACATCCTTGACCCCTTCAGCAGGCTCAGTAAAGAGAAGTTCGGTAGGAGCCCAGATAGAGAGATTCTACCCAAGAGTGCTTTCGCTCTCAGCACGGGACTGGCTTATCGGGGACTGTTGAAGTGAGGACAGGACAAGATGATTAAAATTAACCTTTTAACGGAAGAACAGGAAAAGACTGCGAGAACTAACCGGCGGAGAATGTCTGTGGTCGCAGTAGGTTTGTTTCTCGTTGGGATAGCGGTTGGTCTTTTCCTCCTGGAGAAATATAGTGTGCCTCCGAGGCGTCCCTCTATTCAGACCAGCCCAGCGCTCTCGGGTGGAGAGACAACAGAGAAAATTAAGGAGGGGAAAGGAAGACAAGTTGGTGGTGTTACCGAAAGTTCTCAGCAAGATACAGCTAAAGAATATTCTTTCTGGCATATTCTCAGCGATATTCAGGTTAACATTCCTCCCTCAGTTTGTCTCATTATGATTGGTTTTGTTCTCCCGGAGGAATGTTTCATTCAGGGCAAAGCTGGCTCGGCTTCTTTGGTGAAAGAATTAGCCCAACGGCTTGAGCGGTTATCCGGGGTGAAGAAAATAGGGTCTCCTGCAATGGAGAGGCACAACTTGAAGGGAGGCACTGCTGAGCTTGAGTTTACTATCTGGATGGAAATGGAACTGCTTTCAGGGGGTGGACCGGATCTTGCCGGCTCTATGAAGAGTCCGTTGTCTATGGTTCAGATACGGAGGCAGGCAGAAAAGTGCGGAGCAGTCCTGGACAGATGGATCCTCAAAAAGGGAAGATTGACCTTTTGTTTAACAGGAAAACTGGAGCAGATAGAGTCTTTTCTCGCCACTTCCGGTAAATCGAACCAACTTCTAAACCCATCGCGTTTGTTTATCTTGCCAGCCGAGGGGGAGAACCTGAATTGGGAAAGGGTACGGGCCTATTTCTGTTTCTGATCTCTCTGGGGAGGGAGGGCGATAATGCGTGTGATTGCCGGAGAGGCCAGAGGGCGTATCGTTAGGGCCCCTAAGGGTCTGAGAACTCGCCCCGTTACTGAGAAGGTGAAGGAGGCTATTTTCGACGTCCTTGGGTCCCAGACCGAAGAGGCTCGCGTACTGGATCTTTTCGCTGGCTCAGGCAGCTTAGGCATCGAAGCCTTAAGTAGAGGAGCTCGAGAGGTAGTTTTCGTTGATACCAGCCCGCTGGCCAAAGAGGCTATAGAGAAGAACCTTAAGATGCTTCAGTGGGAAAGCAGAGCAAAGGTCCTTTGCCTTGAGTCTTGCGTAGCAATAAAGAAACTGGCGGAGAAGGGCGAACGATTCGATATTATTTTCTCTGACCCGCCTTATAGAGAACGAATATCCGTACGAATATTGCAAGAGGTCTCCGGCTCGGGGATACTGGCAGTGAAGGCAGTAGTGGTGACGAGGTTCAGGAAGGATGAACAGATACCAGACGCTGTAGCAGGGCTCAGCTCGATTGTTCAAAAAAGCTATGGAGATAGCAGAGTGATATTCTGGGCGGTCAGGCAGGCAGAGAGAAAGGGTTAACACTATTGACCTTCAAGGGGATCAAGATTGAAGCCAGCACTGTATCCAGGCACTTTTGACCCGATAACATATGGGCATCTAGATATTATTGAAAGGGCTATCGCTATTTTCGACCACCTATTTGTTTTGGTCGTTTCCAACCCCAACAAGCCCTTTCTTTTCTCTGTTGAGGAGCGGGTGGATATGGTCATAAACAGCGTCGCCTGCTGGGATCGAGTTTCCGTGGAGCCATTTGATGGACTATTGGTGGATGAAGCGCGTAGTCGAAATATCCATACTATCATTAGAGGGCTGAGGGCAGTGACCGATTTTGAATATGAGTTCCAGATGGCCTTGACCAACCGAAGTCTAGACCCCCATTTTGAAAGTGTATTTCTCATGCCCAGCAATGAATATAGCTATCTCAGCTCCACCTTGGTCAGGGAGGTGGCCAGACTTGGCGGAGATGTAAGTAAGTTTGTGCCACCTTATGTACAGAAAAAACTGAAAGAAGTCTATGCAAGGAGAGACAAAACGGCCCACTAATGGAACGTTGTTTGATTCTGAGCTGTTGGAAACAACCGAGAGTTTGGTCACCGAAGACTGTTTGTTAGATTTGTGTGACGAAGAACAGCAATTTGGAAAAGATACTCACGGCTTCTACGAGCCTAATTCAAGGCATTTAATCTAATTATCATCCAATTGACGGAAAGCTGTTTTTTGCTATGGTGCGATCCATAAGCTGGTTTAAGGACGGAGTCCAATTTATCGGATTTCTGGATCATAGCGTGGTAATTGATTTCCACCCCAGGATAATCACCTTCTCGGAATCTATCAGTTTATAGATAGAGAGTTAATATCAAACAACCATTTAAAGAAAGGAGTGGACGAGTTGGAGGAGATCTTAGTTGATGGTCACCATCTGCTTTTGACTGAGCCGGAGTTCTCCAAACTGGTTTGTGAGCAACCGGAAAAGGCCAGGGACGAGCTGATTCGCAAACTTGAAGGGTACCAAAAGGCCAGCGGTAGGACGGTGAGTGTTGTCTTCGACGCTTCCCTTGCCTCCACCTACGAAAAGACAGGAAGAAATTCCAAGGTTAAGGTCTTTTTTACCAGAGAAAAGCAGGACGCGGCTTCAGCCATAAAGGCCTTAGTTAAACGAAAAATGCGTAAAGGTTCAGTTGGTGTAGTAACTGACAATCAGAGACTGGGAAAGGCAGTTCAGAGATTAGGGGCTAAGTATCTGAATGACTTCGATTTTCTTCAGAATGAATCCCAGACTAGGCCGGCTGCAGAAGTTAGACGTCCAGAAACTTACGGAAGAATTCCCATAGTCAAAACCCTGGACCCCAAAAGTCTCAGTGCTCTAAAGAAATATAAGACGGCCCTGAAGCGGCGGGCAAAAAGCAGGTAGAAAGCGATAGCATACCATGAATCGTTAACTTGCTAGATGTAAGTTTGGCCTATGAGCCCAATCTAAGACGGAGAAGTATGACCGAAGCTTTTGGCGAATTTGCGCTGTTAGGGGACAAAAAGAGCTGGATAAGACAGACTCTTCTGTCTCGGCGTAGGGGCCTGCCGGAAGAGCAGGTCCAGCAGAAAAGCAAGCTTATCATAGATAGACTGCGTAGGTTCCCGTTGTACCAAAGGGCTGAGGTGATTCACTGCTATCTGTCGGTGCCCAAGCTCGGAGAGGTGGATACTCATGACCTGATTAAACAAGCCCTGAAGAATGGAAAACGCGTTGTAGTACCGGTGACAGATTTTAAAAGGAGAGTGATCAAACACTCAGAGATAAAAAGTTTTGAGGAGCTGGAACAGAAACCTTCGGGTTTGAAAGAGCCAAAGCGGGGGTATCTGAGACCTATTGACTTGAAGCTTATTGACTTGGTTATTTTGCCCTGTGTGGCAATTGACCCTCAGGGCAACCGGATAGGTATGGGAGGAGGATTTTACGATCGCTTCCTATCTGACCTGCATGCTCTTTCGCGCTTACCACCCACAGTTGTCTTAGCCTATGAGTTTCAGATGGTAGATCGAATTGAGACTGGTCCCAAGGATGTCGGAGTAGAATGGATAATCACTGAGGAGAAGATATATAGCCCGCATAACTCACAGGACAGACTAGAATTGTAGGGGTAGAGAGTGTGCCCTTAGATCCAATAGATTAGTTCAACTAAGAGAAATAGGTATGCGACTGGCCACGGTTGAAGCAGAAGGGGAAGAGAGACTGTGCCTCTGTTCAGGGCAGAGGCTGATAGATCTGCACAAACTGTATGCTCTGTATGCTCAAAAAGTGGGCAGACTGGCTCCCTTTGAAAAGAAGCTAAATATGATGCAATTTTTGGAACTTGGAGAACAGGCGATAATAGCCGCCAGAGAGGTGGCTAAATTCGCAGAAGACTTCCTCTCAGAAACAAAAGTGTCTGACGCACGGAGAGAAAGAGTTATTTTCGCTGCCCGCGAGGTTAGATTCCGCCCTCCTGTGCCTCGACCGTCGAAAATACTTTGCTTGGCTGGTAACTATGTAGAACATATAACAGAGTCGGGTTGGAAACAGGCAAGAAAAGAAAAAACCTCACCTTGGGTGTTTATGAAGCCTCCTACCACCACCCTTATAGGTCATAGAGAGCAGATCTCGCTTCCAAGGGTTTGGAGAGATATCGACTGGGAGGTAGAATTGGCCGTAGTGATCGGGAACTCAGGGAAGTATATTTCAAAGGAACAGGCCGATCGCTTCATAGCAGGATACACCGTCTTTAATGATATCTCTGCCAGGGGACTGCAACTGAAGGAAGACCGAGAACCCAGGGAATGGGACTGTTTCTTCGATTGGTTTCATGGAAAATGTATGGACACCTTTGCTCCCTGTGGTCCATGTATTGTCTTGAAAGATCAGGTGGGGAATGTAGAGAACCTGCCTATCCGGTTGAAGCTCAACGGAGAGGTGAAACAGGATTCTAATACTGCAAATATGCTATTCTCTATATCAGAGGTTATCGAATTTATCTCTCAGATAATGACCCTGGAGATAGGAGACATAATTGCCACCGGTACTCCCTCTGGCATTGGTGCTGCTAGAGGGGAGTTCTTAAAACCTGGCGATATTGTGGAGGCTGAGATCGAAAATATTGGTACTCTGGTAAATCCCGTGGGGGAGGAAAACTGAGATCACAAGGACTTAGTCTCCCTTGACTTCCGCTCTGTCTTTGTCAACAAAAATCCGCAGCAGGGAACATATCTTGGAAGGAAGGATTCTTAATACTGCGATTCTATCGGTGTTGTTCTCTATTTTGCAATGTGGACAACCTTATTATGAACGTCCCAATGTTAGGGTCGTTACGGTGGAACCCTCAAAAGTTCGGCCGTTTGATGCGGTGAAGGCACAGTGGACAGCGAATTTCACGCTGCCTGACCCCCTGTTCAAGGAGTCAGACTCCAATTTGTCCCCTTTTTTGAGCCCCCCAGACCTTGGGTTGATTAGAGTCTCGGCTACGCTTTACGGGGAGGAGATGATAGATGCCTGGGTGAGAAAGACCTGTAGGGAAGAATCGCTTTCCTACACGCAAGCGTATGAACAATATGAGAATAAACACCATCCTGAGGATCAATTCAGGATAGAACTGAAGTTACAGTCTCACTTTTCAGAACATTCCCTCGAACCGGAACTCTGGACAATATATCTGGAGGATGACCAGGATGTAATGTACGAGCCGCTATCCGTTCAAAAAGGGGAGATCGTGGTTAAGGAGAAGGAAATCTGCGCCCCTCACTCAAATTTTCCCATCAGAATCAGACAGATAAGTCGCACTATAGACTTGTATTTCCCTCGGGTGACTTTCTTTGGCAAAAGACTTCTCAGCCAACAGACAAAATATCTCCGATTAGTTTTCTCCTACCAGAAGAAACCAATGGGTGACGCTAAATGGGTCTTTGGCGATTAGAACAAGTCGAAGTAGCTTAAGAATTAAGGTGCTGTTCACAACAGAGAAGATCCAATGGATTCAGAAGAGAAACTTTTGGCAAAGATAGAAAAAGTGGCTGCAAAGACCGGAAAGTACAAACAGCAGGCCTACCTGTTTGCCTATCTTGCGTTAGAATATACCCTCAACAAACTTCCTGTCAGGCGACACATATCTGCCAGAGAACTATTGGAAGGGATCAAACAATATGCCAAAGAGTTGTACGGTCCGATGGCCAGGGTTGTTCTTGAATATTGGGGAGTAAGGAAGACAGAGGATTTTGGCCAAATCGTTTTCGCCCTGGTAGAGGCTGGCTTAATGGCAAAAAGGGAGGAAGATAGCTTAGAGGATTTCAAAGATGTCTATGACTTGAAAGAAGAATTCGGTTGAAAACCATTTAAACCGGTCATTGAACCTTGGCCAACTGCATTGGCTGCTCACCAAACAGTCAATTCTCGTATTGCGGGCGACAAACAGGGCGTAGAAGTGGTGCCCAGGCCCTGGGGGTGGAATCAGACTTTCTGGGCAAAGAAGCCTTCACAGAAATACTTCTTCAAAATAGCCAATGATACGTTGTGTTAGAGCAGTTATGTCGACCGTTTTCCCCAAGAGGTTAGACATAGAGGTCAATTGCACATCTGCCATGCCACAGGGGTGAATCAGCGAGAAGTAAGAAAGGTTATTGTTGACATTCAGGGCAAAGCCGTGGTAGCTGATCCAGTGTTTTACCCCGACGCCAATAGAAGCTATTTTTTGATGAGAACTGAGAGGAGAAACAGAAGGCGGGGGGCAGGGGGTTTGTTTCTCCAGTTTCCGTTTCTCATCATTCCCCTTGGCTTTAACCCATACTCCGGTATAGCCTTCTATTCGTTCTGCCTGAATGGCATAGTCTCTCAATGACTGGATGATCACCTCCTCTAAGCTGCGGAGGTATCGGTGGATGTCTCTGCCCTGCTGGCGGAGGTCAAAGATGGGGTAACAGACCAGTTGACCTGGACAGTGGAGTGTGACATCTCCTCCCCGGTCAGCGTTAAATACTTCTATCCCCATGGCTTTCAGTCTCTCTGCAGAGACCAAAAGGTTTCTCCGTTGGCTTCGCCTGCCCAGAGTGATTACCGGTCTATGTTCCAGCAGAAGAATGGTGTCGCCTATTTGGTTATGGCGTCGTTTGTTTACTAATTCCTGCTGGAGAGAATAGGCCTCGCTGTAGCCTACAATTCCCAGATTAAGGACAGCATATTTCATCACTTGTTTTTTTGATGGGACTCGAAAAAAACCAAGTAAGGGCAATTCATGAATCACCCCTATGAACTACGAACAAGGGTTTATTAAGACAAGTTTTTATATAGTCTTGGAATCTGCAGAAGGATGTGAAGAGACAGCCTAAAGGTTGTTTTCAGCCCCTTCTGCGAGCCACTTGTCACGAGGTATGAGGTAGCAGCCACCCTCCGTAGTGTGTAAGGGCTTGTGCCCGTGAAGTAAAGTAGTCGCGGGCTTTATACCTGGGGGATCGAGCAGAACCACCCCACGTATCCGTAAAGGGATGCGGCTATACCCCTCGCCAATTTGTGAAACACCCAGGCCTGCGGTCCTATGTTGTGTGTATCAAATTCTGGAGAGCCCCTCCCACAGGAATAGTTGGAAGTGCGAAGCCTTTTTCACCCCCTCACCCCTTCACCCCCTCTGTCTTTCCTGGGCAGGTCTATGGCTTGTTTGCGGACATCCATGACGGCCTCCATTATTGCTTCAGAGAGGGTAGGATGGGCCCAGCTGATGCGGTCGAACTCTTCGATGGTTGCCTCCAGTTTTAGTGCTACTACTGCCTGACTGATCAGTTCGGTGGCTTGATGTCCGATAATGTGAACTCCCAACACCTCACCCGTATCCTCGTCTGCTACTACTTTCACCAGTCCCCTGGCTTCATCCCAGGCCAAGGCTTTGCCGTTGGCCGAGAAAGGAAATTTTCCCACGTTTACCTTATGATCTGCTTGCCTAGCTCTGGTTTCCGTCAACCCTACACTGGCCATCTCAGGACAGGTGTATATGCAGTTGGGTATAACTCGATAGTCTATCTCTGATGTTTTTCCCATGGCGTTTTCCGCAGCTACAATTCCTTCGGCTGCTGCCACATGGGCAAGTAAGGTGCCACCGACCACATCTCCAATGGCGTATACCCCGGGACGACTGGTTTCCATTTTTCGGTTGACCTTTATTTGCTGAGCATCAGTCTCCACACCGATCCTCTCTAAGCCAAGTCCTTCGATGTAGGGCCTTCTTCCAACGGCAATCAGAACCGTTGGAAAAACAGAGGCAGAAGCAGATTCAGACTCTCCTCCTGTAAGTCTCACCTCTACGCCATCTGGTCTTATCCTAAATTCCTTAACGTGCGTAGCTGTCTCTATCTCTATCCCCTTCTTGACCAAAGAGCATCTCAGAAGCTCTGCTATTTCCTCGTCCTCCCCTGGGGCAATCTGGGGCATCATCTCGACCAGGGTAACCTTACTGCCTAAGGCATTGAAGATAGAGGCAAACTCCAGCCCGATTGTCCCTGCACCCACGACCAGAAGAGAGGAGGGAACTTCAGAGAGCTCCAATATATGGTCTGAAGTCATTATCTTATTCCCATCTATGTCTGCCCCAGAGACAGAGGCTGGAATCGAGCCGGTGGCAATGATGACCCGTCTGGCCTGCAGAACCAAACGTTCTGCGCCGCGAGTCACCTCTATCCATAGGGTTTCCGAATCCGTCTCTCCGGTGAATTCTCCTCTTCCCGTCACTAAGTCGATATCATAGCTCTTAAATAACGACTCTATCCCTTTTCGCAGTCGTCTCACGGTTTTGCTCTTGTGTTCCTGTAACGCGACAAGATCAATTTCAGGCTTTCCCACTTTTACACCGAGAGCGGAGGCCCTCTCTATGGTCTCCAAGGACCTGACAGCCGCTACCAAGGCTTTGGTGGGGATACAACCCTTATTGGTGCAGGTCCCTCCCAGGTGTTCTTTTTCGACCACAGCGACTTTTGCTCCCAACTGTGCGGCGCGAATGGCTGCAGTATAACCGCCGGGGCCAGAACCTACCACCAGCAGATCGTAGAGAAGGCTGGAGGTTGCTCTATTCTCAGGCATTTCTATGCTCCTTGACTAAGAGCAGATAGGGTTTCTCCAGAAATTCCCTCAGTCGACTGAGAAATTGTGCTCCAACAGCGCCGTCTACTACCCGGTGGTCAAGAGAAAGGCTCACTTTCATTGTCTGTCGGACTACTACCTGGTTGTTCAATATCGACGGCCGTTTCTTGATTGCCCCTACAGCCAGAATTGCCACCTGAGGGGGATTGATTATGGCGGTGAACAAGTCTATCCCAAAGACGCCTAAATTAGAGATGGTAAACGTGCCATTGGAGATATCCTTTTGGGTGAGTTTACCTTCCCTTGCTCGAGTAACCAACGTGGCTCTTTCCTCAGCAATCTGCCAGAGAGTCTTGTTGGCAACGTCTTTTATCACCGGCACAACCAACCCCTCTTGCAAGGCTACAGCCACTCCTATATTGACCTCCTTAAAGGATCTTAGCTTTCCATTCTCGTAAGTGGAGTTCAACACCGGGAACTGCTCCAAACTGAGCGCAGTTGCTCTAATTATTGCGTCGGTGTAAGAAAGATGGGCAGAAGAGGTCTTTTCCTCCTCCGTGAGTAGATCCTCTCTCATCCTGACGGTGTCCGACATATCGACCTCCGCCTGGAGATAGTAGTGAGGGGCCTGCCTTTTGCTCTGGCTTAGACGCTCGGCGATAATCTTGCGTATTCCAGAAAGAGGGACTTCTCTGCTTTCAGTCTTGGCAACAGATTGGAATTTTTCCACATCTTCCTTAGTGATTCTTCCTCCCGGGCCTGTGCCCTTGATCTTAGAGATATCGATTCCCTTCTGTTCGGCAAGTCTTCGGGCCAGGGGAGAGATTTTGATCCGGTTTTTTTTCTCCAGATAGGGAGAGGCCGTCTCTGAGACTGCTGCGGTCTCTTCAGGTAGCTGTTCCTCCATAGAGTCTGCGATGTAGCCTATGATCTTAGTTACCGGCACAGTCTGACCTTCTTCAAACAGGATTTTTCGCAAGAATCCTGTGGCCGGTGATTCCACCTCGAAGTTGGCTTTGTCAGAGACGACTTCAAACAGAGGCTGCCCTTTTTCGACCCTTTCGCCTTCCTTCTTGAGCCATTTGCCAATCTGGCCCTCTTCCATTGTCTCTCCAAGCTTGGGCATTATGATCTTGGTAGTCATTCAGTTCCTCCAGTGAGAAGGTATCAGTTTAGAATTAGAACTGAAGATTTCGCGGGTTAGCAGGATCTGTAAGATTAGGGGAGGGAAGAAAAGCAGGACGCTGGTCTTATCAAAACTATGTCTCCTCCAGCTCCGGCAGTAGATCTAATATTGTGAAGGTGAGGAAAGACGCACTTATCGATATGAGTCGTAGATATCCTCTGTGTATTCCCATCTCTTTGGTTTTATCTTGATGACGGTGGTCTTATCCGCTTCTATGGTGAACCTTTTCAGAAAGATGAGGTACTTGTCTATCTCTGCCTCAGCCAGGTAGTCTCCAACGCCAAGTCTTATCTGAAAGGAGCCGGTGGTGTCTGCAGTGAACGAAAACCCTATCCGGTCAGTGACCGTTCGCCAACTGCCGTCATTGAAAACCCCTACGCTGAAATCGATGGATTTTCCGCTTTCGCTCAGACTATTAGTATCTATGACAGCCTTCAGAGTTCCCATAGGGGTGTAATGAGCAGTGACATTCTCTTTTCTGCCGGCGTAGACTAAGGGAATAGCCCTGGGATGCTCCCGAGTCAATTTGCCAAAATCACCGAGGTTTGCGGGGGCATGAGGATAGAGGGGCAACCAACGGTGGTCGGAGAGGAATTCTACCCAGGTGGTTCCCCCAGGGCTGTCTCCGAAGAAATCCACTCTGAGGATGCGACTGGGTATGCCTACAGATCTGAGGGCGGCTACAGTGAAGACGGTGACTGAGACTTGGTTTCCAGCTTTGCCCCTCAATGTGAGGATGGGTGCATAGGGCCATCTGCCCCCCCAACAAGGTCTCACCTGGATGTTATCCTTCACCCATTTGTTGACTATCTTGGCCATCTCTACGGCGGTACTGGCATCTTTAACCAAGGGTCGGAATTGCTCGTAAAATTCCACGCGCCAAGGGATAAACCACTCTGAGCTGATGCGAAATGGAAGAACATATTTTTCAAATTCTCCTTTTGTGATTTGCCATGGCAGTTCCTGCCTGGCTTTGTAGGCATAATCGACCTCTTGGAGCAGCACTTCAGCGGTGGATGAGAACAGATCTACCGACCTGAGAGCGGAGATCAAGGCTATCATCCCCGGGCGATATTCTGGTTTGACCAGCGTCAGTGCCTTCGCCAACTCAGGCCAATTTGCCCCTGCGTGGCGGAGTGCTTTCACCACTTTGCCTGTATCGGCCGGCGGAATTAGCCCCATTAGCTCTGGATTTTGCAAGGGGCTGAAGCTTTCAGTCGCCAGAACAAAGCTGGGGATCAGTAATATTGCGAAAAATGCCGCTCCGTTCAGTCGTCTCACTCGAACAGAGAAAAAGCCAGCTCTCTTTAACCATTGTCTGGACATAGCACTGTTAAATTCTCACCACAGAAACCGCAGAGAGCCTGAAGAAACGCAAAGATCGTAGCCGACTCAGATCCTTCTGCGCTTCTTGCTTGCCCTGCAAGTTTTCCCTTTGTTTTGGACAAACAGTTATTCATCTCTAATATCTATGTAAATCTGACGCTTTAAGGAGTCGATCATTCTATCAAAGGCCTGCCTCAATTTCTCTTGCCTGAGCATATTCTCCAACAGGTCACGGTCCTTTTCTAACTCCAGTGGGCGCTGGGGCTGGTTCTCATTTAGTCGGAGAATGCACATTCCGGAGTCAGTGCGGATAGGACTGCTGATTTGGCCCACCTTCAGTTTGGAGATAGCCTGCTTAAAGGCAGGCGGAAGTTGATCTACCGAGAACCAACCCAAGAGCCCCCCTTGGCCTGCGCTTTGGCTGTCCATGGAATACCTCTGAGCCAATTCGGAAAAATTCTCACCATTGAGGGCTCTGGTTCTCAAGGTTTCAAGTTTCGCGGCCGCTGCCCTGACATCTGCCGTTGTAGGGCCAACCCTGATTAGGATGTGGCGGACTCTAATTCTATCACCTTTTTTTTCTTCTAATTTGATGATGTGATAACCTGCGCTTGTCCTCACCACATCACTAACCTCACCCAGCTTCAGCGAGAAGGCCGCTTTTTCGAATTCGGGCAACATAGTGCCTGGCGAAAAAAACCCCAGATCACCACCCAGTTCAGCAGAGCCGGGATCTTCGGAGTACTTCTTCGCCAGTTGGGCAAAATCTTCCCCCTGGCGTACCCTCTGCAAAAGTTCAGAGAGCTTCTGGTAGCTTTCATCTTCGTGATTCGGAAGTCTCAGAAATATCTGGCTGAGGTTGACCATCTGGGGGCGAAGGGGAAGGCTATCAATATGAGTGTGGTAAAAGTCAACCACATCTTTATAAGAGATGACGATCTGACTGCCGAGAGACGCCATAACTTTCTGTTTCAACAGATAATTCCGAATCTGAACGCGATAGCGCCTCCGAAGTTCCCTTTCCGTCATTCCTTCTCTTGCCAGCAGTTTCTCATACTCCTGCTCAGAGCCCATCTGGTCTTTAATTTTGTCCAACTGCTCCTGTAGAGCATCGTCAACCTCTTTCTCGGTAACCACTATGCTGTCTCTTTTGGCCTTTATCAAGAGCACCTTGTCGTTGATCATTGCCTCCAGCAGTTGCTTTCGCAATTGTTCTTTCTGGGCGGCAGTGGCTGGCCGTTGTGATATCTCGAGCTGGAGAGCTTGCTGAAGTTCTGACTGCAGGATGATCTCATCGTCTACCACAGCGACAATTCTGTCGACAATCTGCTGAGCGGCCGCAGAAGAGACCATTAATAGAGAGAAGAACAACAAGATCTTAGCTTTGTAGGAAAGCATCTGTTTCTCCTGTGATTGCTTTCTGGAGAACCTCTTCGTAGATGGCTATTTGCCCACGGTATTTCTCCCGCAGACTCTCTATAAGTTCATTGAATAGTCTTTCTTCCTCTTTTTGTTTAAGAATTGTGGTCACCGCACCTCTAACCTCCTGCAAACTTCGTCTTCGAGGGGCTTCTCTCTTGAGAACCTTAAATACTGCATATCCGCCCCTTACCTGTATGGGACCTACAGTCTCTCCCACTTTTGCCTCAAAGACTGCCTGCACAAAGCGCTTTCCAAATATGCCCTCCGACCTTCTGTCGTTGACGACGGGGAACTTCCATCTGAATTTCCCCGGCCTCTTAAGGGTGCTGTATTTTTCAGCCAATCTTTCCATATCAGCACCCTGTTCAATCCATTGGAGGATTCTCTCCGCCTGTTCTTTCCCCTTCAGCAGGATATCTACAACCTCGGCACGAGCCGGAGCCACGTAGTCATCCCGGTGCGCGTTGAAATACTCTCTTATTTTGGCTTCTGTGACGTTGATTTTGTCAAGGACTTCAATCTCTCGCAATCTCTCTGCCATAAACTCTTCCTTGCGCTGTTCCAGTTGGGCCAAGACCTTTTTGTCCTTATCCAGCCCCAATTGGCGAGCGGCTCTGGGTAGAAGTACGTGTTCCAGAACAACTTGGTCGGCAACCGTTTTCCATGCAGCGCTGTCTCCGATTGTCGGATACTTGCAACTGGGACACATCCTTTTCAAGCCCTCAGCGAAATCGATTAGCGTCATTTTCCCCCCGTCAAATCTGTAGAGAACAGTTCTTCCCTCCTCAGGGGAGAGTTCAGGGAACTGCCGCTGTGATTTCCTCTGTGCTCTCAGGAAAACCTTCAATCCCTGGGCCTCATATTGAAGGTGATTCTCTACCCTCAGCGAGTTGGAGTGCTCTTTTCTCCTTTGTATCGTCGCCTGTGGGAAGAGCTTCTTCTTGATTTCATCCTTGACTTCTTCGAATTCCATCTTCTTTTTGTCAGTGACCTTAAGGATACAGTATCCGGAACGCACCTTAACTGGCTGTGAGAACTGGCCAACTTCCATAGAAAAGACAATCTTTTCAAACTTAGGAGACAGTTGGCCTCGAATAAACCATCCGGCATCGCCACCTTTTGCGGCACTTCTCTTATCCGTGGACTTCCGTCGGGCAATCTCGGCGAAACTTTTCCCCTGCTCAAGCTCTTTCAGAATCTGTTTTGCCTCGGATTCTGTTTTGACCAGAACTTGGCTTATTCGCACCTTTTCGTCAAGTCTGTTCTTTTCGAAATAGTCCCTGGCTTGTTCGTCAGTCACTTTCGTTTTGTTCACTACTTCTACATCGTATAGTTCTCTGAGCAGTAACCTTCTCTTCGCCTCCTTGAGGGCTTCGGTCACCTTTTTTTCCCTATCCAATCCCCGATTCTTAGCTTCCAGGACTAGCAATTCCTTATTGATGAGCAAGTCAAGACATTTTCTCCACTCTTCAGGCCCCTTTATTCCCGATTTTCCTTTTGGGGATACCTTTCGAGCGGCCCGGTAAAGATCTTCGACGGTTATCTTTTTCTCCCCGACAGTGGCGACGACCAAATCTGCCTTTTTACCGCAGCCAGAAAGGACATATACGGCGATAAGTAAGGAACAAACAGCCGTGGTAATTCTCCTCATAGGAAAAACCTCCTGCGATTATGTTCTATAATAAGAAGCTTTTTCTCCGCCGATCCGGACAGCAGTGGTTCCGATATTCCGGTGTGAAACTATCCCAGGCACCCAAAGCGATTTTTTCGCCCCTGAGGTCCTTATCTCCTCTCAGCGACCTTAGCGGCTTTCTTCCCCTTCCTTACCCTTAGATAGAAAAGCTTTGCTCGTCGGACCTTACCGGAGCGCACCACCTCGATTTTCGTGATGTTAGGGGAATGTAGGGGGAATATTCTCTCCACACCAATTCCTCCGGTGACCCGGCGGACAGTGAAGGTTTCACTTGTACCTGCCCCTCGTCTCTGTAGAACGATACCCTGGAACACTTGAATCCGCTGCTTTTCCCCCTCTACTACTTTCACGTGCACCTTTACAGTATCGCCTGGCCCGAACTGGGGGACGTCATCTCGCAGGTGTCGAGCAGCAACCGCCGACAAAAGTTCCATCTGTTCCTCCCGGTCTCTTAATGTTATCTCAAGGCTGTGAAATTTGGCCCCTGTTTTTTCATTGTTGATAGCCCAATCTCAATGGCTAAAGTCCGAATTCCGACCGCAGAATCTACCGTCCAAGATAAGAGCTTGATACTGTCTTTAAGTTTTGAAACACAAGTATCTGATAAGCTAAACTCAAAATCCAAATGCCAATGCTCCTCAGGACGTGTCAAGTCTCAAAACTTCAAATATTAAATAAAATTTCTTGGTCTTTTGAGCTTTGATCTGTCTTTTATGATTACCTGTTTACTTTCTGAATCCTGGATTCATCCCTTTTTAATAAGTCACGTCTTCTCTTTCGCGTTC
>Ga0164318_10000316_pt1 | contig 35073 bp, 31 predicted proteins | sample GuaBasSedimGuay9_FD_113734 | JGI IMG/M metagenome (GOLD analysis project Ga0164318, IMG submission 113734) | Subseafloor sediment microbial communities from Guaymas Basin, Gulf of California, Mexico - Guay9, Core 4571-4, 0-3 cm | ecosystem: Environmental > Aquatic > Marine > Hydrothermal vents...
ATCATGAAAAACACAATTTTCGATACATATTCCGCACGCAGTACAATGTGTAGCAAATTGTCTCATTAAGGGAATGATTTTTCTCTTTTCTTGTTCAAAATTATAATCAAAATCTTCCATTTCAATTACATCATTTAATTTTTATTTCAAGTTATTTTTAAGATTTAAAGCGATTCAAGGCGTTTAATCCATTTGGACGGACTTCTTGCGGGTAATAATACCATTCTCTCTTTTATAATAAGTTTAACTGCCCCATTGGGACATTGAAATTCACATTGCCCGCATCCAATACATAGTTTGTGATTATGTACTGCCTTTCTATCCTTTAATTTAATAGCTTGAGTAGGACAATATTTTATACATATTCCACAACCTATACAAATGTTCTTGTCAGGTATTGTAGCTATATAATATGCTTTTAAAAGAATTGGCATTATTCCTCTATTCCAATTACCGATAGAAGCGCAACAATCCCAGCAACAATTGCAAATTGAAATTTCAGGTTCGTTTAAGTCCATTCTGTTGTGCCATATATGGTTTATCCCACCTTTTTTGTGACATTCTTCAATTATTGAAATTGCTTCTTCTACAGAGATTTCTCGCCCCAAATTATATTTAATTACATGATCAGCTACTTTTCCAATCCATAAATGCGCTTCCAAAGGTAATTCTAATCTACATGGTTCTCCTTCAATTTCCCAATGTTGCCTACACAAACAATTTGTAACAGCTATTTTACCTTTATTTCCATATTTTTCCACGAGTAAATTAACTGTTTTAAGCGCGAAGACTTTAGAATCAGTTAATTCAACTTTACTATTAATATCTATAACTTTTTCAGTTGTAGGAGCTTTTTTCGGTTCAACCGTGGCAATCTCAGACATGGGTGGCCTAAGCCTAATCCATAAGTTTATCAAAGACCTTAAGATTGGGAGATTAAACTTTTTAAAAGTATTGAAATAACTTGATAAATGATTTGAAAATTTCTTTTTTTCAGGAGTTATATTATTATCTGCAAAACTCATTTCAAACCATCCGAGCATCATCGGTGGAATCTCATAATAAATATCCCCAGATTCGGATGTACTTGACCATAAAATACCTTTTTTAATCAAACTTTCAAAAATGGTTGAAAATTCTACTTCTGAAAGGTCAACTCGTTTTTTTATTTCATCAATTGTCAATCGTTCTGTACCAATTTCTAATAGAAAATCAACCTCGTCATCATTTAATATAGCATCAAATGCTCTAACTAGTGAACCCGTAAATGTAGGTAAGGAAAATCTTGCATGTTTATTGCAAATATTTACAAGTTTTTTCAGCTTCTTTTTTCTACTTTTATTCATTTATGATCACTTTTATTTCTTAATTTCAAATAATTTGGCACTCTTATAGGTGGAATCCTATTCAATATATAGCCATAAACTAAAGATTTTATTGCATTTAATATCCAAAATAAAAGACTGTCTTTAAAAGGAGATGTAATAACATGTTTAAGCCAAAAATCTAGACCTCTTCTTTTTGGTAGTCCTAAATATTCACCTAAAATAGTGGTCCAGTTAATTAAAGGTATTTGACGGCTTTTTCTGCCAAATGTATTCAAAAAATTCTGTCCTAAAATTGATTGCAAGGCATGACATCCCAAGCATAAACTTACTAATGTATTAGCATTTGACTCGATAGCTTCTTTTGAAATAGGGATATTGTTGTTATTTAAAATTATATCCAATGGACGATGAGGAAAAGCTCGTAATATACAATATATATCACAAATGGCGTTCAATTTGTTATGTTTCATCTCAGAAATTGTAATTCCCGGAAGTTGACCCAATAAATTTCTAGCACCATCAAGGTCTCCTCCTCTAACAAGATGGCATGAATCATGAATTGTTATAACCTGTTCTTTACTGGGTTTTTTAAGTATTTTCTTTAGTTCTGGATTTTTCTGTAAGAGTTCCCCTATATATGTTGTTGCATGAATAATTTCTAAATCAAAATCTTCGATCACATTCGGGGCTATTTGGGTTAACCCCCAATTACAAGTCGCACAATGAATTATAACTTTTTTTGTCCCAAATTTTTTAATTTCCTTTATTAAATTGCTCAGCACTTTTTTTCCATATTTATAATTTCCTAACAAAAAAAGAACTGTTCCGCAGCATATCGCTTTATTATAATGACCGTCAATAAGTCCATAATTTATTCCTAATTTTTCTAAAATATTCAACATTGAAAAATAAATATCCGGTAATAATTGAATACCACATCCTGAAAAAAATACAACATCCCGCTTCTTTGGCTCACGTCGGTGGTCCCATTTCTCCCTATCTTCTTCAGATATAAGTAAATTATTCATATATCTCCAAAATGAATAAAGCCTGGGTGATTTCATAAAACGACCCAAAATGCCTGGAGTTATATGTGGTGTCCACGCAAACCTTGGATATATTTTTGACAAGTCATTTCTTAATGCTGGAAGTAATTCTGTAAGTTTAATTCCATTTGGACATGAATATTCATGATATTTACAATATATACACGCTTTAACAAATTTTTTAACTTCTTTACTCTTCTCTCCTTTTTCAAAAAAATCTTTCCAATTCTTCCAAATCGGGAATTTTGTCCTCTTATATGCATAACAGTATTTAAAACATGTGCCACATTCGACACATTCATTAATTATTCTCTGTTTAAAGCTAGAAAACTCCTTAAACATCTCTTAATTTCCCTTCAAATTTATTCTTTAATTAGAACTTTTTATTCAATTTAAATTATATTAATTTTGATTGAATAAAATTTTAATAATCAATGAAAAATCCTTTGAAAATTTAAATTTAATGGATGAAAATCAAATTTAAAATAAGAAAAATAAATTAAAAGAATTGTAATTCAAATATCCTTTGATAATACAGTTTTCTATACATTTAATATTCTATTATAAACAATCATAAGAAAAAGAACAAAAACGATTATTTCTTAATAAAATTTTTGGGTATAAATATTTTATCGATTAGATATTTTAATCTAGGGCAATTATTATTTTCTCAATTTATTTAATTTCTATTAATTGATAAATTTATGATATTAATTACTAATTTACTTTCTAATAGTTTCTATTAAAGCGCTGATACATGTCCTTAATTGTTCAAGATTCTCTCCAATATTTCTAAAATTGGTACTGACTATTGGCAGATCTATTTTTTGTAGTTCCTTTCTTAAATGAAATTCTGCAGCAGAAATAGAATTGCAACCTTGTAATATCATTAAAGATAATGCCATCAATTTTTAATTTTTTAATCATTTTTATCCATTGATTCACAATTGATTCAGAAAAAGCCCATGTATTCTCAATACATAAACAAAACTTTGCTTGGTTCTTGATCCAATCTCCTTTTAAATCAACTGGGTTTAACATTCCCAAAAACCACTAATCTGAATAAAATACAAATGCATTATTTTCTGCAGCATAATTGCACAATTCACCATCATAACCGCCGAAACTTGGGAGTAATAGCAAATTCACAGAATCAGGGGAATCGAATCCTTTTCCTTCTACAATTCTACTCTTTAATTCTTGAATTAATGATTTTAAATTTCTGTATAAATATTTTGGAGCACAAATTAAATCAATATAACTTAAATTAATCATTGAGAATAAGTGCTGAAATGATGTAGGCCTCATCGGAAGATATTTTTCTTTAAAGAATGAATAGAACTCTAAATATAAATTTTTTATATTGTTAATTAACTCAGTATATTTAATAACTTTTTCTTCGTCAATAGGTCCAGCTAACTCTTCAAGATTAATTGCGAATTCTTGAATTTGGTCATATAAATAATAAAGACTATGTGGTGTTTCAGTCTCATAATTTGGTATGTCTATAAATAGCTCTTTTATTCCGACTTGAGAAATTAACTCAAAACTTTTATTTAAACTCACACATCGCGTGCCAAAAGAAAGATTAGCATCAATTAGATTTTTATGGTGATCGAGAACAGCTCCATAAAATAATTCTGTCCCAAAACAAGATATAAAATATTTATTTGACCGTTCACAGATATCTACATATTTTTTATAGCTAGCATATACTTGGTCTAATTGCTTTAAAACAATTGAATCTAATGATATTACTTTTGAAGCTACACCAATGCCTTTTGTAAGTACATTTGACCCCAAAATATCTTCGGCTAATTAATGTCCCCTAATATTCTTGATATATCATCATATTTTTCTCCAGAAATTGGTACTCTTGGTAAAAATAATGGAAGAGCCTTGGTAGAGAAAATTACTTCATTAAGAATTGGAAACATTGTACTGATTAATTTGTATTTTTTTCGCCTTGCTTTTTTGGTTTGGTCTAAGGTACTAAAATATTTTAAACTCAGATTAATAAATGCAAGAGATAATAAGTCTTCACTTAAAAATTCCATAAAAATTTCACGACTATTACTTGATCATTTCAATTAAAGCACCAACTCTTGTCTTTATTTGTCCGAGATTATCTCCAATATTTTGAAAATTTATAAAGGTTGCAGGTATTGGTCTATCTAATTCTTTTAATTTATCTTGGAATAATTTAAGGGCTGGAGTAAGCGACTTACAACCATATGTTGCATTAAAAATTACACCGTCAACATTTAACTTGTCAACTGTATCCACCCAATTTTTACTCATTATTAAATTATTACACCAACAAAACGATACATGTAGAATATCTTGGGTAAAATTATCTATCATATCTCCTGTAGTTTTTGTGTCTTCAAGCAGTCCAAGGCTGTGCCAATCTGGAATTATTAATCTTCCACCCAATTCATCAATTATATATGGTAATTCTGGTTCATAACCACCAAAATGATTAATTAAAGCGATTTTCGGGACATTTGAAACGTCATAACTTTGCTTATAGGGACTTTTCAGTTCAGTAATTAAGTTTTTTAGTGTATCAGCAAAAAATTTATCATCTCCAAGATAATCAGTAAATGCAATATGCAATAAGGCAAAAAGGTTAGTATATGCTAATGGTGGTAATTTTATATTATTACCCGACCACATTATCATTAATTTTTTAAAATATTTTTTAATAGAATTTGATATTACGGCGCTTTTATAAAGGTCGTTATTGGTAATTGTATTCCCTGTTATTTTTTCTAAATTTCCAAGAAGTTGATTTATATTTTCTTTTAAAGTATTAAAGCCATTGTCATCAAATGTATTGGGAATTTCCAGTAATAATAATGGGACTTTACCTTTATTTCTTGGTTTCGGAAAATCCTCTACTATCTCAAAATATTTACTAAACCAATTACACCTGGTACCAAGTCCTAAGTTAAAATCAATATTTGCTGAATTATCTACAATATTTCCATACAACATTCTGGTACCAAAACAAGAATCTAACGGAAATATACCTGATTCTTCACCAATTTTTATATATCTATCATAATTCCAAAATATAGCGTGTACAAAGTCATAAATAAGTTTTACATAAAATTTATCACCAGTTAAATATTTTAAGGATCTGACAACATTCATTAAATTGGTCCAGCCAAAACTTTTACCCAAATTTAACGCCTTTAGGATTGGGTGCGATTCAAAATTACCGACTCTTGGAAAATGAATTGGGACAGCTTTAGATGCGAAAATAAACTCTCTTCCCCAAGGTAAAGAGATCATCCCAATTTTTTTACCACTCTTTCTAAAGTATTGCATCTGTGATTTTGAAGATAAAAATGCCATTACTAATTTTAAATAATTCTCTATCAAAATCCCATTAATCATTGGTCGATATTGTGGGATATAATTTTCATCACTTGATTGCGTCATTAAATCATCTCGATAAAAGCTTCAATTCTAGTTTTTAATTGACCTATATTAACAGAATAATCCCTTTCAATTTCAAGGGAAGGTATTCCTGCTTCTTGCATTTTAGATTTAAATAATGCTTTATGAGCTACATATGGATCACAAAATTTGAGCACATGGTTAATAACACCTTTAGCTCCATATTTCTTATAAAAATTTATAGCTCGAGGGACTGTAGTACTATTTGGGTACATTCTTGCTGCTATTGTATTTTTTAAATAATAGTCTGTTAAATCCATTAAAGGGTCATCATGCTTCTTTTCAATATCTTTTTCAAAAAATCCAAAACCAAATTCTGTATCATTTATTACAACGTCAATATCTAGATCTAATAATATTTCCAAAAATTTATCACCAAGAGCAATAACTGACCCAATAAGCAGCACTTTATGCTGTCCAATTTGACCTTGTGATGAACTTTCAAGTATTGTGCGGAGCTTAGGGATTATATAGTCTGGACCAGCTATCATTGCTTCATATAGCAAATTTTGTAATTCTAAATGATTTATTATTGAATTGTTAATCTTTTCTTCATTAATTCTTCTAAATAATTGGCGCATTTCATTAAATTTGTCAATTGCATCATATATTTGGTCATTTTTAATTATTACATCAAACTTTTTTTCTAAATGAGATTTAAATTTTTTTAATTCTTCATAATAAAATTTAACTGCAGATGATTTTGAGGTAGTTGGAAAAACTATTGGTATCATATCTCTGTCAAAATAATAAGTTATCATTTCACTTGCTGTTAAATCTCCATTACAATAATTCCCGCCTACTATATATTTTATTTGCGAATATAATGGCTCGTCTGTATTGAAATACCCAATCGCACCTCTTGCAAAAGGACATGTGGCTTGAGTTAGGTACTCCGTCCCAATATTTGCCATATCATCATTTCCACCTAAACATAATATAACTGGATGACATTTTAATGTAGCATAAATTAATTCAAGTGGTACCATCATATGTGGAAATATTCCAATAATTGCTTTATTTAAATTTTTTAAGGTTAAAATCATCTCATCAATTTCAATATCGATCAAAAAAACCGCCTAACTATTTAATTTAATTAAAATTTAATATAGTAAAAAAAAAGAATTGTTTATAAATTTCTATTTTATAAATATAAAACAAATTAATTTAATGGATTATCGCAAACTTCACACCTAACTTTATAACCTTTTTCCATTAATTTTTTGAGTCTTTCCGGAATTTTTGCGAAACATTTCTCACATCTTCCTTCACTTATTTTCCAATGTCTGAATTTATCAAAAGATAACTTTTCAATATTTTCTTCTTCATTTTTCTTATCCTGGTCATTAAACTTGAATTTATTTTTTCCCCAGATTTTTATTGAATATACCATTTTTCTTTTATCATCAAGTCCTACCTTTATCTCAGAATATTTTTGAATAAATGTTCCATCTGGTTTTTTTATTCTCTTACCGCATTTTTTACAAAAGAAGGAATCAAATGTATTAAAACTATTACAAAACGGACAATTCCACCCCTCTAATTCTATTTTTGTCCCACATTTTGGACAAATTATATATATCTTTGAATTAGTTTTGCTCTCATTAACATTATATTTTACTTTATCCGCCTCATCTTTGTCTTTATTCTGCATTTTATTTTTACCAATATAAATTTTATTTATTTATATTCTTTTTTACTATGTAAATAAAAGATTTTGATTGGATATGAATTTTGTTAAAAATTCGTTGTTCGTTTATATATAAATTAATGATACAAAATTAAAGTATTTTCCTTGTTATTTTTTTGACATTAATGTTTTTCTAAATTAGATTAGTGATGTAAAAAAAAAAATCCCAATTTTTACTACAATTAAGTGTCTATCATAATATTTTAAAATATAAAAAAAAATGAAATACTAATAAGACAAAAATGTAATGATTACAAATATCTATAACGAAATAATTTTCAAAATAAAGTGGAAAAATTGAAAATTAAAAAAATAGCGTTTCTTGGTCTAGATAATGGTGGAAAATCCACTATATTGAATATTCTAGAAGAGAAATATAGTTTAATAAGTAATCAAACTCCCACAGTTAAAATTGAAAGACATAAAATGGAAAATATTTTTGGTTGCAATATAATTAATTGGGACGTACCTGGCCAAAGAAAATTGCGTGAAAAATATTTAAATGACATTGAATGCACTCTTTTAGACACCGATTTAATAATATATGTAATTGATATTCAAGATTACCGAAGAATCCTCGAATCTATAACTTTTTTTAAGAAAATTATAAAAAAGCTTCATGAAAATAACTTAAATAATATACAAATTTTTGTATTCTGTCATAAATTTGACCCGGATTTAGTAGAAGATGAAGCTTGTTTGTCCAATATTAGATATGTCCGGGAAAAAATTAATTCAATTATTCCTAATAGTAATATCAAATTTTTTAATACGACAATTTACGATAGATGGACTATTTTTTTTGCTTTTTCAAAAGCATTTATGATTTTAATGCCTGAAAGTAAGGAACAAAAAATTAGAAAAATACTAGAAGAGTTTGCTTTAACCAATAATTTCAATTCTGTATTATTGATGAACGAAAAAAATATAATTATTAATGAATATTCTGCAGATTCTTTTTCATCTGAAGTTATAAATAGTTTAGCATTAACATTAAATACTTTATATGATATTGCTACCGAAAAATCCCTAGGAAATCAAATAAAAATTAATTTATTAAGTGGAATAGCTTTATTAATCTCTATTCAATTAGATAAAAATGTTCGGTTATTCTTACTTGGTTTTATTGAAGACAATAATGACTTCAAAATAGAAGGAGTAGATAAAGTTATTAACGGTCTCAGATCAATTCACGATATATCGGATGTTAAATAAAATGTCTAAATTCCAGGGAATAAATATCAAACTAAAAAATGGCCTAGATGTCTTAATAAGAGAAATCAAACAAGAAGATAGTAAAAGTTTGGTCGAGATGTTTGACCGTTTAAGTGATGAAACCAAATATACAAGATTTATGAAGTTCAGAAAAAAAATTGATATGGCAGAATTGGAACCTTTTTTAAAATCATCTAGAGAAAATTTTGCCATTGTTGCTGTAATTAAATGTAATAATAAAGATTGTATTATAGCAGATGGGCGATATGTACTAGATTCTCCACCAGATAAAGCAACTGTTGCAATTATTGTCCAAGACGCCTATCAGCGGCTAGGACTAGCTCATCAAATGTTAAGTATTTTAATAGATATGGCAAAAGAAAATAATATTAAATATTTTCATGGGGAAATATTACTCGAATATTCTAAAATGTTAAATTTTATTAAAAAAACTGGTTATAATTATGATTATAAAGACGAAGCAGGAATTAGATATTTTAACATAAATCTAGAGCAAATAAAAACTCCTTTATAATAATAATTTTTGATAATTAATTAATCTTATTATAAATGTAATTCGATTTTTTTCTTTTAAAAATTATATCAATCAATTCAATATCTCATTTTTTTCCATACCATTAGTGATTATATAATGGCATTTAATAGTATTTTTATATATAAAATTTTTAATTTAAAATAATATCTAACTTCTAATTTATACTTTTTACACTGATTTTAATTATTTTAATATAATTTAAATAAAATTTATTATCCAAATTCTATTTATTAATAAAGTAAGATAATAAAATGTAAAAATCTTATTATTCAAAATATGAAATTTTTCATTGCTGATTTTTTAATAATTGAGGCAACCTGATGATTAAACAAAATGTAAAAAAAACATTCGAATTGATTGCAGACAGATTTGACCGGGTCAGGAAAGTACCTTGGCACGATTTAGTAAAATTTATTAATGATACGCATTTCATATCTGATGAGAATTTAGGATTTGTTTTAGACTTAGGGTGTGGAAACGGTCGACATGGAAATTATATATGGAATAATAAACCAGATGATAGGACTCTTTTTATAGTTGGAATTGATATTTCACTTAATTTATTAAAAATAGCCAGGAAATCCAATAAATATATTCATTTTATCAATGCGGATGCCAATTTTTTACCACTAAAATCAAAATGTTTTAATAAAATTCTATTTATAGCTGCAATTCATCATATACCCAGTTATAAAGCAAGGAAAGATAGTCTTCTAGAAATAAAACGGATTTTACTGAATAATGGTTCTTTATTGATATCTGTTTGGATGCTGTGGCAAAAGAGGTTCTATAAATATTTTTTAAATGACCTCGAAATAAAAAATTATAACAAATGGGATGGGGAATTCGGTGATATTTTTGTCCCATGGCATGATGAAAATAAAAATGTTATTGCAAAAAGATTTTATCATTTATTTTCAATTGACGAATTTAAAATGTTAGTTAATAATGCTTCATTTGATATTTGTCAATTCAAAATTGGGGGTACAAAAACAGAAAAAAGTACTATATTTGCTATCTTAAAAAGTGTTTAAATTTTAATCGTTCATTTCTTTTATTTCTTCGTCTTAAATATTTATTTTTGGAAAACATTTAGAAATCTATTTAAAATTAATACGTATATAATAATATAAAATAAAGGTCATTTTTTCATAAATATAATAAAAGGGAGATTTTTAGGTATGACAATTGAAATTAAAAAACTAACCGAGCCTTTGCCTTATGATAAGATCGGAAATTTATTATATAATACCTATTTCACGAGCTATAAAGAAGATGGTGCATTACATTGGAACTCTAAATATGCTGAAATATATTTTAATGCTTGGGTACTCCCAAAATCTAACGAACTAATTTTCTCCGCTTGGGATGATGATAAATTAATTGGACTTGCAGTCGGGCATAAGGAAATTATAAAACTTGACAATGAAATTGAAATTATAGGTACTAATATAGGACTCACAGCAGTCGATTCTCAATATCGAAGAAATGGTATCGCGACCAATATGGTCTCTAATCTAATTGAAGAAGCAAAAAAATTAGGTTATGACCTTGTATTCAGGATGGTACAAAAAGGAAAATACGGCGATAATATATTAAAAAAGTTTGATTTTGTTAATATTTCAAAGCATGAACATTATATAAAAATAATGGAGAAATATGGCGTCCAAATTTTAAAAGAATATCGTGGACTTAATTCCGTCCTAGCAAAACTTGCTGAATCTCTTTATAGCAAGTTACCTCATGACCCTCTCGATGGTAATTTAAGAACCGGGAAAATCCCTGATGATATCTCAAGATGTGTTGAAATTATTAATTCATATTCATCACGTGTCCCACTATCAAGAATTTATGACAATAAAACCTTTCAGATCGATTTAGAAAACACCAAAAAATTGAATGACGCATTTGGTGATCCATGGGGCTTGATTTGGTATATCCTTGAACTCAACAATAAAATAATGGCTACAATGACCTGTAGAATTGAATTGACTACTTTTGAAAGAGGAAGCGCCCCTGTAGGTCTATTAGGAAATCTCGGTTTTGATGAATCGCTAACTCACGAACAGAAATTGGGTTTTATAGCCGAAATTTTACGTGATATTCGTAAAAAATATCCTGAAATTTTTACATGCCAGATCACAACATTTCATCACGAATTAAAAGTATTTAAAGATTTAAAATTTACAGACGATCAATCTAAATATTTTTTAATGGTCAAACCACTAACGGATAAAGCCAATGAGATCTTAAATCGATATAAAAAGATTAAAGAATTTAACCTTACTTATTATAGATAAATTTTCATTAATAATTTTTTATTTTTATCCTATTTTTAAATTGATATGCAGATATTTAATTTATTATCTCATTACATTTAATTCTAAAAAGAAAAAAATAAAAAGTTTGTTATTTTTAGTAGCTTTTCTTTAGGAATTTGATTTCATTCTCGTTTTAATAAAGTAAATTGCTAAAATTAATAGTCCTACAATTATATATAAAACCGATGAAATACGGACTATTATATTTAAAGTTGGGTCCGCTAATAAAGTGGGAAAAATATCTTCGAAGTTCTCATAACTTGTAATTCCACCCCAAAATAATAATAGCAAAGCAACAAGCATAATTAATGAATTTTTACGTAGTTTTCCCGAATATTTGACTGCAATATAAATAAAAATCGCTGGTAGAACGGCTAGCAATCCTAAATTTATCAAATTAAACGGAAATGCTAGTATATTTATAGATAATCCAGATGCCATTAAAATTGTAATAACTACAATGTATATCGACATCAAAATACTTAAAATATACCGGGTTCTTTTTATAATATCTCGTTCAATCCCTATCATAATTGCAACTAATGAAAGTAATGTTAAAACTTGAGTAATTTCTCGAGATATCAAAAAAATATTCATAGATTCCCATAGCGCTTGATAAAAAAAATGCCTTAATACTAATATTGAATATGCAATAAAATTTATAAGAAAAAACCCTGCCAATCCCGCATCATAGGCTGCCGGAATATTTGCCTTATGTTTTTTATATGCTTCTATAACTAATACAATAAAATTTAACATCACTAACGTTTCATCGATAATCCAGAGAATAAATTCAAATAGAATTATAGAAGACCAAATCATATCACTAATAACCTCTTTTATTATAAAGAATAATTATTGTGTTTCTTTAATAAAACCATAATTTTCTTTTTTTGATTAATTTTTATCTGGAATTTCAATTTACTTCTTTTTTTTTGAAATACTCTAAATTTTTTTGCATTATTTTATGTTTTTAATGGTTAATACTCCGAAAATTTTTGTCTAAAAAAAGACCTAATTCTATTTATAATTTATGGAACTTTATTCGATTAAATTTAAAAATGTCGAATACGATATTTGGATTCTTCTACTTAGTTTAATTTTAGTTTATGACTCAATTCGTATTTTTTCAAACATCAAATTATTTTTAAAAACAAGATTTTTTATTGATCTATTATATTAAATAATAATTTTAAATTTATCTTATCTATTTTTATATTCAATAATGCGTTAAACTTTTTTTTGCACTGATAATATTTTTCAAATTAGAATTTTAGATTTTGAATGAAAAAACATTTTTATTTTAAAATATAAAAAAAATTTATATTATTTTTAGGAACTTTAATATCCTAAGATATATAAAATTAGAATAATCTATGTACAATTTGAAATTAAATATTAGCAATTATTTCAAGGTAAAAATATTATGGCATATATTAAATTATTTAGTCCAAGTGATTTATATCTGATTTTAACGACTGTTTTAGCCACTCTATTAATTCAAATGGGGGTTTATTTTTTTATAAAATGGCGTAAATATGATGCAAAGTTGCGTCTTAAAGATCAAGTGATCAACCTTTCAATGTCTTTCTTCTTCATGTTTTGGGGATTCTCAAACATAGTAAGTCTACCATTCGATCTTGGAAGAGTTGAGGCTAGATTTTTTGTATTAAAGGTAGATTTATTGTTTTTTATAGTTGGAGCATTTTCTTTAATATACACTATTATGAAAATTCTAGAAATTCAACATAAAAAGTTTTATCTCACAATTTTAATTGCGTCCATTATTTTTGTTCTCGTTTCTCAAAGTCCAATAAATTATATCTGGTACTATTCAATTCTGTCCAGTATTATTTTCGTGGTCATTATTTATTTTATATATAAAACAAATAAAATTGTCCAAGGAATTACAAAAAAACGATTAATTCCAATTAGCATTGGTTTTCTTATTTTTTCAACTTCATATATAAGAAAAAACCTATACCCTATTATCACCGAAACATTACATATATGTCCTCTTAATGATTTATTCACCTTAAATTTAGGAAAATCTATAGATATTCTTGGGATGCTACTTATTTCCTTGGGCTTTTATACATTAGATTTCGCTGAACTTAAATGGAAAAATGCCATTAACAATCTTTTAATAATTAATAATGGCGGTATCTGTTTATATCACTACAAATTTACTGAAAGCATAGAAAATGATTTCGACCGTCAATTAGCTGCAGGAGCTATTATGGGTGTCCAATCTATCTTGGGCGAAATTTTAGATAAACAAAAAACCGAGCATTTAGAAGTTATCGATTATAAAGGTAAGAAAATACTTTTTTCAAAAGGCAATTATGTAAATGCTGTTTTAATAGCAGATCAAGACCTTGATATTTTGCATGACAAATTAAAAATACTTATAAACGATATTGAACTTCAATTTAAAATATATCTTGAAAAAAATTTGACCCAATTAAATTTGTATTATCCAATTAAATATTTTATAGAAGATATCTTTCAGATACAAAAAGTTGGGCATGAAATCTTCTTAGATTCATAAAATCCTAATTCATTTTTATTTTTTTATAGTCATTTTATGATTTTTAATTAATTAACTTTTAACAATTAGTTTTAATAATGAATCTAATTAAAAAAATAAAAAGAAAATAAAATGGATTAAATTCTCTTTTTTAAATCCACCATTTGTCCACAAAAATTGATGTTTTTTTAATATATCTTGTTAATAATACCCTAATTGGTGTTGAAATTGTAGATAATACAATTATATCGCCTGCGAACCAACCAATGAACCCTGTCCAGAAACTTTCGATCGGTGCATACCCGCCAAATATTGGTACTATTACGCCGATTAATGCAGATCCGGCAGATGCGCTAAAAACTCCAAATATTACATATATTTACCAAGATTTTGACTTATTTATTACATATTGCAAAAAAATCAAACTTATCGATACACATAGTGATACTATCCAGATTATGTTAAATGCCAAGGCAGTTGCAATAGACGCAATAACTACATCAATAATTAATATTATAAGAATAATTTTTGTAATTATTCGATTTTTCAATTCATTTCCTATATTAACATTTGATTTAAGTAATCTAAAAGCTAGAAGTGGAATAAATCCTTCTAAGAAGTCTGTAAATGCCCAGACAAGATTCCAAGCGCCAAAAGGTGTCGTAATTAAGCTAAGTAATAAGCAAGAAAAATATCATGTAAGACATCCCCACATACCCAACCATAAACTTAATGGGACATAGATTGCTGCTGCTAAATATAGGCCCGAAACTCCCAGAAATGGCGAAACAGGTGCGTTATAACTGCATACATAGCTAAAATAGTACTAGCAACTATTGCTAATGCTGTTATTATAACATGGTTTAATGATATTCCTTTTTTAAGCTCTTTTTTTCAGTTTGATTCATAATGACTACCTTAAATTATTTTTATTATCTAAAAAATTAATTCTTTATCTTAATTATTTATATTTTTTATTTTACGAATGAAGATATATTGTTTAGTTTTTCTTTATATTCTTTTTTATGCTATTTTTTAGTAATTGTAAATAAAAGATTTCTATTGGAAATGAATTTTTCCTAAAAATTTGTTATGTGTTTATTTTTTTTGATCTATTTATTTTATAAAATAAAACCACTAATTTTCTGGAGTATTAATTTAATAAAACATAAAATGAATGAATATTCGTCAACTTTTATTAGTTTAATATTAAATTTGGAATCCATGTCTAACTAATTCTGCTTTAACATGTGGATACAATATTAACCTTTCAAATTCAAGACTATGGGCTAAATCCGGGCTAATTTTGTATAGTTTATTTAATAATTCATTAAGATAATCTTTTTTTGCAAAATCTTTTATGATAGATACATGACAACTTACATGCGACCTAACTAGATTTTGTAGTGCATTGATTTGCAAGTCAAAAGCTTCGGATCTTGCACCAGTTAATTGCGAAAAATGGGATGGAGTACAGCCCTTTAAAGATATTCGGACATGAATAGAATTATATTTTGAAATTTCATATGCGTAATTTGGGTCGTTTCCAATTAATATTCCATTTGTTTCAAGAATAAATTGAAAATCTGTTTTATCTACCAATTCTAATAATTCAAGTAGATGTTCTTTTGCTATTGTAGGTTCATTTCCGCTAACTCGTATTAATGAATATTTTTTCTTTTTTGCAATATGTATTAATTTGTTAAAAACCTGTTTTGGACTATAGAATTCCCCAGAATTTGATGGACTATTTTTTGGTTTATTACTCCAGCAATAGATACATGATAAATTACACCCAACACAATCTGCAGTTGCTATTCCTCCATAAAATCTTGCGGATCTAAATCTATAATATTTTCTAAAATTATTTTTACAAACTATATGTTTGATTTTTTCGCCTAATATTATTGGGTCATACAAAATTAACAACTAAAAAATTATTAAAAATAAAAATTGTAAATTAAAAATGAATTTAGACATCCAAACCTTTACCTGGGTTCATTATATTATTCGGATCTACTAATTTTTTCCATATTTTTAACAATTTAAAATATCCTGGAAACAATAATGGGCCACAAGCTTCCATAAAATCATTTTCTACATAGAGATAATAGAAAATCGAATCTCTTTTTGTAATCATTGATTTTACTTCAGCTGCTTGAAATGCACTTAAAGCTTTTATTGAATCTAATGGGTCGAATTGGTCCCAATATAAGTCCATTTCTTGGCATCCATAGTGACAATCATCAATAGGTTGAAAATAGCATGCAATTTCTTGGGGGCGCTCAGCAAGTTCTTTTGCACTTTTTTCACTGTATTTAAATATATGATAGGCTTCTTCAGCTGGCAGAAATGGTGTATTTCCACCGAAAGCTCCGTGTACCCTGAATGCCCTAGCACTTAAAAACATATAATCAATCATAATTCTTGGGTTTTCCATAGCTGGTTTTAAATAATTGCCTGTTGGATCTGCTGCCTTCAAGAATGGTCTTTGTATGTCCTCCATTTTTACGACCATAGCGCTGGGAAACTCTTTACATAATTCTTTTATTCTTTTTTTATGGAATTCAATCCTTCGTTCTGTACCTTCAAGGACTATGGTAAGCATTGCAGCAAAAGCAGGAGTATTCATCATTTTTTGGCTAGCTTTTTGAGTATGACCAAACATCATTGCAATATAAGGCCAGCGCATTATGAATGAATTTGTATAACCCCATTTCGCTAATTTAACACATGCTTTAAATACTTCTTCAAAATCTTGACTTATAACATAAATGTAATTATCCGGAATTCCGCCATGTGCATCCATTTTTGGATATAATTTTATTTTAGATTTAACACAAATACCAAGGTCACCAAATGCAAACATTACAAATCCACTCATATCTGGGCCGGGCGCATGTTCCCAATTTGATGCTAATTCTCCAGATGGATGCGCAAAACAACCTAATTTCAACTCATCACCAGTAGGGAGAATCCATTCAGTACCAAGAATATGACGATCTCCCACTCCATATTTTGCAGAATATGTAGAGAGACCTCGAGTACCATAAAAGTTTGACATAATTCGGACAGTATGCGGCCCACTAGGTTCAGGGGTAAAAAGACCAACATCCCAAGCTGCTTTTTGAAGCTGTCCAAATGTCACTCCTGGCTCAACAGTAGCAGTCATATTAACTGGGTCTATTTCAAGAATTCTATTCATCCTTTTTAAGCCAATAATGATCCCACCTTTTTCAGGTACAACTGCACCTATAAGATTAGCACCAGTACCCTTAGGAATAACTGGAATGCATTCTTGATTGGCAAACTTTAATATGGCTTTAATTTCTTCCTTATTTTTGGGCAAGACCACAAAATCAGGCCCAGGAGATTTAACTATTTGATCTCGAGTATATGCGAATCGAATTGATGGGTCTGCACTTGCATATTTTTCGCCTACAATTGATTGTAAGACGCCTACTATCCGTTTTTGCTCAGATTCGTCCATAATAACAAATCCTTTTAATTAACATTGAAGTATTACTTGATTATTTTAAAAATTTTGTCTTAGTACCTAACCCTACAGACAATACATCTTCTTTATTAGCTTTTCTTTTTGTTTCATGAGTCACGTCCAACAGAACCCCTTTTACTGCCTCACCAAGATTTATACCTATGTCTTCAATTGTAAAAAAGTCTTCTTTAGATGGATAATACCAATCAAAAAGCTCTTCTGAATAAACCTTTTTATCTTTTTTTGGATTTGGTGGACTGGCTTCTATACTTAAATATGGCATAGGTATCCCACTTTCGGTCATCTGATTTATAAAAATCTTATCCCAAACTTCTGGATAATGATTTTGTAACCAATCTAGTGCTATATCTTCCAGTCCTTGAATATATAATTGGTGTTGTGTAATCAAACCATTAAATTTTAACATCCATTCCTTTCTACCCATATTCAAGAACATGCTTAATATTGAAGGAAGTGGATAAAACATAAACCAGTAATCGGGCAGACCATAATATTTATTTGCCATAAGTCCGTCCCATAGCGTCCCGATTGACTCATAACTAGACCTCTCACATAAAATATCCGCCATTGCTGTCCCCCATAATGTACCTACCTGGTATGCGCTATTAGAAAATTGGGGGGTTCTTTCATTTCTAATGTCCTTGAAAATATTTATAACGGATTCACTTATTTTGTTAATTTTTTTCATTTTTTTTGGAATATCCCGTATTTTATATCCCAATTTCATATGTCTTCTATTTAATAACTCATCCCCTGGCTCCACTACCCACCAATCTACTGGAATTCCGTCTTCACTATGGGCATTTAATACCATAAAAATTTCTTGATTGGCATCATTGATTACTACAAAACTTGTGTCGATTGAATCTCCATATAATAATTTCATTAGTCCTTGATTTAAATCCGCTCTAACTGATATTACTGGAGGAAAAAGAAAATATGAGACCGTCCTAGAAGGATCTTTTATTTTACCCTCAAAAGTTAATTTTGCTGTGTTAATTGTTTGTTCTAACCGCTCTTTTAATTCTGGATAAATATAATCTGGACATTGTTCTACCATATCTAAAAAAACTTGATATCCCAAATTTTTATGTAATTTCCATAAATGCTTGCTTATTACTATATATTTTTTTGTAAAAAAATCGTCTGGGATATCACCATAAGTATATTGTGGCATCGACTTTTCCTCATTCTATTTTTCTGATATAGTATATAATATAATTTTAATATGAAAATTGAATTTTAATTGTCTTTTAATTATTGTTATCTAAAATAAAAATACTTCTCTATTTCATAAGCAAATTGATTTTTGATTAAAAAAAATCGGATTATTCAATTTCAAATGCAAAATTTTAAATAATTATTTGACAAATCAAAAAATTCTTAATGTTTTTTTCATTTTAAAGAGGTTAATTCCATTAAAATTTACTTTAATTTTCTCTACAATTTCATATCCGTTCTTTTTAAAAAAATTTAAAGCAGAAACCGGCGAATTTAATATTATATATTTAATTCTCTGATTTCTTGCCGTAAAATGAATTGATGATAGTAAATTACACCCAATTCCTTGGTTTCGATATAATTTTTCAACAGTAAAATATTTAATTTGTGCAACTTTTTTATTTATTTTGTGAAATCTGGCAGTACCAACAATTTGGTCATTTAATATGGCAATAAATGGTATTGCGCAGTCCTCATTATCATCTTTTTCAGACCCCTTTTCCTGTCCTAAAGGTCTCCTTAAATATCTCCACCTTAGATCATACATCACTTCATATTCATTTTTGTCCATTGGTTGTCGGATTATTAATATGTTTTCAGTCATAATACTGCCCTTATTTCATTTTTTAGGATGTTTTAGCAAAATATTTTCTATTAAATTCCAATTCTCTGTGTCATTAAAATCATTAATAAATTATATTGAATAACTTTATTTTTTTAAACAAATTATTAGTAAACTAACAATTTTTAATCTATTTAGTAAAAAACATTTTTAATTTGAAATTATTCATCATCATAAATTATTTCTACTGTTTTTAATGCCTTTAACGATAACATTTTAAATTAATAATTACGACAATAAAATATAATAAAACCAATTTTGATTTAATAAACCATAATAATTTTATACCATAATAAATAAATTATTGATTTAAAAATAAAATGTCAAATAATATATTTAATTCTCTTATATGAATTAAGGATTTTCGGTACAATATCTTTAAATTTGTAATACAAAAGCAAAATTATAATCAAAAAATTAATAAAATTAAGATAAATATAAAAATCATTAAATTAATAATATTAAATCAATTTATGTTTTAGGAATGGATGAACATTGGAACGAGAAAAATTTGGATTTAAATTAGTAATTACTGGCAATGCAGGGTGTGGAAAAACCTCATTAATTAGAAGATATGCAGATAATAAATTTGATGAAAATTATAAACCATCAATTGGGGCTGATTTTACTTTAAAGATTATTAATTTTCCTGGATATGATGTAATTCTTACTTGTTGGGATATAGGTGGTCAAGACTTATTTGATTCGTTAAGAAATTATTATTATTTTGGTTCAAATGCTGCGATAATTGTTTTTGACGTTACACGTCCTGAAACATTAGATCGGATTGAAAAAAAATGGCTCCCTGACATATTGACGCATGTAGGGAATATCCCTATTTTGATATTAGCAAATAAAGTGGATTTAAAGGACGAAAGGAAAATAACTAAAGAAATGATCGAAGAAAAGTCGAAAGAATTAAATATTGAGATTATTGAAACATCTGCAAAAACAGGCGAAAACGTTAAAAAAGCATTTGAGACAATAGCAAAAATGTGTTTCAAATAATATAATAAAAAATGTTTTTCTCTTATTTTTTATATATATAAGTTAGGGTAAGAGTAAATAGGGGAGAAAATTAAAAAGCTTTCATTTTCAAATAATCTAAAAAGTAATTTTTAAATTTTAATTCTATAAATTTATGGAATTTTAAAGAAAATTAGAAAATAGAATAAAAATTAAAAAAAATTAATCTTCAATTCCATGCTCAGTAATTGAAAAAACTGCTTCTGCTTCAGGAAGACATGGACTATCTATTAATTTTGCGACACGTTTATTTGCTTTGGATTTTCTAAGATAAAGGCGATAAGTACTTGCGTGGGCTATTACATTTCCTCCAGTAGGAATAGTTGGGTCACCGAAAAATACTCCAGGAGATGATTGAACTTGATTTGTGATATAAACTGCCAAGTTATGTGCTTCTGACAGTTGGAGTAATTTATGGATGAACCGGTTCAATTTTTGTTGACGGTCTGATAAAGTACCTCGTCCAATATATTCAGACCTAAAGTGTGAGATGATAGAATCAACAACAACTAATTTGACATTTTTTTCTTCAATCATTGGTCCTAATTTATCTACAATAAGCAATTGATGGTCGCTATTATAAGCACGACAATAAAATATATTATCTAAAGCTTTTTTGGGGTCTAATTGTGGATATCTTTCAAGAATTTGTAATAATCGTTCAGGTCGAAAAGTACCTTCTGAGTCTATATAACAAGCAGACCCCTCAATACCCCCTTCCTCCTTAGGTAATTGAACAGTAATACATAATTGATGACCTATTTGAGTTTTCCCAGTCCTAAACTCACCAAAAGCCTCGAAAATTGCACGAGTCTCAATTCCACCATTTAATATATCATCAAGACTTTTTGACCCGGTCGTAAATCTGATAATATTTTGCCTTTTTTCTAATATTTCATTAGCTGTTTCAAATCCAATGTTAAGTTTTGATCTAGCATCTACAATAATTTTTTGAATGACTGTTTCTCCAATTCCTGTCAGTCCTGAAATTTCTTTTGGGCTACGAACAGCTATAGCATTTGCGGTAACAAGACCGTTTTCTCTTAATTTCTCAGCAATTGCAGGCCCAACACCTTTTAAATCCTCAATTTTTATTTCTTCTAGAGAATTTGAAGCCATTTTTATTCACAATAATATTTAATCAAGAGGCTTTTTAAATCAAAAGAGAGAGAGGTATTAAAAAATAAATAATTAATTAAACATGATATAATTGTTATTTTACTTTATTTTTCAAATTATTTAATATTATAAACAAATGAGACGTTAAATTTAAACAAAAATATTAAAAATACAAATTATTGCTTGCAATATGATAATTATTATATAAAAATTTATTTATTATTTACTTAATTCATCTACTTTTTTGAATTAAATAAATTTTTATAAAATGAAATAAATTAATCCTAATAATGAATTTAAATGAATTCAGGAGTAAAATTATTAAAAATTTTCAAGGATCTATCTATAATCTTTTTATCTATATGAAAAAAAAATATGGTAATTTATTTCCTGAGTATGTACTTGTTAGAAATTCATTTTTAATTATGTTTTATCTTTTTTTACTTAATTTTAACACAAATAAATCGTTTAAACAAGTAATTAAAAAAAGCGACAAACTAGAATTTTTGGTATCTCGAGAAAATATAAAACTTAATTTAAAGTGGAATGATTTCAAAGAATATATTAAGATAATTTTAAGTATTACAACAAATAAACTTGAAAGTAATAATAACTGCATTAATAATGATATTTATTTTGAATTAGATAGTTTATTTAAAATTATTGAGATTGATCAAAAACTGTTTTTTGATTTAAAACACAATATAATTATTTTGAACGATTTTATAACTAATGATGGTAATTTAATTGATATTATCTTAACTTTTGGACAAATATATGAAAATTTCCTTAAAAAATTTAGAGCAGAATATGGAATTCAAAATGATAAAAAATACCTGGGAATATATTATACTCCAAGAAACCTAGCTAAATATGTTATAAAAACAGCTTACACTGAACTTTTAAAAAGATATAAAATCAAGGGAACAGATGACCTGGTTAATTTAAAGATTTTAGACCCTTCCATGGGGACTGGTAATTTTTTAATTGAATTGGTCGAATATATAATAAATGTTAATTATGAATTTAATATTCTTTTAAATAAGTCTGAATTTAAATTGAAAATTATTGAAAATTCTATTTATGGAGTTGATATTGACCCTGTTGCTGTAGAAATTGCAAGGTGGGGCTTATTTTTATATGCAAATACGGACAAAGAGATTTTCCAGAAATTAAAATCAAAATTAAAACTAGGAAATTCATTAATGAACATTTTTTCTTCAAAATTGACCGAAATCTATCCAGTTGTTAAGCATTTTAATAATGATAACCATAGAATGAAGGATATATTAACATCATATATCGTTTCTTGCTTTGAAAAACGAACCTTGAAAAATTGGTTGGATATAATAAAAAATAAAGATTATAATGAATTAGAGAATTTATCAAAAAAAATTAATTCTGATTTCTTGTATAAAAAGATTTTTCTGTGGGAATTTGAATTTCCAGAAGTATTCAATAATTTAAATAGTCCTGGCTTTGATTTAATAGTTGGAAATCCACCTCACATTGAAAATAAAAAAATAAATTTGGAAGATAAAAAATTTTTAAAATTGAAATTAAAAAATTATACGACCACTCTAAAGCTATATGACTATACTCTTCCTTTTATAGAGTTATCATTAAATTTATTAAAAAATAATGGTGTATTTGGCTTAATCACTATCAATAAATTTCTATCAGCTGATTATGGTCATAATTTACGAAAGTTGTTATTGGAAAAAACAGAATTATTATATTTAATTGATATTTCGAATCTAAATGTTTTTCCAGGAATATTAAGTTATCCGATAATTCTGATAATTAGAAAAAACGAATTTGAAAACAAGAATAAAAATAAAGTTAAAATTGGAATAGTGAATAATTGTATAATTCAAGATGAAATTGAAAATAATCTTAAATTCTATCAAATATCTCAAATCACATTTACTAAGTTTCCTAAAAATATATTTCCAATATCTAGCGAAATAGAAAAAGTAATTTCTATATTAAAGAAGAAAAATATTGATTTTTTAAAGAACTTGTGTGATATAAGCTATAGGGTTTTTAAATTCACTAATTGGGGGATTTATCTTAATTCTGTTTATAACCACAAAAATTCAGACATTGAAAATTTAAAATTCATAGGATGTGGTAATATTGAAAAATATGGGATTAATTGGGATAAAAAAATTAGATTATTAAGGAGTAATTATAAAAAAGCCTATCTTTACAAACCAAAAGACATACTACAAAAAAAATGGCTTTTATTAAAAGAGCCAAAAATATTAATTCGCGAAGTAGCACTAAACTTAACAGCTGCATATGATGAAAACGGAGAATATGGTTATTTAACTGGGCTATATATGTTATATAACTTCAAAATCTCTCCATACTACTTACTGGGCGTTTTAAATTCAAGAATTCTTGACGAATATTATAAAATTTTATTCGGAAGCGCTCATCTACAAAAAAATTATCTTAATTTTCATTCTAGTTATCTAAAGGTACTCCCAATAGTGTTAATCCCCAATGTGGATGAAAAAGTTAGCTACAACAAAAAAATTATTAACAATTTATTAGAATTCCCAATAAATCAAAAAAAGTTAGAAACAGAACTAAATATATTATTTAAAAATAATGATTTGAAAATATTATATTCTCTAACAATAATATTTACCGAAAAAATTCACAACCTTGTAAAGGAAAAATACAATTTAACAAATATTTTCTATGCTTTAATTGAAAAGTTAATTAATGATAAAATTGAAAATCTAAAAAAGTCTAAAATTATTCTAGAATTTTATAAATATAATTGGGACAAAATTGAGGAAATAATAACCTTAAATAAAAAAAATATTAAAGACGAAAATAATTTTAATCTACAATTACAAAAAATTTGCGAAAAATTTTTGAAAATTAAAGAAGAATATAATAATTTAATAGAAAATTATAATATTCTAAAAAGGTATTTGGACAAAATTGTAGAAAAAATCTATATTTAGAAGAGATAAAATAGTATGAAGTATATGTTTATTATGAAAAATTATATAATATATATCATAAAGTCTCCTATTCGAAATGATTTATTTAAAAAATTTAAAATTGGTAATTAAAAATAAAATGAGAAAAGGTAATGTTTATGAGTTATGAAGAGTGGGAACCTATTTATGATTATGGGCATTTTTCTTATTATGTTAATCCTAAGCGTCCTTGGTTAAAGTATTACCCTGAAAATATTCCAAAATCAATTAGATTTGACCCAATACCTGTACATGAATTTATTCGATTGACAGCAGAGAAATATCCAAATAATGTGGCAATTAACGACCTATCAAGAGATAAAAAATATACATATAGAGAAGTATTTTGGTATGCAGATAAAATTGCAAATGCGCTAATCGATTTAGGGGTTAATAAAGATCATAGTGTTGGAGTAATGACTAAAAATATACCTGAATTCATATTTACTATTTTTGGAATTACGGAGACCGGCGCATCAGTTTCACCAATTAATCCATTATTAAGAGAATCTGATGTAATCCATATCATTCAAGAGGCTGGGAATATTAATACAATATTTGTACATAAGGACAATTATAGGACTATTAAAAAAGTAAGAAGATCTTTAGAAATTGAGAATATTATTTTATTAGAAAGTAAGGAGCCTCGCGAGGACACAATAACCTTTGAGGAATTTATTTTACACAAATCGACTATTAAGCCCCAAATTGAAATAGACCCAGTAAATGATATAGCTGCATTGTTATTTACAGGGGGGACTACTGGACTCCCAAAAGGAGTAATGCTTACTCACAATAATTTGGTACATAATGCTTTAAGCGTATTAAATATGGAAAAAACTACATTTGAGGAGAATAGGGGGATTGGTGTTAGTTTAGCTATTTTACCATTATGTCATACTTTTGGATATGAAGTTTCAATTATTTCAATGGCAGCAGCAACTATGATGATTATGATCGATTCATTTGATCCGGGACTCATCTTAAAATTAATAGAAAAATATAGAATAAAGTTATTTACTGGAGTGCCTATTATGTTCCAAATGTTGGTAAACCACCCAGACTTTTCTGAACGAGATTTATCATCTTTGGAAGGTGCAACTAGTGGTTCTGCAGCTTTAGCTCCTGAAATATCCAAAAAATGGGAAAAGAAAACTGGCATCAAGGTAGGTCAAGGTTTTGGGCTTACTGAAGCATCACCTATAACTCATATGCAACCCAACTGGATTCCAGAAATAAAGCCAGAAAGTATTGGTATCCCCATAATTGATACTGATGCAATTATTGTTAATCCTGATACATTAGAAGAGTTAGGTGTAAACGAAATTGGTGAATTATTAATCAGAGGTCCCCAAGTTATGAAGGGCTACTGGAAAAGACCAAAAGCAACGGAAAAAATTATTCTAAAAGACGGGTGGTTAAGGACGGGTGATTTAGCTCGAATGGACGAAAATGGTTATTTTTATATTGAAGGCCGCACTAAAGATATGATTAAATATAAAGGATATAAAGTCATGCCCAAAGAAGTAGAAGAAAAATTATATGAGCATCCTGCAGTCTTAGAAGTGGGAGTTATAGGCATCCCTGACCCCTATATTGGTGAAACTATTAAAGCATTTATTGTCCTTAAAAAAGAATACAGAGATGGTAAAATAACTGAACGTGACATAATAAAATGGGCAAAAGAACATCTTGCAAGTTATAAATATCCAAGACATATTGAATTTGTAAATTCATTGCCCCGTACTGCTGTAGGTAAAATATTTAGAAGAAAATTAAGGGACAAAGAAAAAAAAAAGTAATTTGATTTATTATTGATCAAGGAAGTAATTTTTATATCTATTTAGTCCTATTTATTTTTATAATGATAAAACTCCTTAAAAGTGGTTATCTTGAGTTTAAAAGTTAAATTTGAAAAGGTGGCTAAGAAGGTAAGTAATTTCGCTGGATTAGCAGGCCCTTTAATTGGATCAATATTACCATTAGCAAATTCGAATGTTTATTTTGATATTATTGATGGTAATGGACTGACAATGGAAATTAGAAACTTAAAAGTTAAAATGTATGATGGTAGAGTCGAGCCTATTACTTTAGAATTATCTGGAAAAGAAAGTGCCTTTCTGGAATTAATAGAAGGTAGGTCTTTTGCAAGTTCATGGATAAATGGTGCTATTAAAATAAAAGGAGTTAAAAACAATCTTTTAAATGCATTAGTTATTGGTATGATATTGGGGATGTAATTTATGGCTACTTTAACTGAAAAAATTGCTAAATATGCTTTTGATTTAAATTTTAATCGTATACCTGAAAAAACATTAAAAATTGCAAAAATGCAGTTAATGAATATAATTGCAACGATATTTGCAGGTACTACTACAAAACCAGGAAAAATCGCCTATAATGCTTTTGCGAATAGTGGGGGTAATCCAAAATCAACAATTATTACATCTAAAAAAAAGGTTAGTATTGATAAAGCAGTGCTTATAAATTCAATTTACGCTCAAGCACTAGATTATGAAGATTATGGTATACCAATGCACTGTGGATGTATGGTAGGTCCTGTTAGTTTAGCTTTTACTGAAGCATATAAATTATCTGGGAAAGATTTAATTTTAGGAATGGTACTTGGCAATGAAATTAATTGTAAAATAGGTTTAAGCTTATTTCCAAGTGTTACTACTGGACAGACAATGGATCCTCTGGTACATCCCATATCAGCAGCCATAATCGGGTCAAAATTAATGGGCTTAGATCTTGAAAAAATGACGAATGCCATTGGTATAGCTGCATATCTTCCCCAATATCCAATATTAAGGGGATTTTTTGGACCTCATAGTAAAGTGCTAACATCAGCCTTACCTGCACAAAACGGGGTTATTGCTTGTCAATTGGCTGCAAGTGGACTTACGGGTTCTCATAATATATTTGAACCTCAAGATGGTTTTGTCCATATGATGGCTGATATGCCTTCTCCAGACAGGATTGAATTTACTTTAGATTATGACCTCTGGATGACTAATACTTTATCCTTCAAATTGTATCCAGGTTGTGCTTATTTAGATGCACCTCTTGATTGCGTGTTTAAAATTTTGTCAGAGCACCCAGACATTGATACTAAATCAATAAAATCAATTAACGTAAAATTACCTGGCTTGGGGACTGTTAGTATGGACATGTCTGACAGGCCAGATTCTACATTAGAAGGGTTAAAGAAGCCTGATGCATCTTATGTAATTTTAAATTTTAATGTGCCCTATAATATTGCAGCTGCATTAATTGATAAAGAATTAACTCCCAGACAATTTACTGACGATAGAATTTTTGATCCAGAAATACATAACCTTGCAAAAAAGGTTAAAATAAAAACTGACGCTGGCATGACTTTGAAAATATTTCAATCGTTTTTACCTGAAGGGTTCAAACTTTCAGATATTTCAGTAGACAAAGTAAATTCGTTAATGACTCAAGCATTAAAAGGAGATTTTAAATGGGAATTTGGGTCAAGTGTTATAATTAAAATGAATGATGGAACAAAATACCGAGCATCAACTAATATTGCTAAAGGATGCCCTGGAAACCTCAACAAAGAACAAATAATTAAGAAATTTAATCAAGAAAGTAAGTATATTGGCATTGACAAAAATAAAATGGATAAGGCACTCAATTTAATTGAACAAATCGAAACTTTAGATACGATTGATGAATTAATAAAATCCATAACTCTTTAATTTTTATTTTATTTTTATTTTAATAAAAAAATACAAAAATAATTAAACAAATATAATTAAACATTTATTCAAATTATTGAAAACTATTCTAATTAAAATCTTAAATAGTAATTCTCCCATAATCTAAAAATCTGTCTAATTAGAATTTCCGATTATATTATAAAATTTTATGATTCATTATTTAATAAATGATTTGTATTTTTCAGATTAATTTAAAAAAGGGTATTAAGGACAATATCGTTTTAAATATGGAGAAAAATTAAGATGAGAGTCGCATTTGGTAAGGTTAAAATTACTCCTAAAAATTATATCGGGATTCCTTTATCAGGCTATACCAGAAAAAAGAAGTGTGATGGTAAACTTGACGACTTATATGCTCATGCTGTATTAATAGAAGTTGATTACTTAAAAAACTTGAAAAAAAGAATACTTTTTATCTCTACAGATTTATTAAAATTGCCTATGGTCTACACAGATTATGTAAAAGAAAAAATCTTTAAAAAATATAGAATTCCAAAAGGTCAAATATTAATACACGCAACACATACGCATGCTGCACCAGATTTAAACGGCGAATTCGCCTATCCTGGGGGAATAATTGCAATGATTAAAGGTATTTTATTTGGAATACCCCATGATAAATATTTAGTAGAAATTGCAATGAAAATTGAAAAATTAGTGGGATTTCTAATAAATAACTTAAAGCCATGTAAATTAGCATGGAAAAAAGAAAAAATTGAGGAAGATATAATTATAAATAGAAGACACCCTGAAAGAAGATCGAAATTTCATCTTGGAATAATTGCATTTAAAAGTTTAAACAATAAAAAATTATTAGGTTTTATTGTCAATTATGCATGTCATGGGACCACCTTATCAAATGAAAATTTTAAAATTTCGGCAGATTATATTGGAAGGTTAATTTATAGAATAGAAGAGTTAACAAATAATGAAGTAAATGCTGTTTATTTTAATGGCCCATCTGGAGATATAAATCCAATAACTACTTGTGGTAATGATTTCGATAATTTAAAAAAGGATTATTCTATACTCTATGAACAGAAGGGAACTTATAAAGACACTATTCGTATTGGGTATTTTTTAGGCGAAAAAGCTTTAAAATTGGCTAATTCAATTAAAGATTCCGAATATATAGAAAATTGTGAAATTAAAGTATATGAAAAGATTTTTTCAATTCCAGTTAAAGATTATAATAAATACTTTAATTTAAATCTTTTTCAGAACAGATTACTTTATTTAATTAAAAAATATGTTTTTCTTCCTATATTATTGGCTAAACCTACACCGAATTTCCCAAGTATAGCTTTAAAAAGAAAAGGGTTAAAAATTAATGCATATTCAATTATCCAGGTTTTTCAAATCAAGACTAATAAAGGTATCTTGTTTATTACTGGAGTCCCAAGTGAAGTTTTTGAAAATATTGGAAAGAAAATTTTTGATATTACTCCAAGTGGATTTGAGAATCAATTTATATTCCAAAATAGTAATGATTGGGTTGGATATTTATTTCCTATAGATGAATATACTAAAGGTGGATATGAAGGACTTCCCACATTTCTACCTTTAAGTGGTATATATACTGAAATAGAAGTATTAAAACTTTATAATGAAATAAAAAGAAGTATCAATCAATATCATTATTAATTTTTTAGTTAAAATTCAAATAATAAGGAATTAAAAATGTCATGGAAAGAATTCAATCAAATTTCGCATTTTCTATGCGATTATATAGAAAAATATGCTCAAGAAAAAAAAGAAGATATTGCAATTATTGATGCCGAAGAAGGAAAAAAAGTTTCTTGGTCGGAATTTTTAAATGCGATTGATTCCTTTGCATTAAAATTAATGGATTTAAATATAAAAAAAGGAGATATAATAATAAGTTCCCTTCCTCTATTACTTGAGCATATTTTTTTAGAATATGCATGTTTCAAAATCGGCGCAATATTTTGTCCATTAGATTTACGTCTAAAACCCGCGGAAATTATCACTTCAATTAATTTATTAAAAACAAAAGCTAAAATGTATGTCCATCTTGGAGATACAGCGCATGCTCCATTTGCTAAATATGCAAAATTAGTGCAAAAGGAGTGTAAATTTCTTAATAATTTCATTCAATTTAGTTTACCTGAAAACTGTAATAAAAATACGATTTCCATTTTCGATTTCATTTCTGATGCCAAATCTATGGCTTCCAAATATTTTAATATTAATGAATCAAGTGAAAAAAAGAAAATACTTGCCGAACGTAAATTAACTTTAACTGAAGATGACCCTATTTTAATAATTTACACTACTGGCACTACTGGAATGCCGAAGCCTGCAATGCTAACAAATAAAAGTATTATAGCCCAAAATTTATGTTTATCTCGAGGTTTCGATTTTAGAAGCAATGATAGGATGTTAATAAATTTACCACCAAGCCATGTAGGCTGTCAAACTGAGCAGCTTATGACTACATTTTTTATTGGCGGTACTGCTGTTATATTACATCTTTTTAATGCTGAAAAATCATTACAAGCTATTGAAGATTATAAAGTTACTATCTTAGGACAAATTCCTGCAATGTTTGAAATGGAGTGGATGTTAGATAATTATAATAATTATGATCTTTCTTCGTTATCATTTGCAATTTATGGTGGTCAATCGGTATCCAGACCATTTCTAGAAAAATTGGCAAAAATGGCACCTCGATTTGGTAGCGGCCTAGGTCTAACAGAAATTAGTGGATTTTGTTCATATACACCTTTAGAAGGTTCAGTTAATGATATTTTAAATTCTCTTGGTCATGATTTCCCTATATGTCCGTTATCCATAAGAAAACCAATGAAATCCGATGGAATGGCTGGCAGTCAACTACCTGATGGTGAAATTGGTGAAATTTGTTATTCCGGGCCTCAAGTATTTAAAGGATATTTTGATAATGATGAAGCTACGAAAAAGACTATCTCTAAAGATGGTATTCTCTATACGGGCGATTTGGGTTTTAAAGACGAAAAAGGGCTGCATTTAGTAGGACGTAGTAAATTCGTTATAAAAACTCGTGGATATCAAATATATCCACCAGAAATTGAAGCATTTCTAGAAGAGATACCTGAAGTTGAGAAAGTAGCAATTGTCGGTGCTAAACATAAAATATACACTGAGGCTGCAGTAGCGTTTGTTCAATTAAAAAAGGGGAAAAAAATCTCTAAAGAAAAAATCATGGAATATACAAAAAATATCGCCGCTTATAAAAGACCATCATTAATTATTTTCATAGACGAAATACCACTAAATAGAGTACAAAAAACCGATTATAAAACATTATTAGAAAATGTAGATAAATATATTCGTGATGCTAGAGAAAAAGGTGAATGGGACTAAGTTTAAACCAAGTTTATTTTTACCTATTTTTTGGAACTTTTTTGTACTCGTTTTTTGATAATTTCTTTGACCTCTGTTATATCATGAGCTATGTATTTAATTGGTGGAAACCAAAAAATCCCACTGATAGTCCAAATAATTATCGCAATTATAAATGCAAATTGAAAATTAAACAAATCAGCAAGGAAACCGCATAAAATAGGTTCAATTGATTTAAAGATTGAATCTACTATAGTAGCCATCGATAACATAGACCCTCTATTTTCCGGCAAATTTATATCTACAAGCAACGAATACCAGTTTGTACCAATTCCAGAATTAATAATTAAGCCAACACAAATACCTATAATGAAAAATAATGATTTTAGGTCGGTTATTCCATGAAATGGGACAATTATTCATATTAATATCAAAGGTAAACTAATAAAATTACAAATTATACAAGTATATAACCTCCCTCTAATATTCTTTTTAAACCAAACATCACCTAAATAGCCAAAAATTAAAAGTCCTAAGAGAAACCCTAAACCAATAAAAAGAAAGGCTAAATATGCGTCTTGGACTGCCATATATCTCTCATTTTGTAAAAATGCAATAGCACCATAGACCATCATACCTGCTGGAATGACATATAGACCATTAAGAATTAAATAAGCATTAGTTTTTCTCTTCCAGATATATTTTAAATCTTGTATTTTAATTTTATAAGAATATTCTGCTCCTTCAAGTTCTAATACCTCCGTCTGCCCCCTCATTGGCTCTTTAATCACTGCAACAATCGGTAAAATAAAGAGCATAATTGAACCGAAAATTAAAAAAGAAAATCGCCATCCAAAATCCTCTAGTGTTAAAGCTGAAAATCCGGTACCTAATACTGTCCCTAATGCAATTGCAAAACTGAAATATCCAAAAACCTCTGAGCGCTTTTTTCCATGTGTATAATCTGGAATAATTGAAAATCCTACTGGTAATATCGATCCTATTCCTATCGCTGAAAGAGCTCTAAAAATTAATACTTCGATGTAATATTTAGAAAAATAAATCAATATTGAAAATATACTCTAAATAATGCCCCCAATCACTACTAACCATTTACGAGTAGTTTTATCTGCATAATAACCAAAAAATAACATTGCAAGAGCCCCAATAAAAAGAAAAAGTGAATCAAACAAAAATAACTCTGACTAAGGTTTCAAGAATTCAGCTTGTAAATTATTATAAGCTGCTGCAAAGAGACCTAAACTACAACTATAAATTAATATTAAAAAGAAAATAAGGACTGAAATTACTCGTTTATTAATAATAAATTCTAATTTGCTCAAAATACGTCCTCAATATTTAATTATTGTACCTAATTTATATGACTCTAACGCCTTTAAACAAACATCAAGAGACGCTCTTATTGTATTAAAATCTATATTAAATGGCCTATTTCTTAATATACATTCGGAAAAATAATTTATCTCCGATTTATATGTTTTTAAAGGGTCGCTCTCTTGTAATTTAAAACCTTGTCCTGAAACAAATACCTTCATAAACATATTTGTCCTATCATTAATTTCTATTACACCTTTAGTCCCAAATATATGTAATAATGTATCTATATTGCATGAAGTGTAAAATTCTTTTGGTAAAATCCAAGTCCCATTTATTGCTGCTATGGTACCTCTTTTAAATTTGATAATGACCGTCGCACTATCTGGCGTATCATATTTTTCAAGTAAAAAATTGTTAGCAACTGCAAAAACTGACTCTATTTCGTCATCTAATATCCAAATCGTTGCATCGATATCATGGATCATTAGGTCTAATATAATCCCTCCGCTTAAATTTTCGTCAAAAAACCAATCTTTATAAGTAGGTGCATTGACATGTCGATATGCACTTACTTGAACAGGAATTCCAATATCTCCATTCATTACAATCTTTTTTGCCATCTGATATTCTGGGATAAACCTACAATATTGTGCTACCATTAATTTATCTTTTTTATTATTAATTATTTTCATTAATTTATCAAATTCTTCCAAAGTGCGGGTTATTGGTTTCTCTACTAATACTTTTTTATTAGATTTAATACTTTTTTCTATAAATTCAAAATGAGTATGAGTTGGTGTACAAATATCGATTACATCAATATTATCATCATTTAGTAAATCATTTAAATCGGTATATTTATTATTAATTTGAAACTTTTTGGAGAATTGGTCTAATTTTTTAGAATTTGGATGATACGCAGCTACAAGCTGGCTATTAGTCAATTCTTTAATACATTGTGCGTGTACTTGTCCTATATGACCTATACCAATTAAACCAAAATTAACAATTTCTTTATTCATTTTTTTAATTCTCCTATTGCATTCTTAATTGTACTTACTATTTGGTCGAGCTGCTCTGTTGATAACGAAGGAATTGTAGGCAGTCCAATAACACGATTACATATATCTTCCACAATTGGTAAATGTATCTTATACGAAACTTTTTTCTTATAGTAAGGGCATGTAAATGGACATTTTTTAGGACCATAACCCATTAAATCTTGGAATAACGGAGATTTATATAGTGGTCGAGGATAAATTAACTTGGTTATCACTTCTTTCTCATTTATTTTACCCAGAAACTTTTCTCTATTAATTCCTAATTCCTCAGGTCTAATTAATGGAGCGTATAAATGATAAACATGTTTTACATCTTTTCTTGATTTAGGTAATTCAAGTCCAGGTAAACCACTAAAATTTTCATTATAATATTTTGCATTCTCTATTCGTCTTTTATTCATATTATCTAATTTTTTTAATTGAATTAATCCGATAGCAGCTTGAATGGCAGTCATACGATAGTTATAACCTAACCTAACATATTGATACCAATAAGGTTCACCATGGTGTCGTATTAATCTGCATTTTTCTGCAAGTTCATCATCATTTGTTGTAATTATCCCACCTTCTCCAGTCATCATATTTTTTGATTCAAAAAAGCTAAAACATCCTAAATCTCCAATACTTCCCACTTTTTTATTTTTATATTTAGCCCCATGTGCTTGACATGCATCTTCAATAATCGGGATATTATTTTCTCTACCTATTTTCAAAATTGACTCCATATCTGCTGGATGTCCAAATAAATGAACAGGAATAATTGCTTTTGTATTAGGTGTAATAGCTTTTTCAATAGCATTAGGGTCTATACAATATGTTTCTGGGTCTATGTCCACGAAAATTGGAATAGCATTCTGGTGTAAGACAGCTGTCGCTGTTGCTACAAAAGTAAATGGTGGAACTATAACTTCATCTCCTG
>Ga0164318_10000317_pt1 | contig 35053 bp, 30 predicted proteins | sample GuaBasSedimGuay9_FD_113734 | JGI IMG/M metagenome (GOLD analysis project Ga0164318, IMG submission 113734) | Subseafloor sediment microbial communities from Guaymas Basin, Gulf of California, Mexico - Guay9, Core 4571-4, 0-3 cm | ecosystem: Environmental > Aquatic > Marine > Hydrothermal vents...
AGGAGAGAGATTCCGAGAACGAGGAAAGGGAGAGGAACAGGCTGAGAAGGTTCTGGTTCGAGAACTTCAGATGGTGTTTCTCGTCCGAAGGGGTGCTGATGGTGGCGGGAAGGGATGCAAGATCCAACGAGAAACTGGTGAAGAAGTACCTCAGGGATTCCGACATATATGCCCATGCGGACATCTCGGGTGCGGCAAGTGTTGTGATAAGGATAGAGAAGGAGGATTCCCCGACAGAGGTCACCTTCAGGGAGGGGTGCCATCTTTCCGCCCTCCATTCCAAGGCATGGAACGCCGGGATAGGGTCCGTTGGAGCCTTCTGGGTGACCTCGGATCAGGTCTCAAGGACCCCTTCCTCCGGAGAGTTCGTGGCAAGGGGCTCCTTCGTCATAAGGGGAAAGAAGAACATGGTATCCAAGCTCCCGCTGGAGGGAGCGGCCGGAATGGTCTATGTTGAAGGAGTGCCAAAGGTGATGTTCGGTCCCGAGGAGGCCGTGAGGGAGAACTGCAAGGGCCCCTACTTCAGGATCAGACCGGGAAGGAGGTCCAAGACCGATATGGTCAAGCTCGTGAGTTCGGAGCTCGGGGGAGAGATGGACCAGATAATGTCCGTTCTGCCGGCCGGCGATATGGAGGTCGAGAAGGTGGAACGGACCAGTGAATGAAGCGAAGTTTTATTCGCTATATATCCGTTCAAGTTCACATGGAGGAACACGGGGACACACTGATAGGGGCACTGGTGGTGGGGAACGAGATACTTCTGGGGAAGACAAGGGACACGAATACGATATTCCTTGCCGAAAACCTGCTCAGGAGGGGTTTGAAGCTTCGAAGGTGGGTTGTGGTCCCCGACAACGAGAGGGACATCTCCAGGGAGCTTTCAAGGTTCATGGAGGATGGTTACGGGATAATCGTTGTTTCGGGGGGCATGGGCCCCACCCATGACGATATCACGGTAAGATCGATAGCGAGGGGGCTCGGCATCTCCCTGGGTTTCAATGAGAAATGCTACCGCAGGATGGTGGAGAAATGGAAGCGGAACAATCCGGGAAAGAAGATGCCGGAGACTGCCAGGAGCGGCCTTGACAAGATGGCGTATGTTCCTGCTGATTTCGATCTCATAGAGAACGAGAACGGCATGGTGGAGGGTCTGGTGGGTGTCGTGAACGGCGGACGGAGCATAGTATTCATACTCCCCGGTGTCCCGGGGGAGTACCGGGGTATAGTCACTACCAGGAAGTTTCAGGATTATCTTCCAAGGAAAGACGCCTCGTCGGTGACCATAATCGAGATCCCGTTCAGGGGGAAGGAGAGCATGATAGCCGCCTGTCTCGGGGAAGTTCAGAAGAGGTTCCGGGATATTGATATCGGTTCATACCCGCAGGGTCCGATGAACGTTGTCATCAGGGTTACCGGTGACAGGGAGAATGTGATGAGGGCAGTTGACGAGATCAGGGATCGGCTGAGGGAAGCGGGGTTCTCCGACTGACGATCTTCCTGGATGCCCGGTCCATCACTCGACCCACTTGAACCTTGCGGTGAAATGTCTGAGGACGGGAGGTTCCTCCGTCAGTTCCAGCCCCCTGATGGAATCTCTCATATCCCAAACTTTCTTCACCGCCTTCGCCACATAATCGAGGTGCCTGTGGGTGTAGACCCTTCTGGGTATTGTGAGGCGAACGAGTTCGAGCTTTGCAGGTCTGTTCATTCCCGTATCGGGGTCCCTGCCGTTGAGCAGTGTGCCGATCTCCACTCCCCTGACCCCGGATTCAAGGTAGAGGTGGGCGCAGAAGGCCATCCCGGGGAACTGGTCCTGGGGGATGTTCGGGAGGAATTCCTTCATATCGAGATATATCGCATGTCCTCCGGGGGGCCATAGCACGGGCATGCCCATGTTCCTCAGCTTCTCGCCCAGATAGCGGACGTGACCGATCCTGTACGTGAGGTAGTCCTCATCTATTCCCTCGTAGAGTCCTCTTGCCATGGCCTCGAGGTCCCTGCCTGCCAGTCCCCCGTACGTTACAAAGCCCTCGAAGAGGATGCCGAAATTCTTGACGGAATCGTATATCTCCCTGCTCCCGGTTGCGATGAAACCGCCGATGTTGACTATGGCATCCTTCTTGGAGGACATGGTCATCATATCGAAACAGGCCGCGGTTTCCCTTGCTATGTCCTTTATGGGCATGTTCTCCATGCCCTTCTCCCTCTTCTTGATGAAATAGCAGTTCTCGGCGAACCTTGCACCATCCAGACAGACCGGGATGCCGTAGCGTCCGGAGAGCTCTGCCACCTTCCTCATGTTCTCCAGAGAAACTGGCTGCCCGCCTCCGCTGTTGCATGTGGCGGTGACCACTGTGAATGGTATTTTCTCCCTTCCATACTGTTTGTAGACATCTTCGAGTTTTTTCAGGTCGAGGTTTCCCTTGAACGGGAGATCGAGGTAGGGGTCGGCAGCCTCGTCGATCGTGCAATCTATGGCCCTGCCCTTCTTGTGTTCGATGTGAGCCTTGGTGGTGTCGAAATGTGTGTTTCCCGGGACCACGTCCCCTGCCTTAATGAGGGCCGTATGCAGAACGTTCTCGGCACCCCTCCCCTGATGGCAGGGCAGCACGTATTCGAAACCCAGGATATCCCTTACCGCCGCCTCGAGGTTGTAGAAATTCCTTGAGCCGGCATAGGTCTCATCTCCCATCATCAGTCCCGCCCACTGCCGATCCGACATGGCTCCGGTCCCGGAATCGGTGAGCAGGTCTATCAGGATGTTCTCTCCCCTGATAAGGAAAACGTTGAGCCCGGCTTCCTCGAGGAACCGCTCCCTGTCCTCCCTGGATGGGAGATGGATGGGTTCCACCATCTTTATCCTGAACGGTTCCATGTCCCGAAAAATCTCTTCACCCATGGCTGGTGAAAAGGGCTCCCTGTTTATAAAGAGGTACGTCAGGAAGCGGGCAGCGCCACTCCCTGAAAACATGACCCGACCTGAAAAGCTGCGACCGTTGACGACCGGAAAAGAACCGGGGAGAGAAAGGTTCGAAAAAAATCGGACACGAATGATAATACATTCGTATCCGAACTCCAAGCCCCCACCCCCCGAGGTATGGCGGGTAAGAGGAATCAAGGTGTATTAAAGAGACAGACGACCGGATGCTTTGAAATTCCCATATGAAAAAAAAATCCGTCTACCTTGTCATATGTTCATTCTCATGCTTTGTTCACGTTCACCGCTTTCGGTCCTCTGTTTCCCTCTTCGGTCTCGAAAGTGACCTCATCGTTGTCCATCAGCTCGACACCCTCGTTCAATCCCGTGACATGGACGAAATAATCTACCCCGTCCTCCCCGGCAATGAAACCAAAACCCTTCTTCTGATTGAAGAACTTGACCGTTCCCTTCACTGGCGTTTTCCCCCAAAAAATTGGATAGGCACATTAAACATCAACTATGTGGTAAATAAACCTTTTTGGAAAACGACATCCCATTCCCGACAGGTTGTGATGCATACCGGACGGGACGATCATGTCGTTCGGACACAATATGGGTCGGGATCGGAAGAATGCGTTCGGTTCCGGCGGCTTCTCCGTGTGCCCTTTCATTGCCGTCCTTCCGAACACCGATCCGATGCCTGCCGGTGTTCACAGCGAATGAGTGTTTTTTCGGTGCATTCTCCCGGATCTTCATGTTGACAACTGTTACCTCAACAAGGGTTAAATGTATGGCATTCCATGGTTCACGGGTATCTGAATGGATCCGGATGGTGTTGTCAGGGGGGTTCTGGAGGAACTGGAAGGATACGCCGACGAGGCCAGAAGGAAGAAGGCAGGAACCTACTATCCCACCTCCTTCAAGGTGTTGGGGGTTCCGGTACCCGACCAGAGGAAGGTCACGAATGCCCTCATATCGAAGATGAAGGGGGCTGCCCCCGATGAGAAACTATCGATGGCCCTTGCGCTCGTTCGGACGGGGGTATTCGAGTGCCAGCAGGTTGCCTACGAGATGCTCTCAAGGGATGGCAGGGCCCTGGGCCTCCTCACTCTCGGGGAACTCCTGGAGTTGAGAAAGGGATTCGATAACTGGATATCGGTGGACACATGGTCCACCTACCTTGCCGGGGTCGCATGGAGGGAGGGCAGGATCCCGGATGATGTGGTGATCGGCTGGACGGCTTCCGCGGATCCGTGGGTGAGGAGGTCTGCCCTTGTGTGCACGATACCCTTGAACCAGATATCGAGGGGAGGAAGGGGTGATCCGGACCGGACGCTGATGATATGCGGGAAATTGATGAGGGACAGGGACAGAATGGTGAGAAAGGCGCTTTCTTGGGCCCTCAGGGAGCTGTCAAAGCGTGACAGCGATGCCGTTCGGTCCTTCATCGGGAAGAACGGGGATATCCTTCCCCCCGGGGTCGTCCGGGAGGTGGAGAGAAAACTTGCAACCGGGCGGAAGGACGGAGCTACCGGAGCTGCAGAACCGGATCGACGGCAGATGGAGGGTTGACATGGATCTCGGAATAAGGGAAGCGTCTCCCCCGGACGCCAAGTGTATCAGTGATCTGATCCGGAAGGTATTCATGGATAGTCTGGCTCATCAGTTCACGCCCGATGGGGGGAGGGTCTTCCTCTCCTTCATCGAACCGGGGAACCTTTCCGGTTTGCTCGGGGGGCACCTGTTCGGGTATGTTGCGGAGGTGAGCGGTGAAGTGGTCGGAGTGATACTGTTCAAGGATCCGGCCCTCATCAGCCTCTTCTTCGTCTCGGGGTTATATCGGGGCCGGGGAGTGGGAACGGCCCTTCTCGGGGAAGGCATTCTTTCGTTGAAGAGAAGGGACCCCCGCCTCCCGCGTATCAGGGTCAATTCCGTCCCCTCCGCTGTCGGGACCTATGAAAGGCTCGGATTCCGCACTGCCGGGAAGGAGAGGGTGGTGGAAGGTATAAGGTTCATCCCGATGGAGATGGACGAAAAGGGGATGTTCCGTTATCTTCGGGCTCCCGTCAGATCTTCACCCCCCCCTCCTTGACCGTGTTCAGAATGAGTTTCGTTTCGGTTCTCTCCACGAAATCGTACGTCTGGAGCTTCTTGAGGAATCTGTCGAGACCCGACCGGTTCCGGAATCTGGCTATGACGGTGGCATCGAACGATCCCGTGTTATCGAAGACCATCTGGACCGATTCGTGGCGTGCTATCCGGGATTCGATGAGCTGGAGTTTTCCCTTGGCGACCTTCACATCCACGATCACATGTATGTCGAACCCTATCCTGTCATAATCGATGTGGGCTCCGTAACCCTTGATGGCACCCGATGATTCCAGCTCCCTCACCCGTTTCATCACTGTTGACGGAGCTATTCCGAGCTTTCCGGCGATGGTCCTGAAGGAATCCCTTCCGTTCCTCTGAAGATGGTTAAGTATGTCCCTGTCGATCTTGTCCATGAGGGGATATATTCGTTCACCATTATTCATTTATTGCAGCATTAATGAAATGAATGTTCGCAGATACTTGAATAATTCAAATGAACATTCTGTCATTCCCGGGGAATCTTTAATATCCTGTCCCCCATGCACGTGCGGGGATGGGTCATGCAGGTGAAGAATTTTTCATTTTCCGGTATGGACGATGTGAAGGAAACGCTGAGAAAGGATCCGGAGATAAGGTTCGTCAGGTTCATAACGGCCGATATGAACGGGGAGAGACCGTGCGGTTTCACGATACCGGTCTCGGAACTGGGGGGCCGCATCAGGAAGGACGGGACCATCGATCTGGAGATGGGAAACGGGAAGGGTACCGTTCTGAAGGGTTTCGATGCCTCCTCCCTGTACCCCGAGAGAATAAACGAATCGGACAAGAATGCCAGACTCGATTTCACCACAGCAAGGGTGCTTCCCTGGTACTACTCCACGAGGGTCGACGGTTTCACGAGGAGATGGAAGGAGCTGGCCGTGTTCGGAGATATCCTCGAACCCGGCAACGGCCCCTACAGATTCGATTCCCGGAACATCCTGAAGAGAACCCTCGAGAATGTAAGGGAGATGGGTATTGCGGATACAGTATACATCGGTCCCGAACTGGAATTCTTCCTGTTCGAGGCTGACGAGGAGGGTTTTCCCGTACTGGAGGAGTTCTTTCTTGATGACGTGAGATATCTGAGACCGATACAGGTGGACAAGGGACGCTACTTCAAGGGCGGCAGATACGGAGAGGTGAGGAAGGAGTCCCAGATGATACTGCAGGAGATGGGATGCCGCTCGGAGTACGATCACCATGAAGTATCCGAGAGCCAGCATGAGATAGACCTTCATTACCTTCCGGCCCTGGAGATGGCCGATCTTGTCATGCTTTACCGGTACATAGTGAAGAAGGTTGCCAGGTCGTACGGTCTCTTTGCATCGTTCATGCCCAAACCGATTGCCGGAATAAACGGGACCGGAATGCACACACATCAATCTCTCTACAGCGGTGGAAGGAACATCTTCTTCGACGAGGATGATCCGGAGCATCTTTCCGTGGAATGCAGGAGATACATCGCCGGTCTGATGCGGTATGTCCCCGAGATCACCGCGGTACTAAATCCGTGGGTTAATTCCTACAAGAGGCTGGTACCCGGGTTCGAGGCTCCCGCATATATCTGCTTCGACATACAGAACAGGTCCTCCCTGATCAGGATTCCGGGTTACGATCAGGAGGACCCGGACTCCATCAGGGTGGAGCTCAGGAACCCCGATCCATCAAGCAATCCGTATCTCTCGTTCGCCCTCCAGATCGCTGCAGGGGTTTCGGGGATAAGCGGGAAGCTGGAGCCACCTCATATGAAGGATGTGGATGTGTTCAAGCTGAGCGATGAGGAGATGAGCGGAATGGGGATCTCCCGGCTGCCTCCGGACCTATCATCTGCCCTGAGCCTCATGGAGGAGGGGGAGCTGGCGAGATCGGTAATGGGAGAGACATTCCTCGACCACTACATCAGGGCCAAGAGAGCGCATCTTGAGGCATACAGGAGCTCCCTCGGGCACAGATGCGATGACATATCCATGAGGGTCCAGGTCTCAAGGTTCGAGGTGGAGGAGCTCCTTCCGGTGTTGTAGGATTCTTCCTGATGCATTGTGATTTCCGAACATCCCCCATCAAGGCAATGGAGGGGCGGTTCCATGCAGGAAGTTAGGCAAGGGTAATGCTTCTCACATCGATGTTCTTAGGATGATCCTGCAGGACGGTGTCATCAACAGGAGAACGACAATCCGTATGGACTGATTACCGATCTTGATGATGAAGGGGGCAATCTTTTTCTATATCAACGTTCGATTCGAACCAAGATTGCTGCATTCATCCCATTTGGGTGTAAAGATGTTTCGTCGCGAATCCCCGACAGGAAGACTCACGGTGATGCTGCTTCTGGTGTCGTTTATCTCCGCCACAGTGTTCATCTTCATCCCGGGTACCAGGGGTCAGGACACGATACACCTGGAGGCATGTTACTTCGAGAACTCACCCTTCATCTTCACTACCGGGTCCGGACACGTCTCGGGTATGGCAAGGGAATTGATGGATGCCCTTTCCCCCGGTATGGCGTTGGATATCGAGTATTCCGCGAAATCGATTTCGGAGTGTCGCGATTCGCTTCTATCCGGAGAGAGTGATATCTGGGTAGGGGCCATGACCGAAGGGTACAACACCTCCTCTCTCACTTTCTGCAGTATTCCGGTCTATTCGACATGGGGGGTGATATACACCAACCCCGAATCGGACATAAGGACCATCCTGGACCTTGACGGCAGATGGGTCGGTGTTCTGAAAGGAGACCCTTTCTACAACGGGTCGGGAGGTCTGGAAGACCTTATCGTGGGTTTCGGGATCGATACCACGATCGTTTCGTTCGATACGGTTGATGAACTGATAGGCTCCCTTGAGGACGGTGGCGTTGACGCGGCCGTTCTGAACAATGCGGTCGGCTCCTATCTCGAGGGGAGGAGGGACATCTTGAAGACCCCGATAGTCTTCGACCCGATGGATGTCACCATCGCAGTGAGCAGCGAGAGGAGCGATATGACGGATATCCTCTCGGAGATTGGAAAGGAGATCGATGCGCTGAGGAAGGACCCGGATTCCGTCTACTATTCCATTCTGGACAGCTATATCAAGAACTCCAATGAAAGACCTTCCGAATCCTTCATCCCTTCCTGGCTCCTCAGAACGATCCTTATCCTTCTTGCCGCGGTTATCTTCCTGTCGGCCACCGCCTTGATCCTGCGGCACAGGGTAAGAGTGAAAACAAGGGAGCTCGAAGAGGCCAACAGGAGTCTCATCATGGATAACGAGCGGAGAAAGGAGATCGAGAGGAAACTTGTGAAGGAGCGCAACAGATCTCACTTCTACCTCGACCTTCTGATCCACGATATTGGCAACATCCATCAGGGGATGGTTAATTACATTCAGCTGGAGGAGATGATGTCCCCGAAGGAGGTCTCGGACAGCAGGGCCCTGCGGGAGATCAGGAGTCTGGTCCAGAGGTCGATATCCCTTGTGAGAAATATTCATAAATTCTCTGAGGCAACCAGGGAGGAGCTGTCCCTGCGGAGGATGGACATTGCTCCGATCATAAGGGACAACCTCATGGCGGCGGTCCTTGGTGCATCGGATCGCAATATCCAGATAGATGTGAAGATTCCCAAGGAAGGGGTCCATGTGATGTGCGAGCCGTTGATAGGGGAGCTCTTCCTCAATCTTTTCCAGAATGCTGTCAAGTTCCAGGAGGGAAAGCCTTTCGGGAAGGTATCCGTAAGGGTGACCAGGGTGAAGGACGGCAGATGGTACAGAATGGAGATCTCGGATCGGGGCAAGGGCATACCCGACAGCATGAAATCGACAATTTTCGACAGGCTTGAGAGGTCGACGGAGAGGAAACACAGGGGAATGGGCCTGACCCTTGTCAAGGTTCTCACGGAACGCTACGGGGGCAGCATCGATGTGAAGGACCGGGTCCCCGGGGACCATACGAAGGGAAGTCTGTTCATTCTGCATCTGCCAGCAGCCCCGGATGAGGTGGATGAAGGGGAAGGTGGGGCCGCATCGCCGAAGGACGGCCCTTCGGTGTGACCTTCGTTCTCTCCCCGGACTATATCCTGGAGAGCTCCTCGAGTGAACCCGCAAGCAGGCAGGGATTGGCTCTTTTCTGGTTTCCCAGTGTGTCCGCGACCCTGCTCCCGTAATCGTGTCCGGGTCTCACCATGATCCCGTCCGGCAGGGATCGTATCCTCCTCATGCTCCGGAACATGTCCTCGAGGCTTCCCCCGGGAAGATCGCATCTGCCGCAGTCATCGATGAAGAGAGTATCGCCCGTGAAGAGATCCTTTCCATCCACAAGGAGGCATATGCTTCCCGGTGTATGACCGGGCGTGTGGATGATCTCCATCGTTGTGTCGTTCAGTTCGAGCACATCTCCATCGATCAGAATCATATTCGCCCCTCCCAACCTTTCCGCGCAGTACCTCGAGGCGGCGGTTCTGCCTCCGGCCCTCCGCCGCACCTCAGGAAGGGAGGCCGTGTGGTCGGAGTGGTGATGGGTCAGAATGATGTATTCGAGTTCCAGTCCTTCCTTATCCATCCTGTCGAGGATCCGGGATGGATCCATCCCCGGGTCCACGATCGTGCACTGGCCCTTGTCCGATATGAGATAGCCAAGGTTGTCACCCCCCACCGGATGGGTCTCTATCTTCACCATGGGCGAACATGATGGAGGGGCTACCTTTATCTTTCGGGAGAATCTCTCTTGTTCCTGGATAACATGAGATCCCCCCCTCCATCCACGGTCGAGCTATCGCGTGATATCATCGGGACCATTCCGGTGGGTTCGAGGGTCCTCGAGTTCGCCTGTGCACTCGGCAGGACGGCGTTCCGGCTGGAGGAGATGGGGTATGATGTCTGTGCGTTCGATATTGACCCCGGGAGCGTTCGTGCCGCAGAGAAGGCTGCATTGTCAATGGGCAGCGGAGTCGAATTCATGACGGCCGACGGCAGATCCCTCCCGCTGAAGGACGGTTCGTTCGATGCCTGCGTTATGAACGCCTACATGACAATGATGACGGATCCCGATTCAAGGAGAAGATCGGTATCTGAAGCTTGCAGGATCCTGGTAGGAGGCGGCTATCTCTACGTCGCGGATTTTCTCAGGAATCCGGAGCTCCCCGAGTACAGGAAGAGATATCGTGAGCATCAGGACCTTACGGGGGAAGAGGGTACGTTCATCGTTTACGAGAGTGGTGAAGGGTCCCGGGAGCTGTACAGGGCACACCATTATACCGAGGAGGAGCTTCTCGGATATCTGGAGGGCCTGTTCAGGGTGCTGATCCGGAGGAAGACAAGGTTCAGGAGCTATCACGGCAATGAGCTGGACGGCATCATCATCCTGGCCAGGAAGCTCTGATCGGGACCGTTCGTTCGTAAATGGGAAATACTTCCTCTGTTCTTTTCACGCATGGCCTCGCTCAGGGACTGGCTGCAGCTCTTCAGGAGCCACACCTCTCCTCTGGAGATGACCATCACCATGACGGGTTCCGCTCTTGCCGTTTCCGGCATCTGGGATGTGAAGGTCCTCCTTTTCCTTGTTTTCGGTTGGCTGTATCACAATGCGGGTTACGGTCACAATTCCGTGGAGGATTTCATGGGAGGATATGACAGGAACGACCCGAACAAGATGCACCACCCGCTCCAGAGGGGCGTGATCGACCCGAAAAGGGCAAGGTCCGTCTGCCTCCTCCTGATCGCGGCAGCATTCGTGTTCGGGGTCTTGATCTCGGGTCTTGACCTGCTTTCAATCGGCATTCTGGCGGTCCTGACCGTGATGGGATTCGTCTACAATCTTCACAACAAGCGGATGAAGGGGAAGTTCCTTCCCATCGCGGCGGCACACTCCCTCTTACTGCCCTTTTCCTTTTTCGGTGCCGGCGGGGATCCGGCGCTCTCGTCCTCATTTCCCTTCGTCACGGACCCGATGACACAGGGAGCGATCATCCTGTGGGGTTATCTGATGCTTCAGATATTCTATCAGATAATGATAGAAGGGGACCTGAAGGACATCGATATGGATGAGGCCTCGATGCTGCGGTCATTGGGTGTGAAGGTGACAGAGGGCAGGTTCGTCGCATCCCTCCGGGCAAGGGTTGTTTCCATGGTCCTGAAGATCCTTTCGGCCTCCCTGCTCTTCGTCTCAGTTGCGGTATTGGGTGGGACACTTGTCCATTACATAATCATCGCGTTCTTTTCAATCATTCTTCTCCTGCTCGACCGGATGATGATGGGCCAGAAACTCTTCGATCACGCCAGGATGCTGAGGACCATGGCGTTGATGGAGGTCGCATCCACCTTCGCGATCCCGGCTGCGGTATCCCCCGTGATCGGCTGGGAGGCTTCGCTGTTCATAATGATCATCAACATCTCCTACTTCGTTCCCATGAACAGGTTTCTGTGGGGTACGTTGATCAAGCCGCGTGTATAGCGTTCCGCAGATGGTCGAGAAGCAGTGTTATCACTTCTTCTGTGCCTCACTTTTTAGTATTGTTTGGGTTCTATGAAGGAATCTTCTGGTGTTCTCAATGGCTATTCTGGCGCTATCCTCATCATAAGTAAGAGCGTAATCTGCTTCATGCCTTATGTCCATACCCATTTCGAAGTTATCTGCAAATTCTTGCTCTAACTCTCCCGTGTTCACGTATAGCTCCTTAAGAGCGATCAAAAGACAATAATGACTTTTTTCTCTATAGCCCCTTTTGATACAAGCGCTTTTGCTGCATGAAACAACGAGTAGTATGCTTGCACAGAAGACCATTTATAATCTCCATTATGCATACTTTCTTCTGCACGCATCAGATCATATCTTGCGCCTTCTAACTCCTTTTCAATCATCTTATCAGACGATTCCATCTTTAGAAGACGCCTTTCCTTCAAGCATCTCTCGAACTCACTCATTGATATCACGCCAAAGGACTATTCCCTTATTTACTTCATCGTAAAAAGCCCTGTCTCTATTCTTTAATTTAAGGAATTCATGTGGCAGTAATATTATTGGTTTCAATTTTCTACCATCAATATATTGCTGTTTCAGGTTCTGTCTCATTTCTCCAACATTTTCCGTGACTATCAATAGATCGATATCACTCTCTAATGTATCTTCACCTATACTACAACTCCCGAAAAGAATGATTTTATTGCATTTATTCGTGATATCTCTAATAATACCATTTACACCCTGAATGTTCATGAAAATCTTGAAATATCTTACTGCCGGATTTCTATATTCAATTTTATAATATAGATTTCGTCCACTCTTTTGCTTGACTACCAACCCCATCTCATATAGATTCTTTAGAACTTTATGGCATCCACCTACACTACCTTTGGTCATCGAAGCAATTTCTCTCACATAGAATTGTTTGTCTGGTGAACGAGATAAATATATCAATACCATGATAGCCAAAGGACTCAAGTTCACTCTTTCGAACATATGTTCACTATTTCGAACCATAAGATATCATGCCATTTATGTTTTATTAAACTAACGTAAAGCAAACTACACCCGATTTCGTTTAACTGGGTATCATGCGTCCATATCGTCATCGCACTCATTGGGAGGTTCCTTCTCAATACCCAGATATCTCAGGATCCCCCTCGCGGCCTTCTTTCCGGCGCCCATGGCGAGAATGACCGTGGCGGAACCCGTGACGATGTCGCCTCCGGCGAACACCCCGGGGACCGTGGTCATCTGGTTCTCGTCGACCTCGATGTAACCCCATTCGTTCAGTTCGAGTCCCGGAGTGGTCTGGCCGATGATGGGGTTCGATTTCGTTCCGACGGCTATTATCACCGTGTCACATTCAAGGACGAATTCGGAACCCTCTATGGGAATGGGCCTTCTCCTGCCGGATGAGTCCGGCTCTCCCAGTTCCATTCTCTGAAGCCGGAGTCCGGTCACACGACCGTCCTTTCCGAGGATCTCGATGGGATTTGACAGGAAATGGAACTTCACCCCTTCCTCCTCGGCATGGTGGAGTTCCTCCAACCTCGCCGGTGCCTGTTCCCTGGATCGCCTGTAGACTATCATGGCCTCTTCCACTCCGAGACGGAGCGCCGTTCTGACGCAGTCCATTGCCACATTTCCCGCACCTATCACGGCAACCTTCTTTCCGCATCCGATGGGGGTGAAGCAGTCCTTCACTCCGGGCGGGTTCATCAGATTCACCCTTGTCAGGAATTCATTTGCCGACTGCACACCGTTGAGTCCCTCGCCTTTCAGGTTCAGGAATCTGGGAAGTCCCGCTCCCGTACCTATGAACACCGCATCGAAGTCCATCTCTTCAAGCATCTGCGGTATGGTGAATATCCTTCCGATTGCATGATTTGCCGTGAACTTCACTCCCAGCTTCCTTATCTTCTCCAGCTCGGAATCGATTATATCCTTGGGAAGACGGAAGGAAGGTATCCCGTACTTCAGCACTCCTCCGAATGTATGCAGTGCCTCGAAAACGGTAACATCGACTCCTGCAAGTGCGAGATCCCCTGCGCATGCAAGACCGGCAGGTCCGGAACCGATTATGGCAACCCTCTTCGGGGGCCTCAATTTATATGGTTCCTCCCTTACGCAAATATTGTTCTTCACGGCCCAATCACCCACGAACCTCTCCAGCTTTCCTATTGCTATGGGCTGGTGTTTGATCCCCAGGATGCATTTGGATTCACATTGGATTTCCTGTGGGCATACGCGGCCGCACACTGCCGGTATGGGGTTGCTTTCGGTAAGGATTGTATATGCCTGTTCCAGGTCTCCTTCCCTGATCCCCGCGATGAAGCCCGGTATGTCTATGGACACGGGACACCCCAGAACACATTGCGGATTCTTGCACTGAAGACATCTGGCAGCTTCCTCCCTGGCCAACTCGACGGTGTAGCCGAGGACCACATCGTCGAAGTTCTTCACCCTTTCCTTCGGGTCCTGTTCAGGGCATTTGACCCTGGGTTCGAAAGCCATCATCCTCCCTCCTCGAATTTCTTCCTTGCATGGCAATCCTTGCCGAAGCATTCCATGGCATGTTTCTCCTCGTCGACGAATCTTCGCTGCCTTGCCATGAGCTCGTCCCAATCCACCTTCTGGGCATCGAAGTCGGGTCCGTCCACGCAGGCGAACTTGACCTCGCCCCCGATGGTCACCCTGCACGATCCGCACATGCCGATGCCATCCACCATTATGGTGTTCAGGGATACGATGGTCTTCACATCATACTTCTTCGTCACATCGGCACACGCCTTCATCATGACCACCGGACCGATGGCAACAACTTCCGAGACGTCGGGGTTCCTCTGGAGAACATCGTCGAGGACCGTGGTGACAAAACCTTTGGTCCCGAAGCTCCCGTCGTCCGTGGCAATGTGGAACTCATCGGAATACTGCATGAACCTGTCGGACCAGAAGATGAGATCCCTGCTGCGGAAACCCATGATTGAGATCGTGTGATTCCCCTTCATCTTGTATTCCCGCAGCTGGGGAAAGATGGGAGCGACCCCGAGCCCCCCGCCCACAAGGACCACCCTCCCCTCCTTTTTCTTTATATCGCTGGGTATGCCCAGAGGGCCCAGAAGATCAAGTATGTAATCTCCCTCTTTCAGCTCCTGCATCTCCCTGGAGGACCTTCCCACCGCCTGTATCACCAGGGTGATGGTCCCGAGCTCCGTATCGTAATCTGCAATGGTCAGGGGTATTCTCTCTCCGCCCGCCCTGATCCTCACCATGACGAACTGTCCGGGTCTCGCGGCCCGGGCAAGATCGGGGGCCAGGACCTCCCAAAGGAATGTGATCGGAGAGAACTCTTCATGTCTAATTATCTGGAACATCCGGATTCCTCATTTCATCGTTTCATATGAGATATCATGACACCCTGCCGGAGGGTTCGGGTAGAGGATTACATCAATATATTTGAAGTTTGACTTGTCACTATCTTGGAACGAAGAACAATTCTCAGCTTTCCACCACAACGATACCATTAACTTAATAATCGTCCAGTCCCTGAGCATTTTCGAGAGAACATGCTGCGGATCATGCAGGAGCTCGAGGGAGCTTCACTCATATCTTCCGTTTTCGGACAGTTCAGGTGGTTCGACCTCGCGTTCCTGATCCCTGCCCTTGTTCTGATGGGGTTGACCTACACCGACAGGGGAAGATACACTCCCCTCGTCCGGGCAGCCGGGACGGCGCTCTTCGGTATGTTCTGGTTCACACAGGTCCTCGTCTATCTCTCCCCCGGCCATCAGGACATCATAAACGGTCTGATGTCCTTTTTGGGAGGGATATTCTTCCTCTTCATCGCATACCATTTCCTGCTGGATCATCTGTGGGAGGAGAGGACGAGATCCCTGGAATGGCTGCTCAGGACATCCGTCCTGACGGGAGGGGCATACTTCGTCCTGGAGCACGTTCCCGTTACCCAGGGTGCACTGATATACATGGTTGCCTGGCTGACGTATCTCACCCTCCGTCTTTTCGGGCATGATGTGATGATCGAGAACCATTTCCCCGGCTCCGTGGGGGATGGCATCGTCATCTCCTCGGGCGATCCCTCCGTTGACCTCCCGATAAGGATCGTGTTCGCATGCACTGCAGCACTTGCGCTGTTCCTGTTCGCATCCGCGGTGATGGCGACGAGAACCGACCGGAACGAATGGAAAGGGTGGGCCTTGAGGGAGCTTTCCCGATTGAAAGGGTCCCGGAACCTCCTTCACAGAATGAAGCGGAACGGGATAAAGAACATCCTGAGAATGACGGACGGACAGAGAAAGCTCTACGCCATTCTCGCCGTAATCCCCCTGATATTCGTCACGAACATCTTCAGGAACGTCGGCGTCATCGCCGTAACCTTTTCGGGAATGATCCCCTTCTACGATGCCCACAACATATACGCGAAGATGCTCTCCCTCGGAATGATGGTCTTCCTCACATGGATGCTCTTCGAGCTTCTGCCGGAGCTCCAGGAGGATGTCATGGGCCTCTTCGATCTCACCAAGAGGGTGAGGAAGGGCATGATAAAGAACGGGAGAATGGATCTGAAATACATCCGGAATACGGGGGAAAAGAGATAGTATCATCCAAATCCGGGAAATTTAATATCTCCCGACCCCAATGCCCCCTTCTCATGGAAAGAAGCAGGAAGAAGCTGCTGAAGATATCCGCTGTCACCACAGGTCTGATAGTTGCGGTGGTCCTCATCATCGTCATCGCCACATCGAATTCCGGCGTTCATACCGGAGAGGGGGTGGAAGAGGAACAGCCGGAGCCACTGATGGTGGTTGATTTCCAGGAACCGTATGTGTTTCACAAGCAGGGTTACGAACCGGGCATCGCCGTGGATTCCACGGGCGCTCTCTACTACACCGCCCACAAGAACCTGGATGACAAGTCCTCATGGGATTACCTGGCTTCATGGTTCTTCGTAAGCACGGATAACGGGAAGACCTGGACCTCTCCCACCGAACCGTTCCCCAGGGGAGCTCTATGGCAGACATATCTCGGTGACGAGGGAGATATAGCTGTCGATGCCATGGACAACGTCTATTTCGTGGACACCTATCTGATAGACAATCACATTCACGTCTGGGCGAACCAGGGGCAGTACCAGTACTCCGTCAGGGTCCAGAAGACAACGGGACTGGACGACAGACCGTGGATAACGGCCCAGGGTGACGGCATCGTCCATTATCTGGGAAACAACGCCGTCGAGGTGAATGGAGGCAGGTACTGGTACTACCGGTCCACAAACGGCGCCAGGACGTTCAGCAGGGCGGATCCCGTTCCGGGGAACGGATGGGCCCACATCGACTGCGAGAGGAACGGGGACCATGTTTACGTGGTGTCCGAGAGCAACACGGGTGCCGATGCGGACATCCTGATGTATGTCAGCAATGACAGGGGTGTGACGTGGAACTGGAACGATCCGATACTCATAGGACACCGGGACGGACCCGGCAGGGAGTATCCCATAGTCTCCGCCCAGGAGGACGGTGTGGTGTGGGTCCTGTGGAACGATGCCGAGAAAGGGGTGGTGAACGGAACCCGGATATTCATAGGGAGGAGCCTGGATTACGGCCAGACATGGGAGACATGGAACATCACACCCTTCAAGGCCTTCATAGATTATCCCACCATAAATGCGGGTCCGGACGGATCGGTGGCCGTTGCCTTCTACGCGTCGAAGGACCTTCCCGTATCATCGGAGAGCGAGTGGTACCTCTACGGTGCAATGGACCTGAATGCGACTGTCCATGAACCGAGCCTCAACTTCACCAAGGGGGACCCCAATCCATGCTACGTCGGGGATGACCTCCATGCACTTCACGATTTCTTCGAGATAGTGATATCGCCGGACATGGCATTGAACATAGCCTATCAGTACTATGTCGGTCCCGAGAACGGACACTCCGACCTCTATTTCGTCCGGGGCAGCTACGGGAAGATGGAGCTCCCCGAGCCTGAACCGGCAGCAGGGAGCTGACACGACCATCCTCCGTTATCTCCGTCATGTCGGATCAGTGGGAGGCACGATCGAAAAGGTTTGAGCGCTGGAACCAAAATCATTAAAGATAAACGCTCCATAGCGCTATGCGACGATCATGACATCAAACGGTTCATTCCACCGTTCAGGCAGCATACCCCTGTCCGCATTCGTTCTGCTTCTGCTCGCAGCCCCCCTTTTCATCCAACCTCTCGCCGGCGCCCAGGAGGCAGGGGTCCGGGATGCGCCCTCGAACGAACACAGGGCCATCGACTTCTTCGTCATGGAGCTCCCCGATTCCGAGGGAGACGGATTCGAACCCCACATCGTTGCCGGTCCGGGTGTTTCCGGTGGAGAGTGGCTGTACATCGATTCCCCCACCGGTATAGGTGGAGGACAGAGCGGGAACCTGTGGATATCGAAGGACCACGGGGACACATGGGAGGCTCACGATTACGGCAGGAACGCACTCGGGTCCGGGGATTCCTACACGGCGATAGCCAGCGACGGCACCATCTACTATACCGATCTCTATCTGTGGAGCTCGACCATCGACACGTCCAAGGACGGAGGAGACACCTGGATAAGGAACCCTCTGGCCACCGTGACGCGCGTGGGGGACCGCCAGTGGCTTGCGATGGGGCCCACCGTGGGAACGTTTCCGGGTGCCCAGTCCGAGACGCTTTACATGATATACAACGACATCCCCCAGGGACTCGTCATCCAGAGGTCGCAGTGGAGCAGCAGGGGGCTGATGTGGACAATGGGCAACCATCGTACTCCCGTCACATCGAGCGTGGGTTCTAGGGACCACTTCGCCGTGGACCAGAATGATGGAACCATATATCTTCCCAACAAGGACGGAGGGGGGATTGCCATCTATGTTTCCACTGATGGGGCGGATTCGTTCAGCAGATACCAGGTGCTGACGACGGATGAGGATGTTCAGAACATCTTCATTGCGGCCGATGTGGACGATGAGGGTAATGTCTATCTGGCCTGGTCCACCCAGGAACACGTATTCCTGGGAGTGTCAACGGACAAAGCCCGGACCTGGTCCATCACCCGTGTCACCGACACCGACGGGACGAGGGTCATGCCCTGGGTGACGGTGGGAGACCCGGGAAGGGTGGCACTGACCTGGTATGACACTCCGGAAACCAACGGAACCTCCGACGAGATAACGGATGCCGACTGGGGAGCCTATGCGGCGATAACGACGGATGCCCTCTCGGAGAATGTCTCTTTCCTGATAACCCCCATCCTCGACTATGTTCACACCGGGGGTATCAGGACGACCGGGACCGGTGGAAATGCGGACAGGGACCTGGGGGATTTCTTCACCTGCGATGTGGACGAGATGGGAAGGTTGATAGTCACTTTCGGGAATGACGGGGATGACGGCCCCGGAGCAAGGAAATCGAAGGTGATGTTCGCGAAGCAGCTAGAGAGCCCCTTCATGAAGGAGGGGGTGGGTCCGGTGGCATTTTTCGAGAACGAGACTCACGGACTCACCGTTCGTGTTGATGCATCCGGATCATACGATATGAACGGGAAGGGCATATCCGCATATCTCTGGGACTGGGGGGACGGAACCAATTCCACCGGCATAAGGTCCGAGCATACCTTCGAAAGGGGTGGTGCCTATGATATCTCCCTGAAGGTGATAAACATGGACGACATGCGCAGCACATTGACCCGGAATATCACGGTCACGGCGCACGAGAAGGCAGGAGGAGGAGCCGTGCTCTACATCATCGTCCCGCTGGGTATGATCATGCTCGGGGCCGCACTGTACATCTGGTACCGGAAGAGAAAGGCATCGGGAGGAATTGAAGAGGTCAGGGTCAAGGGGACCTGACACCTGCCGGGAGGGAGGAGATATTTTTTTGCATTGAAGCTCCTCTCCCGCAGGATAGATATTTCATGGAACACGTTCATGGATCGAGGGAGCTTCATGAAGATCAGCGGCAAGATCCTCGAGCTGACGACGGGAGATATCACTGAACTGGACGTGGATGCCGTCGTGAATGCCGCCAATTCCAGGCTCATCCTTGGAGGGGGCGTCGCCGGTGCCATAAGGTCAAGGGGAGGACCTGCCATCCAGAGGGAATGCGATGGGATAGGCGGGACCCCGGTCGGGACTGCGGTCATCACGACCGGCGGGAACCTGAAAGCCCGTCATGTCATCCACGCGGTGGGTCCGCGGATGGGGGAGGGTGACGAGGACAGGAAGCTGTCCTCCGCTGTCAGGAGCTCCCTGGAACTGGCTCGCGAGAGGAGAATCGGGTCCGTTGCGTTTCCCGCAATCTCCGCCGGGATATTCGGCTTTCCCCGGGAGCGCTGCGCCAGGATAATGATATCCACGATAATCGAATATCTGGCGTCATCCCGTGGATCCTTTCCCGGGAGGGTCCTCATATGCCTGTACGACAGGGAGACCCATGATATCTTCGCGGAGGAGCTGGAGAGGCAGCTGAAGAAACTTGAAGCGGACTGAACCCGCCGCTTTTCCCTCAATCCCCTGCTGGTTTTACCGTATCCCCCTCCACCATCAGAACAACGGTCCTCTCGACAGCTCTTGTTCGATGTTCCACCCCCCCGGGTACCGTGAACCCCTGGCCCGGGAGAAGCTCCACAGTCCGTTCCTTCAGATCCAGAAGCAGCTTTCCCGAAACGACAAAGAAGAATTCGTCCTCACGGTCATGATGGTGCCAGTGGAACTCACCCTCGAATATCCCCATTCTCACAAGCGAGTCGTTGACCTTTGACAGGGTGCAGTTGAACCATCGATCCGGTGTTGTTCTCTCGATCTCGTTCAGGTCAATGACCTTGAGATGCCCATGATCATTCATGCTACCATTCCTCATCGAATCTGTATTCGGACCAGGGGAGCTCATCCAGGGCCATCCTCAGTTCCACCGGTGTGATCATCACGATCCCCTGTCTGACATAGCTCACGGAATCATCCAGTGCTATCCTGGGACAGGCCGTGTTGATAACGAGGTCGAGACCGAGGGTGAAGAGCTTCATGGGGGCGACGGAGTCCATGACGATCATCCGGTAATCGTAACCCTTCACATCGAGAAGATCGGCCATATCGCTGGCAAGCTCTACCCTCCTCTGACCGGGTTTGGAACCTATGAGTATTCCCGTCATGCACCCCCCGTCAAGGAGATCCCTGGCCTTCTGGATGGATCCGAACCTCTTTCTGAGGAACCTCTCCCTCTCCATCGTGGTGATCTTCCCTACCGCCCCTGTCACGGGATCAAGGGTATGGACCTCCTTTCCTGTTGAGGTTGACAGCCCCATCGGATGGAACCTGCCCGTTCCCATGAAGAGAAGGGAGGCATTCTCGAGTTCGAGCCCCTCTGCCGCGGAAAAGGAGCATCCGAGCACCTGGCCGGGGAATGCCTCTCTCCCGCCGGGTTCGCCGATCAGGACCGTTGCCGAGTGATCCTCCAGGAACCTTTTTGCCTGATCCAGGAGAGAGATGTGCTGAACCGTCGTGAAAAGGGCGATCCTTTTCGACGATACGGTCTCAACTATCTTTTTCAGACCCGCATGCAGCATGTCCCACTTCACCTTCATCTCCGCGTGGAAGAAATGAACGGGAACGGGCATGTTCCGGTCCATCGAGGGTATGTCGCTGTGTCCGAGATGTATCAGTGCATCCGCTCCGGCGGCAAGGGCTCTCTCCCCGGCATGATCACATGCCCCGAAACAGGGCTCGGCATCTATCAGCACCCGGGCACCCGTTCCCTTTTCGATGATCTCCGCAAGGAGGGGCAGCCCTCTCTTCAATCCTTCGGGGCCCTGGAGAAGCACCTTCCGGTAACCATTTTCGGCAATCGCGGTGATGATCCCCTCGACATCGATGTCGAAGGAGGGAAAGATGTTCTCCGGGTCCATGGGGAGAAGAGAACATAAGGGTATATCAATGGTTTGGGCGCCGAAGGCCGATCATGGTTCGCTTCCCGGGGCGTTCCCTCCAATTCATATTAATACTTTCTTTCCGATTCGCATCCATGGGATGGACAAAGAGAATGGTGCTTGCTGCGGTGTTGATGCTGTCATCCCCCATCATCAATATGACTATCGTGGAGGATGCATCGGCCCAGGTGATCTCGGGGTATCATGACAGTTTCGAGATGGCCGCCCTTCTGTCCGATGCCGCCTCGTCCCATCCCTCGATCGCATGGTACTCCACCGCACAGGAGCTCCTCGGAACAAGGGATATACCCGGCGGCAGGGTGATCCCGATTCTCTTCGTCGGCAACAGGACCGATGAGAGGCCGTGGGTCATGCTCATCGGTTCACATCACGGTGACGAACCGGATTCCGCCGAGGCCGTTCTCTCCTTCGCACTTCATCTGCTGGACTCATACGATGCCGGGGATCCGATGGCCCTGCGCATCGTGACCTCCATCAATATTGCAATACTTCCGGTTGTGAACCCTTACGGGCTCGACATGGGTACAAGGGTAGACGAGAACGGTGATGATCCCAACCGGGATTATCCCTTCCAGCCGTCGTCGATATCATCCGTGTCCGACGGGATACCCCTCACAACGGCCGGGGCCTTCACGGTCCACTCGCTTGCAGCCATGTACCCCTTCTCCATTGCTCTGTCCTTCCATACCGGCTCCCAGGGCATCTTCTACACATGGGGAGCTCCGGGGGTGGGAACCGAAACACCGGATGATATCTGCTTCTCAGATGTAGGGCGGGTCCTCTCGGCATCATCGGGTGTGCATATGATCCACGGACCCGCAAACGACTTCACATATGTCAGCGAGCTGGAGGGCGCATTCGATGATCACCTCTACGGCTCGACGTTTCTGCCCAACATGCTCTATTCCATGGACATGCAGCTTCCGTGGTCAACGTTCACTGCCACCGTGGAGCTGCACAACAACAAGGGAAGGGATCCCCCGGTTCTGGGCAATCTGGATCATCTCTGGGACCCGTCCACGGATGACGGCGGGGCCCTCGGGAGGGGTGCAAGAATATGCTACGCGGCATGTGAGCTGGCCTCCCCGTGGATGGAGGTGGAGACGGATCTGTCGGGCAGCATCCTTTACCTTAACGGGACCGTCACCGGGGCGGCATCCGTTCCCCCGGTCGAATTGACGTGGGACGGAACCCCTGTCGATCCGGAGATCAGGTGGACATCGGCCGATCTGCTCCCTGAGATGGACTTCTCCATATCCATCGATACCTCAACGATGGGTGAAGGGAACTGTAACGATCATGAGATAATCCTTGAGGTTTGGCCGGATGAAGGCTGGAACGACCTGCACGACGGAGCTTTCCCCTCGATAGCACCACAATCGGTTCTGGCCAATTCAAGGTCTGCCTTGATGTTCCGGACCGGGACGGGACAGACGATGACCCAGCAGCCGGGTCAGGTGGAACACAACGCATCATTCGAGGTTCGCCTGTATGATGAGTATGTGGGGGCCGGAGATACGGGTCAGGTATTGATCGATATCGATCTGAACGGAGAGAACGTATCGGGGGTTTCGATCAGCACGGTGATGGGTGTTTGGTCCTCCTCGGTCAACTACACGATCGAGGAGGTGGAGAAGCTCGGGGGTGTACTGAGCTTTCCCACAATCATGTCCGAGGGTGCGGCAAAACTCATTGTGGATCTGCAGCTCGAGAATGGTGTGATCTCCTGGGAGGGGAATGTTACAATCGTTCCCGGGGTGAGGATACTACGCAACACCCTTGTTGTGAACAGGGATGATGTGCTCAGGGTGCTTGTGGGTGTCGATGGTGCTCAAAGAACGGTACCCGTGATATGGGGGATCTCGAGGACACAGGATGCTCCATGGGACGGGGCCGGATGGTCCGGTGGAGGCTATCCCTGGATCGTTGGTCCGGATGTCATCATCTCCCGGGGGAATGGAGTATCGGTGCTCGAGGTGGATCTCTCCGATTATGGCGGGGCCGCCTATCTGAGGGTCTGCACGTACCCGGGTGTCTCGGAGGACTCCATCGAGCTGCATCTTGAGGGAGAGATCGAACTGTCCCGGATCCCGGTGTTCGTGGAAGGGGATACACTGGAATTCGGACCGTGTCTGGTAATGGCCTTCTATGACGGTCCGGAGATATTGACCCCCGTATTCGACAGGATCGAATACACGATTACCCTGACGGCTCCCGACGGAACCTGGACGGTGATCCCGCTTGAATGGAAGAGTGCAGAAGGGATGACAGTGGAGGAACGGGAGCGTCTGTACGAGCTTATCGTCGAGGAGGGATTGAACATCGATGAACCACCGGGAGCTTTTTTCGGGTCCATCGGAAAACCGGATGATCCGGGAGAATACCGTATCACGGCGGATGTCAGCGGGTCCTTTCTATACGGCCTGGGCAAAGAGGTCGATATGGAAATCACGGATGGAAAGGGGTCGTTCGAGGTCAGCCAGGGCAGTGACAAGGGTCCGGAGGAGCACCATTCATTTCCCTGGAAGATACTGTTGTTCGTCTTGGTGATGGCCGTGATTATCCTTCTGATATCCTACCTCAGCTACAGGGCAAACGGGAGGAAGTTTCAACAGGAGAAGGGTCGGGCTGGCCGTCCCGAAACCCCCGGTCGCTCCCGGGAGAATGTCGAACGCGGAACCTCCGGAGGGACGGGGCGGGATGAGAGCTCTCTCCCGAGGAGGGCACCGCCTCCCCCCTAGAGGAGGCATGATACAGGTTGATTTCAAGTAGGAGTAGTTGCATCATCCCATGATAACCATGGTAAGGCTCTCTCCATCCATCCTGTCCGCCAATCTCTTCGACCTCAAAGGGGAGATTTCCCGGCTCCTTGATGCTGGTGTGGACATGCTTCATGTGGATGTGATGGACGGTCATTTCGTCCCCAACATCACGTTCGGTCTTCCCCTGGTCAAATGGTTGAGGAAGGAGACCGATATGGAACTGGATGTCCATCTGATGATATCGGACCCGGACCGGTACGCGCCGATGTTCGCGGAAGCGGGTGCCGATATCGTTACGGTTCACGTGGAGTCCACCGATCACCTGAACATGGTCCTTCAATCGATCTCGGAAGCAGGTGCCAGACCGTCGGTGACCCTGAACCCTGCCACGCCCCTTTCCACACTCGAGTGGGTTCTGGACAGCATACATATGGTCCTGATAATGAGTGTCAATCCGGGTTTCGGCGGCCAGTCCTTCATACCCTCGTCCCTGGACAGGATAAGAAGTGTTTCGGACATGATCAGGGATCGGGGTCTTGACGTTCTTGTGGAGGTGGACGGGGGAGTGGATCCCCTGACAGCCGGCCCGGTAGTGGAGGCGGGCGCCGACATCATTGTGGCAGGGTCAGCCGTGTTCAGCAGGAACGACCGGGATATAAGGGGCAATATAAGGTCCATAATGGATGCGGTGAACGCCGTCTAGGCGAGATCGAAGCCGTAGGTATTGAAGAGAGCGACACCGGCCCCCTGAACGTTCATTGTCTGTATCACGTTCCCGCTGCCGCCATTCATGACAACCACGTACATCCTGGAGGGGTCGGACCTGTCGAGGACCCTGGAGATGAACAGGTCCCCCGTCCTGGCCCTCTCGACACCCAGGATGTTCATGAACAGTACCGAACCGATGCTCGATGAGGTATCTCCCTTGCTCATGATGTCCAGTTTGAATGTCTGGGAGAACGTGTCCATCCTGAACATGGGGTCGGCATAATCCGATCTTCTCAGATTCTCCTCGAACGTCCTGAGGGTGATGAGATGTCTGCCGGGGTCCGGATACCTGAATCCCTTTCCCATCGTTTCTCCGACAAGGTTGAACCGTGTCTGTTCGATGATGCCGCCCCCATCGACAGAGACCTCCAGGGAGAGGGTGTCGGAGATCCCGTCAACGGGCGGGGATGCGATCGTGATGTTCCAGTTCCAGAGCCAGTCGGTAGTGTCATTCCTTGAGTAGGAGATGGTGACGAAGGTGAGGTCATCCGGGCCGTATTGATCGATCATCCCCTTCAGGTGGGAGCTCTGATCCATGCAGAAATCCAGCACCTCCCTTGGTGAAGCCCTGAATTCCGTGTCCCCTCCCTCCTCCGGGATGTTCATCATGCTGTCCGGTTTGCCGGATACGAAGGGTGGACCGAACGGCTCCACGAGAAGGAACGGAAGCTCCCTGCCCGTACCCGGGGATACCTCCCGGAGGTCTTCCCCCATTGTGAGGTGCAGGTCCGCGGGTCCTTCCTCCGTATTGAAAAGGCCGTTCATCGTCAGCTTCATGCGAAACGGCCACGGGACCCCGTCCTTCATCTCGATGTCGAAAGCAACCTCTCCACTTCCCCCTATCCTGGTGCTCCCGTGTATGAGGGCGTATCTTCCATCGACCTCCTCCCGAACAGAAACCACACTCCATCCAAGGGTTATATCCGGGATGAGGGCGCCTGCCTCCTGGAGGTCAAGATCGAACACAACGCTCCCCCCGGAGGTCTCCGTGAGAAGATCCGCCTCCTCCATCACCGCCATCCATACGAGGTCCGGTCTCAGCGAGGAGCTCCCTTTCGATTTCGATGTTATGCTCGAGGTCGAGCCGAATCTCTTCGGGCCGTGTACGGATATGGTGGTGTCGGTCACCTCGGACTCGGGTGCCCCGCCCTCGTTGATCCTCGTTGTCCTTGTTCTCGATATGGTTCCCGATAGGGATATGTTCTCGGTTCCGTTCAGTGAATGGGAGAGTGAGTATGTCCCCTTCAGATCGCTGGTCAGCGTCAGTTCCCCTACTATCCGGGTGGTGTATCCGGATATGTCGTAATATCCTCCCTCGGTCCCTTCATCATCCGATATGACCATCGACAGTGACATGTTGCAGGAGGAACCGATGATGTCTCCATCCCTGAGGGAGGGGATGTGGACCGCCATGGTTTCATCGGGTACGATGGAGCTCTCACCCATCTTCCCGCCAAGGTCCAAGGGGAACCCATCATTCACGATGCCGAATGCGATGTTGATGATTATCGCGGCCGCAATGAGGGCAAATACCGCTCTTCTTTTCATATCCATCGGCATCATCCTTCTCTTTAGGCATGAACATGGTCATATATCTATCATCCGAACAGCCTCGTGACGAATTCGTTCCCCTCCACCGACATCACGTAGAGCAGCTGTCCCGTGTTGGCATCCACAGCTGCGGAGAAGGTCCCGCCGCTCTCGAAGAGTTCATCCTGCTGGAAGCCGATTGCATTGTCCGCGGTGGGAGTGGAGATGCCCGTCAGTGATTCGACAAGGGCAAGTCCCGGTGTTGACTGCTCCGTGATACCGACTATGCCGTAATAGAATTTGACACCCTCCTTGATCCTGTTATCTTCGAAAGCACGGTCCTTCACTTCCTGATCTATCTTGAGGATCTTCTCTCCGTGGGTCAACGTGAGGATCTTCGAATTCAGGGTGAGGAAGTCCTTGTTGAGACCGTCATTGACCCATACTTTCCTGAGGCCGTGGGAGTCATCTCCCTCGTCACCTGCGATGAAACGGGACACCCCCGAGTCCGTTCTGCCGGAATCGACGGACCTTGCCACCAGTATCTTGTACCTCCAGTAGGGTGCCTCACCATGTTCGTTGTAGTAATCCATCCACTCATCGGTCGAGAACACGTATGAGAAGGAGAGGTTCCACCATTGGGTCTGGTTGTTTCGAAGCTTGTCCTCGGTGGATATGTTGTAAACGGAATCCTCGATCAGAACCGTGCCCCTGCTCTCGTACTCGTCAAGGAATGCCCGGAGAGACGGAGATTTTTCCTTTGCATACTCCACTGCATCCTCAAGGGTCCATCCTTCGAAGGACGAATGTTCAAGGTCCGATCCATCCGCCGGTCCGTATTCCCATGGTTCGAATTCCCCAGCAGGATGGAGGAGATCGTATTCCTTATGGCCCGAAGAATCCCCCCATGGTATGGGATTTTCCCCCGCAACTATCCCGTCTTCCTTGACCTCCCGGTGTGTTTCGATGATAATGTAGAATTCCCCCGTCTCCCAGTATGCACTGGTATTGGTCCTTGTGGTTCCCTTCAAAGGAAAAGGGGAATCCTCGGAAATGTAGAAGACCCTTTTGAAATCCGCGAAGTCCCAGAAACTGGATGTAACATTTATCTTGAACGTATCATGTTCCTTTACCTTGTAGGCCCCCTCGACGCTCCAGTTGTATATCCTGTTATCCTCCCCCTCGAGAGGGTCCCCCTGGTAGGATCCCCTGGATGTGGTCCTGAGCATCCTCTCGCTTCCGTATATGGATTCATCGAGGGTCTGAACGGGTTCAATGCTCGGAGTCGGATATGAACGCAGGTCTGCTGTGAAATCCAGGTCGAGTCCGCCGGGAAGGTCCGGATTGATGAGCGTCCCTACGTTCTCGAGGTTCAGGGTTCCGTGATTCAATGCTTTCAGCGGATGTCTGTCGTACAGGTTCTTGAACTCCGAACGTTCCACATCGAGATTTCCCGGAACGGTCACGTCATCCCCGTCGGAAGATTGTATCCTGGCCCTGAAGCTGGCCTTGGTCTCGATTCCGAACCTTACGGATTTTCTGTTGGATCCGAACCCATCTTCCGAGAAGGTGAGATCGTCCACATACTGAAGGAGTGTCCCTTCCCCGGAGAAGGTATATCTCTGCCACTCCCCGGAGGTATAGTTCTCCCAGTACATCTCTGCGAAGAGATCATAATCGTAGAGGATCTGGTCCCCTATCTTCATTGCGGGAACCGTCAGGGTTGTAATCTCTGATGGGGGCTCTGTACCGTTTCCATCGTCGTTACTGTTCGTTACTCCCTCGCGGATACCGTCGGGTCCTACAAAAATGAGGACACTGCTGTTGACGAGAAGTGCGAATACCGATAAAGCGAACAGGGACCATCTCATGGGGAGCACCTTTCTTGCCCGGAAACCATTCCGGTTCCGGTATATCCATTATGCGCTTTCCTATTCAGGGGTCAATATATTAAGGTTCTGGAAAATGACCGGAATCGAGATGAAAGTGTAATAATGGAGTACCGTATTCGGCGAGAAAAGACAGGTGATGTTCATGACCGATAGAGAATTCGATCTACTGATAATCGGAGGAGGACCCGCCGGCTTCACGGCAGGGATATATGCGGGCAGGTCCGGTTTGAAGACCGCTATTCTGGAGAAACAGATGGCCGGGGGGCAGGTCATTGAGTCCCCGCTCATAGAGAACTGGCCCGGTGTGAAGGAGATCCAGGGTCCCGACCTTGTCATGAAGATGAGGGAGCATGCGGAACAGTATGTGCCCATAATGGAATACTCTGAGGTTACTTCGATCGGGAAGGACGTCCTCTTCGTACTGGGAACGCCGGAAGGCGAATACAGATCAAAGGCCGTGGTAATTGCCACCGGAGCCCGGCATAGACATCTTGGCGTCCCGGGCGAGGACAGGCTGAGCGGGAAAGGTGTTAGCTTCTGTGCGACATGCGACGGCTTCTTCTTCAAGGAGAAGGATGTGCTGGTCGTCGGAGGCGGGTCCACGGCACTGCTGTACGCGATATATCTGAACAACCTTGGATGCAGGGTGAAGATGGTTCACCGCAGGGACGAGTTCCGCGGCGAGAAGGCTCTCCAGGACCAGGTTCGGAAGCTCCCGATCGAGCTCATAATGAGCTCCGTTGTCGAGGAATTCAGGGGTGAAGAGGTCCTTTCAAGTGTCGTCCTCAGGAACGTAAAAACGGATGAGACGACGGAGGTAGCCGTATCCGGAGCTTTCATCGCGGTGGGAGAGGTCCCCCAGACACGGCTTGCGGTGGAACTGGGCGTTGAGCTGGATGAAAGCGGTTTCATAAAGGTGGACCGCAGAATGCGGACAAATGTCCCGGGCATATATGCGGCCGGTGATGTGACCGGCGGACTAATGCAGATAATCGCCGCCGCCGGGGAGGGAGCCCAGGCGGCCACATCGGCGTTCGAGGAGCTGATGGAGCCCTACTGGCTCAGGTGATGTATCAATCGTCTCCATCCTCATCCTTGCCTATCTTCTCACCTTCCACCATGAGCCCTCCGAATACCATTCTCTCTATTGTCTGGGCCACCCACAACCTCTGTGTATGATAGTCCACATCATCCCTCATATGTACCTCGGAATCCACCTGGACCCTGGCCAGATGAAGCCTGAGATCCCGGATATGCGGATCGTTGACGATATCCTCGAGATGGAGGTACATTTCCTTCGGTGTTTCGATGGATCGAGCAATAAGCTCGAGGACGGGAGGAACCTTTTTGGGGATCCTTCCCCCGCACAGGACCTGAAGGGTCCTTTTCTTTTTTTCATCGGTTCTTGTGTTATGGACCATTTCCATGCACCTGCTTCGGTCATTCGTGATTTGTTATTTTATCGTATTGGAAGTTCAAGCTATCTGGTCGATCCGCTCTTTGAATACACTTCAATTCCTCTTTCACACAATACCCGGAGGGGTGGGGGTTGAAGGTTCGGATACGGATGTATTATCATTCGTGTCCGATTTCTCGCAGTATGGAATAATGCATTATCAATGATGCAAACAGATTATTAGAGAAAACGCATTCACCCGGGCATGCCCTATTTCCGGATGGAGCACTACAAGGTCGATGTGGGGAAGATCGTGTGTGTCACGGGCAGGGCCGACGGCAAGGGCCTCACCTATTATCTGAAACCACAGGGTTCCATTGTCCATGACGGTTCCAGGACCTATGTTCCGGATGATGTGCGGTCCACTTCGGTAACTATGATGCTGGGAATCGCAATAGGAGAGAGGATAGATCATGACAGCAGTGGAATGATGAGGTCCGTGATGGGAATGGGGGTGATGCTCGATCATCATGTGACCTGGAAGAAAGGGGATGCGTCCCTTTTCGACCATCTCCTTCGACCTTCCAATTCGGGCAGGGATACTTTCTGCACGATATCCGAATTCATTCCGATGAAAAGCGTGGGGGACCCCTACGCCCTTGACGCATATCTTCAGATAAACGAGGAAGAATCCCTTGTGATGTCCACAAGGGAAATGGATATGAGCATAGAGGATGTTCTGGGTTCATTGAAGAGGGAGATAACGCTCTTTCCCGGCGATCTGGTGGGTGTCTGGCTGGAGGAAAACGATCATCCGGTGAACGACGGAGACCTCATAGAAGCAGGCATATCGAACATCGCGATCCTGTCGTCCAGGATAACCCGCAGGGGGAACAGGTGAGGAGGGTCCTTCGCGGGTTGAAACATGGTTTATGAACGCCCCATCCGCAGCATGCTCTCTTCGAAACGGCTTTATATCAAGTTACCTGCACTTCCATTGGAGGATATTCTTTCCTACAGTCCGCATCGAGAATGATGTAGCAAGGTAATGATTGATCTCCATTTTGCTCTCTTTACTATTACACCTTCCCTGAGAGAAATATTTGGTCTATTTTTATTAAAATGTTATATTTTCCATTGGAAAACTATCAAAATTATTATATATCTGTGTGACTATAGGGGGAATTGCCCAGTAAAAGTCGCAAACCAATGATCCACGTTGTCCGGATCGGAATGCGACCCCTGGCACAAACAAAGGGGATCTGGAGTGGTTTCCTTCACGGGAAGCTTTTCCAGATAGGAAGGAAAGTTCGGTTAGGGAAGCAAAGCTTCGGTTTTGGATCCCTTTTCGAGCTGTCAATGGACCTGCCCCTTGTCCCAATCCGCATCTTCGAACCCGATACCATCCTCGGATCGTTGAAGGTTTGAACATACGGAAAGGGTTCCTCACGGAACCTTTAACGGGGTAAGGGACCTACCATGCTTCGGCATGGCAGAAGGTCAGACAGGACCCTGATCTCCCGACGGACCCGCTATCTCGAAGGAAACCTTCCCCGGAAGGATTCCGGAAAGGAAGCGACCGTCAAGGAAAAGGATCCCGAATCGCCCCTTCCCCCGGGTAGGGACGATGAAAGATCCGGATCCAGGGAGAAATCCCATCCAAAAGCCCTCCGTCCCCGGATGGGGGACCGGAAGATGGGATGACCGCGGACTTCCCCCTTACCCGAAGAGATCCCTTCCTCGGAAGGGAGATCCGAAGGAAAGGGAGGAAACCATCCCCTTTGAGGCAGGAGCTCCCGATCCCTTCGGGGAAAAGGAGAACCGAACTCTGGGGGAAAGGCCTCATGGTCTTGTTCGAACCTTCCTCCTCCGGGAGGAAGTTCCGACACCCTTCGGAAAGGTTCCAGGTCCCCCTGGAGCCTTGAAAAAGGGTGATGGCCTCAAGGCCCAGCGGACTTCCTGGAGGCTGGTTTACCAGCTTTCCCCGAGGTTCCCAAAAGGAACCGTTGTCCGTGCCATGGACTGGGCTGAAGGGGGAAAGTGCTTCGGTGCTTTCCCCCTTCGTTATTTTGGCAAGTTATTCCTAATCACCCATAATCCAATAACTTGCCAAAACGCGCACAGCGGTGATGGTGATCGACGTTTCCGTTGTGCTGCGTTTCAGCATCCCGTATCTTTCGGGATCGACGCAAGGGGTGCTGGTACACACGGTCTGTTATTCCTGATCACCTGTCTGATTATATTCGTAAGGTCCTCTCGTCGATTCGATCCTGATGCGGACCTTCGAAACCCAGCAGCACCAGACCGTCGGCTGAAAATACCGGTGTGCGGGTTGGTATGAAGGTTCTCAGGCGATAAACATCTTCATACCAAACTTGCCAAAACGCGCACAGCGGTGATGGTGATCGACATGAGCTCCGTTGAAGAAGCTCTGACGGATGTGGCAATTGTTTTTATACAAGTTGAGGGTTGGAGCATCGGGTGCTGACATGTTCTCAAAGAGGATACGCAACGTCCAGCCCTCCGGAACGGTCATGCTTTCGAACAAGGTAAAGAGGCTCATGGATCAGGGTCTGGATATCCTTTCCTTCACGCTCGGCGAACCCGATTTTTCCACCCCTCCACATATCATAGAAGCTGCAAAGGAAGCTCTGGACCGCGGAATGACCCATTACACATCGTCCCTGGGCATGACCGAATTGAGGGAAGCAATAGCGAGAACCGAGAAACAGATGAATTCCATGGACTGCGCCACCGAGAACGTTATAGTACTTCCCACGAAAATGGCAATATATATGGCCATCCAGACGTTCATCAATCCCGGGGATCAGGTCATCTACCAGAATCCCGGATGGGTTTCCTACGGACCGATGATCACCCTTGCAAAGGGGACACCGGTACCGGTGAAGATGAGGTACGACAGCGGCTGGATATGGGATCCCCAGGATATCAGGGACCACATCACCGAAAAGACCAGGGCCATCATTCTCAACACCCCTTCCAATCCGACCGGTTCCCTCATTTCGAGAGATACGCAGAAGGAGATAGTCGAGATCGCCACGGAACATGACCTGACGATAATTGCCGACGAGGTCTACGAGAATCTTGTATACGAGGAGGAACACAGTTCGATAGGATCCCTGCCGGATGCATTTGAAAGAACGGTGACGGTGTCGGGTTTTTCGAAGAGCTATGCCATGACGGGATGGAGGATAGGCTGGATGGTTGCCAGCAAGGAGACCATCAAGATGGTGAACAAACTTCAACAGCACTCCCTGACCTGTCTCCCGCCTTTCGTCCAGATGGGAGCTCTGGCCGCTCTGGAGAACGGTTCGAGCTGCATTGATGATATGAAGGAGGAGTTCAGGAAGCGCAGGGATATGCTGATCCCTCTGCTCAATGAGATAGATGGCGTATCCTGCGAGATGCCGAAGGGAGCTTTCTATGCATTCTTCAAGATGGATACCGGTTTCAAATCCATGGACATGGCCGAGATGCTTCTCTACAAGGCGCATGTGGCCCTGACCCCGGGTTCGGCCTTTGGCTCGGCGGGTGACGGGTTCATGAGAATGTCATATGCTGCCTCGAGGGAGAACCTTCGGGAGGGAGCTAAGAGAATAGCCGAATTCATCGCCGTTCTCAGGAAATGAGGTCGATTCGATCGTGCGGATCGTGTCCGTTCACAGTTCTTCCGCCTCCACAACCTTGACGTATCCGTATCCAGTGTTCTCCGCCCCTGCCCGAACTGCCCCGTACTGCAGGTCCGCGAGCCGCTCCCGCCTCCTTCTTGAAAGCAGTAGAGCGGAGAGACCTCCAGCCAGCAGAACGACCACAAGGAGTGAGGAGAGAATGAGCCAGAATACCGCGGCGTCCTTCACCTCCACATCCCTGGAGAGGGATGCCGTGTTCCCGCCGCTGTCCCTCACGTAGGTGTTAACGTGATGAATGCCCGGATCCAGCTTCATCGTGAAGTACGGATCCCCGGACCAGTCCCTTACAAGCTCTCCATCTATTAAGAATCTGTATTCGAGGTCCGTTCCGTCCGTGCTTCCGGACATGTCCAGGGTCAACCTCCCCTCATCCGTCAAGGTATATGAGAGGGAGGGTCTTGGAGCTTCGGTGTCGATACGTATGATGAGGATCTTCTCGTCCTCGACATTTCCCGCGATATCAACACTATGAAAGTGGAGCCTAGAGATGCCCTCTGTCACGGGAGGGGAGATCGGATAACCGTACTCGATGTACTCTTCCCCTTCGTCCCACCTGTAGTAGGTGACCGAACCGGACCCCCCGTCGAGGGAGATGATTGGCCTCGAGACGTACCAATCCCCGTTCATCGCCCCCTTGATATCAAACCCCGTCTCGGGGACGGAACTGTCAACGAGCAGTTCCAGCGAAATGGTCCCGCTGCGGTGTCCGGCAAGATCCTCGGCATAGGCCTCAATTCGGTGCTCTCCATCGCCGATAAGGCGGCTCTGTCTCCATTCCTCCCACGGCTCGCCGTCCATGCTGACGAAAATGAGGGCCTCCTCCTCGTCCGACCACTGGAAGGACAGTTCCGGCAGCTTCCTGTAGTATCCGTTCTCACCATCGGGGCGGAGGGGGCTGATGCGGTACGATATCGTTGGAGCCGATGTATCGACCATCAGGAGGACCTTCTTTGTCGGCCCCAGATTTCCTGCGGGGTCGATGGAGCGGTACTCGAGGTATCTTTTCCCGTCCGGGATCGTGAGAGCCCCTTCGTAGAGCCGGAATGCGGATGTGGAGGAGAACCTGTACTCGATCCTGCATCCCTCCTCCGCCGCGGTCAGCGTGACGAGGGGGGAGGTGTCATACCATCCGTTCTTCCCGTTCGGCTCATCAGGGTCTATCTCGAACGAGGTGTCCGGAGGTGTCGTGTCGACCTTCAGGACCAGGGTTGAAATGTTGGAGGTCCTCCCCGAGAGGTCCTCCGCCCATATGTCGATCTCGTGGATGCCCTCCGGAATGAAGAGTGGGGGAGCATATTCTTTCTCGATGCCATCCATCACGTACATGAAGCGAACCGGTGAGCCCTGATCATCCTCCGGTGTCGACAGGGTGATAAGCGGCTCGCTTGTGTACCATCCGTTCTCACCATCGGGTGCGTCCGGTTCGATATCCGGAATGAGCCGGGGGTCGCCGCTGTCTATCATCACCGTCAGGTGCCGCTCGATCTCCAGGTTGCCCGCCTCATCCTCGGAGAAGAAATGCAG
>Ga0164318_10000320_pt1 | contig 34920 bp, 48 predicted proteins | sample GuaBasSedimGuay9_FD_113734 | JGI IMG/M metagenome (GOLD analysis project Ga0164318, IMG submission 113734) | Subseafloor sediment microbial communities from Guaymas Basin, Gulf of California, Mexico - Guay9, Core 4571-4, 0-3 cm | ecosystem: Environmental > Aquatic > Marine > Hydrothermal vents...
TATCCCAATTCTGTTCCAGTTCTACAAACATTTATATTATTAACCCACCAGCCATATACACGGTTGTTTTCAATTTTTACTACTCTGGTATATCCGTCACCATCAGCATGAACAATAGAACCAATTTCTATTTTATTTTTAACTTTTTTATATAATTTAGACAGTTTCATTTTAAAACCTCCTCTATTTCAGGTTTGGATTTTTTCCAACTTTTATATTTAAATTATTATAAATTTTGCTTATTTTCATATTCTCACAATTTTAATATTTATGTTCTGAATCGTTAATTTTACTGCTATCGTTTTTAAACAGCCAAAAACGGTATCAGTAAATTTTAAAACTTAACGGATTGCTACATCGAGTTTGTTTACCCTACCCTATTTGAAATTTATTTATTTAACTATTTTTATTACCTCTACTAATATCGTTTTTTAAAATCGGTTTTTTTCCAAATAAATTGTAATAATTATTTGGAATATAACCATCATCGTACTCTTCAGTTTTTCTTTTACCGTTTTTACAAACACAAACCGTTCTTTCAGTCATTTCGGTTGTTTCTATTGGCATTTAATCAAATCCATTTCTTTTATTTAATCGCATATTAATCCATTTTTTTTAAAAGAGTATAAATCAGTTTCAAATAAACATCCATGATGTTTTAAATAAACATTTTCTTCAAGAGTAAATCCAGATTCTATAATAACATGATCAATTAAATTAATTCCGTTTCTTTTAGAAAGTCCATTTAAAACTTTTGTAAATTCTTTATCTTCTTCTGAAGGGTTACAATTTCCAGAAGGATGATTATGAATAATACAGAAATCTTTAAATCCGCTGTTTAAAACAGCTTCTATAATAGAATATTCTTCAACAAAAATACGGTGATAACTACCGTTAACTAAAATAATTTGTTTATCTGGTAAAATTAGTCTAAGCTGTTCTTTTTCAAGTTCTTTCATATCTGAACAAGCTTTTTCAATTTTTTCTGGAGTAAACCACATTATTTTTTCACCTTTTTTATAAATTTTTTGTTATAAAAATCGTCATCTAAATCTGTTCTATAAGTTCCGTTTCTTATTTCGAGTATTTTTCCTATTTTAACTCCATTCTTTTTTTCCGTTTTTATATTTTATTAAATACGTTAAACCAGCCTCTTTATTATTTTTATTATACCTTCCAGATTTTCTGATTTAGCAAAAACAACTTTTTTACTAAACAGTTCTTTATGTTCAATAACAAAAACATTATCTTCAGACAAATAAATAGGAACTCCATTATAACTGCCTATATAAGTAAGTTTAATCTTTTTATCTAAATAAATATAGTGATTTATCATTTTGTCCACTTTTTTCTAAACAATCAGCAATTCTGTTTAGTATCAAATTTAAATTATGTATTTTATCAGATAGTATAATTTGGCATTTAACCACCAAGTTCTTTTAAATTATGAATAAAAATCTTTTTAATATCTTTTTTAACTTTTTTCTGTTGTTCTTCGTCAATTTTGTCAGTAATACTTACTGTAACAACTTTTCTGGTTTTAATAATAGCTTTTAGTACCAAAAGTCTGTTTAATTGCCAGTCAGTTAAAACTGTTCCAAAAGTATTAACAAATTCTTTTAATTCTTCTTCTCCTGTAGAACCGAAATCAAGTCCAGTATTTTCTATATGACCGTTACTATCATTTCGATACAGTACTCTTATATCTGAATAAGTAGAAAGTTTTGGTTTATTCCATACTCCAGTTTTTGGATTAAGTGTCTGAAATACGACTCTTTGTCCTTTCTTTCCTGTATCTATCCAGAACCTTGCTTCTGTTTTCTTAAATCCGTAAGGATAGTTATTTACAGTAACAGGGTTTTCTTCTGTTGGTTCTTTTAAAATTTCCATATTCACAACTCCATGTTTTTTAAATCGTATTCTGTTATTTCTTCCAATTTTGAAATAAAATCTTTTAAATTTTCAGCTTTTCCTGTTACAAATAAAAGAGAAGCATATCAAATTTCATTTCAATTATATCTGTATAATCACATGTATTTTCTTGATTTTATAATTTCTATTTCATCTAAATTATGAAATACTCCAGCTTTAATTCTTTTTTCTTCAAAATCATACCACCACGAATATAAATCTTCTCCAAGTAAACCAGATTTAAAAAACGGGCTTATTAAAATGCCTTTGTTTTTGAAACCAAGAATACCATTATTTTTAATAACATCACGTATTTTTTCTTCCATCAAATCGCCTCTGGTATTTCTTCTGAATCAATTGAATAATCTCTGTTGTATTTAAACCATAGATAATGCTGAATTACTAATTCTTCCATAAATCTATGTTTATCTTCTTCAGTTAGTTTATCAAAAAACTTTTTTTCTTCCTGTAGTCTTAAGTTATTTAACGGTTCCTGTTTAAAGTGTTCGTCTATTATATAAAAGTTATAATAATCTTTTTCAAGAGTAACTAAACAGGTATAATCCCAACCGCCGAAATTAAAGTTTTCTATCAGTTTAGTTTCTTCTCCTTTTACACCAGTTATTTCATTATTTTCTTTAATATATTCATTCATTTCAACACCTTATTATATTATATTTAAAGTTCTCAAAAATTCCAATTAAATCATTACTGATTAAGTTTTTTTTAGTTTCTTCTATTCCTTCTAAGCCAGTTAAAATTTCGTGAACGTAATCTTCAGGCTGTTCTGTTCTACTGTTAGAAAGTGTAGAAGAGAAAATAACTCCTCTTTTTTTCTGTGTTTCTGTTAATTTCTTTTTAATTTTAATCATTTAATCACATTCTCCTAAATCACACGAATCCACTAAACAGTATCCATAAATATCTTCATGAATACAAATTCTTCCAATTATTTCGCACATAAAACCACCTTCAAAAAACTTTTTTTCTCCCTGTAAAATTTAATAACCTCCTTATTTTGTTTTTCATTTTAACTGCTGAGTACTCTGTTAAATAACTTATTTCAAGTACAGTAACAGCACCCATTGAACCTAATCCTGTTCCTTCTGAAAATTTTTTCATTAAATAAACATGATAACCAGTGTGAAAAATACCCGGATTGGAAACACCAACAGTAAAATCTCCTGTTTTGATTAATTTTTTAACTTTTTTTATTATTTCTGAATTTTTCATTTAATCACCATGTTGAAATGATATTTTCTTATTGGCTCTAATCTTTTTAATAAATTATGTAGTTTCTATTTTAAATTAACATATCTATGAATTATTAACTATATATACATTTGGATACTTTTATATATATTATAAGGTATATACAACCAAGTGACTATATCAACTATTCCAATAAGAATAAGTAACAGTAATATTATTCATATAAGAATAAAATGTTAGAAATATGTAACATTTACTGGTTTTAATAAATACTAAAAGTTGTAAAACCTGACAGAAAGTAAACCGGAAGTATTAAAATCCCCATTCATTTAAACAATACATCAGAAATATTATTATAAAAACTATTCAAAAAATCATCTGCAAAATATTAAAAATACAAATTCATTAATTAAACGATAATAAAAAACATACAGATTATAAAACCAATTTATTATAAACAATTATTACTCCAAATAAAGTAATAGTCATATTCACATTTGTATCGTTAAAATCACACGTGGGGACATGTTTAAATTCTGATATTTTGAATATTTTTGTATATCTAAACAAAACTATCAATATTACCCCTGATATATACCCTAAACATTCAACACTCGTAGAAATAATAACCTTCAAAATCGGCATGAGTAAGAATAAAAGAAAGATGAAATAGTAAAAATTCATAGTAATTAATAGTGTCGTAGATATATAAGTCTATGGTCGAATATATACTTTAAAAAACTACTGTTAAACTAAACAAATATATATAAACAGTGAAATCAATTAAGTATTATTAAAAAATTGGAGGTGCTAAAATGGCACAAAAAAACGTAGTAGAAAACGAAGAAGGAAAAAGTAAACATGAAATAAAAGGAGTATCGGCTGAACCAAAAAAACTAACCTTTGAAGAAGAAATCAAAAAAACCGAATCTGTGATAAACGAAAAATTAAAGGAATATCGAGATGAGGAACAAGACAAAAAAAATGAGCTGATGCATGAGGTATATTGCGAAGAAATCAAAAATCTGTCTGCGGTTGAACTTACGAGAGAATCAATATTGCCATTAGTCGAAAAAGTTAAAGAATTGAAAATTGCCTTGTGGACAATCGAAACGAAAGGCAAAACTGAAGAAGAGGTAAAAGAAATGAAAAGTAAACTTCGAACAGAGAGAAATCTCTGGGACACGTTTACATGCCCTATAACAAAGCACCCAAGGGTGTTTTTCGATTTTCATATACCAGATATTGTGAACGATACTAATATGTCGTTCATGACGGGAATGGAGGGGCAAATGTCCATCAGGGAAGTTTTTGAAACTATGAATATCACAGGATATTCGCACACATTATTCAAAAAAGCTGGCATAGAAATGACAGAAAAGCAACCAAGGGGGCTAAAATCAATCAAAAAAATGAGCGCCGAAAATTTGGTAAAACAAATGACGCCAGAACAGAAAGAAGCGCTCATGAAAATTTTGGCGGCTTAATTTATTTTTGGTGAGTATTTCTACTCACCATTTTTTATTTTTTTTAAAAAATCGATATGAGTAATTTTTCTTTTAACCTTGACTTCCACTGGAGAACTTCTCACAGTATGAATTGAAAAAAATCGGTATGAGTAATTTTTTTAATTGAATCTCCACAGGAAACAGAGGTTTACAGCTGTTAGTGAAACATGGAGTTGTTAGTGGTTTTTTAGAATAAGTATCAGCAAATACCTTCAATTATTTCAGAGTTTTTAAAACCTTTTATACCGGAAGAATTAAATTATCCATCCATATAAGAAATAATATTTGAAATCATATAAGAAATAATATTTGAAATAAATTAAATTCAAAAAAATCCTTAAAAATCCTTAAAAAAAACGGTTTGCCGCAATCCATAATAAAAAAAGTATGAATTTCATGTGTTTGGGGTAGGGTTCACGATGAAGATTGAAACTAATATTTTTTTGTGTTCTATTATGTCCGATTTTTTGGGGAAGTAGAAAATGCCTATATCGGCTTCTATAACCGATTCGTGAAATATGACCAGAAAATAGATATATTGGTGGGAGAAATTCAGAAATATATTGAGTGAAACAAAAAAATAATGATAGTAATAGGAATAACAATTTTAATAACCAAAATCCAATCATACAACTCCTCATGTATCAATATATTCGAATCTATTTAAGTTTATTTATAATCACCAAAAAGGAGTAACAATAGACTTATAAAGATTGAAAAATAAGTAAAAGCAATAAAAATTGGAGGCGAATAACATGAATCTAAATTGGATACGATATAAAAAGTGTAGTATGTGCGGTAGTGTGACAAAAAGAACACGGCGTAAGTACCAGCTATGTAGAATTTGCGGGGCGAGATTATGACGAAAAGTTGCCAAAAATTGTTGTCGATTTTTGTGTCTCATGCGAATGACAGACATTTTGTTGGCGTGAACATACAAAAATCACGAATCAAAATAACCGCAGACGTCCAAGAACTCATGCAAGAATACGGAATGAAAATACACGGGGACATAATTGTTTGGAACCAAAAAAGGATGTGAAAAATATGTATATCACAAAACCGACAAAATCAAATTTTTGCATTATGGGAATGATGAAAACTGAAATTATCGAATTGCGAAAAATACTAAAATCGCAATTATTGAACGATGATATGCTGAAATTGTTGCGGGAATTGGAAAAATTATAACTTTAATTTTTTTTAAGCTTCTTATGGGATTAATTACCCATTTATTTATGTCTATTCGGGTATTGTATGAAATAGAAAAATGTTTAACGGATTATTTCATCTAAATCGTGGAATATACCCCAAACGAAAAAAATAGTTAATTCTATTAAGGTATTTTAATTAACTCAAATAATCCGCTTAATTGCTTGAAGCATTTTAATTTATTTGAATTTAAATGGCATGGCTTATTTTGTGGTGTCGGGCATAACGATTTTATAGTGATTTTTAAGGGTTTTTTATGTGGTCTGTGACACAAAAAATCAAAATCGGACACAGTGTTTATTTTAGTAGTAATAGAATAGATTTGATGCCGATTTTTAATACCGATTTTATAACGTTTAAATGACTTTTAAACTCTCATAACTCGCAGGATTTTCTAATGCTTTAAGGAATGAAGCCGATTCTACGAGGATATGAAAGCAGGTTAATGGAAGTATGAATCTTGTGTCAGGAATATAGGTTAAATGAAACTAATCGGGGATAATAAGTGTTGTTACTTAGGAATAGTTACTGGGATTCTGGGGATTGCCACACACTACTCCCGAAAATATTTTAACGAATTTTGAAAATTAATGTTACTGGTATCGTTTATAGGTATAATCCCCGAAAATATTTTTCACTATTTCCATTTTTACAATTACTGATAGTGTTTTTTTAATGCAAACAATATAACATAATTGGTAATACCGTTTCAACTATTGGTATCGTTTAATACCCGGGAATATTTTTAATAGATTTCAATTAAAGTTTTGTAATCCTTTTATACCGTTAAGTTTAATACTTAAGAATATTTCTATGTTAGTAATTTACTGTCAGGAATAAATGGGAAGAATTACCTATAAATGTTCACATTTAAATTTAAACCGATAACGCAATCCTTTTTTATCTGCCATTTTACAGAAACAATCATAACAATAAATTCCAGACCCGTCTTTTATGCCTGTTACTTCTTTCCAAATCTCGTCTGGCACAAAATAATCATGTACTCTTCTTCCGCAATTTCTACAATAAGCAAATATAAGAAATTTCTTTTTAATAATAGATTTTATTAATACCAATAGTTTTCCCATTTTAAATTTTCACCCTTTTAAATATCCTTCAATAACCTGTAAATTTGGATTATAAACTTCTAAAATTATTTTAGTTGGTTTATCTGCTTCTGCTAAAACAGTTACGCTTTTAACATTATTCAATTTTTTATTATTTACTAATATTTTAGTATCGTAACCATATTTACCAAATTTAATTTCTATTTCTTTATTAATACTTTTATACAATTCACTTAATTTCATTTAATCACCTATACAGTAACAGTTTTAGCAAGTCCACGAGGTTTGTCTAAATTAACTTTTTTTAAAATTCCTAATTCGTAAGCAAGCAACTGAAGAGGTATTATTTGTGTAATTACATCATTTACTTTAATAAAAATATCTTCTAAACCAGTTTTTTTAGTTCCTATATAGATAATAAAAGCACCTCTGCTTTTTACTTCGTTGATATTTGAGTTTATATTAGATTCAAGAACTATAACAGGTGTATTTTTTTCAATTAATGCAATCGGACCGTGTTTTAGTTCGTTACCAGAAAATCCCTCTGAATGAATATAACTAACTTCTTTAATTTTAAGTGCTCCTTCTAAAGCAATCGGATAAGACAGTTCATTTCCTATTAAAATAGGGTCTTTATCAATTTCGATTATTTTTTCAGCTGTTTTTTTTAATAGTTTTCTTGTAGTTTTACTAATTAATTTAAACAGTTCAGGTTTTAATTCTTTTCCTGAAAGAAGAGTAAGTACGGCTATCTGGGAAAAGAAAGTTTTAGTAGCAGCAACAGACTTCTCTATTCCTATTTCAGTATAAATACTTGGATAGTTTCTGGCAAGTTCTGACATCGAATTGTTTGTTATAATCAATACATCTTCTTTTACTTTTTTAACAGCTTTAATAACATCCATCGTTTCTCCCGATTGAGTAATAGCAATTACATATTCGTTTCCAGTAGAAATAAATTCAGAAGCTTGTACTGAACTAGCGTCTATACCAGAATATCTAAAAAGTCTTTCTCCGAACAAAGCGGCATGATAGCTAGACCCGGATCCTATTAAAACAATTCTATTTTCATTAATTTTTTCTAAATCAAGTTTATTTATTTGTTTAATTACTTTAACTTGGTCAAGTATTTCTTTAATTAAATAGTTATCTAATTCAAGTTTCTCAGGTTTGTCTGTAATAATTTCAAAAACAGGTTCTTTTCCGTCTAATTCAATTTCCGTTTTAAATCCGCTGTTTTTAATAGTAACTAAACCTTCGTTTTTTATAAAAGAAATTTTATCTGTAAAAAGCAAAATAGACTGAACATCTGAACTAAGAAAATAACCATTTTTTTTACCTATTACAAGAGGTGTGTTTTTTCTAAAACCGACTAAATTAATCCCATCAGTTGCTACAAAAGAGAAATCTCCTTTTAATTTATAAGAAGTCAGTCTAACAGATTCAGTTAAATCAAATCCTTTTTGATAAAAATAATTAATAAGTGATGAAATTATTTCTGTATCAGTTTCTGTTTTAAAAGTAAATTTAAAAGTTTTTCTTAACTCAGAACAATTTTCTATAATCCCGTTGTGTACTACAAGTATTTTATTTGTTTTAACCGGATGACAATTGAGTTTACATACCTTTCCCTGTACCGCCCATCTAGAATGTGAAAGAAACAATCTTGATTTATCTTCTTCTATTTCGATTAAATTACCAATTTCTTTTTTATAAATGATTTTATTCCCTTTAGAAAAAACCCCCCAACTATCGTAACCTCTGTAATCAAGTGATTTAAGTCCTTTAATTAACTCATTTGTACTTCTTTCTTCTCCTTTGAAACAAAATATTCCACACATATTATTACCTATACATACCGTAGTTTTTTATCGTTTTTTCTATATCATTTACTTTTTCTTTAATTTCTTTTATTTCAGATACTAATCCTAAAATCATATTTTTAAGTTCGTCTTGAATCGCTTTTTCATCAACGTTTATTGTTACAACATTTCTTTTGTTTTTAATTTTTTTTCTTTCAGTCTTATCCGCATTTAAATAGTCACCAGTTGGTTTCGCTCCTATTATTTTTTTCATTTTTTCACCCTTGACTCTACTTCATCTGAAATAATTTCTATCATAACTGTATTCTTAAGTTCTTCCGCTATTTGAATTATTTCATTTCTATTTAATTTACTTTTAATAAGCAAATTGACTATCTGTTTAAAGACTTTTTCACTGTTAAAACTCATTTAATCACCTATTCTATAAGACCTATACGAATCAAAAAATCTAATTCCGATTCATCTGGTTTTTCTGTAAAATTATCTATAACTGCAAAAGGAGAAGTAACTGATTTAGCTGCTATGTTTGCTAGTGCTAACGAAAGTACGGTATCATCGGAACTTCCAACGCCTTTAAAAGTTTCGTTACCCGCTTTTGTAATAACTGACTTAAATTTAGATAATTCATTAACTAGTATATCACAATAACTTTTAGATTCAAAATCGCCATTTGGTATAACCATTTTCTCGTTTTCAAATGTATTTATCAGGTATCTCATTAATTCTTCTTTAGTCTGCCCCTTTCCACCGGTTGTATAACTTTCTACCATCAAACCGTAATCGTCTACTAACATGTCTATAAAATCCTGACCAAAGTTATTCTTTTCGACTAAAACAGTTGGGTTGTCATAAATACCCGAAATGTCAGCTATTTTTTTAACTTGTTCGCTTGTTTTAAGACCTTTACTTCTCCAAGCGTATACAAGTGTTCTTTCAAATGTATTCGAATTAACTTTAAGTACAGTTACTACTGTAAAATCAGCTGAAACAGAACCAGAACGAGCTGTGTCAACGCCGATAACATAAATAAACCCCTCTTCTGTTCTTCTTTCGAATATTTTATCTGTGCCTTTATCAGTAGCCGTTTTAATAATAGAAGCAGGAAAAAGACCGTACTTACTTGAATAAAATTCTAACTGATACTCTTTAAGAAATCTCAAGTTAGTCATACTGGCTCTTTTTCTCATTAACTGATTCCATGTAAATCTTTCAGGACACTGTAAAATTTTCTTTTCCCAATTTATTATAGCCGGAAACTTAAAAATATGCCACCCAGTTAGTTTATCTAAACTTAATCCTTCTATTTTAGCAAACATATCATTTTCGTGCTTCTTAGTTCCAGTGACTATTACTTGCCCGTTTCTAGATAGTATCATCGGTTCGGCATCTTCTAAAACAAATTGCTCTATAACTTGTTCGGATATTTTTTCATCTGAACGAAGCAAGTCATCCATTACAATCAAGTCGCCGTGCCAACCCCTTACTTCAGATCCGATGCTTCTGGAAATAACAGAACCGCCATTGTATTCAATCATCCCGATTCCCACACTTACTTTTTCCCCTCTTCTCATTTTAGCTGCAAGAATTTCATTTCCTCTGATTGTATCTTCTATCATCGAAAGATTGGAACTCGACTGAGGGTAAGAAGATGAAACTAACATAATCTTCTGGTTTTCAAATAAAAATACTCTGTATAATGGAACAATTAAAGAAAACGCTATCGATTTACCATGACCTCTTGCCGAAACTATCGAAACGTGTTTATATTTTTTTATTTTATTATACCATTTATGCATTACAGAAGTATAAATAAGTGGTTTAGGAAAACCTGCGTAAATTAAATCTCCTAAAATGAATTTAGTAAAATAAAACATACCGTTTTTAGAATAACAATTTTCTAACAGTTTTTTATAAACCATAGCTGAAGCAGCGTCTTTATCTTTTTCGTTAAAAAAAGTCTCTGGATTATAAAACTCATCTTTAGTTTCTTTAAACAAAAAAGTCAGATAATCTTTTATAACGTCTTTATAAGTTCTCATTTTCAATCAATTTTAATGTATTTTTCCAATTAATAAAACGAATAGAATTATCGTCTATATAATGTTTACAAATAATTTTTTCGTTAGTAATTTTGTCGAAATAAACATTATTTTCTTTAAGCCATCTTTTGATTTCTGAAATAGGCTGTCTTGCAGTCATTATAACAATTTCATAGTTTTTTCTTAGTTTATTTATACTTTCTCTTGTATTTTTAATAACAGTGCCATAAATAGTGCCATCATAGTAACCTTTTTCATAACTATGTATAACGGAATCAAAATCTATTCCAATTGGTAATTTACCTGTTATTTTATATCCGTTAATCAGTGACAATTTCAATCAACTCTTTCAAACTTCTTTCATAAGTGTGTTTAAGTACTTCTTCTCTACCCGTTTCTGCTATCTTTTTTCTTTCTTCTTCGTGAGTTAGATAATAAATAATCTTTTCGATTAAATCAGTTTTATTATCGTAATAAACTAAATGAACTTTGTCTTTAAAAATTTTATCTAATCCTGCTGTTCTGTTAGTTAAATAAAATCCACCTGCGCAAAGCACTCTGTAAAGCTTAACTGAATTAGCCAATTCAATCTCTGGATGTGCGTCTATTCCAATAACTATCTTAGAAGCACCGCATGTAGTTGAAAAGAACTCATTTTTAACCGAGAAATTTGTATGATGTTTTTTTAATTTCTCAGATATTTTAGATTCATCAAAGAAATTTCCAAAGATTTTTAAATCAAATCCGTTGTCTATTATATACTCAAGTAATTCCATTCTACCTGGATGAAATAATTCAAATCCTATATTCCCGATAAAACTTACATCTGAACCAAATACTTTTTTCTGATAATTATTAAAAACACTTGGCTTATTTTTAACAGGGTCACAACCCTGTGGTAAGTAAAAAGTGTTTGGATTAGTCTTTTTTAATTCAGGTACAAAACCTTTTACTGCAGTAAAAAAGTAGTTACAATTTTTTATATGCTCTAAGTACTTAGATTCTGGTAACTTCTTTCCAAAAGTAGTTACATCTAAATTCCAGATAGCTACTTTTCTTTTTAATTTAAGCAGACGAAGTGTAACCGGTTTAATTTCAGCTCCTTTTATTATAAGTACAAGTTCGGGGTCTAAATTATTACAATCTTCTAAAAGCTTTCTGTTCATTCTTTCTATTCCAAATTTTTCTGCAATTACCCTCTGGTCAAATGGAGCCACCCGATGCTCTTTAACCAAAGTATAAAAAATAGAATCTCCTGTTAATTTATCTAAAAATGGGCATACTAGTAAAATATTCATTTAATCATCGCCTACTGTTTTATAATCAAGTTTACCGTCTATTTCTATTCGTGCTTTTATTTCTTGAATTAATTCTTCTGTTGTAGCAAGTCCAAGATTTGGTTTTATTTCTTTATCTAAAATTTCTGCAAATGCAAGTGCCAATTCTGTATTCATATTTATTTTTTTCGTTTTATCTGTACACCATGCCTGAGCAGCTTTTTCCATTGAATAAATAGATGGTTTTGTTTTTTTAATCATCGTTTCACCTTTATAATTACTAAGAAATCCAGTGAAGGAAACTTACTTTCATTCCAGTCAATGAGAATAACAGAAAACGACTGATTAAATTTATCAAAAAAATCTTCTAAACAAATACTGCTTTTGTTCAGTAACCAAGATTTTAATAAAAAAGAATATTCTTTTCTTGGAAAGAAGAAATTTTTATGGTCTGGGTCAAAATGAGCAAAACCACAAGGTACAGAAATAAAAAGTGTTCCGCCTTTTTTAACAGAGTTAATCGCTATTTGAACAGCTTTTTCTGGATTCTTTAGATGTTCTAAAATTTTACCCATATAAACAGTATCAAACTTTCCTTTAATTCCGTTCATTAAATCTGCGTGAATTATTTTTACATTAGTCTTGTTTTTTTTCTGTAACTCTTTCATCTTTTTTAAATAACTTAAATTAATATCAACAGCAGTTACATCAAAACCCATTTTACTTGCTTCTATGCTAAACTCTCCTGTTTGAGTACCTATATCTAATATCTTTCCTTTAAATCTATTATGATTTATTACAAATTCTTTTTGTCTGCTTAACACATTTCATCAACTCCTATTTTTGGTTCCCACCCAATTTCTTTTTTTACTTTAGAAATATCTGAAATATATACTTTCTGGTCAGAATTTCTCCAATTACTGAATTTAACTTCCGTTTTAGGTAATCTTTCTAATAATTCAAGTAACGAAATTGTATTTTTACTTCCACCACCTATATTATAAACTCCACTTTTATTACTTTTAATAAATAAATCAACCAGTCTAACTAAATCTTTAACGTTAAGTACATCTCTAACTTGTTTACCGTTTCCGTAAATAGTAATAGGTTTACCTGAATAAGCTTGTTTTTTAAACCAATCAACCCATCCTTGGTCAGAACAACCTAACTGATTTTCACCATAAATGCAGCTCATTCTAAAAACTCCTGTTTTAAGTCCATAAGTTTTAGCATATTCCTGAACATATAGATCTGCTGCTAATTTAGAACATCCATACGGCGAGTGAGAAGTTAAATCAACAGAACAATTTTCTGAAATTCCTTTTATATTTTTAAACTCGTATCTAGTCTCTTTTTCTATTAATTCAAAATCGTTAACATTATCTCCATAAACTTTATTAGTTGAAAATTGAATAAACTTAGAATTGTTCTTTCTAGCTAACTCTAGTAAATTAAAAGTACCTAAAGCGTTAACTTCGAAATCCGTTCTTGGGTCTTTTAAAGAGGAAGTAACAGCAGTCTGAGCTGCACAGTTGATTATAACATCCAAATCTCTTATACCATAAAAATTATTATCTCTAATATCTGTTCCCCAAAAATCTTTACAATATTTTCTTATAATTAAAGAATTATCGCCAACTTCTTTTCCAAGTAATTTACTTCTTGAAAGATTATCTAATCCAGTTCCGCCGAAATGTTTTATTAAATTACTTCCAATAAAACCAGCTACACCCGTTATTAACATTTAAACACCTGTATTTTCTCCATAAGAACCATCTTTATTAAGTTTATAAACATTCCAGATACGCCAAACAATTCCTTTTTTTCTATATTTTTCAATATAATCTAATCTACATTTTCTGAACAGAAATACGAATCGATTCCGTCTGGACATGTTTCAAATATAGTAGCTTTTTTGCCACAGTTTTCACATTCATATTTAAACAAACTGATTTTAAATAATTCAGATAATTTCATTTTAATCCCAAATATTTTTCTACTTTATCCGTAGTTTTTTCTATAGTAAATTCTTTTAAATCTTCTTTGCTTTTTTTATTAAAAGGTTTATCAAAATTTTCTTTTATCTTTTTAGCCAATTCGTCTATATCTCCTACTTTATGAAAAACTACATTTTTATGAAATTCTCTATGAACGGGTATATCTGAAATTATTACATTAGTATTACACCAAATAGCTTCTTTTGGAATCATACTCTTACCTTCGAAATCAGAAGGGTGAAGAACTAATTTAGATTGTTTCATCTCTTTGAAAATTATTTTTCTACTAATAGGGCTTCCATCAGAATTTTTTATTATCCTAATCGGTTGATTTAACTCTTTTGCGACCATTTTGTAAATAAAATCATTTCCTAAACCAGTTAAAACAACTTCTGCTTTAACTCCACTTTTTTTAACTGCTTCAATTCCTTCTTCAAATCTTTTATAATCAACAAACCTGCCTGCCATGAAAATCTGGTATTTCTTTTCTGATTCTTTTATATCTGGTACTTTATCTGGAGTATGATTATCAAATTCGGTAAAAAGTGGAATAGAATTTATTCCCCATATTCTTTTTAACTCGTCTGAGGTAAATTTACTTAAAGTAACAACTTCGTTTTCTTTAAGAAAGTTTTTATATTCGTTATAAAGATTTTTGTAATTACTATCTTCTAATCTCCATTCGGGAATGTCGAAAACACAGTTAATTATTTTTCCTTTAAAACTTGTTCTTTTTAACCTCATTGAAGAAATCATTCCCATTGCAATTACTATTTTAGTCTTATCTGTTATTTTATCTAAAATTATGTTATATCCTCGATTTCTTAATTCAAATGCAATTAATCGCATAAATTCGGTTTCTGCAAAAAAACTGATTTCATTCTTGAACATACTTTTCACCAGATTTAATTTTTTTTATTTCTTTTTCCAAATATTTTTTATGTCCGTCTGATATATTGTATAAAATAGAATCTATTACTTTATCTGGAATAACTTTAAATGAATCTACTAATTTGCCACCTTTATTTGTTCCCCTATAAATATGAACAGAAACAAGTTCTTTTTCTTTATCTAAAGTAACAAAATGTTTATCTAACTTAAATTTTTTTTCTTTTCTTTCTTTTTTTAATTCAATCTCTTTTTTAATTTCTTTTTCTATTTCTATTATAATTTCCTTTTTTAAATCACTTTCATTTTTTAGCATATTTACTATGGTATCTAAAGAAGCAATAAATCTACTTCTATCTATTTCTACCATAACAGTATTTCCAAGATAACTATTTTTCCAAATATTTCTCAAGACTCCTATAATTAATAATAGCAGAACCGCATTTACCATCGCCGCACTGTCTTAAAACAGTTTCTAATCCGGTTATAACAACTTCATCAGTATATCCATTGTTCAATTCATCATATAAACTTTTTAAAGCTATGTTACAGTCGCCCTTTTCATTACATTTTACACAAAAGTTGCCAAATTTATAAAGACTCATTTAATCACCTATTATTTTAAGTAAATACTTTTTAGAGTTATTTAAATCATATTTCTTAGCAGTTATTAAAGCATTTCTGCTCATAACTTCTCTAACTAATTTATTTTCCATTATTTTAATCTTTTTAGCCAAATCATTTATATCAACTTCGTTTGAATTACAATTAACTTCGGGTACTAATTTTTGAGTACAATCAACCAAAAGACCATTTGAATTTTCTTTAATAACTTCTGAAAAAACCGGCATATCAGTACAAATAACAGGTTTACCCATAGCTAAACTTTCGTAAAGTGGTATTCCAGTACTTTCCCATCTCGAAGGTAAAATAGTTGCATCACAAGAGTTTATTATATCAATTAACTCTTTTCTTTTTAAATTCATCTCTCTTTGAGAAAGGAGAACTAAATCAGATTCGAAGCTACCTTGTTCATAAGCTTTTATAATAGCATTTGTATTTTTTCTATTACCTACTCCACCCCAACCACCTATGTGTAAAAACTGTGGTTTTTTATTTTTTACTTTTGTTGGTTTAAATTCATTAAAATCAATTCCAAATGGAACGTAAACTGAGTTATAAAAACCGTTTTTCCTGTACTCGTTTAAAAAGAACTTGGTTGGGGCAATTAGTTTAGTGTATTTTTTGTACTCGTTAAAATCCATTTGGTTAAATTTTTCATAAACAAGGCAGCCGTATGTTTTTACTCCTAAACTATTTGCAATGCCAACCAAGTCTGCATTTTTCTCCCACTGGTTATACTCGAAAAAGAATAAATGTTCTATTCTATTTTTTTCAATCCAATTTCTGAAAACTTCTGTTGGAACAGTATATCTGTTGCCATTTAATCTGTTATCATAACTTTCTATCTCTGCTTTTACTTCAAATTCTTTTTGAATTTCATTGTTACCTATTTTAAGTATAAAAACTGTATGTTCATTTTCAACCATTTTTACATAACTTCTTGCTAAATAACATAAACCACGACTCCAACCCCAATAATTGATAAAACCTACATTTGCCATTTTCTCACCCAATAAATTTTTCTACTAAATAAACCGCTTTTCTTCCTTCTTCACCAGTTATTTCTGGCTTTAAATCAGCTTCTACACTTTTAATAAATGAAGTTAATTCTAATTTAAGAGGTTCTGTTTTTTTTATTTCAAAATATTTAAAATCAGCTTCGTTAAAATAAACAAGAGTTTTATTTAAATAATCTAATTTAAATTTACCAAATTCCCCAGTTATTTCAAGTGTTCTTTCTTTTTCTGGACTAATCCAATCTGTTTCAATATTTCCAACTGCGTTATTTTCAAATATCAAAACTGAGTTAAACAAATCTTCACTTCTTAAACCTATATTATTTGTAACAGAATACGATTCTTTAATTTCGCCTATTAAATAAGTTAAAATATCTATATCGTGAATAGCTAAATCCAATACAACGCCTGTATCTCTTATTCTTGGATGAAACGGACCAACTCTTTTAGCTGAGACTTTATAAATTTTGCCTATTTTACTTAAATTTCTTTTTAATTCAATAACTGCAGGATTGAATCTTTCTAAATGACCAATCATTACTTTAACTCCTTTCTTTTCAGCTATTTTTATTATTTTATCACATTCTTTTGTATTACAAGCCATCGGTTTTTCTATAATTACATTTATACCAGCTTTTATACAATCAATAGCAATTTTTTTATGTAATTTAGTTGGAACTGTTACAGAGATAATATCTAAATTATTAAATTTAATCATTTTTTTATAATCAGTGTAATATCCGGTTATATTGTTGGGTTTTTTTCCTTTATATTTAATATCACAAACACAAGTTACATCTACTCCAAGGTTTTTATAAACCCTTAAATGGTTTTCTCCCATCACACCCATTCCAATTATTCCAACCTTCATTTTATCTCCTCTTACCGGGATTTCCCATTACTGTAGTATAACAGGCAACATTTTTCGTTATCACAGCACCTGCACCGATTAAAGCATTTTCATAAATAATAACATTTGGTAATACAGTTACGTTGGCTCCGATAATTACATTATCTTTTATTACAGCTCCAGTTGCTTTAAATTCTCCCCTTGTTGGGTATTTTTCATTGCAGAAAACAGTTTTGGGACCGATGAATACGTTATCGCCAATTTTCGTATCTGGCGGAATAAAAACCCCCGATTCTATTTTACAGTTTTTGCCGATAACAGCACCGCCTATATCAACAAAACAACCTATTTTAGTACCATCTCCAATTTCACTATTGTATATATTTACAAAATCTCTGATAATGGTATTTTTACCTATTTTAGAGTTTTTTATTTTAGTTAATTTATTCATTCAAACACTCTATTATTTTATTAATATCTTCATTACTTAAATTAGGATGAACTGGAATACTAAAAGAATTGTTAGCAAGTCTAAAAGCCATTTCTGTTTTATCTAAAAGTCTTTTTGAAAGTGGTTTTTTGTAATAAATTCTACTTTCTATTCCTTCTCCACATAATTTATTTATAACTTCTTGTCTTGAAATGTCTAAATAAGTAGGTATAATAAGATTGTACTGATGATATACATGTTTAGTTCCTGATTCTAACTCAGTTGGAAGCAAATTTGGTTTAATAAATTTCTTTATTTTATCAAACTTATTAGCTGTTTCTATTCTCTTATTATTCCATTTGTCTAAATAAGGTAATTGAAGTAACCCAAGTTTAGCTGAAATTTCATTCATTCTATAATTAAAACCGAAACTATCGTTACCGTGATTTTTAAGAGACTGGCATTTTTTATAAACTTTTTCTGAATCTGTTGTAATCATTCCACCTTCGAAAGTGTTAATTGCTTTAGTCGGGTAAAAGCTAAATGCATTTGTGCCAGACGAACCTATTTTCTTTTTATTATATTCAGCGCCAAGTGCTTGACAACTATCTTGAATTAAAATTAATTCGTTTTCATTGCAAATATTGTTTAATTTATCTAAACAAACAGGCTTTCCAAACAAATGTACTGGAAGTATAGCTTTAGTTCTATAATTAATTTTATCTTCTATAAGTGTTTCATTTATCAAAAAATCATCTTTTATATCTACAAAAACTGGTTCAGCTCCTGTCATTTTAATTGCGTTAATTGTTGCAACAAAAGTAAACGGGCTTGTAATAACTTCGTCTCCTTTTCCAATTCCGTTAGCCAATAGAGAAAGATGTAATGCTGCGGTTCCTGAATTTACCGAAACAGCGAATTTACTTCCAATATAATCGGCAAATTTATCTTCAAACGCTTCTGAAATTGGTCCGTTTGTATAAACACCTGATTTTATTACTTTTTTCAATTCATCAAACCAACTGTCTAAAAAAACAGGATTAAACATTTTTATCATTTTTTTCCTCCAATTTTTTTAATTCGTTTACTATACTCATCATTTCTTTTATAAATCTTTTAGGAGTATAGAAATCTAATTTATCGTTAGTTACAATAAAATCGTAATCGTTTAAAGCTGGATTTTCTTTTTTAAATTTTTCCATTGTTTTAATTACATGTTGTACATCTCTTGCATCTCCACCAATTACTTTCAATATCCCGACCTTTTTCACATAACCACCCCAAATGGAACAATTTCTTTTTGTACTGTTACAGGTTTTAATCTGTTTAATATTTTTAATAGTTTTTTTGTACTAACTCTTTTTTGTATTATTTTTTTACCTTTTTCTGTAAATACTGTTATAGAATTTAAATTTTCTTCTACATTGGTTACAAATGAATACTTTTTTATATTTTCTATATCTGATTTAGTTATCATATAATCATTTTTTCTTTTTTAAATACAATATTATTTAACATTTTAGATAAATAACACAAAAGGGGTTCATCCTTTTTAAGTAAAACCCAATTCTCACAAACGCAATGTCCCGAAATTCCGCCATCAGGCGGATATAAAATAGGTCTTATATTATGTTCAGAATTTAAATCTTTTTGTCCTTTGTTATAAGTTTTATTCCATTCGGTATAAACTTCTGAAAAATTTAATTTTTTATTTTTACAAAACCAATTTATAATTTTACAAAATAATATATTCCAACCGTAATAGAGTGTGCTAGTTAATTTGGCTGCTTCTAAACTTCGCAAATCCATAAATTTAGTTTCGATTTTAATATCGTCAAAGTGACTAGCAGCCAATTCAACAGCAATTTGATTTCCAGCAACATATTTAACAAACGTTTTTAATCCATTTACTAAATTTGGATGAACCCCTCTACATGGAGAGTAAACTATTTCAGGTTTTGGTAAATAATTAAAATTTAATTTATTTAATTTATCTGTAGTTCCGATTTCTACTGTACTATTTATTATAATCAATTCAGGTTTGAATTTATTACATGTTTCTAAAATAGCATCTGAAAAAATATTATAATCTGTATAAGGAATACAAACATGTAAAATATCTATATCTGTTTTTGGTAATTTACTTTTATTCAAATCTTTATAATAAGTATTCAAACCAGAATCGGAACAAATTTTATAAATAGCTTTCCCAATTTCACCGTAACCTAAAACCAATATATCATTCATTATTTTCAGCCTCTTTTTTCTGTTCAAGTATAACAGCATCTATGTCTATTATATCATCTTTGAAAATATCGTCGATAGTTTTTCTTTGTTTCTTTTCTACATCTTTACTGATTTCATTAAAGATTATATTAATATCTCCTGTCCCACCCACTTTCAAGTCACCTGCTATTTTACTGAACAATTCAATTCCCTGAAGCAGTCTGCCTACTAAAGCACTGTATGTTTTATAATCTTTTTCATCTCTGGCTTCATTTTTAACTTCTTCTACTTCTGCAAGTATGTCATTAAGCGCTTTTCCATAGTTCATATACATTTTCTTATATTCGGTCATTTCTCCTACATCTTGTTTAATTAGTTGTGTTTGTTTTTGTTTAGACCATTTAATAAATTTCCTAATTGACTGAGAAGTTATTTTAATTCCCCTTTCCTTGAAAATTCTTTCCATTTTATTTACTGGAGTTTTCTTAGAAAGGAGTTTAATCACCTCTTTCTCAAGACCTAGCTGAGTTACTTTCATTTCAGGTCCCGATTTTCCTAAACTACTGCTTTTTCTACCCAAAATCTTCGCCCTTTTTTTATTTTTATTCCTGTTGACTTATATTTATTTATTTTCTTTTGTAAAACAGAATCAACGTTTTCTAATTTAATTTTTGATTTTATTTTAGTTATTTTCCAAACAGAATTTTCTGTCAAGAAATTATTTAAAATTGGTATGCTTGTAAAATCATATTCTGAATAAATTTTATCTTTTTCTAAAACAGCTTTTATTTTGCCAAGTAAACCAAATCTATAATAAACAAATTTTTTTCTTTTTTCTATTTTTCCAAACAAAGTCTCCTTAAACTTTTTTCTGTTATTTGATTTAAATTTTATTAGATACATTTTCTCACTAATACTATATTGTTTTCTAATCTTTATAAATGTTTGCATTGTTTTGACAGTTTACTGTTTAAAACACCAGTTTTTTAAATAACTGAAAAGTTTTGTTCCACCGAAACATTTATAAAGGATTGAAGACAATTAGTAAGTAGGGATTAACAACATAACAATACTTATCCTAGAACCAATTTAACCAAACACCAATATTGTTATCTGTAATACCTTACAGATATTTTTATTATATTATAACGTACTTTGTTATATTGGTTAGTACTTATATAATATAATAAAAATATTACAAGTAAAGGTTTAACAGGGATTACAAATATTTCAACCTTTTCAACCTTTTCAACCTTTTCAACCTTTTCAACCTTTTCAACCTTTTCAACCTTTTCTATCTTTTCTTGAATAAAATGCAATATGAGAAAGTTATGGCGCAATCTGGAAGGTTTGAAAGTTTGCGCCAATTTTAGCAAGTGTTAAATTTTATCGTGTGCTTTTTTTTAATTTAAGTTTGCACACGATAAACATTGCGTGCATGTCATGAAGATTGAAAGGTTTGCACGCAATAATATGTGAGAAAGAACAAAAATTAGTCAAAAAACACGAAAAAACGTTCAAAATCGTCCTAAAAATAGAAAGCTTTATAAAGAAACAAAAACAATATGTTATTGTAGAAGGAAATACTTATGCAAATTAATAATATTTTAAGTAAATTTGGATTGAAAATGGAACAGCTTTCTAAAGAAGAAAAAGCTTATCCAGTTGCAACTGAGCGTTCAGCAGCAGCTAAACATGGTAAAGAATTAAGTTCACTTCAATCTCTTTATAGAGTAAAAAAAAGTGCTGCTCAGTTGTTTATACTTTTTTTGACTAATCATTTCGTGTTTAGAGCGATTATAATCAGAGCCAGAGCAGCTATTTCTCGTGGATTTGAAATAAAAGAAGGCGATAAAAAAGGAATAGAACTTTGTACAAAATTGATAGAAGATTCAGGTGGAACTGATTACATAAAGCAACTTTTTGTAAATACAGAAGTAGCTGGAGATGGTTGGGACGAGAAAATTTATTCAGATAACAGAAAAAAGATAATTAGATTAGAACAAATACATCCTGCCGCTTTTGGTTTTAAAACAGATAATTTTGGCAATATAATTTTAGATAAAGATAACAAACCGGTTTCTTATACGAATGTAATAGTAGATGAATTGGGTAATGAAGAAAGTATAGATGTTCCAATTGATAGAGTAGAGCATCTGAAATTTATTACAGTCGGAGATGAATTAGTTGGAACATCTGCAATTCAGCCTGTTTATAACACAGCAGTTAGACTTATGAACATGGAAGATGCAGCTGCTCATGCTGCTGTTAAAACCGCTAATCCAATTTGGATAGGTAAATCGAAATCTCGTTCACCAAGAGACTTATTAAAGTGGAATAAAATACTTGGCAGAATTAGTTCAAAAGAACAGATTATGTTACCAGATGGAATGGAATTAGAGATGATGAGTCCCGGCAGACAGTTATTTTCTGATTATGCAGATTACTATTTAAATGCCGTTGTTTCATCGTTAGGCGTGCCAAGAGGAGTACTTTTAGGTTCCAGTGAAGGTAGTAATCGAAGTTCTTCAATAGTTTTGTCAAAGCATTTGTTAGAAGATATTCGTGCAAATCAAAAAAGTATTGAAAAGTATTTTAATAAAATATTTGAAGAATATGGAGAAATTGCTAATTTTAAACCGCCAAAATTTTATTTTAATGATACTGCAGAAAATGCGGAAGCTAATTACAAATCAGCACTTGAATTATATTCAGCTGGTTTGATTAGTAACAAAGAAGCTAGATTAATGATTGGGCTTGAAGGAATTAGTTCGACTATGGAAAAAGATGAAAAAGAATCAGATAAAAAAGCATGGCATCCAGCCGAACCCGGTTCACCTGAAGGAAGTCAAAAAGGTGAAAAGGACAAGATGCGTAAAGACCCAAATGTAAAATCTGTAAAATAATATTGCACTGAAAAGTGTTCTCACCCGAATATCATTAGCCCTCTGGGCTTATGTTTACGTGATTAAAATGGATTTACTAAAACTGAAAACTAAATTAATAATAGAACAATTGTCGTATCTACAGGAAATAGAACGATTTAAATTATTTGATAAAATAAATAAATTAACAAAAAAAATGAAAACTGAAAAAATTGACGGAACTGTTGTAATAGGAGAAAGTTTATCAGATTTTTCAGTTCCTTATCCTGTAAGTGGATATTTTTTAAGTGAAAACAAACCAAAAAGAAGGTTCTATCCAGCCGAGCATTTGAAAATAGCTGCTGAAAGACATAAAAATAAAGTTTTCAGAATAATTTATGATCACAAAATAAATAATGCAGATGTTGTACTTGGTGCTGTTACTGGTATTAAATATGACCCAGTTAAAAAAGCAATTTTTTGGAAAGGACATTTAAACGATGTTCGAGCTGCGATGAATGTAAAAGATAAAGTATTAAACCAAGTTAGTGTAACTGTTTATGCAGAAGAGTATTATGGGGTTAATGGTTTATCTGGTAGAAATTTAGATTTTGAAGAATTAAGTATAGTAATTAATGGGTCTGATCCAATTAATTCGATTTCGGGTGATTAAATGCCTTATAATTCAATAAAAGATTTACCAAAGAACTTAGATAAATATTCTTTAAAAAGGAGAAGGCAATTTAGATATGTATTTAACCATATTTATGAAAAAGTATTAAAAGAAACTGGTAATAAAAAAGAAGCTGATAAAAGAGCTTTTAAAGCTGCTTATTCTGTTATTAGAAAAACAGTAGAATCTCATTCAAGTGAATTAGATTATAAACATGATTATTTTGCAAATTTAACTGATAAATGGTTAAGCAGGTGATATTTTGAAAGAAAGTTTAGTATCAAAAAAAGAAGGCGCACCGAAGAGTCCGCCAAAAGGATATCCAAAAGATAAAAAATTATATGGTGATTCTGTAAATTACAAGTATCCATTAGATACTTATAAACATGTACGTGCCGCTATTTGTTATTTTTCAATGCCAAAGAACCGAAAACAATATACTCACGAAGAAGTTGCAACAATTTGGGCAAGAATAAAAAAAGCAGCTAAGAAATTTGGTATTAATATTGAAGAAGAATTATCAATTAATGAAATTAAAGAAAAATATGAATCCTTAGATGGAGGTGAAATTATGAGTGGTGAAAAAGATGAAAACAAAGACGAGGCTGAGGAAGTTAAAGATAGCAAAAATGTTCCAGACACCAAAGTTGAAGAAACAGACAAAACCAATACTGAAGTTAAAGAAGAATCTAAAACAGACAAAAAAGAAGAGTCTCTTAACGAAGATAACAAAATTGTTGAAAAAGAAAAACCCGAAGAAAAACCAGAAAAAGAAACAGAGAATCCAGAAAAAGAACCAAAAGAAACCAAAAAAGAAAAACTAAAAGAAGAATCTTTAATGAAGGTAATTTCTGAAGCTAAAGAATCACTTAGTTCAGCTGTTGTTGAAAACGACAGGCTAACAAAAGAGGTGCTTGAAACTAAAAGTGAACTTGAGTCTTTGCAATCTGAATCTAAAGAACTTAAAGTTCAAAAAGAAAGTTTGATTGCTGAATTAAACAAATACAAAAAAGCTGAACAACTTAGAAAAGATGAAATTAGAAAAGCTAAATTAGAAAGTCTATCTAAGAGTTTTGCTAAATCGGGAAAGGAAATTTCAATTGAATCGTTAGATAAATTCAGTGATGAAAGTTTGGCTGAACTAGAGAAAATTGTATCTGATTTAAAACCAGAGAAATTAACTCAACCAGCAGGAACAGTAAAAAAAGAGTCTTTAAATAAACTTGCTTCTCCTATTAGGAAAGAGAGTTTACAATTAAAAGATAACAATTTTTTTACAGATTTATGTAATAAACTAGCCAGTGAGCAAAATGAAAGTGCTTCTGGCAAAAGAGTAACAATAATGTAGAGGGATAAATATGCTAAAATCACCAGAAAGTTTAGATATCGGTTCTGTTACTTCAATTGGGTCAACCAGTTGGGGAGGCAGTACCGCTGGTATTGGTAGTGTTCGTGGTTCCACTTGGTCAGAAAGGATTATATTTGATGCACAACCTGATAGGGTTCTGTCAAAATATTTCCTTGAGTTCAATGACCTTTTGAACAACAACGATGTAACTATTGTAATACCGAAAATAGGAGATGTTGACCTGATGGGTTCCAGAGCAGGAGCTGCAGAAGGTAAATCAAGAGTAATGACAAAGTTTGATTCGGCAGATAATTTAACTGTTTCGCTGACTTCAGCTGATGTTAAGTTAGGCGGTTGTGCAGTTTCATTTGAAACAGCTTCTGCTACAAGGGTGTCAATAATTGAAATGGCACACAAACAGTTAGTAAGACAGTATCTTGAAACAATTGAAACAGATGCAAATTCTATTTTAGAAAATTCAGGTACGACTAATTTAGTCTACGGCGGAGATGCTACAAGTACAGCGACTCTGACTACAGGAGATATAATAACCGTAGATAAAATAATCGACATGAAAATAGAGTTACAGGTAGACAACTATGCAAAAAGACCGGGACAGGCTGTACTTTTTATGCATCCAACTCAGTTTAAGCAAATACTGAAGTCTCCTCAGTTTACTAACGCAGCACAATATGGAAGCGACCAAGCAATCAGAAAAGGAGTAGTAGAAGAGTACGTAGGTGTAAAAATCGAGTATTCAACACTTGTAACCGCTGCAACAGATTGGGGAACAGGAAGTCTTTCAGGGCATTACGCTTATATGATAGACCCATCAGCAGCTGCAGCAATTGTCTGGAAAGAGAAAGCTAAGATAAAAGTGGTAACCGAGTATGATGAGCGTACACATAAAATTTTACTTGACGCTTGGTACAAAATGACAAAGATACAAACTAACGCTATCTGTCTTGGGATGTTTTCGGATGCTTAGTTTGTTGAGTGAACGCATTTGAACGTTTATCTGTATAAAAAACCGAAAGATATATAAAGATTGGAAAACATATATATATATTAGGGAGAAAGAAATTTCTCCCTTAAACTATTTAGGTGATATATATGCCAACAATCTATACAGATAAAGAGTTGTTAGAAAAATTAGGAAAGTTTTGTGATGAATTGGGAAAAGCTGCTTCACAAAGAGATATAAATAAAGAAAAAACAATGCCAAGTGAAAAAGCTTATTCCAACCATTTTGGTTCTGTTAAAAAAGCAGTTAAAATGGTTAGACCAAATTTAATTGGTCAAAAAAGATATAAATACAATTTTGATGAAGTAAAAAATGAATTTATTCGTGTAGTAAATTTAATAGGACACATACCAAAAGCAAAAGAATTTGATAAGTATAGTAAATTCTGTTCTGAATTGATAGTAAAAAGATATGGATGGAATAATTTTATAAAAATGTGCGATTTTGAGACAAGTGAATATAGTGAATTTGATGTATTATTGAAACTTCAAATTTATTGTAATGAACTTGGCAGAAAACCAACATTCAGAGAGATTGCAAATAATAAAGATTTGCCAAGCATCGGAGTTTATAAACGAAGATTTGGTAGTTTAAATATTGCAATAGATATGGTTGCAAATGGGTTATCAAACAAACCACATAAATGCGATTGTAGCAAAGAACTTGTTATAAAAGATATTAAACGAATTACAAAACAAATTGGTAAAATTCCAACAAGAATTAAATTTAAAAGTAATATTTATTTATCCAAATGATTTAGACAAGTTGGATAAAATAATACCCCCATTAAGTTTGGGATAAAAAATAGAGAATCTTCACGGAGGGGATTAAAATAGGAATTTACGGACATAGAGACGGAAAATTTGTAGTTAAAGAAATGCAAATAAAAGATAGAATTGCTATGCAGTACGATATAGTTGATGCACAAGCAGCTGGTACGGCGGATATTTTAAGTGCTAAAGACATGAATGCTAAAGGAACTGCTACTTACGTAGCTGGTAGTTTAGCTGCTCAGCCTGATTTTGCAAGGAATATAGTAATTTGCGCAGATGCTGCTGGAAGCGCAGGCGGAGTTGATTCGGTTTTAATAGCTGGTTACGATGCAGCTGGAAATTATCAGGAAGAGAAAGTACATATATGCGCAACTGCAAAAGGAACAGCAGCTTCGAATAACTGCTTTAGTAGAATAAATAGCTTGACACCTAAATCAGATACAGCTTCAGGAGTTGTTAAAAGTACAAAAGTGGCAGTAGGTTTCGGAGATCATATTGGTTTACCTTATCCAATAGAAGGAGCTGACTATTTGCTTAGTTGTACAATAGGTGGAGTATTTGCTTCTACGATGCCAACAGTTGATAGTACTTATAACAAAATAACAAGTATTAACATAACAGGTGCAGAGTACTACAATATTAGGTACAGAACAAAACTTATGTAAATAAATTAAACGGGTGAGAAATATTTTTATAGAAAATTGTGCCGGTTGCGGACTCTGTACAAGAGTTTGTTCAAAAGGATTTAAAATGGTTAAAGGTAAGGCAGTTATAATCAACGAGAAAGAAGCAAAAAAGTTTACAGACTGTCCTGTAAACGCAATTAAGATTTAACGGGTGAGTAAATGGGTGAAATAAAAAAGGGGATAAAGTACTGCCAAATAACTAATTACAGACATAATACGCTATGCGAAGGTGAGTTTTTTACTCGTAGCGGTTTGTATAATTGGATACCAACTTTCGAAGGAGATGTATTTCTTTATAACGAAATAAAAGATAATTTAGAAGATTTTGATGTAATACAAGTAAATCTTTCAGCGCAAGATTTTCATTTAGTTAATAATATAAAAGAAAGATTAAAAAATTCGGAAACTAAAATAGTAGCAAACTGCGATTATACAACCGAGCTTTGGCAAAGTTCTTTTGATTACATAGACACAATGCGAAGAGAATTGAAAGGAGCCGATATGATTTACGGAACTGAACCAATTATGGCTGGAACACTTCAGACTTTAATTGGTAGAAAAGTACATGTATTACCTCATCCGACTCATGTAAAAAGATTAAAGAGTTTGAGTACTAACGATAAAGACGATTATATTTCAGTTAATTGGCATCGTTATGATAATTTCTCGATGATACCGGCTATAACAGTTCGTGATTTGGGTAAAAAAATTCAGTTAATTGGATACGATGTTAAAGCTGATAGAAAAAGATATGTAACTGGTTATCTTTACGATAGAATTATAGCTGGTACTAACTTTTTAGATTTTACAGATATTTTAATGAAAAGCCCTGTTGTTTTTGAGCCTTTTACTTTAAACTCTTACGGTAGAACTACAGTAGAAACGGCTGCATTGGGTGTTCCAACAGTTGGAAGTAACAGAGTAGAATCAGTAAGAAGATGTTTTCCAAAGACTTGTTTAGACCCTTTTGATGTAATAGGAAACAGAAAAATGATTAAAAAAATATTAACAGACGAGAAATTCAAAGACGAAGTAGTTGAATATGCTAAAGAAGCATGTGAATATTATTCACAGCAAAATTGTAAAGAACGTTATTTAAAAGCGCTTGAAGAAGGGTCAAAAGAAATTAGGTGATTATTATAGGTAATAAATATACAAGGACAGATGGGTATGTGGTAGACCTTGTTCAGTCTCAAGCAGAAGAAATCATGCCACATGATTGTAATGAGATAAACGATTCGTTTCAATATGTAAATTTAACTACTGGAAGTCAAACTAAGACAATTAGTTTAGTTGGTTCTGTAAATGCTGTTAAAGAAATTTCTATTGCTGTCGGTTCGGTTGGAAATGAATGGTATGAAAACGCTCAGTTTTCAGTACATAGAACAAATACAACAGGCGATATAGATGAAAGTTATCCAAGTGAAACTATGTTAGGTAAATCAAATATGAATAATGCACCTATTTTATTTTTTGACAAGCCAAAATTTAGTACACAGGATTTACAGATTGTAATAGATCATGGTGCTTCGAATAATAAACTTGTTTGTGTAAATGTAAAATATTATTCAAAAAATTATAATTAAACAATTGGGTGTTTAAATAGGTAAAAAATATAAAAGAATATACTTAGGAATTGGCGCAACTTTAATAACGTTGTTTTCGTTATTGCAGTTATACGGATTACAGATAGTAGATTTAACAGGAGACATAACCTGTGCAGGAACTGAAGAAGACCCTTGTGTTTCTTATTTTGACGCTGTTAACCCTACTGCTAAGTCTTTTTATATTTATAATTACGAAGATGTATATCTACGATTTTCACCTACTATAAAGAATTATAAATTATATGTGAAATACTACGATAAATGGCATTATACTAATTTTACAAAAGAAACAAGATTTGGTAATATACCAGATAATAGAAAATATTCTTTTGTATTTCCAAGATATTCTACTAAACATTTCAAATTAGTTGGATATAAAAACAACCCAACCGATGACGTTAAATGGACTGTTGGAGTAACAGACAAAGCAGAATTAGACCCACTTTGGAAAGGTATTGAAGAAAAAGAAAAGAAAACAATAACCTCTGTTCAAAGAGGATTGAGTGCTTCAAGTAAATCTAAATGGTTCATTTCAGAGATTAACGACACTGAAGTTCACTTTGATATAGAAGAAGTTAGTTATGATGGTAACGAGTTTAAGTTTACGCTTGTAGCAAATAAAACTGTTAAAGAATTAGAGAAAATTCCATTGCCAAAAAAAGGCGATATTGTACCTGTTGGTGCAAAAGTTACATTAGATTCAGTTAAATCAGAACTAAAATTTAAAGCAAAAGACTTTAAAAGAAACAAAGAAATTAAAATAATTGATTTTTATAACGATTTTAACAGAACTACTTTAAAAAGAAATTATACTGTTTTAATTCCAAATAAATATGAAATTAATTTAGACGGTAATATTACTGAAGTAAATAGAAATAAAGTAATTTTAAAATTAGGAGAAAATTCTATTTACGTAACAGCAACACTTGGCACAGACCTAAAGATAGTTTCAAACCCAAGCAATGATACTGCTTATACTTATAGCTTGGATGTAAGTGAATGTACAAGTTATTTCGGTGCAACCAACTCATCTTATGACTTAACAGATGGGTTAGTTGGATGGTGGTCATTTGACAGATGTGGTGAGACTGCAACTTGGACAGCATGGGACTATTCAGGCAACAACAATCACGGCACACCTTATGGCATGAATCAAGGTTTAGACAATGGCACAAGTGGATGTACCTCTTCTGGGAACATGAGCAGAGGAGTTATGTTTGACGGGGTTAATGATTATGTTGAAGTAACTGCTGAAATAAGTTATCCTGTGACAATCGAAGTATGGCTAAAAGATAACAACATGTCAACTTCATATACTAATATTTTCCGAAGAGATTGGGCAACTTCTAATTCGTGGATATTGGCACATTATTCTACAAATAGTAAGTTTTTATTTGGTGTTGCTAATTCAACATGCCAGCATGAAGTATACACAAATGTTCTTAATAATAATCAATGGTATCATATTGTATGCATCTACAATGGTACATCATTATTCATGTATCAGGATGGTATATTAGTAAATATAAATAATAATTTAGATGATGCTTGTCTTTATCTCGATTTGAAGGATATCACAGCAATAGCAAATAATCATGATTATAACGGCACAATCGATGAAGTAAGAATATACAACAGGGCATTAAGTCAGGATGAGATAACCGCATTATACAATTTAGATGCCTCAAAATACATAACAAACTACACCAGCATAACAGACTCGGCTTGCACATTCGACACAGTCTCAAACACAAACAATTCATACATATTCAAGGTCAAAGAAACAGGCGACCTGATAAGTGCAACTCCTACTTATGTCTCAATCGAGGGCGAGCGGAACAATGACAACTTAGTAGGCTCTTGGGACTTCGACTACACAGGCAACAGCGCAGTGGCTTATGACTCGTCAGGTGAGGGCAATGACGGTGCAGTAACAGGTGCAGTATATTCAGATGATACTCACAACGGGACTGGAAGCAGTATGTATTTTGATGGGGTAGGGGATTATGTTAAAACAAGTACTACAACGGGTATGATAAAAGAAAACGGAACAATTGAAATGTGGGTTATGTGGAAAGGCAATGGAACCGGAACTAATTTTAATATGTTTTTTAATCAAAAGAAAAGTGGTGAAAGTAATAGGGTATATCTTCAAGTAGACAAGAGAGACCAAATGTTTACTGTCGGTTTTGCAAATGATGCATATACATCTACAGAATTTATTATGGAATATAATGTTTGGAATTATTTTGTAATGACTTGGATAAACGATACTTATTATACATATATTAATGGTATTGCAAATTTAACAGAAACTAAAATACCTCTAAGTAACTTTAGTGATAATGTTTATATTGGTTCGGGGCAAGGAAATTATTATTTTAACGGCTCCCTCGACGACGTAGCAATCTGGAACAAAGCACTAACACCCGCAGAGATACTCGAACATTATAACAATGGCTTGGCAACTCACACAAACATAACCAGCGGCATGAACACAACAAACTCGGACTGGTTCGGGCATGAAACTGTCTCGGTTACAAGCGAGTATTTGGGCGAGCAGAACCTCACTCGTGTAAGAATAACAAACCCGTATGCCATGAACCAATATGACTTACTCTCTTTCAACCTTACAAGCTACTTGGGCTGGAATCCTAATCTGATTGGCAACAGATTCTGGTATGATAGCTACACAGGCAACACCGACAACAGCACATTAAAGGACACATCAGACTACACACAATGGTTTGACTCATGCAGTCAGGGCAACACGACTGGGCAGGTACTTTGTATGAACTTCAATGAACTGCAAGGCACAATAGCGAAAGACTCATCAGACGAGGGCAATGACGGCACACTACATGGCATGAACACAGGCATAGACAATGCAAGCAGTGGCTGGACAACAGACAGCAAGTACGGGAATGCACTGGACTTTGACGGGGTTGATGATTATGTTGATTGCGGAGCCAGTGTATTCATAACAGACCCTTCCAGTTTTACTATATTATATTGGTTTAGAGTGTCGCAAGAACAAACAACAAGAAGAATGTTTGGATTTGGTGGAGATTATAATTCATTATCTTATTGGGGGTCTTCATCACTAAGATGGTATTTGATTAATTCTACGGGTACAGTGGTTACAGCAGACCTAATAGGAATAGGGTTTAATAAATGGTACCATATTGCTGTTACTTATGATGCAGATGCTGGTAGTAATAATCAAATAGTATACATTAATGGTGAACAAAATGTGACAAAAACACAAATAGGCACAATAGGTATGGGTGGTGAAACTTTTTATATTGGTAGTAAAAGTAATGCATATTTCAACGGCACAATAGACGAAGTAAGAATATACAACAGGGCATTATCACCAGAGGAAATAAGCGCAAGTTACAACGCAGGCAAAGAACGGCTGGGAATCATGCCGAAACAAGAGGGCGGAGTAACAGCAGGAAGTGATTGGGATGTGTTCGTGCAGAACGGGACAGTAAGTGCGGGAGGTGCAGTTTGTGATTATTACAATCTTTCTGAAGGAAATTTAGCTAACGGTTGGAATTCAGACGGTTCTATTTGCGCAGCAGATTTACCAATAGAAATAATAAGTAACAATAAAAAAAACGTGGTTATAGAATCTAATTTAAGCTATAATATTAATTTAACTACAAGATTTAATGTTACAAAATGCAATATAGATAGAGTTTATACTTCAAGTGGAAATTGGTATAAACTTTGGCAAAATAATTTAAATTGTTCTGGTTCTGCACAATGTTCACAAGCAACAATATTATTTAAAGATTTGTCTAGTTTCAATAACACGATTAAAATTATTTATGATAGTTTAAGGAGAATAAGATGAAACCAGAAATAACAAGTATATCTGAGTTAACTAAACCAGAAATAACAGTATATTGAAATGGTGAATAAATGAAATATAAATATTCTGGACAGGCTAAATTGGTAATAGATAATCTAAAAGATTTTGATGAAACAGATTTTACATTATGGTTTGAAAATCAGATTGTAGTAGGTGGCGGACATCTGATACAATATTTAGAACAAAAGGGGATTAAATGAGTTGGGATACTACTAAAGTATCAGGAGATATTATTTCTAGCGCAGATTACAATTCTGGGATAATTGACCAAAAAACAAGAGCGATAAGAACAACAGGTTCAGGAGTTCCTTCTTCCGCACCTGCCAATATTGGCGACATATATGTAGATACAACAAATAATAAGTTTTATATTGCAATGGGAACTTCGAGTTCATCTGATTGGAAGAAAGTGTTATCACAATGAAAATAATAAATATAATGATAATAAGTTTGTTTTTATTAGTCAGTATAGGGTTTGCAGGAAGTTATTTAGTAGATGAGAATTTAAATCTTCTTGGAAATGATGTTTATAACGCTACTAATATAAATGCAACTTATATTTATATGAATGGTTCTCTTGTAAGTACTACTGCTGCTAATGGTGACATAACTGGAATTAATACAAATGGAGATTATTTAAATGGTGGTTGCGATGATGGAACGTGTAATTTAACGCTTAATGAAACAGAATTAAACAATTCAATAGAAGAATTTGGATATATTACAACATATTCAGAAACAGACCCTTATTGGACAGGAAATCAAAGTTTTTATTCAACAACATCAGATATAATAGCATTTGGATATTACAATAGTTCTGATTTTGTAATTACTGACTATTTTACGAAGTCAGACATAATAGGATTTAATTATTATAATTCTTCAGATTTTGTAATTTCTGATTATGCAACAAATGTAAAAGTAGATAGTATTGGAAATTTTACATCATGGGATAAGGATTATTCTGACTTAATAAATACCCCAATTGCCCTTTCAGATTTTTCAAATGATATGGGTTTTTATAATTCAACAACATTGACATCAAATTCTCAATTAACAAATGGAAATAATTATTGGAATGATACTTATGCTACTTTTAATAAGACTTATGCAGATACATTATATACAAGTAATACCGGAACAGTAACAAGTATAGCAACAACTGCTCCGATTTCAGGCGGAATAATTACAACAACTGGCACTATTAGTCTAACTGCTTGTGCAGATACAGAAATATATAAATATAATTCATCATCTGGGAATTGGGAATGTGGAACTGATGAAAATGGAGGCGGTGGCGGAGCAGGAATGTGGGCAGATGGCGGAACTTATATATATCCAAATTCAACTTATGCAGATAATGCAATAATATATGGCTATGTGAAAGCGCATGATTGGACAAATGTTAGTATAACAGAATCACAAATTAGTGATTTACAAAATTACATCACTGATGGTAATACTAATTGGGATAACTCTTATGGATTTATTACAAATACAGTAAATGATTTAACAAATTATTATACAAAACCACAGATTAATGATTTTAATTATTATAATAGTTCGGATTTCGATATTAATGATTATTATTTGGATAATAATCCTTATAATTTTTATAATTCATCTACTATTCCAAATTATATTTTAACTTCTGATGAAGGGAATTTAAATGTAAATTCATCTGATTATTGGGATAACATAAATACTCCGAACGACTTCACAAATATCTCTGTGAGCGGAAATTATCATATAAATGGAGTAATACTTAATTCAAGCCATATTTTAGACCACGATGGACATTCGGTTAAAGACACTTTTGGACATATTATCAACAGAGGAATAGTTTCTGAGATTACAATTGCAAAAACAGGTGGATTGGGAATAAACTGGACAGCAGGAGAAATATATGATGAAGCAAATAAAGTATTTATAAAAACTACAGCTGGTTCAGGAAATGTAACTAATAATGCAGTTAATTATCTAAA
>Ga0164318_10000321_pt1 | contig 34905 bp, 30 predicted proteins | sample GuaBasSedimGuay9_FD_113734 | JGI IMG/M metagenome (GOLD analysis project Ga0164318, IMG submission 113734) | Subseafloor sediment microbial communities from Guaymas Basin, Gulf of California, Mexico - Guay9, Core 4571-4, 0-3 cm | ecosystem: Environmental > Aquatic > Marine > Hydrothermal vents...
AATCCGTTCCATTTACATAGATGTCAATATCATTGTCATTATCGTAATCTCCCCAAATTGCAGATCCTTGCTCCACCCCAGGAAGGCTAAGAGGTAGTTCACTAAATGTTTGACCAATTGATGTTTTTAAAACAATAATTAAAAGCATTAAAATAAAAGTTGTCTTCATTTTCTTTCGTATTAGGTTATTAATTTTGAATGTTGCATAAATATTAACGGTCAAGTATATGAGGCGTTGGGCGTTTTGTTGCACCAACTTTTCATTTTACTATGCCGTTTATTTATTTTCATAAAAATCAATTTAACCACATATTGCCCAATGACTTATATACAATGTTGTGCTTTCGTGCTTTATTTTTTCATCATTTCATAAACCATAAATCCTATTGTTCCAATTATTAAAATTAAGAAAATAGGTAGAAATATATCTCCGATACCTTCTGTTTCATTTAATCCTGTTTTTATAATTCTAAAATTTAGGTAAGAAAATGATACTATTATTACAACTTTTAAAAATCTAATTGATTTTGTTGCGATTTTATAAAATCTCTCTGCGTTTTCATTTGCTATTTTTATAGGGTAGTTAAAGATATGTGGATATTTATTTAAAATTGTCATTCCAATATATAATAACAAAGCAATTATTGGTACGAACCAAATCATTACTTTATTACCATACGAGTCAGGCTGACCAAATGCATTAAAATGCTTTAGAATTCTAATGGGCAAGTCATTAAAATAATATATTGGTAAAACAATCAAACAGATTATTCCAATTAATCCAATAATCTCTACTATGTAATCAACCGTTGTGAGCTTAATTTTTAATTTTGGTCTATTCATATCTTTAAATCTTACAAACAATTTATACTCAAATTCATTTAGTTTTTCGGGAATTTTGAGAATGTTATTTTTTTTTTAGAATTCCGTTATCTTGATATTTCAATTATCATTTTGTTAATAGTCAATAACTTTTTTCAAATTAATGCTGCATACTTGTTCGAGATACTTATTTTTTCCAAATTTCCAATTCTATTTATTTTGATAAGTAATATAGTTTTAATAAATGTTATACAAAAACAAATTCTCTATTTCTCCCTATTTTCTCTATTTTACTCTTTAAATCTAACTTATTCATTTTGCATAAATTTCGAATTCAGGAATTCGGTTTTGCATGAAGCACAACAATTAAATAAAACACCCCAGTGTGTCTTATTTTCACTATATGTTCATTAATTTATTCCAAAGTTAAATTAAAAAAATAAATATCCAATACATCCCTTAGGTTTTTAATTTTGGAAATATCCATTATTAAAACTCTAGAGTATATCTATGTGGGTTTAGGATGTGAATGTCTAGTAAGGGGTATATATCTGAAATCAACCCTCATAAGTACAAGACAGTCGGCAGTAATTACAGAGAATAAAAAATTTGTTATTTCTGTGCAGGCACTATTTAAGATTCGATATTATATTTAATGCACTTGGCACAATAGAAAATTTTGCGGGTGCGTTACCTAAAAATTCACCATCGGCTTCGAGCAATAAATTATGTTTACTCTCAACGTGTAAACACTTTGTTTTATGAGTTTGTACTTCTTTTAAATTAATAAAAGAGCCATCGTATAATTTTTTTATATTTCGAATAACCTTAAACTTTTTTATTCGATTAATTATTGTTACATCAAGCATACCATCATTAAAAACGGCATTTGGTACCTGCATCATTCCTCCACCACTATATTTGCAAAGACCTGCATTTAAACTAAAAACATCAACCTCAAAAGACTTATTGTCAATTGAAATTTTACATGGTAATGATTTATGTGTAAATAATGTAGATAAAATATTTTTATAATATACCAAACTGCTGACTTTACCTCTCCTTTTCTCTTTATCTTCATTTGATTTGCGAAGAACAACAGCATCAAATCCCATTCCTGCAACATTTATAAAATATCGGTCGCTCTCTTCTCCTTCACTGCAAAATGAGATTTTCGCAATATCCTGAAAAACTTTTTTATTATTTTTAATAACGGCAATTGCCTCATTATAATCATTAGGAATATTAAAAGTTCTACACCAGTCATTGCCTGTTCCAATAGGAATCATTCCTATTGTTATCTGATTATAAGGAACATTAGTTTGTAAAAAAACACCATTAACAATCTCATTTAAAGTACCATCGCCACCAACTCCTATTATGTTTCTGTAACCCTTAGTAATTAAATTTTTTGCAATTTCAATAGCATGACCACGTCTATTTGTAAAAACAGTTTTATACTTAAACCCTTCCTCTATTAATCCAGCTTCGATTATTGGCCAATCTTTTTCTCCGGTATTACCTCCAGCATGAAGATTTGCTATTATCAAGTATTCTTCTTTCATTACATTTTATTAAAAACAACAGACTTTAAAAATACTACTAATTTTTTATTTATTACTTAAAAAAACGGCTCTTTTATCAGAAAAACAATTAACTATATTTAATAACTTTCTCATGCAATTTTATTGTTATTTTTTTAACATTGTTTATTAAATAACAATAAAATTTTGTACTTTTGATCAATTTTTAACCCTAATTATATGTCAAAAAATATTGATTCCATAATTAATAAATTTACAAACTCAAACAGGGATAACTTAATACCTATACTTCAAGAAATACAAAACACTTTTGGATATCTTTCTGAAGATGCTATTATAAGTGTTGGTAAGCATTTTGATTTACCAACAAGCAAAATATATGGCATTGCAACTTTTTACGATCAATTTGTATTCAAACCCAAGGGTAAATATCATATATTACTATGTAATGGGACTTCATGTCATACATCAGGTTCAAAAAAAAATTTAACAGAAATTGAAAAAATTCTTAAAATAAAAGATGGAGAAACGACAAGTGATGGCATTTTCAGTTTACAGACAGTTGATTGTATTGGTGCTTGTGCTCTTGCACCAGTAATATCGGTAAATGGTAAATTTTACTCTAAAGTAGATTTAATTGAAATTAAAAAAATAATTAAATTTTATCAATCATTAGAAAAATAAAACCACATGCAATCAAACAACAAAAATAAAAGGGAACTTTTAATAAATCACGTTTTGTTAAATACAGCAAAAAATATTGATAGTAATATTGAAGAAAGTATTAAATTTTACAAACGTGAAAAAGTTAAGGAACCCACAATCTACATAGGAGCAGGCACTTGTGGTTTAGTTGCAGGAGCAAAAGATACCATAAAAGCCGTAGAAAATTACATTGCTGAACGCAAAATTGATGCAGAATTAATACTAGTAGGGTGTTTAGGAATATGCTCATACGAACCATTGTTAGATGTGCAATTGCCTGGTAAAACCCGAATATCATTTAAACAAATTACGAGCGAAAAAGTTAATACTGTTCTCGATGCTATTTTTAGCAATATTATTGTTGATGACTACGCCTTAGGACAATTTAAAAATAATGAACTGGAATCATGGAAAAACATTCCTTTCATTGAAGATTTAGATTTTTTTGCTATGCAAGAACGCATTGTTCTTAAAAATTGCGGAAAAATTAATCGACTGTCAATTAATGAATATATTGCAAATGATGGGTATAAATCTTTTATTAAAACAATAAGATATTATACATCAAAAGAAATTTGTAACATAATAAAAAAAAGTGGATTAAGAGGAAGAGGTGGTGGAGGTTTTCCTACAGGTAAAAAATGGGAAATTGCATATAATACACCAAGTGAACAACGTTATCTTATTTGTAATGCCGATGAGAGTGATCCCGGGGCATTTATGGATCGTGCAATAATAGAAGGAAATCCTCACAAATTAATTGAAGGTATAGCAATAGCAGCCTACTCAATTGGTGCAACAAAAGCCTACATCTATATAAGAACCGAATACTCTTTAGCTGTTAAATGCTTAGAAAATGCGATTGAACAAGCAAAAGAATATGGAATAATTGGTCATAATATTTTTGAAAGTGGTTTTAATCTGGACATTGTAATATCAAAAGGCGCCGGTGCTTTTGTTTGTGGAGAAGAAACTGCATTAATAAACAGTATTGAAGGAAAACGAGGAATTCCCCGACAAAAACCTCCCTACCCTGCTGTTAGCGGATTATTTGGGAAACCTACAGTTGTTAATAATGTAGAAACTCTAGCAAATGTCCCAGATATTATTGATAAAGGAGCTAATTGGTATAATTCAATTGGCACAAAAACGAGTAAAGGAACAAAAGTATTTGCTGTAACCGGGAAAATTGCAATTACCGGACTTGTTGAAGTTCCTATGGGAACAAGTGTTAATGATATTATTTTTAAAATATCGGGCGGAATTAGACACAACAATAAATTTAAAGCAGTACAAATTGGTGGACCTACAGGTGGTTTTATTACTAAAGAAGATATTGACATCCCTATTGATTATGAGGCTTTGAAAGAAGTTGGTGCAATAATGGGGTCAGGCGGTATGTTTGTTATGGACGACGAAACTTGCATTGTTGATGTTGTAAAATTCTTTATGAATTTTGTGAAAAATGAAAGCTGTGGGAAATGCATCCCGTGCAGAGAAGGCACAAAACAAATGTACCAAATATTCGAAAATATTACAAAAAAACCAAGCAACGAAAGCCAACATAGCTCTCTTGAAAGATTTAAAGGTATTACTGAATTAGAAAGCCTTGCAAAAGTAATTATAGAAACATCACTTTGTGGATTGGGGCAAACCGCTCCTAATGTAGTATTAAACACTCTTAAATATTTTAGAGAAGAATATGAAGAACATATTTTTGACCGAAAATGCAGAGCAGGTGTTTGCACTGAGTTACAAACCTTTTTTATTGATGTTGACAAATGTACAGGTTGCACAATGTGTGCAAAAAAATGTCCTGTTGATGCAATTATCGGAAGCAACAACAATCCTCATTTCATTATTCAGGATAAGTGTATTGGTTGTGGTAATTGCTTTGATGCATGCAAATTTGGGGCTGTAATTATTAAGTAATTTATTTTAATTAAAAATGTAACAACATCTGAAAAAATGGTTATTGATATTGAAGTTAATAATAAAACGATAAAAGCCAACAGAGGAGAAACAATCCTATCGGCACTCAAAAGAAATGGAATAAAAGTCCCTACCTTATGTCATATTGATGGTTTTGTTCCAACAGGTGCCTGTCGTATTTGTGTTGTTGAAGTTGAAGGTAAACAAAATTTAATTCCTGCATGCTCATATCCTGTTGAAGAATGGATGAAAATCAAAACCCACTCACAAAAAGTTATTAAAGCCAGAAAAACTATTGTAGAACTTTTGCTTGCAAACCACCCTGACGACTGCTTATATTGTGAAAGAAATGGTAATTGCGAATTACAAAAATTAGCCGAAGAATTAAATATTCGTGAACGAAAATATTCTTTAGAAAGAGAGAAATTAAAAATTGACCCTTCATGTTCGAGTATAATCAGAGAATCTGATAAGTGTATTCTCTGTGGCAGATGTATTCGTGTTTGTGAAGAAATTCAGGGAGTAACAACATACGATTTTGCAAAAATTAACAATCGCCATATTATTAGTACTTCTTTTAATCAACCACTTAATGTTTCAAATTGTATTCTTTGCGGTCAATGCATTATGGCTTGTCCTACAGGAGCTCTTCACGAAAGAAACAACATTGATAAAATTCAACAAGTATTAAACACTGATAACAAACATGTTGTTGTTTACTATTCTCCTACAATATCTGTTTCTTTAGCTGAAGAATTTAATATGAAACCCGGGAAAAACATTTCAGGCATTATTAATGCTACTCTAAGGAAAATTGGTTTCAACAAAATTTTTGATGCAACATTTGCAACAGATGTATATATTATTGAACAAGCAAAGGAGTTGATTAGTAGAATAGATAACAATACTAATCTACCATTATTTACAAGCAATTGTCCGTCTTGGATTAAGTATGCAGAAGAATATTTTCCCGAAATATTAAACAATATTTCAAAATGTAAATCTCCTCAGCAAATAATGGGAAGTATTATTAAATCATTATATTCTGAACAAAATAATATTCCTGCAAAAGATATTTATACAGTTTCAATTGAACCATGTACGGCAAAAAAATTCGAATCGCAAAGAGAGGAAATGACCACCAATGGTATTTCAGATGTTGATATTGCAATAACGACACGCGAATTGGCTCAATTAATACGTTTGCATGGCATTGATTTTTTAAATATTGAAGAAGAATTTGCAGATACTCCTTATCATACAAGAAGTTCAGCAGGAAAACTAACATCCGTTTCAGGTGGAACTGCCGAAGCTATTTTACGTACACTTAATTATAAAATTACAGGTAAAGAATTAGAAGACTTAAAAATATCAGAACTTCGTAACAATAAATCTGTAAAAGAATTTAAAATAAAAATAGGAAAAACTAATGTTGGGATAGCTGTAATAAGCAGTATGAGTAAAGCTGGCGATTTTATTAAAACTTTACCAAAAAGAAAAGACTTGCATCTTATCGAAATAATGGCTTGCCCTTATGGTTGTGTTAATGGTGGCGGACAACCTATTAAAGCTGATACAAAAAATATTAAATCACGGATTAAATCAATTTACGATATTGACAGCAAAGAATTAATAAAAGTTGCTCACAAAAACCCACAAATTATTGAATTATACAGCAATTATTTAGATAATTTAACTGAAGAAGAAAAACAAAAAATAATATATACTCATTACAGTAAAAGAGATGTTCTTTTATAATTGAGATTAACAAAAATCTCGAAATTTCGTTATTAGAAATAATTACAGTAAAGATAAATAACAGAGAATAAAAAAATAATAATTTGATGAAAGACAAAAATAAAAAAACCATACTAATTGCAGATGATGACTACGATTACCTTTTTCAAATGAAAATGAAAGTTGAAAGTTTCGGATATCATGTTGTAACTGCAGAAAGTCAAAAAGAAGCTGAAAAAATTATTCAAACCCTTAAACCTGATTTAGCAATTTTCGACCTTATGATGGAGACTGATGACAGTGGTTTTATTCTTAGCTACCGGATGAAAAAACTTTATCCTGACGTTCCAATTATTATCGCAACAGGAGTTAATGCTGAAGCAGGATATTCTTTCTCTGTTAATTCTGAAGAAGACAGAAAATGGATTAAAGCCGATTTATACCTCGACAAAGGGATTAGGGAAGAGCAACTACATAAAGAAATAACAAAACTTCTTAATATAAAAGATACAAAAAACAAATCTTAACAAATAACGAAATGGGGAAACTTAAAATATTAGTTGTTGACGATGAACCGGGTATATGTTCAGGCGTAAAACGTATTCTTTCTAATTTTACTGTTACCTATCCTTTTATGGAAGAGAATATCGAATTCGAAGTCGACGATGTTTTAACAGGAGAAGAAGCTTGGGATATAATTACAACTAAACCGCCTGATATTTTACTTTTAGATAATAAACTTCCCGGCATTAGCGGTGTTGAAATATTAGAAAAAATTACAAAAGAACACATTAATGCTTTGGTAATAATGATTACTTCGCATGCTTCAATTGACATTGCTGTTAAAGCAACTGCAAACGGAGCTTTTGATTTTGTACCAAAACCTTTTACTCCTCAAGAACTAAAATCATCGGTCGAAAATATCGCCAAACATATTTATCTTAAAAAAATGACAAAGCAAATGAAAGTTGAAGGCAAGCAAATACGCTTTCAATTTTTATCTGTATTGTCACACGAATTAAAAGCACCAATTAATGCTATTGAAGGTTATTTAAAGATAATTAAAGGAAAACAAATAGGCGATAATCTTGAAGATTATATTCCTATGATTGATCGCTCTCTTGCACGAATTAATGGTATGAGAAACTTAATTATGGATTTGTTGGATCTTACTCACATTGAAGCAGGTAAGAAAAAGAGAGAATTAAAACCCGTAAATATTACTAAAACAGCACAAATAGCAATAGATACAATTGAACCTCTGGCAATTCAGATGGATATAAAAATTCATTTACATGCAGATAATGATTTCATTATTACAGCTGACCCAGAAGAAATTGAAATAATTTTTAATAATCTTTTATCTAATGCAGTAAAATATAACAAAAAAGGTGGCTCGGTTGATTGCTACATCTCAGAAGAACCTAATTCTATTAGAATCTCTGTTTCAGACACCGGCATTGGTATGGAGCAAGAAGATATTCCTAAATTATTTAAAGAATTTGTTAGGTTAAAAAACGAAAAAACACGAAATATTACAGGAACAGGCTTAGGTTTATCTATTGTTAAAGATATTGTTCAATTATACAATGGTAGTATTGAAGTAAAAAGTAAGCTTGATCAAGGAACAACATTTTCATTATCATTACATAAATAATAATTTAAATTTACAAAAAAAAAAATGCTGCCAGCAAAAACGATAGAAAGACTAAGTCAATATAGAAGAACACTATTGCGAAGCTTAGAAAAAGGTAAATTACATATTTTTTCACATGAATTAGCAGACTTACATAATATTACTGCTGTTCAAGTTCGTAGAGATATTATGCTTATTGGCTATACAGGTCAATTACGCAAAGGTTACAATATTAAAAAACTTATTGAAGCAATTGGAAAAATAATTGACTCAAAAAACTGTCAAAACATAGCAATAATTGGCATAGGGAATTTAGGGAAAGCTATAACATCATACTTCAACGGCAAACGCTCAAATTTAAAAATAACCGTTGCTTTTGATACTAATCCAGATAAAGTTGGGAAAATAATTTCAGGTGTTAAATGCTACCACATTAACGATTTAATTGAAATAATAAAAGAGCAAGATATCAGTATTGGAATTATTACAACTCCGCCTGACAATGCAGTTGATATTGCCGAAAAACTTACTATGGCAGGAATTAAAGGAATTCTAAACTTTACTACAACTCCAATTAACGTTTCGCCAAATGTTTGTTTAGAAGAATATGACATGGTTACATCAATTGAAAAATTATCATACTTTATCAAAAATAAAAACGTATAATCTTTCAATTAAAGATATTTATATCTGTTTTTTTAATTAATTTTGTTGCTTTTTAATAGACATGGTACTAAGCAAAAATAGAATGTTTTATGAAATAGGCAGTTTAACTGATGCCGGAAAAGTAAAAGAGCATAATAAAGATTCTCTTATTGATTTCAAAATTAATAACGGTCATGTATTTGTTGTATGTGATGGTATTGACGGTAAAGAAGGTGGAGGAGCAATTGCATCAAAAATTGCAATTAACAGTATCAAGCAATACTTTGTAAATAAAAATTATACCGATATTTCTAAAGCTCTCACAAATGCAATAATCTTTGCCAATTACGAAATATATAAGCAAGCACAAAATCATATCAAATATTACGACATGGCAACCTCAATGGTTGTGGTAATTTTTTTTAAAGACAAAATTTATTATGCTTATATTGGAAACAGCAGATTATACATATTAAGAAACAATCATTTACAAAAACTCACAAAAGATCATACTGTTGTTCAAAATCTTATTGACAAAGGTGAAATTACAGAAAAGGAAGCAAAAAATCACCCTGATAAAAATAAACCTTTCAACGTTCTGGGAATAAAAAAAGATGTAAAATTTGGTATTTGTAAACAAGCTATAAAAATTGAAAATGAAGATTTATTATTATTATGTTCAGATGGCTTAACAAACATGATGAATGATGATGAAATTCTGGAAATAATTAATGATAAAAACTCTTCTGTTAAGCATAAAGCACTTAATCTTATTAACAAAGCTAATGATAATGGAGGAAACGATAATACAACAGTTCAATTAATTCGTTTTTTCGATAGCTCATCGCAAAAGCACATTGAATTAGACGAAAACAATAAATATTCAAGCAAATCATATAAAAAATATATTGTTGGAATAATAATAACTATAGCTGTAATTTTGGGAGGATACTTCATTATTGATAATTTTATTCTAAACAGAGATGAAACAGAAATAACATCAATGTTAAAAACAAATAATAAAAGATTTTTAACATCAAATATTGCTAATAAGACAAAAGAAACTTCCGATTCAATTATAAAACCAACAAACACAAACAAAAAAATAATTACTAAAAATAACAATAAAACAAAATCAGAACCCTATAAATTAAAATACACACTTCAAGAAGGAGATAATTTTTATCGTTTAAGCTTACGATTTAATGTTACAGTAAATCAATTAGAAAAAATAAATTCAATTAAAGCAATTCATTTACAAGCACATCAAAAAGTTATTATTCCAATAACTGCTGTACATACCATAAAAAATGGCGAAACTTTATCTTCCATTTCAAACAAATACAATATTGACCAAAAATTAATATTAAAAGCAAATAAATTAAGAAATAATAAAAACTTAAAAATTGGAACAAAACTTTACATACCTTTAAAACAATAAAATATTATAATTTCCCATATAAATGAACACTCCCATATATTTAGATTACAATGCAACAACTCCTATTGATTCGGAAGTTGCCGATGAGATGAAACCTTTTTTAGCTGATTACTTTGGTAATCCGTCAAGCTCTCATTCATTTGGAATTAAAACAAAAATAGCTGTCGAAAATGCAAGGAAACAACTTGCAGAGCTTATAAATTGTAATAGCTCTGAAATTATTTTTACAAGTGGTGGTACAGAAGCAAACAATTATGCTATTAAAGGTATTTCCTTTGCCAACAAACATAGAGGGAATCATATTATAACAACACAAATAGAGCACCCTGCTGTTATTGAAGTTTGTAAATATCTTGAGAAAACCGGTTTTTCTGTCACCTACTTACCTGTTGACGAATTTGGACTTGTTAATGTTAATGATATTAAAAAAGCAATAAGTTCTAAAACAATTCTCATAACAGTAATGCATGCAAATAACGAGGTAGGAACAATTCAGCCTGTTTCTGAAATTGCAGCACTTGCAAAACAAAACAATATTATTTTCCATAGCGATGCAGCCCAATCAATTGGAAAAATTAAAATTGATGTGCAAAAAATGGGTGTTGACTTAATGTCGATTGCAGGACATAAATTTTATGCACCAAAAGGAATTGGAGCTCTTTATATTAAGCAGGGAGTTAAACTCGAAAAACTAATTCATGGTGCAAATCACGAACAAAATTTAAGAGCAGGAACCGAAAATGTACTCGAAATAGTTGGTATTGGAAAAGCTGCCGAAATAGCAAAACGAAATTTTGAAAATAATTTCTCACATATGAAAACTCTGCGAGACAAATTATTTGATGGTTTAAAAAATGATATTCAAAACATTAAACTTAACGGTCATCCAACAAAACGTTTACCAAACACTCTTAGCGTAAGTTTTCCAAATATTGAAGCAAACACTCTTTTATCTGAAATCTCCGAACAAGTTGCAGCCTCAGCAGGTGCCGCTTGTCACACAGATGATATTGCTGTTTCTGCAACACTGGAAGCTATGAAAATTCCCATAAAATATGCTATGGGTACAATTCGCTTTTCAACAGGGAAAAACCTGAAATCTAAAGATATTGATAAAGCAATAAATATAACTACAAAAGCAGTTAAAAGATTAAGTCCAACTCAAAATCCAATTAATATGAATTTAGAAGAAAAAGAAATTAAACTAACACAATACGCTCAAGGCATGGGGTGTGCTTGTAAAATTCGCCCTCAAGAATTAGAAAAAATTCTTAAAAAATTACCGGTCATCACAAACCCAAACATTTTAGTTGGAACAGATACAACTGACGATGCTGCTATATACAAAATTGATGATGAAAAAGCAGTAGTACAAACAGTTGATTTCTTCTCCCCCATTGTTGATGACCCATATTCATTTGGAGCAATATCTGCGGCAAACTCTATTAGTGACATTTATGCAATGGGAGCAAAGCCATTATTTGCTTTAAATATTGTCGGTTTCCCTACAAAAAGACTGCCTATGAGTGTTCTCGAAGAAATACTTAAAGGAGCTCAGGATAAAGCCCAAGAAGCTGGAATTTATATACTTGGCGGGCATAGTGTTGACGATACAGAACCAAAATACGGAATGACTGTTACCGGAATTATTAATATTAAAGATATTCTTACAAATGCAAATGCAAAACCGGGCGATGCAATAATACTTACAAAACCAATTGGTACAGGAATTATTAGTAATGCAACTAAACGAGGATTAGCTGATGAAGAAACAAAAAAAGAAGCAATCGATACTATGAGTCAGTTAAACAAATATGCAGCAGATGTTATGAACGAATTTCCTGTAAATTCTTGTACAGACGTTACCGGCTTTGGTCTACTTGGACACTTAAGCGAAATGACAAAATCGAGCAAAATTAATGCTGAAGTATTTTTTGAAAATGTTCCTTTGTTAAAAAATGTATGGGATTATGCTGTATCTAACTTAATTCCCGGAGGTTCAATAAATAATCTCGAGTATGTTAAAGATTATGTAGTTTGGAATGATGACATAACAGAAACTAAAAAAAATGTTCTCTGTGATGCACAAACATCAGGAGGTTTATTAATATCATTGCCTCTTGAATATAAAAATAAAATTATTGATAAGTTACATTCTTCAGGATTAATTAGAGCTTCTCACATAGGAAATTTCTTAAATAAAGGTCGTGGTGAAATATTTGTTAAAAATAATTGATTTAAATGTAAATTGCATTTCTTGTCTTTATTTTTGATAAGAGCAATCTTTTTTTTGATAAAAGCATATAATATATATTAATACATTATTAGTTTTATTTTTTTATTTTTATAATTAAATATAAAATCATAAAATAGAGATTTAATGAACCCAAAAGAAATTATTACAAAAATTCAAGAGCTATTAATTACTAATAATTTAGATGCCTATATTATTCCAAGTACAGACCCTCATCAGAGTGAATATGTTGCAAATCATTGGAAAGCTCGCGAATGGGTTTCCGGTTTTACAGGTTCGGCAGGAACCCTTGTCATAACTAAAGAAATTGCCGGTTTATGGACTGATTCCAGATATTTCCTCCAAGCTGAACAGCAACTAATTGGTTCAGGGATTGAACTCTTTAAAATGAAAGTTCCTCATTCTCACCCATATATTGATTGGTTAAAAAACAATTTAAAAGAAAACTCCAAAGTAAGCTTCGATGGTAAATTATTCTCTGTAAGCCTTACAAAAATGATTGAATCATCATTAACAGACTACAATATTAAAATTGAATCAAATCACGATTTTATTAAACCCTTATGGAAAAACAGACCCTCAATACCAACAAATAATATCTTTATTCACGATATTAAATTTGCTGGCAAATCAAGTATTGAAAAAATTTCTCAGGTAAGAAGCATTATGATTGAAAAAAATGTGACTTGTCATATTTTGTCTTCACTCGACGATATTGCTTGGCTTTTTAATATTAGAGGAAACGATGTAAAATATAATCCCGTTGTAATAAGTTATGCTTTAATTACTTTAGATAATGCTTTTTTATTTATTGATAAAAATTTAGATGATGATATAAAAGAAACTTTTAAAAAAAACAACATAACGATTCTTCCATACAGTAAAATTAATGATAGAATTAATGAATTCTGCAAAAACCAAACAATTCTATTAAACCCTTCTAAAATAAATAATTGTATTTTCAGATCAATCCCTTCTTCATGTAAAATTATTGAAGATGTAAATATTACAACCACTCTTAAAGCAACTAAGAATGCTACCGAAATTAATAATATTAAAGAAGTAATGGTGAGAGATGGTGTTGCATTAACAAAATTCTTTTATTGGTTAGAAAACAATATCTTACAAGAAACAATTACTGAATTATCGGTAGATAAAAAATTACAGTTCTATAGAAGCCAGCAGAAAAATTTTGTTGGATTAAGTTTTGGAACCATCTCCGCATATAATTCACACGGAGCAATTGTCCATTACGAACCAACTAAAAAAACAGATGTGGAATTAATGAAAGAAGGTATTTTCTTAATTGATTCCGGAGGTCAATATCTTGATGGAACAACCGATATCACAAGAACAATATCTCTTGCGAAACCAAAACAAGAAGCTATTAACAATTTTACTCTTGTACTAAAAGGTCACATAAATATTGCATCTTTAAAATTTCCTTACGGAACGAAAGGATATCAAATTGATATTTTAGCACGTAAATTTTTATGGGATAATTATAAAAATTATGGTCATGGTACCGGACACGGAGTCGGTTCTTTTTTAAATGTTCATGAAGGACCTCAAGGAATAAGCCCAAACGCTTCTTCAACATTAAATATAAATTTTGAAGAAGGAATGTTAACATCAAATGAACCGGGCATATACATCGAAAACGAATATGGAATACGTATAGAAAATTTAATACTTTGCGAAAAAGATAAAGACACAGAATTTGGTAAATTCATGAAGTTTAACACTGTTTCACTTTGCTATATCGACAAGTCACTAATTAATATTGATTTGCTTTCTAAAGATGAAATTAAATGGTTAAACGATTATCATAAAACTGTTTATGAAAAAATATCTCCTTTCTTAAATAATGATGAAAAAGAATGGTTAAAAGAAAAAACAAAAAGTTTGTAAATTTTTAAATTAAATTTAATATCTACCATGAAAAAATTGTTAATTGCTATTCCTATAATTCTAATTATTATTACCGGATTTATTTTTGATAAAAACAATAACAGATCTTCAACAAACACAAATAATAATGCAACTACCGTTAATTTTGATGATTATTTTATTTCAAAATCATTGCGGGTTGATTATTTACTTTCAGGGAATGCTAAAGAGGAAAACGTTTCTTTAAACAAATTAAATCAGGAACCATACTGGGGTGGTCCAAAAAAAAATTTAATCGATAAATTTAATTATGGAACATATAGAATAAGAGTTCTTGACTCTGTATCAAACAAACTAATCTACTCTTATGGTTTTTGCACTCTTTTTCAAGAATGGCAAACAACAGCCGAAGCAAAAAAAATAAAACGTAGCTTTTACCAAACATCAATCTTCCCTTACCCAAAAAAAACTGTTCGTTTTGAAATAGATAAAAGAGCCTATAAAGATGGTAAATTCTATAAAATATTTGAATTGTATATTAACCCCAATAACTACTTTATAAATAAAGAAAAGCCAAAATACTATAAATCAAATAAAATAATTTATTCAGGAGATCCGTCAAATCATGTAGATATAGCATTTGTTGCCGAAGGATATACAAAAGATGAAATGACAAAATTTAACGATGATGTAAAAAGAATTGCCGGATATTTCTTTAATGCTTCACCCTACAATAAATATAAAGATAGATTTAATATTTATGCAATAGAATCTGCCTCAGAAGAATCCGGAACCGACATACCCGGCAAAGGTGTATATAAAAACACAATTATTAATTCAAACTTTTACACATTTGATATTGACCGTTATTTAACAACATTCGACACTAAGTCGTTTAGAGATATTGCTGCTAATGTTCCTTATGACCAAATTTACATATTAATAAACACTAAAAAATATGGTGGTGGAGGTTTTTATAATCACTACACTGCCTGCTCATCAGATAACAGGCTTACGCCTTCTGTTTGCATTCATGAATTTGGACATGGTTTTGCCGGATTAGCAGATGAGTATTACACATCAGATGTAGCCTACGAAGACTTTTATAATCTCAAGGTAGAACCATGGGAGCCAAACATTACAACCCTAGTTAATTTCAACAGCAAATGGAAAAATATGATTAACAAAAATACTCCAACTCCCACTCCAAGAACAAATGAATATGAAAATAAAGTTGGCGTTTTTGAAGGCGGTGGATATGTAGCAAAAGGTGTTTACAGCCCTTATCAAAATTGCAGAATGAAATCAAATCAGGCAGAATTATGCCCTGTTTGTCAACAAGCTATTTCTAAAATGATTGAATTTGTTTGTGATAAACAATAATTACAATTAAATTTTTATTTGATAAAAAAAGGAGAAATAAATATTTCTCCTTTTTTGATATATATGGTTTGTAAAACTAGACTATTTCACTTCCCATGTTTTACCGCTAAGTAATAAATCATCTACACATTTAATTTTACTTTCTGCCTGAACATCTTTAATCTGTTGTGCAAGTTCATTAGCGTAAGTATAATCATCAACATTACGGATAACACCAAGAGCAATAGGAAATGGCGGTTCCATAGTAGCTAGCATAAGATGAATACCAGAGTATTCAAGACCTGCATTATGGATTAATATGTCGTCTTTAGTAATACCGTCCTCACCAATCTTAACAACTTTTAATTTGCTATCATCTAAAATTAAACCTTTATCTCTCTCCTTACCGAAAATCATAGGTTCTCCATCGTGAAGGATTAACTGACGGTCTTCCTTATGTTCTTTATCAGAAAAATAAGCATGTGCTCCATTATTATAAATAACACAATTTTGTAATACTTCAACAACAGAAGCTCCATCATGCTTAGCAGCTTCTTCAAGAACTTCAGCAGTAAGATTTACTTTATTGTCCATAGAGCGGGCAAAAAATGTTCCTCGAGCACCAATAACCAATGCTCCGGCTTGAAATGGTTTTTCAACAGTTCCATAAGGAGATGTTACCGAAACTTGTCCTTTCGGAGATGTTGGTGAATACTGACCTTTTGTTAAACCATAAATCTGATTATTAAACATAATAATGTTAATATCCATATTACGTCTAATCTCATGAATAAAATGGTTACCACCAATAGCAAGAGAATCACCATCGCCTGTAATTTGCCATACGCTTAGTCTAGGATTTGCTACCTTAGCTCCTGAAGCAATAGCACCGGCACGACCATGAATTGTATGAAATCCATAAGTATTAACATAAAATGGAAATCTTGAAGAACATCCAATACCTGATATACTGACAAATTTCTCATGCTTGTAATTCATATCAGCCATAGCCTTTTGTACAGATACTAATATTGCATGATCACCACATCCGGGACACCACTTAACGTCACCTTTACTCTTAAAATCTTTAAAAGTTAATTTTGTTTTATTATCAGCCATTTTATTTATCCTCCAATAATTTATATACATTATCTTTCAATTCTACTACTGTAAAAGGTAAACCTTGAATTTTATTAAATTGTTCATATTTAAACTCGGGAAGTTTTATTCTCAAATAATTAACAAATTGACCCAAATTTAATTCACAAACAATAATCTTCTTAAATTTACTAAATACATCTCCCGTATTTTTAGGTAAAGGATTAATATAGTTAAAATGAGCTAATGCAACATCTTTACCTTCATTGTTTAATTCCTTAACTGCAGTTGCTAAATGCCCATAAGTACCACCCCAACCAACAACTAATAAATCAGCATCTTTATTTCCTTCAATTTTTAATTCAGGAATATAATTTTCTACACGTTTAATTTTCTCCTCTCTCAATTCTGACATTACCTGATGATTTTCAGGCACATAAGAAATATCTCCATTTTCATCTTTTTCTAATCCCCCCAGAGTATGTTCTAAACCTTTAGTTCCTGGAATAGCCCATTTTCTAGCTAAAGTTTTTTCATCTCTTTTATAAGGAATGTATTCTTCACCTTCTTTAGCAATAGGAGGATGAATTTCAGGAAAATCTTTCATGCTTGGTATTTTCCATGGCTCAGAACCATGAGCAAGATAGCCGTCAGTCAATAGAATTACAGGCACCATGTGCTCTAAAGCAATTTTAGAAGCTTCAAAAGCATAATTGAAACAATTTGAAGGAGTACTTGCTGCCATAACAACAAGCGGACTCTCTCCACTTCTTCCATAAAGTGCTTGAAATAAATCGGACTGTTCTGTCTTTGTTGGCAAACCAGTTGAAGGTCCACCACGCTGAACATCTACAATAACTAAAGGTAATTCAGCCATAATTGCTAATCCAACACCCTCCGTTTTTAAAGCTAATCCGGGACCTGAAGTTGAAGTAATAGCTAAATCACCTGCAAAACTAGCACCTATTGCCGAACAAACCGCAGCTATTTCGTCTTCAGCTTGAAATGTTTTTACTCCTAAATCTTTTCGCTGAGATAAATTCTGTAATATATCAGTAGCCGGTGTAATAGGATAAGAGCCAACAAATAATTCTAAATTTGCTTTTTCTGCTGCTGCTATAAACCCCCAAGATGTCGCAAGGTTACCATTAATATTTCTATATATTCCTTTATCTATCTTAGCAGGAGCAACTCTATGGCGCTCAACTGCTTGAATTGTTTCAGCATAATTTAGACCGGCTTCAAGAACTTTCTTATTTGCTTCTATAACTAAAGGTTGCTTCTTAAATTTATTTTGAAGAAAATCTATAGCAACGTCAAGATCTTTATTGAATAACCAACAAACAATACCAAGGGCAAACATATTTTTACAACGCAGAATGCTTTTGTTATCCAAATCAGAATTTTCTAATGTATTTTTAGTAATTTCTGAAATTGGTGCTTCAATAATATTAAAATCCTCTAACTTACTTTCTTTAATAGGATCTTTGACATATCCAGCTCTTTGAATATTTTTCTCAGTAAAACTAGTTTTATCAAGAATAATAGTTCCACCTGATTTTACCCATTTTGTGTTTGCTTTAAGAGCTGCAGGATTCATTGCTACAAGAACATCAGCAAAATCTCCGGAAGTTAAAACCTGCGAGCTACCAATATGAACTTGAAAACCTGATACTCCTCCAACGGTTCCTTGAGGAGCTCTAATTTCTGCCGGATAATCAGGGAAAGTAACAATATCATTTCCACTAAAAACGGCAGTGTCTGAAAATAAAGAACCTGTTAATTGCATTCCGTCGCCTGAATCTCCAGAAAAACGTATTACTACATCCTGAATTTCATCGACGTTTGATTTAGCATCCATATCTATTTTTAATTGATTTAAAACTAAAATTATTTATTAAAAAATTAATAATAAAAAACAATCTAATTATAATGTAAAAGTAATTGATTTTGTAATATGTCAAATAATAATTTGTGTTTTTTTTATATGTTAAATAAAATAAAACTTACGTCTAAAAACGTTTGTATTAGTAAAATTAAATTTTATCTTGCATTTTTTTTATTTTTCGCAGGTACTTGAATAATAGGATATTGCCTTTTTATTTGATATTTTTTTTACAATTTTTTTAACGGTTTCAATATCACCCGTTGTATAAAACTCATAGTAAACATTCTTCTTGTCAGCTCTTAATTTATTACTAACAATTTGATTTTTAGTATGTTTAGCAACGGCAATTGATGGATTAATAACAGAGACCTTTTCTCCTACCATCTTCTTAATTTTATTATAAAAAAAAGGATAATGAGTACAACCTAAAACAATCTGGTCAACATTATCTTTTATCATAGGATTAATATACTTTTTCAATAAATTTTCTGCTTCTATCGAATCTGATTTTAAATTTTCAACCAATTCAACAAGCCCTGCTCCAATTTGAATATTCATTTCAATATTTTCAGCATACTTACGGCTTGTTTCTTTAAATAATCTTCCGTTAAAAGTTCCTTGTGTTGCAAGTATTCCTATATGACCGGTTTTTGTTTTTAATGCGGCGGGTTTCACAGCTGGCTCCATTCCGATAAACGGAGTTTTGTATTTTTCTCTTAGTATGTCGATTGCTGCTGCTGTTGCTGTATTGCAAGCTACAACAATAATTTTGCAATTTTTAGACAATAAAAATTCTACATTCTTTATTGAAAGGTTAATAATTTCTTCTTCAGATTTTGGACCATAGGGACAGTTCTTACTGTCAGCACAGTAAATTATTGATTCGTTTGGTAAAATATTAATTATTTCTTTCCAAACAGTTAATCCTCCAACTCCTGAATCAAATATACCAATCGGTCTTGATTCTTTCATATCCATATAAAATGAATAACCATAAAAGACAAAGACCATCTTTTGGATGGTCTTTAATTCAAATCTTATTGTATTCCTAATTTCTTTTTAACAAGGGGCATAACATCCTTACTATCGGGTGACCAATATAAAAGAACTCCGGCACTTGTGTCATAAATGTAAGTAAACTTATTTTCTTCACCAACTTCTTTTATTGCATTTCTAGCTTTTTCAATTATAGGTTGCATTAAGTCACTTTCCTTTTTTTGCAAATCTTGTTGAGCTGTTTGTTGAAAAGTTTGAACTCTTTGATACAAGCTTTGTAACTCTTCTTCTTTCATTTGTCGAATCAAATCACTAATTGTATCTTTTTGAGCTAAATAATCCTGTTGTTTACTTTGCATTTCTTTTTGCATCTCACCCAACTGATCTTCTAGTTGCTTTGCATAAGATTGTAATTCTGTTTTTGCTTTTTCTCTATCAGGCATTGCTTGAATTAATTGAGAAGCATCAATATGTCCAAACTTATAATTTTGTGCAAAAGTATTTGAACTAAAAAATAAAACTGCAATTAAAATTAATACACTTAACTTTTTCATTATTTAATTTTTGTTTTTTCTAAGGATAAATGCAACTCACATTTTGTCATAAAAAATTATCGACAATTTTTCTCAATAAGAGAAATTAAACATCTTCCTTAAAATTAAACATAATTCTTTATGTGAGTTTAAATTATTTACAAATATAAAAATTAATTTTCAAATCCAAGCTTTTTTAATATTTCATCGCTTTTATCATATTTTGGATCTGTATATAACATACTTAAGCTTCCTGCACTATCGAATATAACAGCATAATTACTTTCTACTGCAAGTTCCTTAATAGCATTAAAAATATCATCTTGTATGGGTTTTATAAGCTCTTGTCGCTTTTTAAAGAGGTCTCCGTTTTGTCCAAAACGCTTTTTTTGTAAATCTCGTACTTTTTTTTCTTTTTCTGTTATTTGTTTTTTCCTGCTTACTTTCATTTCATCCGTTAACAAAACTTCTTCTGCTAGGTATTCCTTATTCATTTTATCAAGTTCATTATATAAATCTTCTATTTCTTTTTGCCATTCATTAGAAATAAGATTTAATTGCTCTTGAGCTGATTCATATTTTGGAATATTACTTAAAATATAATCAGTATTTACATAAGCATACTTTTGTGAAAAAGAATTTAATACTGAAAATAAAAGAATAGTAATTAAAAAAATTAACTTTTTCATTTATTTAATATTTTAATGTTAAGTTTATATTCAGCTATTATCATTATTGTTAGACAACCTTCTACTTTTAACTCTAGAACCTCTGTCCTATTGAGAATGCAAATTGTCCTTTATTAGCATCGGGTTGTCCCGGAATTTCATCAAAACCATATCCCCAATCAAGACCTAACATGCCAAGCATTGGTAAAAAGAATTTCACACCTACACCTACAGAGCGTTTCACGTTAAAAGGGCTATAATTTTTAATATCATACCAAGCATTTCCTGCTTCAGCAAAAGTCAAAACATATATTGTTGCCGAAGCATTTAATGATACCGGATATCGAATTTCTGCTGTATATTTTGTATAAAGATTTCCTCCATTGCTAGGTGTTAACGAACCTCTATTATTACTTCCGTTATCGTAACCTCTTAATGCAATTGTTTCTGTTCCATACATATTATATCCGGATAAGCCATCGCCACCAAGTTGGAAACTTTCGAATGGAGATGGTCCAATGGTTTTATTATAATATCCTAAATATCCTAATTCTGCATTTGTATATAAAACTAATTTATCTACTAATGTTGTGTACCATGCTGATTTAAATTTCCATTTATGATACTCAATCCAATTATATTTCTCATCTGTGTCCATATCTGAATAATCCTTATCGTTAAATAACGAATATGGAGGAGTTAATTGTAATGATAATGAAAATAAAGATCCTCTTCGTGGGTATATTGGTTGATCAACGGAATTCCTAGAGAATGTTGTGCTTAAGCTAATATTATTTGAAGTACCATTAGAAAAAATATAATAATCATAATTATGCAAATCATAACGTTGATAAGAAATACTGTTAGATAATGTAAAAAAATCGTCAGGCCAGCTAAGTCTTCTTCCAAGACCAACAGAAAGACCTGATACTTTCATTCGTTGGTCTGTTTGGTAAATATAATTACCTAATGTTCGGATAGTGTGATAAATTGAAACAGACAATGAATTAGGTTTCTTACCTCCTAACCATGGCTCTACAAACGACATGCTGTATGCTTGATAAAATGTTCCATTTGTTTGAGCGCGAATAGATAATTGTTGTCCGTCTCCTGATGGTAATGGTCTCCATGCTTTTCCATTAAATAAATTTCTTGCAGAAAAATTATTAAATGTTAGACCTAAGGTACCAATTACCATTCCTCCACCCCATCCACCTGACAATTCAATCTGGTCAGATGCTTTTTCTTCAACAACATATTCAATATCAACAGTTCCGTTTGCAGGATTGGGAACAGGACGAACGTCTAATTTTTCAGGATCGAAATAACCCAATGTTGCCAATTCTCTATTTGTTCTAATAATATCTGAACGACTAAATAATTGACCGGGTTTTGTTCTAATTTCTCTTCTAACAACATGGTCGTGAGTTCTAGTATTTCCTGTAACTGTTACTTTATTAATTCTTGCTTGCTTACCTTCATAAATACGCAATTCTAAGTCTATTGAATCGTTTTCAACCATTACTTCAACCGGAGTAACAGAGAAAAATAAGTATCCATTATCTAAATATAAAGAACTAACTGCATTATCATCAACAAAAAGTTTTTTATTCAAAATAGATTCGTCATAAACATCTCCATTTTTAATACCTAAAACTCTGTCTAAAAATTCACTGTTATATTTTGTATTACCAATCCAAGCAATGTTTCTAAAATAATATTTATCGCCTTCTTTTATTTTCATTTTTATCTGAATGGTTTTATCATCGAAAGGATAAACAGTATCAGTAACAATTTTAGCATCACGATAACCATTCTCATTATATTTTGCTATTATTTTATTTTTATCTTCTTCGTAATTAGAGCTTATAAATTTTGAGGCTTTAAATAAACGGAACCATCGTTTTATTTTCGTCTCTTTCATTGCCCTTCTTAGTTTAACGCTTGATAAAACGTTGTTTCCTTCAAAAACAATGTCATTTATCTTTACTTTATTTTTTTTATCAACATTAATTTTTAGAATAACACTATTCCCAATTAAAGTATCTTCTTTTTGAGAAATATTTACTTCGACATTCAAAAATCCTTTGTTGATATAAAATTTCTTTATTGTGTTAATTGTGTTATTGATAACATTATCTGTTACCTGACTGCCTCTAATGAGCTTAATTTCGTCACGCAAATCGGTTGCTTCACCTTTTTTAACACCCGAAAATGCAAATTTTGATAGTCTGGGTCTTTCTTTTAAATAAATATCAAGAAAAATTTTATCGCTAATTATTTTTGTTGCAGTAATTTTTATGTCTGAAAATAAGCCCTGCTTCCACAATTTTTTTATTGCTTCTGATATATCTTCACTCGGGACAGATATAATACTACCAACTTTTAATCCAGACAGATGAATTAAAGCATTATGGTCTAAATATTTAACTCCTGAAATAGTAATACCTCCAATTTCATATTTTTGGGGATTGGAATATTCTATTGAAGATAATTTTGAATTGATTGTTTCCTGTGAAAATAAATTTATAGTTAAAATTAACAATACAGCAACAAAAATATTTTTTTTTGGCATTCTTTATTTTTTAATAAATTAATGAATTTGTTCACTTGTTTTACCAAATCGTCTTTCACGACTTTGATAATTGCTTATGGCTTCAAAAAAATCTTCTTTTTCGAAATCAGGCCAAAGCTTGTTTGTAAAATATAATTCGGAATAAGCTATTTGCCATAATAAAAAATTGCTTATTCGATATTCTCCACTTGTTCTTATTAACAATTCAGGATCCGGGATTTTTGATGTTGTTAAAAATTTGTCAAATAATTCATTATTAATGTCTTCAACATTAATTTTCTTTTGTTGAATTTGATTGCCAATATTCTTAACTGCGTTAATTATTTCCCATCGAGAACTGTAACTTAAAGCAATAACAAGATTTAAACCAGTATTATTTTTTGTCTTATCAATAGCTTCGTTAATCTTTTTATTTACTTTTTTAGGAAGATCATTTGAATTTCCTATTGTTAATAAACGAACATTATTTTTAATTAGTGTATTAATTTCAGATTTTATTGTTGAAACTAACAACATCATTAAAGAGTCTACTTCAGCTTTAGGTCTATTCCAATTTTCAGTAGAAAACGCATAAAGAGTTAAATATTCAACTCCTATTTCTCTGGCAGCTTCTACAATTTTATGAACAGTTTCAACTCCTTTTTTATGACCAAAAACACGGGCTTTTCCTCTTTTTTTTGCCCATCGGCCATTACCGTCCATAATAATAGCAACGTGTTTGGGCAATTTTTCTTTATTGAGCTTATCTTTAACTGACATAGATTTTTTTTATTGAGGCAAATTTAATCAAAAGCAGGACAACTTGTATATGTTTTGAATTTATATGTTAAAAAAATTCCGGCAAATGAATACCAATCTTTGTCATGCTGGTATCCAAATTGCTTCTGTGATTGGCTTGGCTCTGGATTTTCAAAGTCAAGATTATCTCTAAAAGTTCTTCTAAAATTCCATTCTGTCCCTATAGCAATTTGTTTGTTAATACAATATTTGAAGCCAAATCCAAAAGGTATTGCAAGGTTATCGAGAATACTTCCAAAACCAAAATTTTTTAAATAATAAGTAATTCCTGCTGTAACAAAGGGTGTATAATTATCCTTTTTTCTATTTGTTTGTTGGTAAGGCAAAAAATTAAATTCCGCTTGAAGAGTTACATCAAAAATGTTTGTTTCCATTTGTTGACTTCTATCTTTCTGATATTGGCTGTCAAAATCGTTATCATCTGCCGCCAAATTCATGTAAAGAATATTTAATCTTGCAGAATAGCGTTTATTTATATCATACCTATAAAATCCTCCGTAAGCTAATTGAGTATCATAAAATTGCTTTGATAAATTAATTTCTCCTAAATAATATGCACCCCCAACAAAAACTCCAACAACAGCATTTCTTTGTGATTCTGAAATTGCTTGTAATTTGGATTTAAAAAAAGATTCTCTTTGAGAATAAGAAAAAGTGGAGATAAATATTAACAAAAATGATATATATATTTTCTTCATAAAAATTTTAATTTCAAATAAGAATATCAATGCTTATTCAATATGAGGTATTTAATTTTGAGAAATAAATGAGCAAAACAAATTCATAAATTTATCAAAACAATACATCATTTAAACGATCTTATAATAAGAATTATTTTATCGACAAATGTATATTATTATTAGCAAAAATTAAAATCAAAAATTAAAATGTTGGAGTGAACTTTGGTAATCCTTTTCTCCCTTTTTTAAGTTTGTGTGTAATATTGAATATAAAAAACTGATAAGTATCAACATAAGGTCCTCCTTTAGTAGCACCTCCTGGATTATAACCAGGCTTAATATTATCATCAGGGTGGGCTCTAAATGACAATGCTGCTGCTTCTATGCCATAAGCATTTCTAATTGCATTAGTATCATAATATTTACCGCCAACATCGTCAATATAATCGGTAAAAGTATAACGATAACCTGCTTCAAACCCCAGATATGTATAATCTGCAATTTTATACTTAAAACCTATTCCAAAAGGAATAGATAATGAAATCCTATGATACTTATCTTCTCCACCGGGTAATCCTTGACCTTCTGTGCAAAGAGGTTGTAAACTATACCAATCACCTCTATACTTTCCTTTAGGATTAAAATAAAATCCTCCTACTCCTACGAAAAGATATGTGGGTATATTAATATTTGCTAATTTGCTTCTTGAACCACGAATATTATAATATATGTTTCTTTTTCGTTTTTCTTTAATAATTAAAAATTCTATTTGAGATGATGTTTCAATAATACTTGACCTGAAATTTAGATTTCGACCAGTCCATGCTGCGCCACTTTCATGGTCATCTGCAGTTAACCAACCATACATAAGACTTAACCTAACACTTACACGATCTAAAAAATAATATCGTCCACCAACAAAAAAAACAGGGCGAGTTGATGCTAAATGAAACCAATAATATTTATTTAGTCCTGTATTTGCCGGTGACCCAACATCTCCATTAAAATTTGTAAAACCAAGTCCATACATGAACTCATATGGTTTTTTCTTCCAACGTTGTGCTTTTGAAAGGGATGGTAAAAAAATAAGAAAAAATAATATATATATAAATATTTTTTTGGCCATAATAGATTGTAATACTTTTTTGTATACAATAATACAAATAAATAATTTTAAAAAAAATTAAAATTTGGGCATTCCATTACGGCCTGTATACAATTTATAAGAAAGAGAAACAATTGTAAACATATAATAATCATTATTATTTGGATTACCTCTCTGGTCTCCAGCTTGATAAACATATCCGTTCAACTCTTCTAAACCAGGATTAGCCAAACGACCTGCTAATTCGCCACGTTCTTGAACTAACCAAGCATTATCTACGTAGGTTGTACTAACATCATCAATATAATCGGTAAACGTAAAACGACCTCCATATTCTAAACCAATGCTTAATTTTCTGCTTATTGCATATTTAAAACCTATTCCTAATGGTATTGACATTTGAACTCTATGATACTTTTCTCGTGTTTCAATTAGTCCCTGACCTTCTGTACCTAAAGGTTGTAGTGAATGCCATTTACCGTCTCCATCAGGACCATCGTCTTTGCCCTTAGGGTTAAACCAAAAACCTGCAACACCGGCAAAAAGATATGTGTTTATTTGCAAACTTCTTATATTAAATTTTCTTGATCTTCTTAAGCTATATCTATGTTTAACAGGTTCTTTAATAATTGAAAACTCTAATTGAGAACTTAATTCAATAATTGGAGAACGGAATTTTAAATTTCTGTCGTGTCGGTATATATTGTTTGTTGTAGCATCACTACCATGAAGATAACCATATGATAAGCCTACCTTTGCAGCTAAAAGCTCAAATATTTTATACCTCATTGCTACATTAAAAAGTGGGCGTGATTGCGAAAATTGAAAATCATGATAATAGCCTTGACCAACTTTACCTGAGCCTCCTAATTCTCCCAAAAAATTTGCAACTCCAATTCCTGCAATTGCTTCATATCGTGTTCTTTTCCAACTTCTTCTTTGTCCTTTTACATTAGGCGTTATGATAAATAGCAATATTATAAACAAACAAAACTTATTTTTCATTATATTATTTTTCAAAAATTTATTTAAAGTAAACGTAAAAATAACAATATTTAACTTTTTTTCAAAAAGCAGGTTGATTTTTTAAAAAAAAATCAATGAACATACGTAAATATTTTATGAATTGTCTAATTTCTTTTATCAATACCCCACATCAATTTATTGCGCAATGTAGTAAAAAATGTTTTATTTTTAAATTTTAATATATTTATTGAAAATTGTGCTTTTTTTATTGTAAGCTCTACATCAGAATCTACAAGCAAAGATTTAGAATCTAATGAAACTAAAAATTTCTTACTTCTTCCTTCGACTTTAATTTTCAAAACATTACTATCGTGTATTACAATAGGTCTTACTGTTAGATTATGTGATGCTATTGGTGTAATAATAAAATTTTGGGAATTTGGCACAACAATTGGTCCTCCTAAGCTCATTGAATATGCTGTAGACCCTGTTGGTGTTGAAATAACCAATCCATCTGCCCAATATGAATTTAAATATTCATTATTTATATAAACATGTATAGTTATTAAAGATGATGTATCTTTCTTATGAATAGTTACTTCATTCAAGGCATAATTAAATTCTTTAAACTGCTGATTTGTAGTATTTAATTGCAGAAGTGCTCTTTTTTCTATTGTATATTTATTTTCTAAAAAATTATCAACTGCGGTTGATATTTCATCTTTGGAAATATCTGATAAAAAACCTAATCGACCTGTATTTATACCCACGATTGGAATATTTTTGTTTCTCACCAATGATATTGTTTCCAAAAAAGTACCATCACCTCCTATACTGAACATAAAATCAACGTCATTAATGTCGTTGTGTGAATTAAAAACGCCACTTATATTTAATTCAAATGGTAATTTATTAACAACACAATCATACAATGGTTGATATATTATTATTTCAATTTTATTGGCTTTCATCTTTTGCAATAGTTCTTGAAAGCTTATGTAAAAATCTTCTTTTAATGTGCGTCCGTATATAGCAATTTTCATCTGTTTATTTTTTCAAGATAAAGGTAAATAGGAATTAAGAATTACAATTTTTTTATTTAAAAATACTACAAGACAAAAATAATATCTATGTAATAAAAATATTAATGGTTAATTCTAAATTCATTTTATATTCATTCAATTTATTTGTCTATAGTTATAATCTGCCAATATTTGTAGTCTTTTTGTTTATAAAAATTGGGGCACCAAAATGAATAAAAAATCCATTATTCCCAAACTTATTTACAGAATACTCAAATCTAATTATTTTATCGTAGTAAGTTACAAAATCTATTCCTATTCCCCCACTATATAAAAATTCTTTTACCATAGTGTTACTTACATCATAAATATTATCGTTAACATAACCGGAATCAAAAAATAAATTTAAATATACAGAATAATGTATTTTATTAAATTTACTACTTGGAATAAATTCATATTGTTTAATTCTGGGTTTAACTAACTCATATTTGAAATTGTTTCGAAAAAGGAAAAAATCATTACCATCAATTACATTATATTCAAATGCACGAAGAAAATCATCATATCCTAATGCTTGTTTTTCAAAATAAATATTATCATTTTTTAACGATTTTTTTATTTTTAAACCTGAATTGAAATAAAACTTATTACTTATTTTACAATACTTACTATAAACAGCATCTAAATAAAATATATTTACATCGGGATTTTTAAAAAGTCCAAATTTTGTTGCTGAGATTCTATAAACATATCCTTTTAATGGATATACTTTTGAATCTCTTTTATCGCTTGTAAAACGGTAAACAAAATTAAAATAAAAAATATTGTCTCTTCTATCTCCCAAATAATCACTATTTAAAATTGTTATTGTATCAGTAATACTTACATTTTTATATTCTAATTTAAACAAATGTGAATTATCCCATCGTGGTCTGTAAGAATAAGATACTGAAGCATCAATTATTTCTCTAATATAATTATCTGACTGATAAAATTGTAATTTATTGTTAATTGTGTTAAATGCAATTTCTTTTTGTCGAAAATAAGCGAAGTTTGTTTCAATTCCGTTTTTCCCTTTTTTGTCGATATAAGGAATTTTATAATTTATCAAGTATTGTTCTTTATAGCCATAACGAGCTTTAATTTTTAAGATTTCGTTTCTTCCTCTAAAATTATTTTTTAAAACAAATAATCCATAATTAATTCTATCCCAATCTTTATTATGAATAAATGAACTTAAATTTCTATCGGCATGTTCAAATATCGGGTATGGCCATAAATACCACCTTTCTTCTAAATTTATAAAAATATTGATGTTGCTTTTATTAACAAAAGATGTTTTGATTGATACATAATTAAATAATGAAATGTTTAAAAGATTTTCTTTACTTCTTTTTATCAACTTTGCGAGATTGTTTTTTGAGATTGTATCATTTTCTTTAAATTTCAATTCACGCAAAACAATACGTTTTTTTGTTACTTTATTTCCTTTTATATAAATATTTGATATAATTATTTGGTTGGTATCAATAGAAGCATCAATATTATTAGATGAGCTATTTTGTGCAAAAATATTGCCAATTATGGTTGAAAAGAATATTAAAAGAATGGATTTTGTCATTAACCAATGGGGTCTAAATATCTAAAAATTTTATAAACGAATCATACCTGTCTTTATACAAATCATCTAACTCGTTATTTTCCATAAAAGTAGCTTTAATATTATAATTATAACGTTCAAAAGTTTGAAGTATTGATGTTAAATCTGATTTATTAATTTTAATTGTTATGTTGAGTTTCATGGTATCGGGATGCGAATCAATGTATAGGCTTAAGATTTTTGCATCATTAGTTTCAATAATCTGAGCAATTTCGCTTAACGAGTAATCATTAACATTTAATTCAATAATAATAATTCCTCCGGGGTTTTGAATTGCCATTAACGATGAAAAATAGTGAAGTAAATCATTTAAATTAATTAAACCTAAAAACTCTTTATCTTCATTAAGAACAGGAATAACTGTTAGTTTTAAACGCGAAACAATTTCAATAACTTCATAAATATGTTGATTTTGATATACAAAAGGCCTTGTCAATGATAATTCATGATTTCCAACCGCTTCTTCAGGATTATTCAAATCATAAATATCTACATCAGAAATTAATCCCAATAATTCTTTATTATTAACAATTGGCAAATGTGATATTTTAAATATCTCCATCCAATTTAAAGCCGTTATAGCTGTATCAGAAGTATGTAAAGCCGGTATTGTGTCAGAAATTAAATCTTTAGCTAACATAAATTATCTTTATAAAAAAAAACTGTTAATTTTGTAAACTTTAACAAATTTAATAATTTTTATTCTGAGATTAAAGTTATGACTAAATTAAGTGTAAATATAAATAAAATAGCCACATTAAGAAATGCTCGTGGCGGAAATGTTCCAAATGTTTTAGAAGCTGCAATAAATTGTCAAAATTTTGGTGCTGAAGGTATTACCGTTCATCCACGCCCTGATGAGCGTCATATTAGATATCAGGATGTTTACGACATTAAACCAATAATAACAACTGAATTTAATATTGAGGGTTATCCATCAAGAAACTTTATAGATTTGGTTAACAAAGTGAAGCCAAATCAGGTAACATTAGTGCCTGACCCTCCCGAAGCCTTAACTTCAAGTGCCGGCTGGGATACTATTAAAAACAAAAGTTTTTTGTCAGATATTATTGCCGAGTTGAAAGAAAATAACATACGTACATCGATTTTTGTTGATACTAATCTTGACAATATAATTGGCGCTCTTGAAACTAAAACCGACAGAATTGAATTATATACTGAGCCTTATGCTGAAAATTATAATATAAATAAGAAAGAAGCAATTAAGCCCTTTATAACTGCTGCTAATTGTGCAAACGAACTCGAATTAGGCATTAATGCAGGTCATGACTTAAGCCTTGATAACCTTAAATATTTCTATGATAATATTCCCGGTCTGATTGAAGTATCTATTGGACACGCTCTTATTTCGGAAGCTTTATATTTAGGTTTAGAGAATACTATTCAGATGTATTTGAGACTTTTGAAGTGAGGTTGTGAAATTGTGAAGTTGAGAAATTGAGAAATTATGAAACTTTTCTATCGGAAATACGGTGAAGGATATCCATTAATTATTTTACATGGGTTATATGGATGTTCGGATAACTGGGTAAGTATTGGGAAAGAGTTGGCAAAAACATTTCAGGTGTTTATACCTGACATTCGTAATCATGGGCAATCGCCACACAACGATGAACATAACTACCATGTTATGACAAACGACCTTATAGAATTTATGAATTCTCAATCAATAGAAAAAGCTGTTCTTGTAGGTCACTCTATGGGTGGAAAAATAATTATGAACTTTTCTGTTCGTTATCCCGAGCGAATAAAAAAAATGATAATTCTCGATGTTGCACCAAGAAAATACTCTTTTGATGATGATATAAAATCAAATGAACATCGAAAAGTTATAAATGCTTTATTGAACTTTGATATTTCTAAATTTGATAATAGAAAAGATATTGCAACAGAATTTTCGAAGGCAGATATTCCAATTAATTATAAAAAATTTCTACTTAAAAATATTTACAGAGATAAAAGCAAAAAATTTTTATGGAAAATAAATATTAAAGCAATAAATAAAAATTTGCAACAAATAATGAATGGCATAGAGAACGAACAAAGCTTATCAAATAATTCTCCCTGTTTATTTATTAAGGCTGAAAACTCAAATTACATTTTAGAAAGCGATTATGCTTTGATAAAAAACATTTTTAAAAATTCTCAAATTATAACAATAAAAAATGCAACGCATTGGTTGCATATTGAACATCCTAAACTAATTATTCAAAACATTTTAGACTTTAGTTTAAATCAGAAATAATTTCAATGTTTTCTTCTTTAACTAAATTTTCACCTTTGTAACGCAAAAACAGCTGCACAAGAGCAATAACATCTTTTTGGCAATATTTAGCAATTCGTTTAAGGTCTTTATCAACCCAATAAACGCCCGCAACCTCACTCCCATCAATATCGTCTTTTGGCGATGGTATATTAAAAATATTGGTTAATAAATTTAAAGAAGTATAATGTTTATAATCTCCAAACTTCCATAACTCAAGTGTGTCGAGGTGTTTAACTTCCCATGGTTTCTTACCGGCAATATCTAATAATTTGGGAAGCTTTAATCCATTAATTAAAATACGTCGCGACAAATAAGGAAAATCAAATTCTTTACCATTATGAGCACACAAAAGATGTTCCTTGCGGTAAAAATGTTTATTTAACAAAGCTATGAATTCTTTTAGAATTATTTTTTCGTCATCACCATAAAATGATTTTAAACGAAGATGTTTGTTCCCTGATTTTGAATTTAAAAAGCCAACCGATATGCAAACAATTTTACCAAATTCAGCATAAATTCCTGCGCGTTGATATAGTTCTGCCGATGATTTATCGTCATTATTATATAAATGAGATGCTTTTTTGTTCCATAATTTTTTTTTAAATTCATCTAAATTATCATAGTATTCACATTGAGGAACGGTCTCAATATCGAGAAACAAAATATTATTTTCATTTATTTTATCAAGCATCTTATATTAACTTAGTAAGTAAATATTTTATGTGCTATTTCTTTTTTGCTCTATTTGTAATGATTAATAAAAACAAATTTATCAATATCACTTTTCTTGCTTCTGAAGATTCATTTTAATAATTGAAGTCAAAATATTTATAGCAACCAAATTATTCCCACCTTGTGGCAAAATTAAATCTGCATAAGTTTTAGAAGGTTCAATAAATTCTTCGTGCATTGGTTTAACAGATTTATGATAACGGTCAAGCACAACATCGACAGAACGACCTCTTTCAATAGTGTCACGTTTTATTACTCTTATAAGTCTATCATCAGGATCGGCATGAACAAAAACTTTAATGTCAAATAAATCTCTTAGCTCCTTGTTTGTCAAAATTAATATCCCCTCAACAATAATAACTTTTTTAGGAAAAACGGTCTCTGTTTCATGTGAACGAGTGCAAGTTAAATAAGAATATATTGGTTCTTCGATAGAAATTCCTTCTTTCAACTTTTTAAGATGATCAATTAATAATCCAAATTCCAATGCTTTTGGATGGTCAAAATTAATTTTTTGTCTTTCTTCTAAAGGCATGTCACTATTATCACGGTAATATGAATCTTGTGATAACACGGCTACTTCTCCATTAGGTAAGCTATCAACAATCTTTTTTACTACTGTAGTTTTTCCGGAACCTGTTCCTCCTGCAATACCAATTATTAACATATGCTATTTTTTTGTATTTTTGTATTTAAACAATTTAAAATTGTCTAAAAATAATCTTTTTTTTTATAAATTTAAAATAATAAAATGAACTTATATCCATTAAAATTCAAACCTATCTACATAGAAAAAATTTGGGGGGGCACAAAAATTAAAACATTTTTAAATAAAAACATTTCTAATATAGATAATTGTGGTGAAAGCTGGGAAATATCATGTGTTAAAAACAATATCTCAGTTGTTGAAAATGGGTTTTTAAAGGATAATAATTTACAAGAAATTATTGAAGTTTACATGGGCGATATTGTTGGGGATACTGTTTTTGAAAAATTTGGAGATGAATTTCCTCTTCTTATAAAATTTATTGATGCTAATGACAATTTATCTGTTCAGGTTCACCCAAATGATGAGCTTGCCCAAGAAAGGCATAATACTAATGGGAAAACAGAAATGTGGTATATTATTAATGCTGAAAAAGGAGCTCAACTAATTTCAGGCTTCAATAAAGAAATTAGTAAAACCACATATCTCAAACACCTAAAGAACAACACTTTAACTGAAATCCTAAATTTTGAAGATGTAAGTACTGATGATGTGTTTTTTATACCTGCCGGAAGAGTTCATGCGACAGGCAAAGGCATTCTTTTAGCAGAAATTCAACAAACATCAGATGTTACTTACCGAATTTTTGATTGGAACAGAAAAGATGCTAATGGGAAATCGCGTGAATTACACACAGATCTTGCTGTTGATGCTTTAGACTTTTCTCATCATAATAATTATAAAACAAAATATACAAAAAAAATCAATAAGAGTTCTAACTTAATTAATTGTCAATATTTTACAACAAATATTCTTGAGTTTGATAAGGAGATTGAAAAAGATTATAATGAATTAGATTCGTTTGTAATATACATGTGTATTGAGGGCTCTTATTCGATAAAATACAATGAGAATAATGAAATAAAAATTTCAAAAGGTGAAACGGTTCTCTTACCTGCTGTTCTTGAAAATATTTTGCTAATGCCTAATGAGAAGACAAAACTTCTTGAGGTGTATCTTAGTTTGTAAGGTTTAAAGTTCAAAGTTTAAAGTTGAGCGATAGCGAAATTCCGATACTTCGGGATTAAAAATTCTGCTTACTAATAACCTGAGTTCGATATAAGATATTATCACAGCTTCAATTATTTTTCTTTAGAAATTTATCCAAATTTTTGAAGTACTATCGGGATAATTCAAGAAAATTTGGATAAATTTATATG